>WNFC01014712.1_pt1 | contig 10738 bp, 9 predicted proteins | sample 5400541 | NCBI WGS metagenome assembly WNFC01 (sample SAMN13153342, study PRJNA577476) | soil metagenome | isolation source: 120 cm saprolite under Douglas fir tree site 2 hole 2 replicate 1 | place: USA:California | collected 2015-04-18
TTCTTCTATACTGGGAAGGTCCCGTGCGTGTATTCGCGATGTACGTCGGCGCAGCGGCATCATGTCGCAGCTCTTCACATTTCCGCAACTCATTAGTCGCATGTGGTCAATCATGTGTTCAGGGTCCTCATCCAGAAAAACACAAGCGCAACATGCAACACTTCTCGACTTGTCATCGTAGGTCAGGCACAGGTGCATATCACCTACGCTGAGTGGCGTATCACATCAGGGGCAACATGACTATGTTCCTCATCTGTAGCTCTGGTGGCTGGATGGCGTCAAGTCTCCCGATCTTCCGATTCCCTTCCTGCCAAGGGGCATTGTCGTAGTAGGTGCCAGTGGTCTAGGCATCAGGAAGGGTACGTGTCCCAATCGCTTCTCGCATCTTTCATTCATTTCTCTCCCCCGTAGGTAAGTAGGCGCCCCCTTCTTCTTGTGTGTAATGGCCCGTCCTTTACTCATCGAATCTCTTAATGTAGTCACATGGGAATCACGGCCATCAACCCAGAGCGTGGAGATGTTAACCGGATTGTCGACGTGTTGTGTTGGGGGAGCCTGACCTGAGGTCATACCTGATGCCACGTCCAAACAGTGAAGTGCTTCATGGAGGCGCTTGCTGTCGCCATGTGTAGTTTCACGGCAACACTCGAATGACTTGGGGGGGGGAAGCGATGGAGTCTGAGTAGAAAAACCTCTAAAGGTGGGTCATCGTAAAAGTACAGTATGGGTACGAAAGAACCGGGCATCGAACACCAGAATACAGCGCAGCGTGAATGAATGAAACCCAGCAGATCATGCATCATGGCTAGTAAGCTGATGTCACGTATCACATTGTCCTGCTCAAAGCGGGCATGCCTTCAAGTTTGTCATTTTCGCGAACCGGGCGGGCAGCGGAGGTCGAGCTGTGCGACACTCTTTGGTCTGAATGTCTATATGCAGCGCGAAGCAAGGCAGCTGCGATGCGCGTTATATTCTGTGGACAATAGAACACGTAGAGTAATGAAGTTATGGAACGCGGGACAGCGCGGGACGGCATGAAGTCCCAATAAGGCTTTTAGGGAAGGAGTTACGCGAGGACGGCTTCGAGACATCTTCACACAACATCGACATCGAGATAAGGACAAGGGGAAGGGGATAAGGTGAATGCACATGGTCGCGCGGGGGGATCGGGGACAGAGTAAACGCGGATAAGAGGCCATGAAAAAAAGGGAAAACATACACAAGAGAAACAAGACCGGGACATGTTTGTCTTGTGAGAGGTGCCCAGAAATTTGGCGGGGTAGCCGAAGTGAATCCCATGGCTGAGCGTGGTACACGCACTTCACCGCCTCGCCTCCAGATCATGCGGCAATCTCGCGATATGGTCCCTCCCCGCCCATCCCATCGTACCACGCGTTTCCTTCCCTCGCGAGTGATATGTAGCCAACACGTATCACGAAATCCCCAAAGCGCTCTCCGTCGAGCCTCTCGAGAGCGTACCGTTTGAACATTGGCCCGAGAATCGCTAGGATTTCTGGTTCCGTCACGCTCTCTGAAAACGGATAATAAGGATTGGACAGATGGAGGGTTATAATGGGGACTTCGCCTGACCTCGGTAGATTTTGTTTAGTCGTTGTCCATAGTAGCCACCCCCAAGTAGCATCATGTATGTGCCGGCCGCTTTACCAACCAATGCGATCTCTGAAAGCTTTGTCAGTCGCTGCATACGAGAGCTCCAGGACTCGGAATCCGTGACACTGACCGGCAACATATGGCCGGGCGCAGCCATTAGGACAACCGGTCATCCGCATCACAATTGAATCATCCCTCAGGCCATTCTCCTCGCAAATCTTCTCCACCTTATCGATGAGTAGAGGGAGATACTTAAAGACGCATTAGCGAGAAGATAGAGGTACAAGACTTGAGATCGACTAACTCTTTCGGACTCTGCCATTGCAAGGCCTAGACGATGAGGTCAGCGACATGACAGGAGAATGATAGACTCGGAGTAGGCATACTAACCGCATGTTGGGAAGGCGACACACGCAGACGAGGACAACCGCAAACCAGTAAAATCGAGGTTGTCTAGTTTGTATTGGGCTAGCAGCCTCTTAATTTCTGGTAACTCCGCAGAGGCAATATTTGAGATGATGAGATGCTGATTTGCAGTCAAGCGGAACTCTCCCTTGTGTATCTTTGCGATCTCCCGCAACGCAGTCTTGAAATTACGGCCAGGCTCATCCTGCACGCGACCATTTTCGATGAAGCAGGTAAAGTGATGCTTTCCGTCCTCTCCGGTTTGCCAGCCAAAGTTGTCAATGTTACGATCGAAAGCGTACGGACGGGCAGGTTGGAAGGGGAAGCCAAGAAGTTTCTCTACCTCTGCTTTGAAGGTATCGAGGCCCATGCGGTCGATCGTATACCTCAGGCGAGCATTCTTTCGGCTGAGTGAAAATTTCAGTGGCACATAGAACCAAGTCGTCAAGAAAGCTCACTTCGCCCTGTTGCCGTTGTCTCGCTGCACAAGCATGATTTTCTCGGCAACCGCGATACCCTGTTCTGGTATTACGAAGCCTAGAAGGTTACCAGTGCTGGGGTATGTCTTCTTGTTACCGTGCGTGATACCCATACCACCGCCTGCGATCACGTTGAAGCCGTCCAACTTGCCACGCTCGTTGACAATAGCGATGAACCCGATGTCGTGCGCGAATACATCGACATCGTTGGTTGGTGGGACGGCAACAGCAATTTTGAACTGAAAACGCAGTGATCAAGTACTTGTCAAGTAAACAAGACGTTGGGTCAAACCTTTCGAGGGAGATAAAACTCGCCATACAAGGGCTCGAAATCTTTAAGTGCCTCACCGGCCACGAGCTTCTTGTCCAGCCAGATTTCGTGGTAAGCAGTCGTCCTTGGCAAAAGATGTTCGCTGATGCCCTTTGCAAATGCGTATACCTGGGAATGGAGTTGGGATAATGATGGAATTGACGAACAGAGAACATTCCTTGGCCAGGGAACGTCAATGACATTTGACTGGCACCTCCATAAAAGAGAGAACGTACCTATTAGCGTCGCCACATGCCGCCAATGTATCTAGAAGAGAACGATTGATGGCCTGTATTAAAGGTTTTAAGTGTTTCTTGATGACACCGTGAAACTGGAATGTTTGTCTTGTTGTGAGTTTGAAGTGTCCGCTGCCATGCTCATCCGCAATTTGGTCCATCGCTAGCCACTGTGAGGGAGTACACACTCCACCAGGGAGCCGCACACGGATCATGAATGAATACGCAGGCTCGACACCTCGTGCCTCCCGTTCGTCGCGGTCGTCGCGGTCGTCCTGTTGGTAGATGCCATGAAACCTAATCACTTGCATGTCGCTCGGTGCCACCGCGCCTGTGCTGGTGTCCTCGAGGCCATCCACAATCGTTCCCCGGAGGTAAGACGATGCTACCTTGATATGCTCGTTCGTGATAGGTTCAGGTTCAGCCTCATGCATCTCAGTCGAGTCGACACCCAACGCTTTCCAAACAAGTGGTTCCCACAGTTTGTAACCTGTCTCGGCGCCATCTGCGTCTTGATCGTCGCCGAGTCCCAAGTCTGCGAAGCGCTCGCCTCCAAGCGCAGCAAGCTTTGCGTCCAGATCCTTGCCCGGCCTGTTGTAATGATGTGCGTCCTCGGGTCTCGGCCAGTAATGACTGTCTCCCATTCCAAATACCGAATACTTCATATTTGCTAGAGGCTTTGCGCCGGTCGCAACAGCAGCATTTAGAAGTTTGAAGAATGTCCGGCCATTTTGAGGAGGTTCTCCCTGACCTGCTGTCGATGTGACGAAAACGACGTTTTCTTCGTGTGATAACGCATCAATGTCCATAGTGTCCATAGTTGCAATCGTTGTCGATAATCTTCGTGCCTGGGCCCTACCGGCCAATCTCTTCGCCTTCTTCTCTGCTCCACCACCGTCCGACGCGTATAATACTAGCAACGGCGGAGCATCAATGCCTGATAATAACTCCGCATATGCCTGTTGCGCACGCTTCTTCCGCTCTGCTATCATGGTTTCACCAAGACTCGTGACTAGCTCGGCAGGGAGTAACGGCTTGGCACGAACCAACTGCGAAAGGTGATTTTGTCGATCAAGGAATCCTTGAAGATCATTCTTCACAATATCCGAGTCCAGAGAAAATGCCTCCTTGCCAGCGACGTCCCTGCTGGGGTCCCACCGGTACAGTGGCCAGTAGCCAGAATCAACAGCGAGTTTCGTCTCCTTCAGCAGATCCAGAGCTGTCGACTCTTCCGTCGCGTAGGGAAGGTAACCAAGGACGACACTCGGTCCATCGAACTTGTCTGCTTCTACGAGTGCCTGCAAAGCTTGTCCATACGACGAATAAACCGCAACACTAGCCACATAGACGTCTCCGTGGTTCATAGCATATAGTCCAATATCGTGCTTCCGACGACTGGGATCCGATATATTGCGAGCTGTATACGGCAACGTATCGAGAACAAGGATATTCACGTTCAGACCAGATGCTATGGCATGGTGAAGACCAGACGCTCCAAGATCATAGGACCATGCGTCTGATCCTATTATCCATCGAGACTTAACCCCGAAATGTTCACAAAGTGACAAAATTCGTGTTGCAGCCGGGTGGTCAACTCCAGAATGTAATGCTTCGACGATCTCGTCTCCAATCTGGTGACTCTTCGTGACGTTATCCTTGGCGAGGATCCAGCGGCTAAGCAACGAATGCGTTTCCGATGACAGTTTTGCGTCTTGCAACAACTCGTGGACAGAATTTATGAGTTCTCCACGATCCTCTAGTGACCCGCGAACACGTCCTAGAGCAAATTCAGGACTCGTTGCAAATTCGCCTTGAATAGCCACTAGAGACGGAGAGTTTGATATTTCTAACCGGTCGCCAAATAGATGATTCAATATACTGGTATAGGAACTCTCGTGTCTCGGTATATGGGGGACTTGAGGGATATTGGACAACGATGAGATTGGCAATCCAAGTCGCGTGCGAGTCGATTGCTTTGACGTTCGTGCCGCTTCAAGGAAAGATACGATGTCATCCGACTGCGATCCTCTTGTGTCACCTAGGTATGCGCTCCGAACAGCAGGGCGATCTTCTGGATCGCGATGTTGCAGGACATTGAGGACGTCGAGAAATAATGGACACCACTTTGTTATCCACTTTTCGACTTGTTCGAGTACGATCACGTGCCGAACAGATGGACGGATAGAGGAGAGAATGCGGGAGGAGGGAAGAGGTGAAAGGAGAGATACGTCTACGTAGGCAACTCCGTCGAGATTAAAGTCTAGACTTGTCTGACCGAGGCCGAAGATGAGAGTATGAGGGTCATTGTGACCACGCTGAGCGAGGGAACGCTGTGACCTCCGAACGAGGGCAACTGTTGCTAATGCTGCTGATTCGTAACCCTCTAGAAGCCCCGAGGTAATTGGGTCCAGAGGGATGGTGAATGTTGGTGTGCCAGGTGTCGCTGGCCGAGGAGAGTGACGACCGTCCGAGTCACTCCCTTTTCGAACATGTCCATTGATGAGCCCATTGGTACGACCGTTAGCATGCTTCGGTAGAGGGCTGTATGGTCGTGTGGGAGAAGGACTATATTGTCGAGAGATTGGACTCTGGGGACGACCGGGAACTGGACTCCGAGCGCGCACGGAAGCTCTCGAAGGCGCCCGCGCGCGCTTCTCTGCGTAAAGGAACGGCTTCACATTGTCCTCCGGGATTTCCTCCACAATGTCATTGTTATTGCCTATGTGAAAAACGTGGACAACTGCCTTGCGTTCTGTGCGTGCGAGCCGTGATGCCAATAATGCATTGTCGTGGGCTTGCTGAGGGCTGGATGAGTGGATAAAGTAGGGTACAGCTGCTCGGAGAACGAGAGCATCTGCGAGATCGCCCTGTGCCACAATATGGATGACAATTGGCCGGGAGGACAGTTCAGAAAGGTGAGGTAGAAGGCGAATGAGAGCTGATGAGCTCGGAGTAGTGTATGACAGCAAGGAGACAGAGCTATGGCGTAGCAACGCGTGGGTGGGGTCGGAGCCATAAGGAAGGATAGTGACTGTCGTCGACGTCGACAGGGCATCCTGATCCTGAGATAGGGATTTCCAAAATAAGGAAAATGGAGACGGAGAGTCGACCACGGCATCAGAGGAGAGATAAGCCACCCGTGCGACGGCAGCTACTAAGGGTGTTAGCGGCACCATGATTACTCCTCAGAGGAGTCCTACGAGGTGGTAACTGATGAGTGGTGATGCATGGGAGATGTTATACGTGTAGTAATACCTTCTTGGTTGTGCGTATGCCGTGAAGAGATTATCAGAAAAGGGTTGGGGACACATATTGCCAGAGCTGGTCTGATATACTCGGGCTCTTCAAGCAATTCCGAATTACAGTCATCGCTTTGTCCTTATTTGGTCTTCCGGTAATTTTTCTCGGTTCAGCCCCGCTCAATCCGTTGGCGCATCTCGCACGCAATCGCACGTCTTCTTCCTTTCAATATTATACAGCATCGCCAGCTATTCCATTTCACAGACAACCCATGCGTGAGACACCTTCTCCAAACTTTCAAGATTGTGCGACAACGTCATGACACGACGATGCTCTTACTCAGCCGCGGCGCAGGCGTTCCCATACGGCGTTTCCGCGGGGCGTACCTCTACACCTCTTCAAAAAGCGCCACGTAAACACCTGACAACCCAAACATTTCTGACATTTGAATTTCGGCACCCCTCCCCATACCCATCGCGAAAGGCTTAAACGTTTAAAGCTTTCTCAACGGAGATCCGAGGCGCTCTGGCATCATCAAATAACAAAGACTGTGAAACCTTTTCTGACGTGGTGGTGGCCTAACGCGACAGACCTGGCAAGCCCCGCACGTTTGACCAACCAATCGATCTGGTAAAGATTCAAGCTAGTTTATGGCGTATCCCGCGCTGCTTGTTGCGCTTGCTAGGTGTGTTGTTCGTTGGACCCTTTCCAGCTGCACACCAAGAACAGGAATAAAACCCTTGCCAATTACCCGAGGACATGATATACAATAACAACTTGTGAGAGCGCAAGTGATCATTAATCATTCTTTTTATTTTCCATCCGGGGTGACAAAATACGGTGATATTCCCCCTGGGGGAATGAGGTAGTGCGTCAACAACGGAGCCAACCTCTATCCAAGGTAGGCAGTATAGCCGGAATGGCTCACGACTACCCGTACGAAAGCGGATAATCGCTCAGACAGACATGACCACGTAGGCGAGTCGACGACAGAGAGCTGTATATTGGCTCAAAACATAAATATATTCAGATTCTCGCCCAAGAAACATCGAATCAGATTATCCAGGATACCATATACCCCACTCGTTAGTACAAGCGTCAAGTCTTATTAACTCAAAGAGAGAAGAACCACTGAGCTGTGAGAGGTCCTGTCGGAGTAGCGCGGAGAGTGGGGTCTGTGGACACGGTAATGTCGACAAGACGAACAACACGCAAGAGGCGCAATCGCATACTCGGCGGTTGGCACTTATGGGAATGCGAGAAGGCCAGGCGCGAAGGAACAGGGCAAACCAAGTCAGTGCTGGTCAGCACTTGCGGAACTCGAGCGGGCCTGGGAGCCCGCTTTGGCCGCCGCGGCCGAGTGAGAGAGAGAAGCGGTCGCCACGCGGCGACCGTGGCCCGGTGATCATAATCATGCGATGCGATGCGATGCAAACTGCCATGACACCGGAGGAGCATATTATGAACGCTCTGGTCACCTGTGACTGAAATGCGCAGGCTGGCGGTTGTCCAGTCATCCAGTCAGTGTGTCAATTCCAACTTCACCGGAAACAGGAAACATTCTCTTTACTATTCTGCCGCCAAAACTGGAATTCCCAGAGTCTCGGATGGCCTCGACTCACGGATGCAAAGTCAGATGGCGGTCGCCTCGGGAAAACGGAGGATGAGATAGTCATGAGGCAAGGTGCTGTAGTGGTGTGCATTTTGTTCCTTGGGTAGTAGTGATACTCATCCTACACAGTCTTGTACTTCGAGGTATATACAAATTATGGATAGTAGCCTTTCATCGCCAAGGTTTTTCCCCCGGACTCTCTGATAATCATCCACGCATTATCTATGTCACCCTGCTCCGTCTTGCAAGAACCAACAACAAACCGGATACAGAACACTCCGCCAATCGATGTATGCGTCAATGCGATGTTGGGACGAGCCTGGAGATCGCTGTAGAATGCTCGATTAAGAGCGTTTATACTTTCAACGTCTTCTATATTGCCCGCTACTCCGGGCACAAGCCGGAAAACAGCGAGAGCAAATGAGGGAGGAGTCACGAGTTCGAAGATCGGACTGGCACGAATGTGTTCCACCAATGAATTATTCAGAGAAATGCACTGCATACAAGGCTCCAACGCACGAATTCAGCACGGTCTGAGGACGACATACCTTGCGTACGTTTGCTTGAAATCCTTCGATGCCGAAACTGCGCAGTACGAACCAGAGCTTGAGAGATCGGAAGCGCCTCCCGAGTGACAGATGCCAGTTTCTGTAATCGATCACGATGCCTGGGTCATGTCAAGTTTAGGATCAGAATCAAACACATCCGTGGCAAACGTATACCTGCGTCTCCTTCCTTTGTCCTCAAATATTCCGGAGTAATGTCTAGGGCATTTATGAGCCGCCTGCGGTCACGCACCCAAAGAGCTGATGCGTCGAAATTCGTCAATCCCCACTTCCCAAGGGGATTGATTAGAACGGGGGACTACGACATACTTGCAGCCCCTATATCGGCCACTTGATCAATGGCGCCGGACGATGTCGTTCCAACCGTAGCAACTGTATGATGTCTCGGCAAACCTCCGGAAAATACGCGCAGAGAAGTACTCACTGAACACGAATGGATGTAATCCCCGAGCGTGATCTTCTTTCACCGCAGTTATGAGACCTTCTCCAGTCAGCCCCGTGTTGTCAGCCACCACTGCGACATCCACGTCTAGCGCGCGGACGCGCAACCCGAGAATCATCCCTGCTTTTAGCCCGGAGGAGTGAGTTTGGCTTGTCACATAGATGACGAGCGACTCTAGCGATGTGCCCGGGTGTTCGCTGAGGTACCAAGCCCGAGCGGCGACGATGGCCGTGAGAGTTGAGTCAGATGCGGTTGTCTGCCCGTGGGGGGCCGCGGGGAGAGATTGAGCTTGAAACCGTAGGAGAAGATAGGATCTGACCTGCATAACCCCGCCGCCAACCTCGTTCGCATTCCAGAAGACGCTCTGTAGTCCAAACATTTTGGCCGCCCAGTCCATAACCAGGGCCTCTAGCTCGGTGCAGGCGGGGCTTGCAAGCCACTGTGTGATCGAGCACTGAGCCCAACCAGCTCCGCAGTTTAAAGCCGAACTTCGAAGCTCACGTTGAAGCCAGGGTTTGCGGTGCTCGAAGACAGCAAGTCTCCGAGCATACCCTCGAAGGTGCTCGCTGTCGGGAAGTATGCGAAGAAAGACGGGTGCTGCCAGTGTGTGAATCCTGGTATCTCCATTTGAACTCGCGAACTCCGGAAGGAAAGCGATACAGTACACGATTTAAAAAAAAATCGAAGCCATACCCGGAATAATGACGCTCTGATAATCATCTACAATGGATTTCCAGTCCTGCCCTTTTTGCGGCGCCGAATCTGGAGCGAAGCAAGAATGGCTTAGATCTTATAGTGTACTCATTTCGAAAACAAATCATACCTGGTATTAAATCGCGAAGATATCCCGGTTTGACTTGAGCGACGACCGGTTTTTCGCGAAGAGAATAATAATAGGCGCATATACGATCAATCACATCGTAGCCCGCTTGTCTGAATCTGGCGTGCCAATGATTGTCAACGCGTAGTCGGGACCACAAGCTTTAGGCGAGAACTGACTGCTCGATGTCCATTTGGGAAAGGTCCGAGAAGTATATGTGCTGGGTTCGAAATGACTCCAAGGATCGATATCCGGCGCTAGTGGAAAAGCAGGGCTACTACATACACATGCTACTTACACAGGTCTTTCAAAGTTTTCGACTGCAATCACTGGGCTCACGTCAGTAACAGTACATGACACTCTCCTCGTACATATCCGTCATTTTCGGCAGAATCTACTCGTAAGTCGCTGTGACGTAAAACGATCGTCCCTTCGATTAGGTACCCCAGAGCCCGAGATTTCTCCACACCTCTTCCTTCCCCAGTTCAATCGCCTTTTCTCTAGCAAAGTCAAGTGCGTACGACTCTGCGACCTCGAAGGAGGTGTGGCCCTCGATAATCCATCCTGCGATCAACTTTGGTTCGTATATCTTATATTGTGCCTGCTCGGGACCGTGACTTGGGCCGCACTGGCACTGGCCTTTCTCTGTGTGTTTCTTGAACTCTTCTTTGCGGTTTCCCCGCCAATTGGAAGGACAAGATGGGGAAGAACAGTAAATCCAGTTTGGGAGATGGCGCGATGCAATGTGACGCTCCAACTCTTGCTTGCGCTTGAACCCCTTTTGATTGCATACTGGGCACAGCATAAGTGGTTTCGGGGAGGAGGCGGGAGAAGCCTGGCTTCAATTCAGTTTCGGGCACCCGTCACCTGAACGAGAACCGCCTTACCTCGGCCGTTTGCAAGTTGGTGCCAGGACAGTCCTCGGTCCAGGACATGAAGACGATGGTACTGTCAGTGTGATCCATTGTGGCCGTGGGATGAGAATGGATGCCAGTGGAGTTTTAGACGAGTAGACTG
>WNFC01043343.1_pt1 | contig 10736 bp, 13 predicted proteins | sample 5400541 | NCBI WGS metagenome assembly WNFC01 (sample SAMN13153342, study PRJNA577476) | soil metagenome | isolation source: 120 cm saprolite under Douglas fir tree site 2 hole 2 replicate 1 | place: USA:California | collected 2015-04-18
CGCTTCAGCGTCGCGTCCCACACGGCCACCTCTGCCCTGTTTGTGCCGGCGCGGTCCGTCAATCGTTTGGAGGAGGCCGTGGCTGTTCTGAGGGCGTCACAAGCGGCTTCTCGGGTTATCGAAATGGAAAGAGAAGTTGCGGCTGGCCAGGAGCGGCTAAGTGCAGCAGACAAGCGCCTATCGCGGCTGAGCGATGCGCAAGCCCGAGCGAAAGAGGCGCAGAATACTATTCTGCGCGTTCAAGGGGAGTTTGTTGACGAGCAATTGGCCGAACTGAGTCCGCTGCTCGAAGAGCTGCCGACGGAGCGCACCTGCACCTTGCCGTCGATCAGCGTCTTGACCGTGACAGGGAAGCGCATCGCGGGAGCATTCTGCCATGATTGGCAAGCACCGGCGTGATGGCAGCCTACCGGTGAAGAGTCAGGGTCCCGGCGCCGCTCGCTGCCTGCAAGCAGCTCAGCGATGACGCCGACGCCGGCACCGTTGAGCCCGAGGAGTCTGTCACCGGGACTTGGACGCCGCAGGTGGACGTCTTCGAGGACTCTGAGGCGATCACGCTGAAGGTGGAGCTGCCCGAGGTGGACGCAAAGGAGGTGGACATCCAGATCGAAGGCAACGCGCTTTCGCTGCGCGGCGAGCGCAAGCTGGAGAAGGCGGACAAGCGCGACTTGTACCACCGCATCGAGCGGAGCTACGGTCCGTTCAGCCGCACCTTCACGGTGCCGTCGACGGTGAACACGGAGAACATCAGCGCCGAATGCCGCGACGGCGTGTTGCGCATCATGCTGCCCAAGAAGGCCGAGACCAAGCCGAAGCAGATCAAGGTGCAGGTGGAGGGCGGCCTACCCGCGCTGAGCGAGAAGACCAAGCACTAAAGCTTGCTGCAGTCGTACGCGGCCTGCGGGAGAAGGGAATCGCTCCCAGAGAGCACGCACCGCGTGAATACCGAGAGCGGGACCGCCAAGACGGGATCCCGCTTCCGTTTGCGCACCGGCCCCTTTCGCTGGGGGGAAACAAGGGATGCGGATGCTGGGGCTGAGCGCACCGCTCTCGCCACGCGCGCCGACCAAGTCCGCCGGCGAGAGCGAGGGGCGCTGTCATTTGCGCCCGAACAGCCCGACACGCAACGGGTTATAGAGAATCGTGGGCCGGCCCGACGCCATTGCGCCGGGCGGGACGACGTGTCATCGATCCAGTATGCGCTGGTCGTCGGCACTCTCGCAGGATCCAGGCACGCCGCAGGCCGTGGCCGAGGCGGTTGCGGCGCTTCGCCGCGAGTTGGGTACCGAGCGCGCTGACCTCGTCGTCGCCTTCGTCTCGCCGCACCACCGCGCCGCCGCCGAGCGCATCCCCGGGCTGGTCGCGGCGGAGCTGCCTGGCGCGCTCCTCGTCGGCTGCACCGGCGGCGGCGTGATCGGCGCGGGCCACGAGGTCGAGGAGCGTGCCGCGGTCTCGCTCACCGCGGCCGCGCTGCCCGGAGTCGAGATGGTCCCCTTCCACCTCGACACGACGGATCTGCCGGCCGTCTCCGCTCCGCTGCCGGCCTGGCACGCGGCCATCGGCATCGCGCCGCAGGCGAGGCCAAAGCTCCTCCTCCTCGCCGACCCGCTCACGCTGGATGCGGGCGCGCTGCTTGCCGGGCTCGACCTGGCCTACCCCCGCTCGAGCAAGTTCGGCGGGCTCGCCAGCGGCGGGATGGCGCCCGGCGCGAACCGGCTCTTCCTCCGCGACGAGGTGTTCCGCAGCGGCGTCGTCGGGATCGCCCTCTCCGGCAACCTGCGCGTGGAGACGATCGTCGCCCAGGGCTGCCGGCCGATCGGCCGGCCGATGCTGGTCACGCGCTGCCAGGGCAACGTCTTGTTCGAGCTCGACCAGAGGCCGCCGCTCGAGTGGCTTAGCGAACTGCACGAAGCGCTACCACCGCGCGACCGCGATCTCTTCCGGCACTCCCTCTTCCTCGGCTTGGAGATGAAGGAGGACGAAGTCGAGTACCGCGAGGGCGAGCTACTGGTGCGCAACTTGCTCGGCATCGACCGGGCGAGCGGCGCCATCGCGGTCGGCGCGCACCTCAAGCAGCTGCAGGTCGCGCAGTTCCTCCTGCGCGACGCCCGCACCGCGACCGAGGACCTGACCCGGCTGCTCGAGCGCTACCGCGCGTCGATGAGTGTGGGACCCACCGGAGCACTCCTCTTTTCCTGCTTGGGTCGGGGTGCGCATCTCTTTGGCCGGCCCGACCACGACACGGACCTCTTCCGCGAGAAGCTGGGCGAGATCCCGCTCGGCGGCTTCTTCTGCAACGGCGAGATCGGACCCGTCGGCGGCTCGACCTTCTTGCACGGCTACACGAGCGCCTTCGCGCTCTTCCGGGAGGAATCCCCCGCGCGGGGCTAGGTGTCCCTCACGTGCCACGCTGGGGCGCGCGTTGCTCTCCCTGTTGCGGGCTCTACCTCATGGCTCGCCCCAAAGCGGCCCGCCCATTGTCTCCGCGTAGGCAGTGAACATCAGGTTGAAGCTGATGCTAATGCGCGGTCGGTCGCTCCGGTTCGCGTCAACGGAGTGTGGCAGCCACGCGGGAAAGATCAGCAGCGCGCCATTCTCGACCATTACGACAACCTGGTCCGTGTTGTAGGCGGTCAACTCGGTCACGGGGGGACGGATGATGCCCGTCTGCGGCCGCGGATCATGAAAGTTGATGGTATCCGCGCCGGGCTGCACCTTGAGGTAGTAAACCCCGCTGAGGAAATTGTTCGGGTGGGCGTGCATCTTCACCGCAGCACAGGGCGCAGCGACGTTTGCCCAGCACCCTGTCATCGAGAGCGCGCGCGGCCCGATGTTCAAGAAGGCCAGCACGCGATCGGACGCCTCGCTGACGCAAGTCACCAGCGGCAGAATCGCGGGGGAGCTTGTGCAGGTCGGGGGGCGATTGCCAAACTTCGCCCTCCATCAGATCGGGCTGGCCGGCTCGAAGCTCCCCGATCGCCGCCAACACGCCCCGGCCGATCACGTCGCGAACTGGATCCGTGACGCGCATCTTGGAGACGTAGCTCGGGAAGAGCCGGATGACCTCGGGATTCCCCGTCGTCGCGCTCATGATCGCCGCCCCCTGTTCCGGGGACGACGATACACCCGACCATCCTCACTCGGACGATGGTGGACGAGGGTCGAGCGGCTCGCCATTTTGATGTCGTTCCCTCGCTGCAAGAGGGTTGTCCCTACCCAAAAGTCTGTCCGCCCTGACGAGTGACCCTGCGATGATGCGGAGGTGCGCTCGGCGCCAGATGTTTGACGCCTTCCCGTTTGACACGCCCCTGCGCTTCCTTCACCGCGACCGAGATAGCATCTTCAACGGCCCCTTCCGACACACCATCTCCACTCTCGGACTCGAGGAGATTGTCAGCGCGCCAAGGCCCCTTTGGCAGAACCCCTTCGCCGAACGCGTCATCGGCTCCATCCGGCGAGGGTACAGGTCGGGCTCGGCCGACCGATGCGCGAACGCTGTAATCTGACGGGGCCCAGGGAGGCCATCCGGTGATAAATACGGTCCGGCTCAGGGCTAAAAACGATATCTCTTACAGGGGAATCCGTTACCCACCGGATAGGTATTCTCTGTAAACAACCAAAGCCCTTGAATTTCAAACCTTGCCCGCTCGCGCGCCCGCCGATTCCAGTGTGGCAGGCGAATTGCGTACCGCCCGTAGTGGGGAAGGCGCTCCTGATGGCGGTGAAACGCGCCCTCGACCTGGTCTGTCGGCGGCGGCCCTGCTCGGGCTCTTTCCGCTATTCGTAGTCCTCGGGGCACTGATCAAGTTGGCCAGCGCCGGACCCGTCTTCTTCGCCCAGCGACGGGTCGGCCATCAGGGGCGTATCTTCACGATGCTCAAGTTCCGTTCCATGGTCCTCAACGCCGAGGAGCTCAAACCACGGTTCGCGGCCCAGAACGAATCGAACGGGCCGCTGTTCAAGATGAAACGCGATCCGTAGGTCACGGCGATCGGTAGCTTCATGCGCAAGTACTCGCTCGACGAGCTGCCGCAGCTGATCAGCGTCCTGCTCGGCGACATGAGCGTCGTCGGGCCGCGCCCGCCGGTGCCGAGCGAGGTCGGCGCCCCGACCGTATGTGGCAACGATCTAAAGAGAGAGAATCATGCGCGCTGCAGTCACCCGGGTGCCGTCCGATGACTGGTGTGGGCAGCAGGCGCGCAGCACAACGCTGGACATCCAGCCTGAAGTGCTTGTCGTCGATCGCGACGCCAAGTTGGGCGCTCGGTTCGCGCGCCCTGTTTGAAGCCGTCCCGACAGTCGGGCGTGGCCATTTTGACCGGCGCAGGAAAAGCTCTTGCGCTCTGTCTGTCCAACGAGGCCGCCAGCACGTCAGGCTGCCGCCGCCCCCTCCGAGGCAGTCTCGGGCCTGCGGATGGTGAGCACGGGGCAGCGGGCGCTGCGGACTACCTTTTCCGTCACGCTGCCGAGCAGCAGGTGGGGAAGGCCGGAGCGGCCGTGGGTACCCATCACGATCAGGTCGTAGCCTCCAGCGGCGACCTTGAGGATGGTGTTGTACGGCTTTCCGTGGTCGAGCACGGCATGCACATTCTCGCGCGGCCGGACGCGGGAGAGGAACTCGTCCAATTCAACGCCGGCGCGGTCGCGCGCGTCCTCGAGCACTGGGTGCTCGGTCCCACCGGGCTCGCGAATGAGGAACTCGGGACCGACGCCGTGCGGCCGATCCCAGACGTGGAGCACGTCGATTGAGGCTCCAAAACGCTCTCCGAGAAATAGTGCGTACTCGAGTGCGGCTCGCGAGCAGGCAGAGAAATCCACCGGCACAAGCACCCGGCTGATGGTGGGCATTGCATCCTCCTTGGCGAAGAGGAGGGCGTGCGCGACGATGGCGGGAACCTGATGCGCCAGACCGGCTCCGAATCATCCGGTCTGCCCGGGCTTTCCGGATCGCGAGGGCGGATGAAAGGACACTGCGCACTGACCGGGCCACAAGCTCCGTGAATCGGGGCGACATGCATGAATAGCCTCCGCGGCGGTCGCCCTCTTCGCTCTGACCACGGCGGTGCGTCACGTCGCTGCCCAGCGTGCTGATCATTGTCATCCGCGGGCTGCGGGAAGGAAGGGGGTCCAGGAGCTCGACCGGCTCGCGGCGTACGTGTCCGGGGTTTGCCGGAAGGTCGTTCGCGACTGACGAAAGGGGGAACGGAGGCATCAGGGGCTGCTCGATCGGTTCTCCGCAGCTACCGGGCCTCCTCCAGGACAACCACCATGCGGAACTGGTCGCCTTTTCCAGCCTCTGCGGCCGGCGCGACGGACCGGAATTGCCAGTGGCCCGAGCGCAAGAACTCCACCACGGAATGACCACGCTCTACTTCGTGGGCCACTCCGGGTGCGGCAGCATCGTAGGTCGGGTCGCCGGTAACGTAGCCGTCAATGACCTTCCCGCCTTGAATCCAGATCAGTGCAGTGCGCATACAGCCTCCTCGGCGGACGACACTAGCCTTGCGGGCCTCGAGCTGCTCTGGCTCCGAGGCGAAGTAGGCCCTCAAGGAATGATTCCCCGCGCACGATGCGAGACGTCAGAAGGAGCTACTTTTCGACGAAGACCTCGTCGCCCTCCACGAGCACCTTGTAGACGGGCTCGTGGGGGAGCGGCCGCTGGAACCAGACGAGACTCCCGGTGGTCACGTCCCACTGCGAGCCGTGCCAGGGGCAGGTGACGATCTTTCCCTCCAGTTTCCCCTGGTGGAGCGGCCCGCCCGCATGGTTGCAGGTAGACCGAATAGCGTAGAAGCTGCCGTTCACATTCGCCACCAGGATCTTCTCGTCGCCGAGCTCCCCGCCGACCATCTTGCCCTGCGGGATGTCGGCGACCTTTCCGACGCTGACTCGTGTCATGGTTCCACCTCTGCCGCCATGAATTCTACCTTCATCACTTCTTTGAAGCTCACCGACCGTCTGCGCTGCGCCTGGGCGGCTCCGACCCGGCGATGAGCGCGTACCATGACGAGGAATGCGGGGTTCCGGTCCACGTCGACCGCGTTCTGTTCGAATTCCTCACTCTGGAGGGCGCGCAGGCCGGTCTCTCGTGGAGCACGATCCTGCGCAAGCGCGAGGCGTACCGGAAGGCATTCGCCGGGTTCGACCCGCGCAAGGTGGCGCGCTTCGACGCCGCGCGGATCGAGAAGCTGATGCAGGACGCTGGTATTGTGCGCAATCGGCTGAAGATCGAGTCCACCGTCGCGAACGCGCGCGGTGCTGGCGGTGCAGAAGGAGTTCGGGGCGCTCGACGCGTACCTCTGGCGGTTCGTCGGCGGGCGGCCCATCCGCAAGGCGCGGCGCCGCCTGCGCGACATCCCGCCTACGACGCCCGAGTCCGACGCCATGAGCAAGGAGTGAAGAAGCGCGGGTTCCGCTTCGTCGACTCGACGATCTGCTACCTGCTGATGCAGGCCCGCGGCCTCGCGGACGACCACCTGCGCGGCTGCTTCCGCGCGTCGCCCGGTTGACTCGCCCCCCGCGGAAAACGAGACGTCAGAGCAGTTGCGCAGCTGGCAGCGGAGAACGTGCGCTTCAGGGGGTCACTTCTCTCGCCGCGTTGTCGGGAAGGGTGCGGGCTCCGCGTCTTTGGGGTTCGACGCGTCCGTGCCGTAGGCGAACTCGCTTCTCCCACTCGTCTCGACGAATGGGCCGCCCGACTCCTCGGGCACCTCTTCGTCGCGGATGTCCTCGGCCGCCTGCTCGCCGGACGTCGCGCTCTTCACGAACTCCTCGCCGAGCTCCTCCGCGAGGTCGTCGCCCGCGGCGCCACGGATGAGCTCCTCCGGCTGCTCCCGCTCACGCGCGGGCCCTTCCTCTTTGCCGAGGTCGTCGCGAAGCAGCGCTCTCTCGTCGGTCACGTCGGGCGGCTGGGCGGCGACCCGGACGCGCGGGCGCAGGGCGGGCTTCTTCGTCCGCCGGGCCTTCGCCTTCGTCGCGGCCTGGCGGGGTGCGGACTGCTTGCTGTCGCGCGGCGGGGGCGCGGCGGCCTTCTTGCCCACCTTCTTGGAGGTGGGCTGGTTCTTGGGCACGAGAGCCTCCGAGAGTGATACGCACCTGAGGCTAACACGCATACGCTGTGGCGGTGCTAGCCGACGGCACAAAGCAGTTGCTCGCGCTGGAGATGCGCGGCAAGTCGCACAAGGCGTGGAAGGGCTTCTCGACGACCTGGTCGGGCGCGAGCTGCGTGCGCCGCTCTCGTGCATCGTCGACGGCAACCCCGGCCTGCGTCGGGCAGTGGAACTGGTCTTTCCGGCACCGGCGGTGCAGTGCTGCGTGGTGCACAGCGCAAAGTCTTCCCCGAGTACGAGCCGCTTATGGCGCGGCCCATTCCTTCCCGGTGAATAAGGTCTTCGCCAACGATGTGCTTGCCTGCCCGGTGTGCAGCGGCCGGATGAAGCTCATCGCGTACATCGGCAACGCGAGCGTGGCGCGACGGATCTTGGAGCACCTCGGTCTTCCGAGGACCGGGCCACCGCTGGCGAAGGCGCGACTCCCGGAGATCGAGGGTTACGACCCAGCCCCGGACTACGAACAGGCCGACCCCAGCTGGGACGAGTAGGAAGCGACGGGCCCGCGGCAACCGCGGATGGCGGGCCGCGCGCGGTCAGAGGCCGCGGGGGTAGGGCCTTTTACGCGCCGGCTTCGCCAGCCATTCCAAACCTACTAGTGCACCGCCGTTGAGATGCGATCAAGCATCCGGCGGTGTGAGCGGATAATGGCTTTGGCCGGCTTGGTCCACTCGAATGGCGTCGGGTTGTGGTTCCAACCTTTCATGTACGCCCTAAGATGATCACGCAGCAGTCCGTAAGGAAGAGCGACTGCTTGCCAAGGATCCCGAAGAAGCCCTCGACTTGGTTGAGCCAGGAGGCGCTTGTCGGCGTGTAGTGGAAACGCACGAGCGGATTTTCACTGAGCCAGCGCTGCACCTCTGGTGTGCCGTGCGCGGAGGAGTTGTCGAGGATCACGTGCAGCTCGCGATGCGGATAGGAGCGAATGACCTTCCTCATGAAAGTGATGAAGTCGTGTGCGGTATGGCTGTCAGAGACCTGATGCGTGACCTTGCCGGTCGCGATCTCCAGCGCCGCGTAGAGATCGACGATGCCGTGTCGCTTGTAGTCGTGCGTGTGCCGAACCGCCCGCCCCGAGCGCAGCGGCAGAGGCGGTTGAGTCCGTTCGAGCGCCTGGATCGAGGTCTTCTCGTCCACGCTCAGCACGATCGCGTGTTCGGGTGGGTTCAAGTACAGCCCCACGATGTCATCCACCTTGGCAGCGAATTCTGGATCGCGGCTCACCTTGTACGTTCGTACCAAGTGCGGCTTGACGTTGTTGCGGCGGAGGGCGTCGGACACGGCGCCGCTGGTGATGCCGAATTGCCTGGCCAGCAATCGGGTCGTCCAGCGAGCCCGGCCCGCCGGCGGGGGCGACATCGCCAAGTGCACGAGCTTGTCGACTGTCTCTGGAGACAGCGCGTGGTCCTTCCTTCCCGCCTTTGGCCGGTCCGAAAGGCCTTTGACTCCTGAATGGAGAAAGCGCCGCCGGATACGCGAGATGGCCTCGGCGCTGAGGTCGAGACGCATCGCGATTTCGCTAGCTGGCACCCCGTCGTCGCTGAGGAGCACCACCCGCGCCCGTCGAACCAGGCCTGCGGCCTCCGACGGCCTCGACACGATCGCCAGCAGCGCCCGGCGCTGTTTCGCTTTCAGGCTGATTTCGTTCACTCGTCCGATCATGCATCAGACGAGCTATCATATAGTTGATTCTATATCAACGGCGGTGCACTAGTGCTCTGACCGGCGCGTGGTGATCCGTCGTCGCGCTTGAAAGGCAGATCGGTTTCTGATCCGGATCATCCGGGGCGCAGTTCCGCTCGAACCCAGACGCCGAAGCCACGACCTTCGCCCGCAGTGCGGAGTGAGGCCCGAATACTCCGTGGTAGCGGACCAAGTTCCGCCGGGGCGGTGGCACCAGGGTCGCGAGCTTGCGCAGCAACTTCGCTGAGCGCTCGCGCGTCGCGCTTATCGGTCTTGGTGCGCGGTGCCCCAACTCCCAACGTCCGCACCAGCGCGGGTGCTCGAGTTCAGGAACAAGCTCAAGGGCGAAGACAACGATCGCGTACGGAGCGTCAGGCGCGCGCGTCAGGACGTCTACTGGTTGCTACTCCAGCCCTCGATCCAGAGGATGCCCGTATACTTGGTGAACGAGTACTGCAGCGTGTACGACTGACCCACGATGAAGTTGCCGCAGGCGTGGCTGCGCGGGATGACCGTGACCTTGCGCGCCTCGCGCGCAGGGTGGAGTACACCCCACAGAGAACGGATCTCTGAGTAGAAGGCTCGCGGATCGAGGCGGCGACGTGACGGAAGGCCACTTGAAGTGTCTTCTGTGAAGCGGCACCCCGAGTCAAGCTTCTCTCGTCAGGATTAGGCTCGTAATGGTCTCCTTTCGTCTTCGTGCTCTTCCGCGAGGTTCGTTCATCCTTCTGTTCGCGCTCTACGGTGGCGAGTCGAGCTCGCCGGCGCATGGTGGGTTTCGATAGGAGGGGGCGCCATCTATCGCGCGGCTCTTGAATGCAGCCAAGACGCTTCTCGCGCTCACCCGCCCTCAAACCTGTTGGAAGTGATCCGACGTCGATTGGTCCTCCTTCGATCAGGCGGCTACTGCCTGCGGCGCGAGCCTTGGCCGTGCCGGTTCGTACGACTTCGCGTCGCGCATCATCGCGTAGAGGATGCCGGCCATCCGCCTCGCCAGTGCCACCACGGCGATCATTCTGCCGCGACGCGCGGCGATCCGCTCGGCCCAGTCCCTGAGCACCTCGGTGCGCGGGCTGCGCAGTCGCAGGATCGAGAGCGCCACCTGCACCAGCAGATACCGCAGACGCCCATTGCCGGCTTTGGTAATGCGCCCCTTGTGCTGTTTCTCTCCCGAACTCATCTCACTCGGTATCAGCCCGAGATACGCCTCCACCTGGTGCGCCCCGCGGAATCGCTCCGGCTCGTCGATGGTCGAGGCAAACGCCGCCGCCGTTACCGGCCCGACGCTGGGTGCGGTGCAGAGCCTCCCGACCGTCTCGTCGCTCTTTGCCAGGTGCTCCAGCCTGCTGTCGAGCCAGGCCACCTGCTTGTTGACGTCGAGCAAAACGGCGAGCATCGGGGCGACTTCCGACTTTAGCCGCCCCCCGATCGCGAGCTGCTCCACCCTCCGGCCGAAACACTCCGCGTTGCCGCTCTTGATCCGGTAGCCTTCACTTCGCAAGAGCGCTCCCACGAGCGAGATGTACTTGGTCCTGGTCCGGACCAAAGCTTCTCGTACCGCGAGTTGCGCTCGCACCTGCCGCTGGCGATCCGACGTCCGATGCGCTGGTCGATAGGCGCCGAGACGGCAAGCCTCTGCCAGCGTCCTTGCATCTCGCCGGTCCGTCTTCACCTTGCGGCTCCGGGTCGCGTACATCGCTGCGAAGTTCGGGTCGGCAACTACAACCTCGTGCCCGAGCCCCTCGATGCACCTTGCCACCCACTCGCTCTCGGTCGATGACTCGATGAGGATCTTCGCCGGCGGCCTTACGCCGAGCACTGCGGCGAACCGCTCCCGCTCCGTGCGGATGCGGCGCTCGAGGATCTCCCCGCTCTCGGTCAGGATGCAGATCTGGCTTTCCAACTTGTGTACGTCGATGCCAATATTGTCCATGGCTGGCCTCC
>WNFC01009565.1_pt1 | contig 10735 bp, 11 predicted proteins | sample 5400541 | NCBI WGS metagenome assembly WNFC01 (sample SAMN13153342, study PRJNA577476) | soil metagenome | isolation source: 120 cm saprolite under Douglas fir tree site 2 hole 2 replicate 1 | place: USA:California | collected 2015-04-18
CCGGCGCGGCAAGGATCGCGCGCCATCACTCGTCGAGATCGGGACGCGTCGCACCACCGCTCAGCTCGAGGAGGTGATCACGCGCGGCCGCGGCTTCATGCCCTCTGCGTATCTGTCGCCATCCGAGCTTCGTGCCGTGGTCACCTTCCTCACTGGTCACGCGCCGACCGGACCGAGCGGGATGCCCCCCTCCGCCTTCGAGCGGACGTCGCCCTACCAGTTCGTCGGATACGAACGCTGGCGGCAGGGGGACTCGACCGGGCTCTCCGTCGTGAAGCCACCGTGGGGCACGCTGAGCGCAATCGACCTCAACACCGGCGTCTATCGCTGGCGCATCCCCCTCGGCCAGCATCCCGCGCTGACCGGCAAGGCGGAGCAGCCGACCGGGACGGAGCAGTACGGTGGCCCGATCGTCACCGCGGGCGGGATCGTCTTCATCGCCGCGACGATGGACGCGAAGTTCCGTACCTTCGACAAGTCCACGGGGCAACTGCTGTGGGAGACCACGCTCCCCGCGGCGGGCTATGCGACGCCGAGCACCTTTGCGGTGGGGGGAAAGCAATACGTCGTCATCGCTGCGGGCGGCGGGAAGCTGGGAACGAAGTCGGGCGACGCGTATCTGGCATTCGCCTTGCCATGAGGCGCAGTGTCCGGAGAGAAAGGTGAGACAATGCAATGCGTCAGATCGGCCCACGAGCGCGGCGCAGTCGCACCGCCGCGGCGAGCAAGGCCGCGGCGACCCCCAAGCCCAGCCACAGGCTCGCGCTGCTCAGAAACACGCGCGGCGTGAGGTGCGTCATCGGATCGATCGGGAGCGACCCCGGCGCGATGACGGCTTCCCTGCTGGCGTTATAGCGGGTCTGCAGCATGGTCGCGACGCGCGTGGTCTCGAACGCCATCTTCTCGACGATGCTGATGGCGACGAGCGGCAGTGTGGCCCAAAGAAACGGCGCGCAAGGCGCTGCGGGCAGCTTCACCGCGGGTAGGCCCGATTTCACCGACAGTGCCTGGACGTCGTTCCGGAAGCAGTTCGAAGGCTTTCGGCGGTCTTGATCGGAGCAGGGGGCGGCGCACTGGCGAGGCGGCGCGACGCTACTGCATGTGATGCCCGCGGGCAGCTTCGCGTCGCAGGGGTCGGGTGCCCACAGGACGCGGACCCACCGCGGACGTGCGGAGGCGCCGCAGCGGCGCTTTAGTTGGGAACGGGGCCGGTGGTCGCGCCCGCCCAGAAGAACTCGCCGTCGCTGCTCCGGTACCAATGGGCGTTACCGTTCACCGTCAGCCCGTTGCTGCTCCAGCCGGCGTATTGGAGCGTAGATCCTCCCGGCGCCGTCCGCGCTATCGGCGCGAGTGTGGTCGGCGCGCCCGCTCGCAGGTTGAGATCGAGCCGCGCCTGCACGCTTCCTGGCCGGTCCAGGAAGTTGTAGCTCGCGAGGTCGAGCGCCAGCCGCCGCGCTCGCGCCACGAAGTCATCGAGGTCGATCCAGGTCCCGGGACACGTCTTGCGCACGTAGATCTCACGGTGGCCGATCACATGGTCGCGATCGATCGGGATCGACCAGCGGTTGCAGATCTCCATCACCAGGCGGGTGCTCGTGCCACGCATCGCGTCGCTCCACGGCGTATCGGCCTTTCCTTCGTGCTCGATGCCGATGGTATACAAGTTCGGGTTCGGGGTGTCCTTGATCAGCTTCCAGGTCGGCTGATAGCGCCGCCCAGCGTGCCAGGCGGTGTCGCCCTCGGCGACGTACTGATGCACCGCGCCTGCCGTGCCGACGCCGTAGTGCGCGGAGACGCGGGACGCGGGATCCAGGAACCACGTGTCGGTACCCTGCAGCGTCCCGTCCATGATGTGAATGACCACCGCCATGGGACGTAAGCCCTGCCGGCCCTTGTCCTGGTTCGGCGAGCCGATCCAGAAGACGTCCATAGTGATATATAAGGAGGCCGATATATTGCTAGCTCATGCGAACGAGAGTGATCGCGGCGACAGTCGCGCTGTACGCCGCCTGTGGGGGACCCACCCGGGAAACGCCACCCGCCAGGGTGGCGGGCGTCCGGGTCGTGGACCTGATCCCGGTGTCGCTCAGCGGGGAGACCTGGCAGGACGCCGAGCCGTTCCTGGCGCTGTACGCCTCGAACGCGCAGCTCATGGCGGCCTCCGCCTTCACGCCCAATCCCGGCGGGTCGGCCAGCGGGACCGCGCCGATTTTCGTCTCCAACGATGGGGGCGACAGCTGGACGCTCCGCAACACCTTACCGAGCGAAGGAATGACAGCCGACATCACCCACGCCGTCGGAGCGACTCCTCCCGTGCTGTACAGCGGCATCCTGAAGGTGCCCGGCGTGCCGTTGAATGAGCTCAAGGCCAGCGACTTCTTCTCGCCCGCGACGATGGCGCTGCAGGCGTCGCGCGCCGACGTCGATCAGCCGTTCATCCGCACCGCCCAGGCCGCGAGCGCCGATCGCGTGTACGTCGGCCTCAATGATTTCGATGCACCCGACGGGCGCACCGCCACCGTGGACGTGTCGCTCGACGGCGGCGCGACCTATAAGTCACGTCGTATCGAAACCCGCGCCACCCTGGGGCAGAACGGGCCGTCCATACGTCCCGCCGTCGCCCAGGACCGCACCGTATACGTAGCCTACTTCGGGTGGCGCGCGACCGCGGGATCGACCGTGACGAGCGACATAGGCGTCGTGCGCGACGACAGCGGCGCCGGCGGCGCGACCCCGTTCCGGGACCTGCTCGATCCGTCGGATCACCTGCCCGGCCGCCTCGTCGCGATCCACGTGACCATCCCCTGGTCCAACGCGCCGACCCTGGGACAGGAGCGCATCGGCTCCACCCTGTCGATCGCGGTGAACCCGCTACACAGCGACACCGTGTACCTCGCCTGGGCCGACCGCGTCGGCACGGGCGACATCTATACGGTGCACCTGCGCCGCTCGGGCGACCGCGGCGCCACGTGGACCGGCGACCTCCGCACCGTGACGAACGCGACGAATGCGAGCCTGGCCGTGTCCGCCAACGGCACGGTCGGCTTCTTGTATCAGCAGGTGACCGGGTCCGACAGCAGCAGTCGCTGGGTCACCCGCCTGGAGCAGTCCCGGGACGGCTTCACCACGCACCAGGACGCCGTGCTCGCCACCGTACCGGCCAATTCGCCGCCGCTCCAGTTCCTGCCGTACATCGGCGATTACAACGGCCTGTTGACCCGCGGAGACCGGTTCCTCGGAGTCTTTTCCGAGAGCAACACGCCCGATTCCACCAACTTTCCGCAGGGCGTGGTGTATCACCGTCGCGTGGATTTCGCGACGCATCGCCTGCTCGACGGCTCCGGCGCGACGGTAGCCGTTTCGATCGATCCGTTCTTCTTCAGCGTTCCCGTTCTGCCATGACAACAGAGGGTCGCAGTGGGGGGGGTCCCATGTACACTCGGTCGGCGATGTTCCTCGCGGTCCTCCTGGCCTTGCCGGGAGCCGCGGCGCTCGGCCAGATGAGCCGGGCGACGCTCGTGAAGCAGTCCGACATCATTTTCATCGGCACCGTCACCCAGGTCGGCGCCGTCGCGGTGCCCGAGGTCCCCGCCTCGGACCGGACGGTGGTGGTGCACGTGGATCAGGTGCTCGAGAAGCCGGCGGCGGTCGCCCTGGGTGCGGGCGATTCTGTCACCGTGCAAACCGCGCAGCCCGGCTCGCTGAAACCGGGAACCCAGGCGACTTTCTACACGACCGGCTGGATCTTCGGGCAAGGGGTGGCGGTACGCGAAGTCGGCCACGAGCCGGGGCATTCCCCGGTCGTGGTGGCGGACCAGCAAGCAGCGGTGGCGAGGGCCAGGCTCGAGATGAACGACGCGGATCTGAAGGCGCACATTCAGAAAGCGGCGATGGTGGTCGCGGGCCGCGTGGAACAGGTGCGACCGGCCGAGCTGGCGGGGGGGGCGCCGGCGCATCGCACACGTATCAGCGAGCACGACCCCCAGTGGCAGGAAGCGATCATCCAGGTCCAGGACGGCATCAAGGGCGCGCAGGCCGGGGAACAGGTCGTGGTGCGCTTCCCCACCTCCCTCGACGTCGCGTGGGTCGGCACCCCGAGGTTCACCGTGGGGCAGGAAGGCACGTTCCTGCTCCATAAGGACTCGACCACCGGCTCTCCAGAAACCGTGATCGCCGGCCGGTCGGTGCCCGCGTACACCGCGCTGCACAAGTTGGACGTGCTCCCGAAGCAGGACGCGCCACGCATTCGCGCACTGATGCGGAAGCCGTAGGGGTGGAGCGCGCCAAAGTAGACGAGTTCCTGCAGCCCAAGGCGATGCTCACGCCCGGCATCGCGGGCGGCATCACGATGCTGATCGCCAACGCGCTGTGGGTTGCGTTCAGCCTGCCGCCGCGGTGGACCTCGCTGGTGTTGAGCTTCGTGTTGGGCCTGCTCGTCTTCGCCGCCAAAGGCGGCGTTCCGGCGTGGCAGCGTGCGGTGTACTACCTCCTCAACTCCCTCATCATCTTCGCCGTGAGCATCGGCACGAATTACGTCGGGGTGGGCGTGACCCATCCCCCGGCACGGCAGAACAAAGTCGCTGCGCCGGCCGGGCCGTCGGGAGCACGCGTGTTCTTCAGCGACTGGTTGCGGACCGGGTCATAAGCCGTCTGACATCAGCCTCTTCGGCTTGGGCGACTACCTCGCCTGGGCTGCCATTCGCCCGCGAAAGTCACCGTCGCCGATTTCGTGGGCGATTCCCGTCGCGAGCACCGCCACGAGTCGGACTCGGTGCGCGGAACAATGGGATCGTTCTCGCCTCGCATGACGAACAGCGGCGTGGTTATTGAGTCCGCGTCGTACAAAGGTGCAAGTCTTTCGAGGAATCGCGACGAAGTTCGAGAAGTAAACCCTAAGGCTGTTACCGCCGACCGTAGGCGCGGACGGTGGCTCTACCCTGCCCGCTCGTGGTGCGGCGGTAGAAGAAGTTGATCCAGCGAACGACGCGCGCCGCTCCGCTCCAGGCGATCACTCGGGTGCGGGAATTTCCCGCGAATGTGAATCGCCCGCTTGGTGAGAAAGTCGTGCCGTCCGCGAAGGTGATCCTCACGTCGAACAGCTCCAGGTCACCGCCCTCCACCACGAGGCGGATGCGCTTGAACCGGCCCTCACTCGTAGTCCGGATGATATCGCGCTCGCCGCCGGAGGTGACCTGTCGAGAGCCGAGGTGAACCCATTGCTGCTGGACGAGTAGCACGATCGCGACGAGGGCGGCGCGCAACATGGTCGCTCCGAGTGGCTTTCGACGGGACGTAACGCCGGGAGCGTACGAGCCGCGAGGACTTAGATCACCAACCCACTCCCGCGAGGAAGGCGCGGCAGGTGATCAAGCCACCCACCGCGCCTCCTCCATCACGCCGCGGGCTTGACCGCATCCGGTCCCGTCCCCTCCGGCGCCTGTCCCTCCTCGGCCGGCGGCTCGGTCCGGGTCTTGAACGGCCCGAGAACGTTGCGGGCGCTGGCCCATGCACCCATCAGCTCCGCGTTCTCGCTGAACCGATAGCGCACCAAGCCATCGAGCAGCCGCACCTGCTCAGTGATCTCGCTCAGGACCGACTCGAGATCGGCGCTCGCCCCCACGTGGTCGCGCCGGCCAGCGCGCGTCGCCTCGAGGGTCTGTTCGAACTTCGCGAGCGTCGCGGTGAGATCGTCGACCAGCTGCGCCGACATCCCGCGGCTCACGAGCAGGTCTTTCTGCGCGGTCGCCTTCTCCAGCATGCCTCGGGCGGCCGTGAGGAAGGCCTGGTTACTGGCGCCGGCGCGCGGCAGCTGGAACTGCGGTGCCAGCTCGGTGTTCCCCTTTGCCGCCACCGCGCCCACGGCCGCCAGGTAAATGAGGAGCTTGGACTGGAGCGCGTGCCGGAGCTCCTCCCGCTGCATGGTGGCCGCTCGTGTCGCCACCACACCGGCCCGCTGCTGGGTCGCGAGCGCGTCGGCGCGCTGAATGAGCTCCTCGAGGCGAGTGAGCGCCGTCGCCTCAGCAGCCCCGTCCGTCCGGTGGGCCCGGATGAAATCGCGGACCCGCACGGCCCGTTCGAGCCGCCTGCGCAATGTTGCGTTCATACGAACCTCCTTCCGTCCCGCGGCACGGTGTCGGGCCTCGTGCCGCTGCACATTGACGTCTCCCGACGCGCAGACGCCCTGTGCGATAATCGGGCCAGCAGGTCTCACAGTGGAACGAGGTCTCTGGACTCGATTTTGTCCCCGCGCGAGGACGAAAACTCGCGCGCGAACGGTCGCTTTCCTGGTACCGGCCCGCTGTTCGGCGGGAGAACTCAGGGCATCGTCCGGAGGAGCGCCCGCACGCTCGAGAGCGGTCGGCTCATGGTCGTGACCAGCGCTCTCCCGGGCGGGACACGACCCCGCATCGCCGGGACCGGTCGGCTCGCGGTCGTGACCAACGCTCTCGCTGGCGAGAGACGGCCTCGCATCGGGAGTAGCGCTCGGCTCACCGTGGGGACCGATGCTCTCGCGCGCAGGAGACGTGCTCGCATCGCCAGGAGCGATCGGCTCGCGGTCGGGACCAATGCTCTCGCGGGCGGGAGACGGCCCCGCACGCCCGCGAGCGGTCGGCTCACCGTCGGGACCGATGCTCTCGCCGGCGGGAGACGGCCCCGCACGGCCGCGAGCGGGAGGCTGATGTCGGATAGCTCGGGGCTAACGGGCCGGAGTTGAAAGCGCGCAGCGGTGAGACGGAACCGCACCGGGGGAAGCTGGCTTTCGTTACTGCTCCCTTAATTTTCGAAACGCGGAACGCATTTCCTCGACGAAAATGTCCGGCTGCTCGAAAGCGGCGAAATGGCCGCCGTGCTCAGCCTCGTTCCAGTAGATGAGATTGGAATAGGTCTGCTCGGCCCAGCTCTTTGGAGGACGATATATCTCTCGCGGGTACACGGTTACGGCGACAGGCAAGCTGAGCCTGCCTCCCGAAAATGACGCGTCCTTATTCTCCCAGTCGATCCGCGCTGACGATGCCGCGGTATTCGTGAACCAGTAGAGTGAAATGTTGTCGAGCATCCGATCCCGCGACAGCGCGTCTTCGGGAGAGCTGGTATTGTCAGTCCACTTGTAGAACTTTTCATAGATCCACATGGCCTGGCCCGCCGGTGAATCCGCCAACGCATATTCGATCGTCTGCGGCCAAGTCGATTGTTGGCGCAAGTAGCCGTACCCGTCGCCCGCTCTCTGCTCTTCGAAACTGAGGTTCCCTACGATTTCGGTCGGAAACACGAATTGCCAATTGAGGTGAATTCCAGCGAGTCCAGCAGGGAGAAGATGCCCGAGCGCGGTCGTTACTCCCGCGCCCCAGTCTCCCCCCTGTGCGACCCACCGCCTGTAGCCGAGCCGCTGCATCAGCTCACTCCATGCGGAGGCGATGCGGGACATGGTCCACCCGGTTTCGGTTGGCTGGTCAGAGAATCCAAATCCCGGAACGGACGGAACGACTACATGGAACGCATCCCGTGCGCGACCACCATGCTCTGTCGGGTTGGTAAGTGGCCGAATGATCTTGATGAACTCCGCAATCGATCCAGGCCAACCGTGAGTCAATAGGATTGGTAAAGCATCGGGATGTGGTGAGCGTCCGTGGATGAAATGAATACCCAATCCATCTATTAATGTCCGAAAGTTTGGAAACGAGTTCAGCTCTGTCTCGAAGCGTCGCCAGTCATAGCGAGATTCCCAATACTGTACCAGCGCTTTTGCTTGGGCGAGGGGGACCCCCTGAGATCCGTCTTTCACTGGCCGTTCGTTGGGAAATCGGGTAGCTCGCAGGCGCGCTCGAAGATCGTCAATGGCTTCCTGCGGAACCGAGACATGAAACAGACGGACTTGTTCCGTAGCCTCGGGTATCAGCGACTCACGCACTCTTGACATAGTTGTGTTTCCCTCATGTCAGGACGCTCTAGACGGCGTTGACTTGTGGGACATCCAGCAACTGCGTCTCCCACAGGAGGACCGAACCGGTGGCGCCGGCATGGTCGATCAGTACCTGAGCCACCGCTGCGAGGTGTTGTGTGCGCGCCCAATCACGCTGAAGTTCTCCCGCCAAGCCGAGCCAAGTCATCGGCTGAACTCCCGCCGCCACCAGGCGGCGGATTGCCATGTCGTGCGCTTCCGGGGTTACGCCGCCCGACGCGTCGGTGACCACGTACACGTCGTAGCCGTCCCCCAGCGCGTGGATGGCGGGCATGGCAAGACACATCTCCGTCCAGAGTGCGGCGATGACGAGTTTCTTTCGGCCGGTCTTCCTCACGGCCTCAACGACGCGGCGGTCCTCCCAGGCGTTGATGAAGGTGCGGTTAATCGGCTTCTGATCCGGAAAGACCGCCTGGAGCTGCTTGAAAAGTGCGCCGCCGCGCTCCTCATTGACTGTGGTAAGAATCGTCGGAATGCCAAACGCCTGCGCGGTCTTCGCGAGCGCTGTGACGTTGTGGATGACGATTGTGGGATCGTGACTGTTCACGTTTGCCAACTGGAACGGTTGGTGGTCGATCAGGAGAAAGACGCAATTCTCCGGTGTCAGAAGAGCGTCCAGGCCGATCTTGGCGAACGTTGGCATCACGCGTTCCTCACGAGTTGCTCCACGATGTTCACTGCACCACAATGGTTCCACGCTGCCCGACTTCAGCGTGTATCAGACACCAGTACTCGAAGCGTCCCGGTTTGGTGAACGTGAGACTGAACGACGACGGGAGCTTCCCCGCGTTGCCTGGCGGGAACAGCATGCCGGAGTTCACGTAGCCGGTGCCATCGTATTGAGTGGTGGTGGTGGGGGCGACGGCCTTCGGGTTGAGCAGCACCTTAGGCGGGCCACTGGGCTGAGGTTCGGGCACGGTGAACTGAGGCGGCTTTTCTCCGCTCGTAAACGTCACCGTGTGGATCTCAAACGTATCGCGCATCTCCCACGTGACTGTCGAGCCACGTGGAACAACAAGGGGCTCGCGAGTGAAGCGGAGAACGGAGTAGCCCTGTTGGCTGTTCCCCACGAGTGGCACAACGAAGGTCTTGCCGTGACGCTCGACTTGAAGATTGGCGAAGCGCGTGCGCCCTGCGGCCAGCGTTGCAGCCTGCTGCGCACGTCCCTGCTGCATTGCCGCGGCCGGTGTGCCCGTCGCCTTGTCCTTCACGATCACCTCTCCCCGCATGCCAGCGTGAATCTCGCACACATACGAGTAGCGTCCGGGCTTTGTGAATTTCAGTGTGTATGACAGCCGCCCGTCTGGGCCAGGCAGTCCGGAGTTGTGATAGCCAGTGCCATCGTAGGTCTTGTCGCCGACGGGAAACAAGATCAGGGTATTCCAATACAGCTTGTTCCCCTGTGCAACGCTGAATGGCGGCGCGTCACTCCCTCCAAGGAAAGCCACGTTGTGAAACCCTTCAAAGGTCCAGGTAATCGTATCGCCGACAGCGATCTCGATCGCCCGAGGAAAGAATGCGTTCGCGTAGATGCTCGTATCGGCCGTGGCCCCACCGACGATCACCGTCCACTTGGTCGGTGGCGCCACATGAGCGGGTGTTGTCGTCGCGATGAGCGCGCTGAAGAGATACGTCAACCAAGCCATGGGGAACATCCTCCGTTGTAAGTCCGCATCGTGATGACGCCCAGCCCTATCCCATCCGGCTGGTGAACTGGTTCAGGTCGAAATAGTCCCGCCAGGCGCTGATCTTGCCGTCACGAACCTCGAAGGTCCCCATGACCTGCAGCTCGAACGACTTGCCAGGCAGCTTGAAGACGTCCACCCGCTCGGTCATCACGACCGGCCCGTTGGCTGCGATGTTGATGAGGCGGAGGTGGAGACTCTCGATGCCTGGCGCGCCTGGGCGGATGAACGACGCGAAGTTGTTCGCGATGGCCTTCCTGCCGGTGACCGGCGCCAGCGGGATATTGTGGTAGACGGCGTCGTCCGTGAAAAATGCGGCCAGCTCGGCGGCCCCGACATCGTCGGACCACGCCGCGCAGAACCTGCGGACTACCTCGATCGGGCTCTCCATCTGGCTCCCCCTGCGGTCGATCTTGTTGGCACTCGGCCGGGCACCCATCAGCGCCAGGCCCACGGATGACACTATTCCGGCACTACCGGTTGCGGCCGCCGCAAGCATGAACTTGCGGCGCGAGACATGGGGCGCCGGTACTCCCGTTCCGTTTTCTACGTTCTTCATGGGTTTTGCTCCCCTTCGTTTCAGATTTGGTGCGCGGCGGAGCACCGACGCGGGGTGCTGACGACAGCCAGATCCCTAACCTCGCCGTGACCTGAAGGCCTTCCGCAACTCCTCGGTGAAGAGCTTTGGCTGCTCGAACGCGGCGAAGTGACCGCCTCTGTCGAGCTCATTCCAGTAGAACAGGTTGGGCCACAGCGCGTCAGCCCAGGCCTTTGGCGGGCAGAATATCTCGTGCGGAAAGACCGACGCCGCCATTGGCAGTTCGATCCGTCCGCCGGACAGGCCCGCCATGCCGGCGCGGGTGTTCTCCCAGTAGATGCGGGCCGACGACGCAGCGGTATCGGTGAACCAGTAGAGACTGATATCGTCGAGCATCGCATCGACGGAGAGCCCATCTTCAGGATTGCCGTGGTTATCGGTCCACGCCTGGAACTTCTCGTAGATCCACAGCGCCTGGCCCGCGGCCGAGTCTGCAAGCGGATAGCCAATGGTCTGCGGACGCGTCCCCTGTTCGCGGAAATAGCCGCTCTG
>WNFC01016687.1_pt1 | contig 10735 bp, 8 predicted proteins | sample 5400541 | NCBI WGS metagenome assembly WNFC01 (sample SAMN13153342, study PRJNA577476) | soil metagenome | isolation source: 120 cm saprolite under Douglas fir tree site 2 hole 2 replicate 1 | place: USA:California | collected 2015-04-18
CCATGAACGCAGGCTGCTTCAGAATGTTGCCGCCAAACAACTCCCGCGTTTCGATGTTCGCGTTCTCCAGCCAGGCCACGAGGTCGACCCGGCTCACGCCGCGCGCGACGGTGATGGGGAAGGCGAACCAGGATGGGTTTGCGCGCGGATCCACTACGGGCAGCACAAGGGCATCCTGGTACTCTTGGAGTCCGTCGTACAGCCGCATGAAGTTGCGCCGCCGCATGCGGATGAACTCTTCTAGCCGATCCACCTGCGCGACGCCGACCGCTGCTTGCAGGTCGGTGGGCTTGAGGTTGTACCCGAGGTTCGTATAGGTGTACTTGTGATCGTACCCCCGCGGCAAGCCACCGAGTTGCCACCCAAAGCGCCGACCGCAAGTGTTGGACTCGCCAGGGGCACACCAGCAGTCGCGCCCCCAGTCCCGCACCGAGCGCACGATGCGTCCCAACCCGGGTCGATTTACGATGACACCGCCGCCTTCGCCCAGCGTGATGTGGTGGGCTGGATAGAAGCTCAACGTGCCAAGATCGCCAAAGGTCCCCACGAGTTGGTCGCGGAACGTCGCCCCCAGGGCGTCACATGTGTCCTCGACCAGGTACAGGTGGTGACGTCGGGCGACATCGACCAACACATCGAGATCGCAGGGGTTGCCGAGCGTGTGCGGGACCATGATCGCCCTCGTCTTCGATGAAATGGCCCCCTCCACAAGGTGAGGGTTGATGTTGTACGTGCCGATCTCGCAGTCGACGAATACCGGAATCAGCCCTCCGTGGACCAGGGGGGCAAGCGTAGTGGGGAAAGTAACAGCGGAGGTGATCACCTCATCGCCGGGGCGCAGCGGGGCTTCAAGCTGTCCGGACATGAGCGTCAACACGGCGGCCAGGTTCGCGGCGGACCCCGAGTTGACCAAGACGAAGTCCTTCGCCAGGAGCCGCTGCTTCATCTTCTGTTCGAAGAGCTCCCCGTACGGCCCCAGGGTCAGCCAGAAATCGAGGGCACTGTCGACAAGGTTCACCATCTCCTCGACGCCAAAAACTCGTCCCGCATATTGGACGCGAGTCTTACGTGGAACGAAGGGTCGGGACGAGTGAGCGAGGGTATGGTACTGCCGCACTTGTGCCAGGATCTCTCCACGCAGCTGCTGAGCGGCATCGGAAATCGCCGCAGGGGCGGCGGGTACATGGGTATCGATGCGCCACTGCCGACGAAACCGCTTTAGGGATTCCGCCAAGTCCAGCGGCTCCGTGCCGAGTACGCGAGCGAGCTTGTCGGTGTGCAACCCACCCTGCAGCGGTCGCGAGGCACGTTGCCCGAGTTCTGCGGTTAGCACCGGCGCGATGAACTTTACATCCAAAGCCATCGCCCGCGCCAACGCTTGGGCGAGTTGGGCCCGCGAGATACGGTCTTTGCCCGTGACATTGAAGACACCGCGCGCGTCCAACTGGACCAACCGCACACTCGCTTCTGCGAGATAGTCCGCGAGTGTAGGATTACACCACTGGTCCGATGCCACCGGCATAGTGTGTCCAGTCTGGAGCCGTTCCCACACTTGCATGGCGAGATTTCGGGAAGAGCGATCCCACCCGAATACCGCGGTCGTCCGGAGGATGAGGTGAGCGGGAGTAAGGTCCTGGACGACCCGCTCCGCCTCCGCTTTCGCCCGTCCATAGACGCTGCGTGGATGCGGCGGATCTTCTTCCGTGTATGGTCCGCGAGCACCGTCGAAGATGTAGTCTGTAGAGTAGTAGACGAGCACGCTTCCAGCCGCGCCTGCGGCGGTGGCAACAGCGCGCGTGCCGCTGACGTGCACCGCGTAGCCCTCCTCCGGTTGTTCTTCGCACGCGTCCACCCCGCCGGGGTTATTCGCGGCCAGAAAGATGACCGTGGGGGCGACTTCCGTCACGCAGGTCCGCACCGCATCGGCATCACGCACGTCGAGTACTCGGTGATCCCGCGTTTGATGCAGTGCTGTGGATACCACGTCGAATCCCGCGCGTTCCAGGGCTCGGGTCAGCGCCTGACCGACCAAGCCTGATCCACCGATGACCAGAGTCTTGCTGCGATCGCCGCTAGCCATGTCGCACAGCCCAGTCGTGGGGGATCTTGCTGGTGGAGGGGTCCATTCGGACGATCTCGTTGGGGTCATGCGGCTCTGTCGCGCAGTTCGCAACGATAGATGGCGTCACCCCGAGTCCCTTGAAGCCGTTCCAGATCCCGGGTGGAATTTTGACCAGCACGTAGTGAGTCTCGCCCATGGAGATCTGCATGAGCTGTTGCCGTGTGGGCGAATCGTCCCGATCATCATAGAGGACCAACTCAATCATCCCCGAGACAACGGCGTAATTGAGGGTCATGCGTCGGTGCAAGTGCCAGCCCTTGACCACGTTCGGGTACACGACGGAGAAGTAGATCTCTCCAAACTGCACGAAATGCGGATCGTCGCGCCGCAGCATATGCATGATCTTCCCGCGCTCGTCAGCGATCTGGCGCAACGGATAGATCAGCACGCCGTCGATCATGTGACAGTCCCCGCGAAGAAGTGACGGTACCACGCAATCGTCTCACGCAACCCCTGTTCGAGCGTATACTTGACGCCCCAGCCCAGGTCGGCGTGCGCCTTCGCCGCAGACAGGTACTGGCGATGAATTTCGCCCTGTGCTTCGTTGCGCACATCCGGCTTCAGGTCCGTGGCATCCATCAGCCTTTGGATTATGCGTACTAACTCCAACAGATCTCCTCCGCCGTACACGTTCCCACACCGGGCGATAGCCACCGGGAGGCCATAAGAGTGGTGGTAGGACTGGGCAATCAGATCGGCGCAGCTCTTGGACACTTCGTATGGGTAGCGCCCTTGCAGGGTCAGCGTTTCCACGTACGGGAGGGTGGGCTGCTCGCCGTACGCCTTATCACTGGAGGCAATCACAACGCGCCGAACAAGCCCCTGGTGAATGCGACACGCCTCCAGCAGGTTGTACGTGCCCCGGATGTTGGACTCGAACGTGGGGAGCGGGAAGCGCTGAGCGGTGCCTACAATCGTCTGGGCGCCGAGGTGAAACACCGTATCGATCTCGCGTTCATTTATCGCTCGCTCTAGAGTCCAGAAGTCTTCGAGCTGACCGTCGACCACCGCGATGCGCTGAACGTCGCCGCTACGGAATAGTTCGGACTGCGGATCGGTATCGCGGACCAGGGCGACCACGGTTGCGCCTCGTGCGAGGAGTTCTTTCACGAGCCAGGATCCGACCATGCCGCTGGCGCCTGTCACCAGCACCCGGCGTTCCGGCCAAGTCCATGCCGGCGCTGCCTTCATGCCCACACCTTCCACGGAGCATCTCCGCTCGCCCAGAGACCCTCCAGCAGCCGCAAATCCCGAAGGGTGTCCATACACTGCCAGAACTGGTCGTGACGATAGGCGACGAGTTGAGCTTCGCGGGTGAGCCGTTCCAGCGGTTCACGCTCGAATAGCGTCTGGTCACCGTCGATGTAATCCAGCACCTGCGGCTCAAGAACGAAGAAGCCGCCGTTGATCCAGCCTTCCCCAATCTGCGGTTTCTCGACGAAATGACTTACACGGGACCCTTCAAAGTGCAATCCCCCAAACCGCGCGGGCGGGCGGACAGCAGTGATGGTGGCCAGTTTGCCGTGCTGGCGATGGAACTGGACGACCTTCTGGATGTCGATATCCGCAACGCCGTCGCCATAGGTCATCAGAAATGTCTGGCGACCGATCCACGGCGCGAGGCGTTTGATGCGCCCACCGGTCTGCGTTTCCAGCCCGGTGTCCACCAAGTCGATCGTCCAGTCTTCTCGGTCACCATCATGCACTTCCAGTTCCCCCGTGCGGAGATGGATCGTCAGATTGTTCCGCATGTAGTAGTAGTCCCGAAAGTAGCGCTTGACAAGGTCCCCTTTGTACCCGAGCGCGACAAGGAACTCGGTGAACCCTGCAGTCGCGTATATCTTCATGATGTGCCAGAGGATGGGACGCCCGCCGATTTCGACCATCGGCTTGGGCTTGATGTCGGTCTCCTCGGCCAATCGAGTGCCGAATCCGCCCGCCAGGATCGCGACTTTCACTAGGCACCTCCGCTCTCACACCGGTGCTTAGGACGCCCCATGGCGCACCTCGCGTGATCCCCGTGCCATATGGCCTTTCTGAATAAGGTATGCCCGAAGGGCCTCGTCCCAGCGCCGGAGGGTGATGCCAGCAGCACTCGCCAGGCGCAGGCTTCCTAATGCGGAGTTGGCGGGTCGACGCGCTCGGCTCGGATACTCTGAGGCGGCAATGGGCATGACCGGTGCCGCCAAATCCGTCAGCTCGAGGATCGTCCGTGCAAACTCGTACCACGTCGGTGTGCCGGCATTCGCCACATGCACGACACCTCTAATCCGGTTGCGGATCAGTCGATCGATCGCGCCAGCGGCATCGGCCGTGTAGGTCGGGGAGATTCGGACGTCATTGATGACCCGCAGCAATTCGCCGGCTTTGGCCCTGCGCAGAATCGTCTCCACGAAGTTCCCGCCCTTGCCCGATGCCCCTGCGATGCCGAAGGTGGCGGCCACCCGGACGATCAGGGCATCCGGGCACCGGGCGCGCACAAGGTACTCGCCAGCCAGTTTCGACGTGCCGTAGACGTTCACAGGTGACGGGGGGTCTTCTTCGGTGTATGGCTGCGGTTTCTGACCGTCGAAGACATAGTCGGTGCTGATGTAGACGCAAAGGGCGGCGAGTTCAGCGCAAGCCTGCGCCACGTTCCATGCACCCAGCGCATTCACGCTGAATGCCTCCCCGGGTCGGTCTTCGCACTCATCCACGCGCACGAAAGCGGCGCAGTTGATGACGACGACCGGGCGCGCTGCGTCGATGGCGCGATGGACACTCCCGGCGTCCGTGACGTCGACATCATCTCGTGTGAGTGCAATGACCTCACCGCTGCCGGCCGCCCGCAGGACGGCAACGAGATCGCTACCGAGTTGTCCCCGGCTGCCAAGAACAGCAATGCGAGTCATGGCACCGATTGTTGCCACCGACGGAGGTAGACAGCCTCGTAGTAACGTTGGTACTCCCCCGAAGTCACCTGCGCGATCCAGTCCTGGTGGTCGAGGTACCAGCGGACTGTCATGCGCAAGCCGTCAGTAAATTGCGTCTGGGGTCTCCACTGCAGTTCCGACCGGGTGCGAGCGGCATCGATAGCGTACCGCCGGTCGTGCCCGGGGCGGTCGGGCACCAAACGGATTAGGGCCTCCAGCTCCGAAGCTGGCACCCTAGTTTCAGCAGCAACGATTCGACAGGCGGCTCGAACGACCTCAAGGTTCGTCCGGTATTCGCCTGTCGCTATGTTGTACAGGCGACCGACCCGCCCATGTTCGAGTGCTAGCAGGAGCGCCCCGCAGTTGTCCTCTACATACAGCCAATCCCGCACTTGTGCTCCATCACCGTAAATTGGCAACAGCTCGCGAGCCAGGGTGTTCCGGATCATCAGGGGGAGCAATTTTTCCGGGAATTGGAAAGGCCCATAGTTGTTCGCACTCCTGGCGATGACAACCGGAGCTGCGTGTGTGCGGTGATAGGCTAAGCAGAGGAGGTCGGCCGCCGCTTTGCTGGCTGCGTAGGGGCTGCTGGGCTGGAGAGGCGCCCCTTCGTCGAAGGGCGCCATCCCCTCCGCGTCGCCATATACCTCATCACTGGAGACTTGCAAGAAACGCTCGACGCGGTGTCGGCGGACGGCGTCGAGTAACGTCTGGACGCCTAGGATGTTCGTCCGTAGAAACGGGGTTGCGTCGAGGATGCTCCGGTCGACATGCGATTCCGCCGCAAAGTTCACCACGGCCCACGGCGCATGAGCTTTCATCACCCGATCGACCGTGTCGGCGTCGGCGATGTCACCGCGGACGAACACGTAGGCGGGGTGACCTTCCACATCCTGCAGACTCGCCAGGTTGCCAGCGTAGGTCAGGTTATCGAGGTTTACAATTCGCCAACTGGGGCGACGCAGCAGCAGGCGGACAAAGTGGCTGCCGATGAAACCGCAGCCGCCAGTGACCACTACGGTCCGTACCATCTGCACCCCCAATTAGAAGTCATTGTCCGCGTTCCGGAGCGACGGCAGGCCGGCGTCCCGTGAGGAGACCACGGGATCTGCAATCGGCCAGGGGATCCGTAACTCAGGATCGTTCCAAGCGACGCCGCGCTCGAAGTCCGGCGCATACTCGGCGGTAGTCTTATAGTAGATCTCTGCTGCGTCGCTGAGGACGCAGAACCCATGCGCAAACCCCGGCGGCACATACACCATGCGGGCGTTCGCCGCCGACAACGTGGCACTGACCCATCTCCCGAAGGTGGCCGAGGACCGACGGATATCGACGGCGACGTCGAAGACCTCCCCCACCACGACGCGAATCAGCTTGCCCTGGGCGCGAGGGCTTTTCTGATAGTGCAGGCCGCGCAGAACTCCGCGGCTTGACCGGGAGTGGTTGTCTTGTGTGAATGGAAGCGTGATGCCGGCTCGGGCGAATTCAGAGGCCTTGTAAGTTTCTGCGAACCATCCGCGAGTATCGCTAAGGACCCGAGGCTCGACGAGCAGGACCTCCGGAATCGCCAGCCGGGTGAACTGAAACGGCATCTGGGTCGCGCCCTCCATCACCCACCATACACTCTTGTCTCAGGAGAGGGAATAACACAGTACTGGCCTACAGCGTGACCTCGGCATCGTCGCCCACTAGCAATCGCAACGCTTGATGATCGCTGGTGGATCGGCTGACCACGGCGTTACGGCCAAGAACGCTGTCCTCCAGGCGGGTCGTGCCGTCTACTCGTGCCCCATCTAGCAGGACGGAGTGCTCGAGAGCCGTAGCACGCACTATGCAGTGCTGGCCGACGCTAGTGTAGGGACCGATGAATGCCCGCTCCACGAGGGAGCCCGTACCAATCACTGCTGGGCCGCGCACCTCGCTGTCTACAATTCGAGCGCCACGCTCCACGACGACCCGCCCAATAATCTTGCTGCGTTCGTCAACTTCACCCTGCACGTCCAAGCGAGCCCACTCGTCCAGAACCACGCGGTTAGCTTCTAGGAGATCGTCTTTCTTCCCGCAATCCAACCACCAGGTCTGCAGCCGCTGGCCGAGAACCCGACGTCCCCGCTGCAGTAACTCCTGGATGGCGTCGGTGATCTCTAGCTCGCCGCGGGCGGAGGGACGGATCGCTCGGACCGCGTCGTGGATGGCTGGCGAATAGATGTAGACGCCCACGAGAGCCAGATTGGATGGGGGGTCGGCCGGCTTTTCGATGAGTCGAGCGAGCTTACCGGCGCGGTCCATCACCGCTACCCCAAACCGGCGTGGATCGGGGACCTCCTTCAGAAGGACCACAGCATCGGCCTGCTCGCGACGAAACAGTTCCAGCGGCGACCGCAGACCGCTGCCAACCAGATTGTCCCCAAGGTACATCACGAACGGATCAGAGCCGAGAAATTCTCGTGCGACGACCAGCGTATGTGCCAGGCCGAGGGGCTGGTCCTGGGTCAGAAACTTGAGCGCGAACTGCCACGGATTCCCGCTCAGCGCGGCTTTGATCTGTTCGGCGGTCTCGGGAGCAACAATCACCCCGACGTCCCGGATGCCCGCGGCGTGCAGGTGGTCCATTACGTAGTGCACGATCGGCCGGTTGGCGATGGGGATTAACTGCTTGGGGATTGTGTACGTTAGGGGCCGCAGACGGGTGCCCTTGCCCCCACACAACACTAAGCCTTTCATTGTGTAATGCTACCTCCTCCCACAGTTGTACCCCCACGCTAAACGGTCAAGGCCGATGTGGCCGAGCTTCGTGCGGAACGTGCCTGCACATCAGCTATAGTTCTCTCTCTGTGTAAGGACTCCGCTGCGTTACCCAGGAGGGGTGGACGGGTGCGTTTTTGTGTACAGTGCGCAGTGCCTTAACCGTCCCAAGCAGATGTCAGGTGCCAAATGGCGTTTTCCGAGCACACAGCAGCGAGGCAGTCTCACGGGCGAGGACCGGCATTTGTCCGCCTAGCAACGACGGGAGGCATGTAGGTTCCGGCGGGGTAGGAGTCGGAGTTAGGACTCGAGTTGATGTAAGGCTGACCCAGGACCGACCCCCGGAGGGAGTGTTATCCCCGCGCTCGCCAGTAGTCGAGAGAGTCCTTCAACGTACGTTCAAACGGAATCGTGGTTTGCCAGCCGGTCACTTCGCGGAACTTTGCATAGTTGCCGATCAGCACCGGGACATCCGAGGGCCGAAGCCGCAGGGGATCGCTCTCGACTTTGATGTCTTTGCGGGTGGAGAGTGCAAGCAACATGCTCAGCACCTCCTTGATCGCGTAGCCCTTGCCGCTGCAGATGTTATAGACATCCCCAGGAGCGCAGTGTTCGGTGGCCAACCAATACCCTCGCACGATATCGCGTACGTCGGTGAAGTCCCGAATGGCGTCGAGATTGCCGACAGAAACCGCCGGGCGCTGGCGTTCTTTCTCGATATCGACAATCTGTTTAGCGAAATTGCTGACGACGAACACTTCTCCCCGACGCGGTCCCTCATGGTTGAATGCGCGCGTGCGGATGATCCGGATCTTGAAGGACTTCCAGTATTGATAGCCCATGTAGTCCTGTGCAACCTTTGAGACGGCGTACGGTGACAGCGGCCGCAGAGGGTTCGACTCTTTGATAGGCAGTTCGTCCCGTTCCACTTGGCCATACTCCTCGGAGGAACCAGCAATCTGGACAACCGGATCGTATCCGCTAGGCCGCAGATGCTTGATGGCTTCAAAGAGGTTGCACTGCCCTACAACGTTCGTGTGGAATGTCTCTGCAGGCGAGTCCCACGAGGCCGGCACGTAGCTTTGGGCCGCCAGGTGGAAGACCCGGTCAGGCTTGATCTTCTCGATCACGCGATAGACATTGTGAGAGTCAGTAATGTCGCATTCGTGGAAGATAACTTTCCCCCCGAGGTGGTCGGCAGCGTCTTCCTTGCTTCGCCACCGCCGCGTCCCATGAATTTCCACGGAGGGGTAGTGGGCGAGCACATAGTCACCCAGGTGGCTGCCAGCAAATCCTGTAATCCCGGTGATGAGGATTTTCACAGGCCTACCTCCTCCAAGGATGAGAGTACGTGGGGTGCCTGATGTCGTTACCCACCCGTCATTCGGGTTAGTGCGCCGTCTAGGAACTGCCGGCCACTGTGTCCATTTCAAGCATCCGCGTCGGACCGGCGGGGGAGACAGGGTGAAGCGGATACTCTGGGAATGACCGTAGTCAAATTGCCAGCACATGTCAATCGGTAAGAGGATCCAGACTTAGACAGCGGAGCGGCGTCGCACCAGACTATGGTCCGGGCTTGTCGGGCATGCCCAAGGTGAGGACATGCTCAGCGAAGGGCGCCGTCGACAATTCCGCGTGTTGCTCACAATTGTGCTGGACAGTTGCACGATTGCGGCGGCGTTTTCATTAGCCTACCTGTTACGTTTCTACTGGGAAGTTGTTCCGGCACCTGACTCCCCTCCCGCCCAACCGTACTTTGCGATCTTACCTGTTCTCGTTCCGACGTGGATAGCGATCTTCGCCGCATACGGCTTGTACCGCGACCGCCTCCAGGGATTCTTCGATGAGGCCCTGCGGGTCGCAAGCGCTGTGTCTGTCGGCCTTATGATGCTGCTGGCTGGATCGTTCTTCTACCGGCAGTTCTCCTACTCGCGGTTGTGGATCGTGTTTGCGTGGGGTTTGAGCATTGTGCTCGTGCTCGTCACCCGAGGGGTGATGCGCATGAGCCATCGCGCCCTGCGGGCGCGCGGCGTAGATGTTCACCGGGTGCTCATCGTCGGCACCGGATCGGAGGGCCAAGATCTCGCCCGGGTGCTGCGTGGACATCCAGAATACGGCCAACGCCCAATCGCGTTCGTGGACGAGTCCTCTGCCGGCGAGGTCGAGGGCCTGCCGGTCGTGGGCCGTCCGGAGAACGTGTTGGTGGCCGTACGAAAGACGTCCGCCCACCGCGTCATCATCGCTCTACCAGCGGAGGCGCGGCAGACCATCCTGCGAGTCGCGGCGGCATGCCAGGAGGCCGGTGTGCCGTTTGGCATCGTGCCCGATCTGTATACCCTCATCGCGAGTGGCGCCCAGATTGAGCTCGTGGACCGGCTGCCTCTCCTGACGCTGCACGGCAGCCCGCTGACTGGGTGGGGCCGGCGGCTGAAGGACACGTTCGATGTGGTCGGGGCGTTGGTCGGGCTGATCTTCACCCTCCCGCTGTGTGTCGTGATTGCTGTTCTGATCGTGACGGATACCCCCGGCCCAGTGTTCTATCGTCAGAAGAGGATCGGCAAGGCGGGCGTCCCCTTTTATGCATGGAAGTTCCGAACGATGGTGGCCGATGCCGACCACCATCTCGAGGACGACGCACGACTGCGCGAACGCTTTGCGGCCGCCTTCAAGCTGCCTGATGATCCGCGGGTGACCCGCATCGGTCGCTGGTTGCGCCGGACGAGTTTGGACGAACTCCCTCAGCTGCTCAACGTCCTGAGGGGGGAGATGAGTCTGGTCGGGCCACGGCCGATCGTGGAAGATGAACTACAGAAGTATGGCCCATGGGAACGACGCCTGCTGTGCGTCAAGCCAGGTCTTACGGGACTGTGGCAAATCCTGCGCCACCACCGGCCGGACTATGCTCAACGAGTGAGCCTGGACATGTACTACATCGATCACTGGTCGGTCGGCTTGG
>WNFC01030616.1_pt1 | contig 10733 bp, 7 predicted proteins | sample 5400541 | NCBI WGS metagenome assembly WNFC01 (sample SAMN13153342, study PRJNA577476) | soil metagenome | isolation source: 120 cm saprolite under Douglas fir tree site 2 hole 2 replicate 1 | place: USA:California | collected 2015-04-18
CAATTCGATCGTTTACCAGCGTGGCCGACTGCAAGTGCCGAATCAGTTCAATAAATCGAAGGCCACCGTATTTTTCCTGATGATGCAAACCATCGAACCAGATCAGCGCTGCCGGACCGTACTTCGTCAGCAGTTCGGTTAACTGCAACTGCATGTAATCAAGATAGAGAGGCCACTCCGGACGAGTGGGCTCGCCGTTCCAGTTCTCCGCCGCCAGCTTCGACGTGTCACGAAATGCCGGATGGTGCATGTCGGGAGGCGAATAGTAGAAGCCAAGAGGCATTCCTCTTTCTTTGCAGGCTGCGGACAGCTGCGCCACAATGTCTTTGCCGTAAGGAGTGTTGGTGATTTTGTAGTCGGTGTAGGACGTATCGAACATGCAGAAGCCGTCGTGGTGTTTGGTTGTGAACACCATGTATTGCTGGCCGGCGGCGCGGGCCAGATCAACCAGGGCAAATGGATCGAACTTCGTGGGATTAAATCGCTTGGGTAGCTCGCGATACTCGGCTTCGGTGATGCCGCCGGGCTTGGGAACCATGATGGGCCAAGAGGCCTCCACACTGGCCAGCGAGTAAGGCCCCCAATGGATGAACATGCCAAATTTGGCAGCGCGGTACCACGCAGTGCGGTCGTCCGTGAAGACGGAGGCAAATCCCAGATCAGGCAGCAATGGTAACGAAGACGCAGCCAGAGCGAGTTTGAGGAAGTCGCGGCGGCTGGACAAGGAGCCAGTTGTATATTGGGCGTGATGGCTGCAATCAAGGACTGAGTTCAAGGAGTTATCCTCTCCATTTTCTTCATCGTTTTGAATCAGACTACGACTCAGCGGGCCGAGACAGTCAGCGCTGCCTCAAGGAATGAATTCGTAACATAATTCATGGTCTGTTCCGCCACGTACGGATCGCCGAGCCGGATGACGTCAATGATTCCACTAATGGGCCCACACTTGCAGCGCGGACTCGAGAAACAGATTTGTCACGTGAATCACCACTTGCTCGGCCAACCTTGGATTTCCCATGTGGATAGCATCGACAATTCTCCGATGATTTTGCATCTGAAGTTCCCACGGACTGGCGTCCAGGTTCTTGGCTAGAGCGCGGATCAGGGTGAAAGCGTACAACGGTATGATTACTCTTCGGCCAGTATCCCAAAGAAAGGGATTACCAGCTTTTTCGAGAAGGCAAAGATGAAAGTGTTGGACTCGAGCCACCACTTTACGAAGATCATTTTCCTCGACGGCCTCCCGCATCTCGGCCAGGGCGGCTTCAAGATCGTCTAGTGGCAGTTTCTGTTCGACAATGATCCGAGCTGCCAGTCCCTCCAGCGCGCCGCGAAGCTGGTAGATTTGGATGATCTCGGGATCGCCCAGTTTGAGGACTCGAGCGCTGCGGCCGTGTCCTTTGGTTACAAATCCCTCAGTAGTCAGGATGTTGAGCGCTTCCCGGATCGAAACCTGCGCCACTCCGAATTGCCGGGCCCAGCGTCCTTCAATGATCTTTTCTCCAGGCAAAATCCTCCCGGCAAGGATCGCCTCGCGCAACTGTACTGCCAGACTCTCTTTTAGCAAACCTCTCGATTCTGAGCTAACTTCTAGGGAATTGTTTTCCACGTTGATTACCGTAAATGTACTACAAGTTGCCACGCCCTCGAACTCCGGGGTCGTGGCTGGCTTGAATAAGTTTCCAAACATAATGAAGCAATTCCGAGGACTAGCGGTTCGAGAGTGCCAAAAGCACGGTGGAACCGACCAGACAGACTAAACCCAAACCTAGGAGCTGCTTGGCCAGGGGCGGCGATCGGTTCCATTCTCCGGTCAACACACCGGAGAGAGTGGCGGTCAGGATCATGAAGATTTGCATCAGGCCCCAGCCGACGGAAGTTCCGAAAGAACCAAGGTAGAGCGCTCCCATCCCGTATAAGGAGAAAGCTCCCATCCAGAGCACCCCCATGAGAGAGGCTCGGAGACCATCGGGAAGGGCGGAACGGAATACTGCCCAGCTGCGGTTTTTGGAGAGCAGGTGGAGGCTGTAAGCAACGTTTGGAATCAGTCCGCCGGCTAGTCCGATGGGCCATACAGCGTAGCCGGCACGGACCTGCGGAGTTCCCAAACGAATGGCTTCTCTCGCGATGTCTTGTCCAAAAGCGAACGAATAATTCAGCATCGGCGCTGCGAGACCGCAAAGAATCGCGAGCATCAGCGCGCCGAAATAGCCTCGACGCGGCTGAAAGAAAATTCCAGGCTTCTCGCGTTCCCTGACCTGGCCGGCCCACGAAGCCAGGCAGATGCCTGCCACCATCACAGTGACTCCTGTCAGAACCAGCGCCAAGGTATGACCCGCTTTGCCTTCGCGCAGTTGCACGAACAATGGGACCAAAGTTCCCAACAGCGCACTCAATCCCACAATGATCGCGTAGGCAAGACCCAGCCCGAGACGCGCCACCGAGACACCAAAGAGTACCTGCGCGATTCCCCACCCTATGCCGAATGAAAACGGGATAGCGAGTTGGCGAACCGGCAGTGCCTGGTAAGTCTCAAAAAGATTGCCAACTAACGCGAAGGCCAACGCCCAGGGAATCACCAGCAGTGAAACAACACTGAATACCAGCCAGACATGCTCCCATTTCCAGGTGCGTACGAACTTCATCGGTAGCATGCAGTTGCCCGACATCAGGCCGGCGACCATCGTGAGGCCGATCCCAAGGATCAAGGAGTCGCTCATCGGCTAGCCTTTTCTGGCAGCAATTCGCAGGATGCGCCGGGTTCGTCAGGCACTTGGTAATAGCCGCCGGTCACTTTTGCAGGAAAGAGAAAATGATCGCGCAGGTGTGGAATGTGTTCCAAGAACAAGACTTCGTGCCCCATCGCAATATGGTTGAACAACACCAAATGCTGATGGATTTGTCCCATATCGCCGGCATGCGGCGACACCGGCAATCCGAATTGTCTCGCCAGCAAACTAACCGTAAGAAACTCGCTGACCCCCGCCAGCCTCGTACAATCGGCCTGCACGAAATGCAGCGCACTGCATTGCAGGAAGTTCTTGAACAATACGCGATTGGGAATATGTTCTCCTGCGGCGATCTTTACCGGGGCAATCTCGTCCACCAGTATCACGTGGGCATGAATATCGTCCGGATGCGTGGGCTCTTCGATCCACAATGGTCGAAAATCCGCGAGTTTGCGGCACACTCGTATGGCTTCGGGAAGATTCCAGTGCTGGTTGGCGTCGAACATGACGATGCCATCGTCTCCTACCCGCTGGCGCAACATCGCGGCACGCCGCAGATCGCGCTGTTCATCCGCCGATCCGACTTTCAGCTTGAACGCACGGAAACCCTGGCTGATTGCGCGGTCCATCAATCCGCTGACCTTGTCGTCTTCGTATGCCAGCCAGCCCACCGATGTATCGTAGCCGGGATAGCCGCTGCGTAGAATCTGCTCCCGCGCGGCGCGGCTGGAAAGATTGTCGCGCAAGAACGCGATCGCGTCGGCCATACTCATCACGTCCTCGACATAGCTGAGGTCGAGGAGTGCGACCGCCTGCTCCGGAGTAAGATCGAGCAGCAGCTTCCATAAGGGCACGCCATGGCTCTTGGCCCAGAGGTCGAAACAAGCATTGGTGATGGAGGCCAGCGCAAGGTGAATCACGCCCTTATGCGGACCGAGCCAGCGCAGGGATGGGTCGTCCGCCAATCGCCGTGACGTGGCTCCGAAATCCGCCATGAGTTCGTCAATTTCCAGACCGGCGAGCGGCCGTGCCAGCAGATCAATGGCGTCACACACCAGGCGGTTGCCTTCTCCGAGGGTGAGGGCAAAGCCGGTTCCGCAAAGGTCTCGCCTGCTTTTGAGCAGCGTGACGGCCAGACAGTATCCCGAATTAGTGTGGACGGCATCCGTTCCCGCTCCACGGGGCAAAGCGAAGCGTGCGTCGCGGGTCGAGATGGATTCAATTATGCAACTTGGCATTGTGTCTCCGGAGGTCTCTTGAGGACGCCGGTCATTGCGGAAGGGACTGCGGCGCGTCGGAAACAACCGCCTGCGAGGCGAAGCTTTCGACGCCGAGTTCGGTGGTGGTGCGCTCGGCGGCAGCCATATTCCAGTCCAGAGTGTCCACGGTGGCTCCTGCGCGCGCGTACGCTAACCCGCACTCGCGGCCGATCCCGTCGCCCCCGCCGGTGAGCACGACGACTCTACGCGCCAGATCAGGTGTCATGAAGGACACCTGACCGTACGGCATGTCATTTTGTGGTCCATAAATTAATCCAGGTGAAACAGTTCATCCATCTCTGCCCACCATTCCCCCTCTTTTCGTGTCGGCACAGGGTCCTGCATGGGTTTCATGATCGCCCACCATTCTTGCGTCTTCTTGTGCGCCGCCATCTTGTCCCAGTCACTCTTCATGTCACTGCCGTGGTATTCGAAATAGCTAAACAGGATGTCGTCTTTACAGTAGATGGAGTAGTTTCGAATGTTGCATTGCCGGATCATGTTCAGAACTTCCGGCCAAACTGCCTCGTGATACTTCCTGTAGGAATCCGCGACTCCCGGCTTGAGCCGCAGAGTCATCCCGAGCCGTTGCATTGCAGGTCCTTTCTACGTAAGAAGTGAATTCAGGCTGCGAAGGTATTATTGTGCTGAGCAGAGTTGGTGTTCCCCAGGAAGAAACTCCGGTCGCGATTCCAAGGGCGTGCGAATGCGCCCGCCACTCTACTCATTTAAGGTCAACTCTCACTTGTCGGCCCATCGCGGTTACCGAGCCTGTGGTAAATCTGTCCGAGCAGCGCATAGATTTAGATCCAGGATTACACGCCTGGCCGCAGCCGCTTAGCCCCAAATATAGCCAAAACAATCGCAGAGGCCGAGCAAGCCACCGCAAAAGCGCCAAGACAAGGAAAGGTGCAAGAAACTTCGCCCGCCGCTGCCTTTGAAGCAGGGCGGGCGAAGGTAAGGAACCCGGTTTTTAAAAAATGAACTTCAAGGCGAACTGTAATTGTCGGGCTTGGTTGGCCGCACTGGTGACTATGCCAAAACCACCGGGATTGTTGATGTCGTTCCCAGGCGTGCCCAGGATCGTCGTGTTCAACAGGTTAAATGCTTCGGCGCGGAACTCGAGACGACGGCTTTCGCTCCACAGGGGGAACTGCCGGAAGACTGACGCATCGACGTTCCAGAAGCGCTGCTGCTGGAATCCCTCGGGGCGCACGTTGCCGAAGGTTCCAAACGTCGGTTTGGCGAACGCGTTGGTGTTGAAGTAGCAGGTTCGTGATTTAGCAGAGGCGCCGTTGTGGCATGCGCCTGTATTGGGATCACCCACTAGATTGGCCTGCTCGTATCCGGCCCACCCGGTGTTCTCGGTGTTCGCCTGGTCTTCACCGTCAGTAACGCTGTAGGGCTGGCCGGAACGGATGGTGAAGATGCTGTTGACCTGCCAATTGCCGACCACGGCATCCACGACGTGGTTACTGGTGGAGAAACGCTTGCCAGGGCCGAAGGGAAGCGCGTACACCACGTTGGCGGTAAGAATGTGAGGAAGGTTATACCCTGCCGGACTCAAGCTCGCTCTCGGATTGTAAGGATCGGCTACGTTCTTACCTTCGGCTCCGAACCAGCCGTCGTTTTCGGTGAGAGCTTTCGAGAAAGTATAAGCAACCTGGTAGGCCAATCCATTGGAAAAACGCTTATCCAATTGAAACTGGAAAGCGTTGTAGTCAGCGAACCCGTTGCTGCGATCATAAAAGCTCGCAATCATGTAGGGGAACAACGATCGCGACTGGGGGTTGGGGGCCGGACTGGGCCGCAAAGCGGTATTGTACATACCGCCGATATTGGCCCGCCTCGTGCTGGATCCTACATAGCTGGCAGTCACTGTCGTCGAATTATTCAATTGACGTTGGATACCAAAGTTGTACTGGTAGGCATACGCATTCTTGATATGTGGGTCATAGTACCAATTCACGTTAGACGAACTGAACGGAGTCGGGCCTGGCAAACCAGCAGTTCCATTCCTCGATATTCTGCGACATCTGGCTGACAGCGGCCCAGTTGTCGTACACGACTCCGGCGGATCCGCGCACCACCGTCTTTTCGCCCACGCGATAAGCAAAACCAAGATGCGGTCCGAGGTTGGTATAGGTGTTGTGGGAGATCTTGCCACGCGCGTCGACTACAACGTGAGGCGGCAGGGTTCCCGGAGGCAAGCAGGTTTGAGTGGCTGGAACGCAGCTTATCGCGTTTCCGCTGGCATCAAGCATGATGCTGGGAATACACGGGGCAACCCCACGCACGGTGCAGGGCGGCGGCGGGTATTGCAGTACATACGTTCCAGCGCTGTAGTCGGGCTCGCCAGTCTCTATGCCACCCTGTTGGCCAATCGTATCGACGGTCCCGTAAGGCGGAATCAAGGTCAGGTCGTAGCGAAGGCCGTAGTTCAAGGTCAAGCGCGAAGTCGCCTTCCACGAGTCCTGGAAAAACGCGCTGAACAATCCACCGAGACGCGTCTTTTCATTCACGTTGCGGCGGTTGGCGTTGTCGACGACGCCCATCAGCAACGATGCCAGCCCGAAGCCGCCGTTGCCGTTGGTGTCATTGGTTTGGGTAGTGTTAAAGCCGAGTTGGTCGTACGAAATCGGACTGGAAAACCGGCTGGTGACGTAGTTTCCACCAACTTTAAAAGCGTGGGTGCCCTTGACTTTGGTCAGTGTGACTGAAAATTGATGGTTGTCCGTGGCCTGGGGCGTATTCTGGATAATCTCGCCGGCACTGGCGATGCCGTTGCCAGGGCCTAGCGAAGGGATCAGCCAACCCGGAGTTCCCGAGAAATTGCTCGCAAAGTCTGGGGAGAAGCCGGCCGCCTGGTCTATGGTTTGCGCGTCCAACTTAGCAAATTTGGTAGTCGAGTTGTCCGAAACCGTAGTCCGGGAATATAGCGCCTGCAATTGCAGGGTTGGACTGAAAGTGTGAATGTAGCTGCCTCCCCAATCGCGACCGGGGATGGCGTCATTCTTGATCAATCCCGGGAGGAAGTTGCCAGTGCCACAGCAGGGCACGCTGACAGTGCTGTTAATACGGCTGTACCGGAACCACGCCGAATCCTTTTGTCCAAATGTATGGTCGATGCGGACGTTGTACTCGTTCTGCTGCTGAGTATTCGGATCAGTATCAATCGCGTTGCTGTTGGTTGAGGCGACGTAAGGGCCGGCCTTGGGATATACGGTCTGGATGAAACCAACCAGCCGGGGATCAATCAGGCCAGAAGGAACGATGTTATTGGCAAAGGGCTGGCGGCTAAACCCAGACGGGCTCGCTCCCGAAGGGGCGGTGGTGAAGGGGTTATAGATCTGTTGTGCCGGATTATTGCAGAGGCCGCCAGTGAAGCCCGCGGTGCACAGCGCGCTGAAATCGCCACTCAACTGCGTCGGGGTGGGAACCAGGATGTTCGCGCTTTCAGGCTGTGAAAACCGGAAACCTTGATAGGCGAAGTAGAAGAAGGTGTTGTTCTTGAGTCCCGGGACCGCTACCGGACCACCGACCGAAGCGCCAAACTGGTTCTGCCTGAAAGAAGGCTTTTTTGCGCCGGTAGCCAGGAACGTCGGCCGGGCGTCAAAGGCGTCGTTGCGGATGTATTCCCATCCCGCGCCATGAAATTGGGAACTGCCTGACTTGGTGACCACATTCACCACGCCGCCGAGCACGGAACCGAATTCGGCGGTGTCAGTGCGCGAAACCACCTTGAACTCCTGAATCGCGTCAACGATTGGCGGCACAGCATAGGTGCTGAGAAATGCCGCGAAGTTGCTCATACCGTCGGTCAGGAAGTAATTGCTGCGGTTGGTCGCTCCGTTGACGGACGGGAAGGTGAATTCCGCACCCTCGGCGATGGGAGCAGCAAAACCGCCAGTTCGCCCGCCCATGCTGTTCTGCCCGACGCTAATCGGGGAAACCCCTGGCGTAAGTGAAAGCAGCTGGGTGAAGTTACGGCCGTTGAGCGGAAGATCGTTCACTTGATGGGTGGCGATAACCGTGCCCAACTCTGCCGTAGAGGTCTGCAGTTGCTCAGTAGAAGCGTCTACTGTCACCACCTCGCTTTGTGCTCCGGGAGCAAGCGCAACATCGATGGTGGCCGTCTGATTCACCGCGAGGACGAATGCGGAAACCTGCTTGGTGGAGAAACCCTCCGCCGTTACCTTGAGGGTATAGCGGCCGGGAGTGATGTCCGCGAAGACGTAGTTGCCGCTCTCATTGCTGGTACCCGGTCGCTCGATTCCAGTGTCGACGTTGGAGAGAACTACGCTAGCCTTGGGGATTACGGCTCCGGTCGAGTCCCGAACCACCCCATTCAGAGTAGCACTCGAAAGCTGCCCGAAAGCTGAAGCGGCTAACAGGGCGAGAAGGCAAGTCAGCAATACCAGGCTGCGAAGGCTCGACGTGGAGCATCTGGAAATATTCATGTCAATTTCTCCTCATGGCGCAAAGCAGTTTGCGGGAACATTGGGCGTTACGGCGCGCCTTCCTCGAAAGACGCGCGATTGTAGTATGAAGGTACTAGAACTTGTCAAGAACAAATTGAGCGCTCAATTGGGCAAAGTAAACGAGAACTTGGGATCAGGCTTTGGTAGATAGGTTAAATTAAGCGCTCATTGCCGGTTTTAGCCTCATTGTCGCTTGTATTCGGGTGCCCACCTTGCTCGCCCGCTCGGGGGCCGTGATTTTGCCCCGAAATGCCCGCGAAAAGCGTCGAACCTGGAGCGGGCAGGGTTGCCCAGGCAACGCGCTGGTGCTGGCAGTGAGGGGATCCGGGACTTGCAGGCGGGAAGTACGAGGGAATGGTTACACATCTGCGACGCGCTCTGGAGATAGGCCCTCCAGAAACCGTCCTGGATGCCCTGGTTGAGCTGGCCCGCTCGGCCGAAGCGGCGTTAGTGCTGCGAAGAGCAATCGGTCTTGATCCATTCAAATTCCGTGCTACAAAGAAAAGCGATGTTCGTGTGATTGAGCCGAAGGAATACGCCAGTGCGTGGACGGCATTGGAGAGTTACGTGGAACGTTTTCCCGCAGGCTCCTTCATGTGAAAAATGCTGATTCGCGCCCAGGCAGGGGAGCTGGCGAAATGACTGCACTTGGAGTCGAGGCTTTTTCGAACGCATGAGGCAAATCTTCGCAATGGTGCTGGTTGCGACCCTGGTAACCCTTCATTTGGACTTGTGGGGTGCTGAAGCATCGCGGATTCAATTCGAAAACCGGCAGAAGCAGTCGGGCGTTACGTTCGTCTTGGACAACGGCACCATTCCCGATAAACCCATGATTGACGGCATCCCCGGTGGGGTCGCTTTACTGGACTATGACAACGACGGCTATCTCGATATTTTCTTTACTAACGGAGCACGTCTTCCGGGCCTGGAAAAAGATAGCCCGGTTTTTTACAACCGCCTCTACCACAACAACCATGACGGAACCTTCACCGATGTTACCGATCGCGCCGGGCTTCGGGGCGAAGGCTACAGCATAGGCGCCGCCGCCGCCGATTACGACAACGACGGCTGGACAGATCTTTATGTTACGGGCTTCGATCGCAACATTCTTTATCATAATAATGGCGACGGAACCTTTACCGACGTAACCGCCAAGGCCGGGGTCCGGGGCGTTTCCCCAACGGGGAAAAAATTATGGGGAGTTGCGGCAGCATGGGTGGACTACGACAACGACGGCAAGCTTGACCTTTTTGTCACAAATTATCTGGACTGGTCATTCGAAACTTCCCGGGTGTGCGGCGCGCCGGGCAAGCGCCTCTCATGCTCTCCCACGTACTACCAAGGGGAACCGAATATCCTGTATCACAACAATGGCGACGGAACCTTCACCGACGTTTCCACTGCCATGGGCATTTCCGGACAGATCGGGAAAGGTATGGGCGTTGCGATTGCCGATTACGACGGCGACGGGTGGATGGATATCTTTGTAGCCAACGATAACGAGAGAAACTTTCTGTTCAAGAATCGCGGCGGGCACGGATTCGACGAAATCGGAGTGGAATCGTTCGTCGCCTACACGGACAATGGCGTCCCGGTTTCAAGCATGGGGGTCGATTTTCGGGACTGGAACAATGACGGCAAACCCAGCCTGTTCGTGACCGCACTGGGAGACGAGATTTACCCCTTGTTTCGCAACGAAGGAAACGGATTTTTCAGTTACGACAGCTACAAGGCCGGCATCGGATTCCGCACTTTCAAGATGAGCGGCTGGGGCGCCGGCATCGAGGACCTCGATAACGACGGTTACAAGGACCTGTTCTCTGCCAACTCCCACGTGAGTGAGAATGCCGATATCGACCCGCAGCAACACTACCGGCAGTTCAACGCAATCTTTCGGAACCTACACAATGGGACCTTTCAGGATGTAAGCAGTCAGGCGGGAGCGGACATGCAGGCGCCCGCAGCTCACCGCGGCTGCGCCTTTGGCGATCTCGACAATGACGGCAAGATCGATGTCGTGGTGTCGGCCATTGGCAGTCCCGCCGAACTGCTTTACAACACTACGACTGTGAGCAACCACTGGATTTTGATCCAGACGGTCGGGGTCAAGAGCAATCGCGACGGGATCGGTACCCGCATCAAACTGACCGGAGAATCCGGTCTGGTGCAGTACAACCATGTCACCACGGCGGGAAGCTATGCCAGTTCGTCCGATCCGCGGGTTCACTTCGGGCTGGGCGCGGACGCGGCCATCAAGGAGATCG
>WNFC01009569.1_pt1 | contig 10731 bp, 12 predicted proteins | sample 5400541 | NCBI WGS metagenome assembly WNFC01 (sample SAMN13153342, study PRJNA577476) | soil metagenome | isolation source: 120 cm saprolite under Douglas fir tree site 2 hole 2 replicate 1 | place: USA:California | collected 2015-04-18
CTTTGTTCGGCATTTGCCGCTTCCCCCTAATCCGCTGCTTCCTTCTGCGGCGGGCGGACGAATTTTTCGCGCATCGTGACGAATTCCTCGGCGGCGCTGGGGTGGATGCCGATCGTCTGGTCGAACATCCGCTTCGAGGCGCCGCATTTGACCGCGATCGCCAATCCCTGGACGATTTCGGGCGCGTCGGCGCCGAGCATATGGCAGCCGAGCACCCGGTCGGTTTTGCCGTCGACCACCAGCTTCATGAACGTGCGCTCGTCGCGGCCGGACAGCGTGTTCTTCATCGGCTTGAAGCGCGCGCAATAGACGTCGACATCGTCGCCGTATTGCCGACGCGCCTGTTCTTCGGTCAGGCCGACAGTGCCGATCGGCGGCGCGCTGAACACCGCGGTCGGCACGTCATTGTGATCCATCTTGATCGGGTTGTCGTTGAACAATGTCTCGGCGAGGGCGCGCCCCTCGGCGATCGCAACCGGCGTCAGGTTGAGCCGGTCGGTGACGTCGCCCACCGCGTAGACGCTCGGCACGCTCGACCGCGACCACTCATCGACCAGTACCGCGCCCTTCTCGTCAGTCTTGACCCCGATCTCGTCGAGGCCGAGGCCCTTTGTGTTCGGGCCACGGCCGGTCGCGTACATGACGAGATCGGCGGAGATCTCCTGGCCGATGGTCGTGAACACCGAATAGCCCTCGCGCGGCGCCTTCTCGATGCGCGCGACCTGGGTCCGGGCATGGATCTCGACGCCGCGGCCGCGCATCTCCTGGGCCAGCGCGACCCGGATGTCGTCGTCGAAGCCGTAAAGCAGCTCCTCGCGCCGGATCAATTCGACGACCTCGGACCCGAAGCCGCGGAAGATGCCGGCGAACTCGACCGCGATATAACCGCCGCCGACGATGACGATCTTGCGCGGCAATTGCGGCAGGTCGAGCGCCTCGTTCGACGAGATCACATGCTCGATGCCGGGGATGTTCGGCACGGTCGGATGCCCGCCGGTGGCGACCAGGATATCGGCGGCGGTGTAGCGCCGGCCGGCAACCTCGATCGTGTGCGGGTCGAGGAGCACGGCGCGCCCTTCGATGATCTCGACCCCGCTGTTCTTCAGCATGTTGATGTAGATCTGCTCCAGCCGGTCGAGCTCCTTGTTTTTGGCGGCGATCAGGCTGGGCCAGTCGAAGCGCGGCGGCGCGACGCTCCAGCCGAAGCCGGCGGCGTCGGCAAACGCGTCGGCGAATTGCGCGCCATAGACCAGGAGCTTCTTCGGCACGCAGCCGCGCAGCACGCAGGTGCCGCCGACCCGGCTCTCCTCGACGATCGCCACCCGCGCGCCATAGCTGCCGGCGCGGCGCGAGCTGGCGACGCCGCCCGAGCCGGCGCCGATCGTGATCATGTCGAAATCATAGCGCGGCATGCCGGGTCCACTCCGATCCTGGGTTGCTCCGCTTTCTGGTTGTCACAACCAGCCGCGCATCGCAAGCGGCGGCGAATTGCGGCGACATCTCATAACCCGATCAGCGCGGCCAGTTTGCTGCGGACGTCGGCCAGGATGGCAGCGGAAACCTGTCCCGCGTGGCTAACAGGCCTTGCCAGAGTATCGATGCTGCGCACGTGACTGGTCAGGATCTCGCCGGCAATCGGCAAACCGGGCGGCAGCACGACGCTGGTGCCAAAGGGCCGGACGCGTGAGGTGATCGGGCAGACGATCGCGAATTCGGTCACCTGGCTGAATTCGGCTGGCGACACGACCAGCGCCGGGCGGCGGCCGCTCTGCTCGCGTCCGACGCGGGGGTCGAAATCGGTCCAGATCAGGTCGCCCGCTTCGGGTGCGTACGGCATCGGTTCACTCGACGATCTCGCGTCCCTTGTCCGGACCCCAATCGAAGGCCTCGCGCATAGCCTCCGGGGTCATGCCTTTCAACAACTCGGCGAGAACATAGCGTGGTCGCGCCGGAGCGATGATGATCCGGTCACCGTCGGCCTCAACGTCGACCCGAGCCCCTTCGCGCAGACCGGCCCGGATTGCGATGTCCTTGGGAATGCGCAGCCCTAGGCTGTTGCCCCATCGCGAAACTTGCACCTGCATTGGAATCCCTCAGCCAGCGTCCCGGATATACATAGGATATCGCGGAGCGATGCGCAAGGGGTGCGGGGCCGGCGCGATCAGGCGTCGAGATCGAGCGCGTAGATCTCGCGCGGCTCGCGGACGCCGCGCAGCTCGTGATGGCCGAGCGGCTGGAGGCGAGGGCTGTCGCCCAGCGCGGCGGCAAACTCGGCAGATACCAGCACTTTGCGGCCCAACGGCTCGCACAAGGTCTCGATGCGCGAGACCTCGTTGACCGCCGGGCCGATCACCGTGAAGTCGAGGCGGTCGACCGCGCCGACATTGCCGTACAGCACCTCGCCCAGATGGAGCGCGAGATCGACCGCTGCGGTCGGCTTGCCGGCCTCGGCCCGCGCGGCGTTGAGCCGATCGAGACCGGCCATCGCCTCGACCGCGGCGTCGAGCGCCCGGCGACAAATCTCCGCCTCGGCCGCTTCCTCCAATGGGAAGGTCGCGAGAATGCCGTCGCCGAGGAATTTCAGCACCTGCCCGCCGCGCGAGCGCAGCGGTGCGGCGAGGTGCTCGAAAACCTCGTCGAGCAACTCGATGATGACGAGCCCCGGCCAGGCGTCCGCGATGGCGGTAGAGCCGCGGATGTCGGCATACCACAGCACCGCGCGCATGCTCTCGACCGAGCCGCGCACCACCGCCCCGGCATGGACCCGCTTCCCTGCATCGGCGCCCAGATAGGCGGCGAGCAGGCCGGAGGCGATCGTGTAGCCGGCATATGTCATGATCGCGAGCGAGGCGGCGGGCAATACTGCCTTGATCAGCATCAGGTCGTCCTCGCTGAAGCCGTCCGGCCGGTCGGTCGCGAAGGAATAGCCGACACCCGTGCCGCGCGCCGGGTCCTGGTCGGCAAAGCCGACGAGCTGGGCGAAATAATCCGTCGCCCCGGCGGCGGCGAACCGCCGCAGCATCGGAAAGTCGAGCTGCGCCTCGGGGCCGGCGAGCCGGCGACGCAGCCGCGGCGGAGCGTCGCCCGGGGCGGCCTCCGCTTCGCGCATCATTTGCGCGAATGGGCTGCTCAGCAAATCCTGCTCGTATTCTTCGCCGCGCTCGAATAGCGCCGGTTCGATCGCGTTGAGGTCGCGCCGCCAGGTGTAGCCGTAGCCGGCCCACTGCGGATGCAAGGTGCGCATCCCGGCGAAGCAGCGCCACAATGGAACGCCGGCGGCGACTAGGCGCCCGCAGAAGCCGTCGAACAGCACATCGGTCGGCGCGCCGCGCAGGCCCTGCTGCACCGCCCAGACGTGCAGGTCGATGATCTTCCGCCCCAGCGCCCCGTCATAGCTCTCCGGGCCTTGCAGCGGCTGGGGTGGGTGCGATCGGTCGAGCATCGGGGGGCCTCAAGCGGATCCGTGAAACGCAGACCGGTCGACGGCGGTACGCGGCCCGCAGGCCGCTTTCTACCGGTCGATGCCGCCCATGCAGAGGTATTTGACCTCGAGGAACTCCTCGATGCCGTAGTGAGAGCCCTCGCGGCCGATGCCGCTTTCCTTCATGCCGCCGAACGGGGCGATCTCGGTCGAGATGATGCCCTCGTTGATGCCGACGATGCCGTATTCGAGCGCCTCGGCGATGCGCCAGACGCGGCCGATGTCGCGGCTGTAGAAATAGGCGGCGAGGCCGAATTCGGTGTCGTTCGCCATCTTGACCGCCTCGGCGTCGGTCTTGAAGCGGTAGAGCGGGGCGACCGGGCCGAAGGTCTCCTCGCGGGTGATCAGCATGTCGGTCGTGACATCGGTCAGGACGGTCGGCTCGAAGAAACTGCCGCCCAACGCGTGGCGATGGCCGCCGAGCGCGACCTTGGCGCCCTTTTTCACCGCGTCGGCGATATGCGCCTCGACCTTCTCGACCGCCTTCATGTCGATCAGCGGGCCGATCACCGCGCCCTGCTCGAAGCCGTTGGCGACCTTCATCGCGCCGGCGACCTCGGAGAGCCGCTTGGTGAAGGCGTCATAGACGCCGTCCTGCACCAGGATGCGGTTGGCGCAGACGCAGGTCTGGCCGGCATTACGGTATTTCGAGGCGATCGCGCCCTTGACCGCCATCTCGATATCGGCGTCGTCGAAGACGATGAACGGCGCGTTGCCGCCGAGTTCGAGCGAGAGTTTCTTCACCGTCCCGGCGCATTGCTCCATCAACAGCTTGCCGATCTCGGTCGAGCCGGTGAAGGTCAGCTTGCGGACGGTCGGGTTCGAGGTCATCTCGCCGCCGATCTCGGTGGCGCCGCCGGTGACGCAGGAAAAGACGCCCTTCGGCACGCCGGCGCGCTCGGCCAGCTCGCACAGCGCGAGCGCCGAATAGGGCGTCGCCGTCGCCGGCTTCAACACCATCGTGCAGCCTGCCGCCAAGGCGGGGCCGCATTTGCGGGTGATCATCGCCGCCGGGAAGTTCCATGGCGTGATCGCGGCGCATACCCCGATCGGCTCCTTGATGACGACGATGCGCTTGTCGGCGCCATGCGAGGGGATCGTGTCGCCGTAGACGCGCTTACCCTCCTCGCCGAACCATTCGATGAACGAGGCGGCATAGGCGATCTCGCCCTTCGACTCGGTCAGGGGCTTGCCCTGCTCGGCGGTCATCAGGGTGGCGAGATCCTCCTGGTTCGCCATTAGAAGATCGAACCAGCGGCGCAGGATCTGGGCGCGCTCCTTGGCGGTCTTGGCGCGCCACGCCGGCAGAGCCCGATCCGCCGCCTCGATCGCGCGGCGGGTCTCCTCGGCGCCCATTTTGGGCACGGTGCCAAGGACCTCGCCATTGGCTGGATTGGTGACCCGGATCGTCGCGCGGCTGATCGCATCGACCCATTCGCCGTCGATGTAGCAATGCTGCCGGAACAGCTTTTCGTCCTGGAGCTTCATCGCACCCTCCTCTCGCCGCATGACCTGATGGGAATCATAGGTACGGAGAGGCCGGGCGTTTGGCAATATGCCCGCAGATGCCTCGCGACCCGATAAAACGGGTTTGACACACTTGGTAAGCGTAGGCTAACGTAAGTCATGGCTTACGGAGCGGCACTAACCGCCTTATCAGATCCGACGCGCCGGCTGGTCTTCGAACGGGTGCTGGTGGCCCCGCAGTCGGTCGGCGCGATCGCCGAGGGTCTCCCGGTCAGCCGGCCCGCCGTGTCGCAGCACCTGAAGGTGCTGAAAGAGGCGGGGTTGATCAGCGAACGACGCCGGGGAACGCGCCGGCTCTACGTCGCCAACCCGCAGGCTCTCGGCGAGCTGCGCGCCGCGATCGAGGCGATGTGGCGCGAGGCGCTCGGCGGCATGGCTGCGCGGATCGACGAGGAGCTGAACAGATGACGATTGCCCGCTTCCCGGTGCCGCCGGTCGTCAAGGCGGTGACCGTCCGCGTCGCGCCGGCGCATGCATTCGAGTTGTTCGCGCGCGATCTGGCGCGCTGGTGGCCGCTTGTGCAGTTTCATACCGGCCCCGACCCGGTGGAATGCGCAATCGAGCCGCGCGCCGGCGGGCGCGTATTCGAACGGGCCGCCGACGGGCGCGAGACGGCCTGGGGAACGGTGGTCGCCTACGAACCGCCGCATCGTCTCGCCTTCACTTGGATCGTCGGCCTCGCGGCAGAATACGAGCAACTGATCGAATTGCGTTTCACACCGGAGGCTCACGGGACCCGCGTCGAGCTGACGCATTCCGGTTGGGAAAAGCTCGGCGACGCCGCGGCAGCGCTGCGCGAGCGTTATGACCGCGGCTGGGCGACGCTGATCGAGCGCTGCTACGCCGATTTTGCCAATGCCGCAACCTAAGGGCAGGAGGTAACGATGACTTCACGCATGATCATTCACGGCGTTCCCGGCAGCCCCTATGTGCGCGCCGCGCTGCTCACGCTTGAAGAAAAAGGGGCGGAATATGAGCTCGCCGCCATGCAACCCGGCACGCTGAAGCAACAGCCGCATCTGTCGCGCCACCCGTTCAGCCGCATTCCGGCCTTCGAACATGACGGCTGGATGCTGTACGAGACGCAGGCGATCATGCGCTATGTCGATACTGTCGTGCCGGGGCCACGGCTTCAGCCCGAAAATCCGAGAGCGGCCGCGCGCATGAACCAGCTGATGGGGATCGTCGATTGGTACCTGATGCCGCAGGTTTCGGCGACGATCACCTTCAATCGCGTCGTCGCGCCGCGCTTCAACCGGCCGGTCGATGAAGAGAAGATCACACAGGGCATTCCCAATGCACGGATCTGCATCGCCGAGATCGGCCGCCTGTTGGATAGCCAGCCATGGATGGCAGGGGATGCGCTCAGCCTCGCCGATCTGCTGCTCGCGCCGCATCTGTCGATGTTCACTCAGGCGCCGGAAGGTGCGCAGATATTGCAGGGACACGCGAATTTGAGGGGCTGGCTCGCGCGCATCGAAGCGCGCCCGAGCATGGCAGCGACCACCTGGGACAGACTGCTCGAACGAGCTGTGGCGGCCGCCTGAGGCAGCCAACCGCAGAATCTTCGGTGCGGGGGCCGGGGTCGGCCATGCGCCGACCCTGGTCGAACCGCTAGCGCTCGCCGCGCTGGAGCGCCTCAATCGCAGGTGTACCCCAATCTCAGCTGCAGGCGTACGCCGCTCAGCAGGTTCCCTGCCCTGTCGCAGACGGCGACCACGGTGCTGACATCCTCCTCGAGCAGCTCGCGGGCACGCATCAGCGCCTCGTGCTCGGTGCTGAACCGCTCGGATTGGACCCGCTCATCGAGGTGACGGTCGCGGCTCGCCATCGCCGCGGTATCCCCATAAAGAACGTGATAAGTCATCACCCTACCCCCTCACTTACCGCTAGTGTCGTTCGGCCCCGGCGGGGCTCACTCGGCCGCGGCGCGTTGCAACGGCGCCTCGTCGCCGGATTTCGGCCGCCCCGCTCCCGTGCCGCGCACCGGCGGCGACTGGCCGCCCAGGCCGGGACGATGAGCCCCGACGACCCCCCAGCTCAGCGCCATCGACTCGCACGCCAAGGTGCTGAGGTCGGAGGCACCTCGGCGCGTGGCGTCGGCGAGCCACTGCTGCTGGGTCCGAGCGAAGTCGGCGGGATTGCGGCATTCGAACATCTGCTGGAGCGATCGGGCGGAGGCGTCGATCGCCTCCTGTTGCCGCCGGAGCCAATCCGTCCAGATCGCCCCCATCCCCGAAACAAACTCGCATTGCGCGCTGGCCCAGCTTTCGGCCTCGCGCAGGATGCCCGCCGCGACCGCGCCGCCCGGCGCGATGCCGCTCCCGACGCTTTCGGTTCGGGTGCTTTCGCTTCGATTGAACTCCGTCATTTCCCAACCCTCCTCGAACGACAACGCCACAGAACAACGCTGACGGCGTCCCGCGCGCCCCTGCGGGTTAAACGCCCTGGCCGTTTTTTGAAGCTTCTTAATGTTCGACGGGATCCGAGGATGCCCGGTCTTTTACGGCGTCAGTATGACCGTATTGTTTCGTTCGGTGACGGCGGGCGGAAATGGTGATTCTATCTTGATGCCGGCTTGATGCCGGGCGAGCGCCCGACCTGCTGCTGTCATCCGGGCGCAGGCCGGGATCCATTGGTCCGCTCGTCCCTGCGGCGCCGAGGTGGATCCCGGCCTGCGCCGGGATGACAAATGGGGGTCAGGCGCGGCGTGCGGCCGCGATCTCGTCGGAGGTATAGCGGAAGGCGCGGAATACCGAGTTGTTGAGGCCGGGCCGTCCCGGCGCCTCGAAGAAGAACGGGCTGACATATTCCCACACGACCTCGCCGCCGCTGGTCACCTCGAACAGCCGGCCGTGGATGCCCTCGCAGATCAGCGTGTTGCCGTTGGCGAGGCGTTGGGCGCCGGAAATGTACGGGCTGAAGAACTCGAACATCGACGGGTCGCTGTATTGCCAGACGATCGCGCTGGTGCGCGGATCGACCTCGATGACCCGCGAGAAGGTGCCTGGATGGTCGCGCCGGTGGGTGCCGTTGTCGAAGATCAGGATGTTGCCGTTGGGCAGTGGGCGCGGGTCGTGCTGCTGGGCGAGCGGCGGGCTGCCGAGTTGCCAGATGATGTCGCCGGTGGCGCGCTCGATCATCACCACGGTCGAGATGTTGCGAAAGCTGACGAGAATGTTGCCGTCGGCCGTCTCAGCCACGGTGTTGCCGTGGGTCCACTCGGCGCGATGATCCTGGAGCGTCATCGGATACGCCTCGGGCTCCAGATGCTCCCAGCTGCGCCATTCCCAGACGACCTCGCCGGATGTCGTCATTTCGAGCAGGTAGTCGGCGTAGATGATCCCACCCTCCGCCTCGGTGCCCGGCAATCCGCCCTGGACGCGGTGGGCGATCGCGGCGGGCAATGGGCGCAGGCAGAGCAACAGGACATTGCCGTTCTTCAGCTTGCGGGCATCGTGGTGGTGGTCCGGATGGCGCACCTCCCAGAGGATCCGCCCGTGCCAATCGACCTCCATCGCGGCGCCGGCCTTGAAGCGCAGCCAAGCCTCGAACCGGTCGAAATCCTCCATCATCTTGCCGCTGTAGAAGAGGTGCCCGTTGTCGAGCAGGTAGCCGTAGAGACCCGGCCGGTGCGGCATTTTCCAGCTATGGGCAAGCTCGCCCGCCATGTCGATCAAACAGACCGTGCCCTCACCGGACATCGGCGCGAACAAGGTGTACCCGGGCTGCGCCAGCGCCGGGTCATGCGCGATCAGTCCGGTCCGCGAGCGCCGTATCTTCTGCTGGTCGACGGTGCTCACGTGATCCTCCAACATGCATGTCATCCCGGCGCAGGCCGGGATCCACTCATCCGCGCCCGGCTCGGCTGAAAAATGGATCCCGGCCTCCGCCGGGATGACGGTATTAGCGAGATTAGGCGTCCTCCAAAAATCGGATGACCTGCCCGCGCGTCACCGACAGGAAACCAGCGAGGAATTCGTCAATCGACTCGCCGGCTTCCAGATAATCCAGCAAGGTCTGGACTGGGACTCGGGTCCCGCAGAAGACGGGCGTGCCGCCCATCACGTCCGGGCGGCGACAGATGACAGCCGGTTTCATGGTTTGAAGCTACGTCGACTGCGCCGCATGTGCAACGGTCGGGAAACCCGCTACTCGACCGTGACGCTCTTCGCCAGGTTGCGCGGCTGGTCGACATCAGTGCCTTTAAGCACTGCGACGTGGTAGGCGAGGAGCTGGATCGGGATCGCGTAGAGGAGCGGCGCGACAAAGGGCGCGCAATGCGGCACGGCGATGCCGAAAGCGAGGCGGCCTTCGAGCCGCGCTACCCCGGCGGCATCCGAGATCATCACGACCCGGCCGCCGCGCGCCATCACCTCCTCGACATTCGACAAGGTCTTCTCGAACAGATCGTCGGGCGGAGCCAGGACGATGACCGGCACGTTGTCGTCAATGAGGGCGATCGGGCCGTGCTTCATCTCGCCGGCGGCGTAGCCTTCGGCATGGATGTAGGAGATCTCCTTGAGTTTTAGCGCCCCTTCGAGGGCCAGCGGATAGGCGGTGCCGCGCCCGAGATAGAGTACGTCGCGCGCAAGCGCGATCTCGGCCGCGATCTCCTGCAGGCGCTCGTCATGGTTCAAGACCTCGCTGGCGCGCGACGGGATCTCGGCGAGCTGGCCGGCGAGCGCCGCCTCGCCTTCGGCATCGATCGTGCCGCGCGCCCGCGCCATTGCGACGGCAAACGCCGCCAGCACGGCGAGCTGGGTGGTGAAGGCCTTGGTCGAGGCGACGCCGATCTCCGGGCCGGCCAGCGTCGGCAACACGATGTCGGCCTCGCGCGCGATCGTGCTTTCCGGTTGGTTGACGATTGCGATGATCTTCTGTCCAGCCTCGCGGCAATAGCGCAGCGCCGCCAGCGTGTCGGCGGTCTCGCCCGATTGCGAGATGACGAGCGCAGCGCCGTCCTTTGGCATCGCCGGTGCGCGATAGCGGAACTCCGAGGCGATGTCGGCTTCGACCGGGATGCGGGCGATGCGCTCCAGCCAATATTTGGCAATGAGCCCGGCGTGATGCGCGGTGCCGCAGGCCAGCGTCGTGATCTTGCCGATGTCGCCGAGGGCGAAGGGAAGTTCGGGCAGGTGAATCGTGCGGCTCACCGGATTGATCAGCGCGTGCAACGTATCGCCGATCACCGCCGGCTGCTCGAAGATCTCCTTCTGCATGAAATGACGGTAATTGCCCTTGCCAATGAGGGCGCCGGAGAGCGCGGTCTCGCGCACCGCACGCGCGACCTTGCGGTTCTCCTGGTCGAAGATCGCGACCTTGCGCGAGGTCACAACGGCCCAATCGCCTTCTTCGAGATAGGTGATGCGGCGGGTCAACGGCGCCAGCGCAAGCGCATCGGAGCCGACGAACATCTCGCCATCGCCATAGCCGATCGCGAGCGGGCTGCCGCGGCGGGCGCAGATCAACAGATCGTGCTCGCCGGCGAACAGGAACACGAGGGCGAAGGCGCCTTCGAGCCGTTCGAGCGTGCGCGCCACCGCCTGCGCCGGCGTCAGCCCCTGGGTCAGATGATGCGTCGCCAGGATCGCCACCGCCTCGGTGTCGGTCTCGGTATGGAACTGGTAGCCGAGCCCGGCAAGCTCGCGCTTCAGCGCCTGGAAGTTCTCGATGATGCCATTGTGGACGATGGCGACCCGATCGGTGGCGATCGGGTGGGC
>WNFC01009570.1_pt1 | contig 10731 bp, 8 predicted proteins | sample 5400541 | NCBI WGS metagenome assembly WNFC01 (sample SAMN13153342, study PRJNA577476) | soil metagenome | isolation source: 120 cm saprolite under Douglas fir tree site 2 hole 2 replicate 1 | place: USA:California | collected 2015-04-18
CGCCCCTCTCCGGCGCATCGGTACTTTCGGCCTCGCGGTTGGAGCCGCTTGCGCCTTTTCCCTTGGCATCGCCGGCCAGGTTCTCACGTTCCGTACAAGAGCCAGATTGAGCTTCGCGCCGCCTACATGCCGGATGCCGCTCGGGCAGTCTCAGGACATCCCCCAAGCTAATCCCGGAGGCAGGGTCAGCCCCCGGTTTTGACATCGCCTAATCTCCTTACGACACTTCTGCAGCGGTTCGCTTGCGCTCGCCTCTCTCAATCGTGCCTGTCGAAATCTTGTTTCGACTTTTCCGCAACGTTCACTACCGCAGCTTTTGACCACAGCAGCTTGCGGTGGCTTGAGATCAACACCTGATTGCCGACCTCGAAGGGCCCTCCTTCATCTCTCGTACAGTTACGCATCGCCGTGTGGGCCGACGTTACTCGTGACACAAGACCCGGAGGAGACATCGGGTTTGCGACTTCGCGCTGTCACGGCAATCAGCCCGCAATCCGCCAGTCAAAATTTCAGTGTCTGCCACTCTTGCCAGTGTGACATGATGGCGATTGTCGGATGCCGCACGCCGATCGGCAAGCGCAGCGCGCACCGCATCTGCCATCGGGCTCCAAGAAAACCAGTGCGAGAAAGAGCGAACGTCGGAGGACGTTCCATCCAGCTGTACTTGCTGCCTCCGCAATGCCTCGGACAAGGTCACACGGCCCAGCCAAACTCGATAAAACGCCAAAATGTCGGCCGAAACGAGAACATCGATGTCGAAGCCGGGGTTCTTGAGACAAACCGAGACGTCCGTGCGCTCGATGAGCAGCCAATAGCTCTGCCTCGGCCCGCCGCTGAAGTCGAACTGGATCACCACGCGGCGTCTGCCAATGGCTTCGATGCACACTCGGCGGCGCATCCACCATAGCAAGACAATGGGATCGAGCTCGTTCGGCCGCGGGTCGCCGAAAGCCCAGCGCGCTCCCCATCCGCCGAACAGGTCGATGATCGGTTGCAGTTCGCGGCCGGCCGAAGTCAGACGGTATTCGGTCCGTTTGCCCCGCGAGGCGTCGCGCCGCTCCAGCACACCGACCCGCTGCAACCGCCGCAGCCGCTCCGCCAGCAGCGTGCGGGACATGTGAGGAAGACCGCGCTCAAGTTCGTTAAAGTGATTAACGTCGGCAAGAAGCTCGCGGATGATTAGCACCGTCCAGCGGTCGGCAAGGATCTCCGCCGCTCGCGCCACCGGACAATATTGGCCGTAACGGTACATGATTGAGCGTATCACGCGGTGCGGGTGCAAGAGTAGTCCACTCTTTGTACTAGTGCGGTCTGCGGCGCGCGGATTACCTTGCGGTATCGACTGCTATCGGCGTCGACATTTGGTAATGGAAGGATCAGTCATGACTAACAACGATCCCGTTAGACGCGACGTTCTTCAGGCCCTCGCAGTCGCGCCGTTCGTGGCGCTGCTCGCACAAGCGGGTGGGGCGAGCGCGCAAGTTGGCGTAACCCCGGTGAAGGTAGATACCCAGGGCTTGGTCGCAAAGATAAAGTTCGAGGCGCCCCTTGAGGGGTTCCTCAAGGAAATCAACGGAAAGTACAAACTCCGCGTCACCGAGTTGACGCTTGCCCCCGGCGGACATGTGGGCGAGCACAACCACGAAGGCCCCGGCATTCGCCAGGTCACGTCAGGTTACATGATCTACGTTTTACCGGATAAGACCGTCGTCTACGGCCCGGGCGATTTTTTCTTTGAATCCGGCGGCATTAACCACACCGTTTTCAACAAGACGGACTCACCCATGGTGCACGTCTTGTTCGAAATACTCCCCGTCAACCTGAGCGGCCCCTCGTTGATCCCGGTCAGGCATCATTGACACGATCACGAACAGCGGTTCCTTGGGCCGGCGTAGCACTATTTGATACGACGGTGCGGAACGACGCCTTTTGGCCCGACTCCACCGACTTGGGCGTTGCAGCAAGTGGGCGGCTATCCGGGGTACACCGGTCGTAATGCCAACGTCGTCGCGGAGGCAGCCCATGACCCGAAGCGGAAGCTGCTATCTCTGAGGTTTGGAAAATGGCGTGCAGCGTTAACCGCCGTGCAATCACAAAACGAGACTATTCGGGCAGAAATATCACCGGCGATGATAGGACCAAATCAACTGCACGCGAGCCATTGTTCAAGGCTTCGTTCACAGCCCTCACTTCAGAACTCTGCATGGCGATGGAAATGAATTGGTCCTTCGAAAGCTGGGAGTGCGACTGTGCCAGCGTCGCTGCTTGGAGGAAGAGTGGTTCGCTGGCCAACGTGCGTCCAGTTCGCCGGCCATCCGGCTCGCAGAGAAGGAAATCACCAGATGTGTTGACCCCTGGCCCCTCAATAATCTTTCGCCCAAATGCGAGCGTCAGGAACGAATAGAGCAGCGTCGCTTGTCGTGGTGTAGCCCCCATCGTAATCATTTCGTCAATGCTACCATGGCCGCCCGCGCGGCAAATCGCTGTGCACGCCTCGGCAAACCCGGCGCCGCCCTGAATGACAAGGAAAAGCCGCGCGCTGCAAAAGTGCTCTGTGGGCGGCCAGCAGAAGCAGGCCATCGCTTCTTGTAGTTCCGGCCAAGTTTCGTTGTCCAGTAATGCCTCATGGATCATCGTCTGACTATCCCATGTGGCGTAATACAGCCGTACCCAATGCGTTCCCCCTGGCAATGCTAACGACTTTAGGGCTGTTTCAAACTGAGGGAACCAACGCACAGGATCGGCCGGCGTGTTCCCCGGAACACAACATTGCCTAATGTCATCTGCCGCGTCGTTCCGGCAATATTCCATTGCTCACACGTGACTTGTTCGTCTGGCATAGCGCGAAAGGGCGCTGAGAGCATCACATGCAGGACACCGTATGCAAATGCATCGAAAGCGTCTTTCAGCGCAGCATCGATATCCGCGCCGATGCCGGCGAAAAGACTCCAGCGCCAGCCAGCCGGGATAAATCTCGAGGCCGATATCCAGTTGGCAACCATGTTTGCGCGGAAACAGACGAGCGTAACCGCGCTTGCCGTGATCGGGAAAGACAATCCACTCGTCATGCTGTTCGCCGCGCACGCCGTGGGCCCGCACTGCATCGAGCGAAAGGCGACATGATTAGTCTTCGCTATTCCAAACAGAGCGCAGCTAATCTAGGCGGCACCATATCGCAAAGTGGCCCGACTCTGCCGACTTGGGCGTTGCTGCAAGTGGGCGGCTATTCCTTTACTTGAGGATCGCGCTCCGAACAATGGTTGGTGCTATATTGGCGGCCGTCGATCTGAGGCTTGAGCGATGACGGGTGCCGTCACGGACCATCAAGTGCCAGCAGGTGTTTCGAGCAATGACCTTCATCGCGTCGTCATCGTCGGCGGAGGCGCGGGCGGGCTCGAACTCGTGACTCGCCTCGGTGATCGGCTCGGCCGGCATAGGCTCGCGGACATCTCGCTCATCGAAAAGGCTCGCACGCATCTGTGGAAGCCGCTTCTTCACGAAGTGGCCGCGGGCAGCATGGATGTTTCCCGGCACGAACTCGACTATTTGGCCCAAGCCCATTGGCATGCCTTTCGGTACCGCTTCGGCGAGATGGTCGGTCTCGACCGGTCGAAGCGGCTCGTGCATCTCGCCGCCAATTTGGATGACGAGGGCCGCCTCATTACGCCCAAGCGTTCATTCGGTTACGATACGCTTGTGATAGCGATCGGCAGCGTCACCAATGATTTCGGCACGCCGGGCGTGAAGGAGAATGCCATTACGCTCGATACGCCGGAACAGGCGCAATTGTTCAATCGCCGCCTTATCAATGCGTGCCTGCGCGCCCACACCCAGGCGGAACCGGTTCGGCCGGGACAGCTTCACGTTGCCATCATCGGCGCGGGCGCGACTGGCACCGAATTAGCCGCCGAGCTGCACCGCACTCTGCGTGGCGTCGTCGCCTACGGGCTCGACAGAATTGATCCCGACAAAGATGTGAAGATCACGCTGATCGAGGCCGCTGACCGGATCGTGCCGGGATTGCCGCCGCGACTGTCCATCGCGACGGCGCGCCTGCTTGGCGAGCTCGGCGTCGAGATTCGGACCAGCGCCCGGGTCACCGAGGTGCGGCCCGACGGAGTCCTTCTCGCCGGTGGCGATTTTATTCCTTCGGAGCTGGTGGTCTGGGCGGCCGGCGTGCGCGGTCCCGAGGTGCTGAGGAATCTCGACGGCTTGGAGGCAAGCCCATCGGGTCAGCTTGTCGTCCTCCCCACATTGCAGACGACGCGCGACCAAAATGTCTTCGCCATGGGCGATTGCGCATGGCTGGTACCGGACGGCGAGAAGCGACCGATACCTCCGCGTGCCCAGGCGGCGCATCAGCAGGCATCGCACCTGCTGAAGCAGATCACGCGGCGCTTGGAAGGCCAGCCGATCGCGCCGTTCGTATATCGCGATTTCGGGTCACTGGTTTCGCTCGGCGAATTCTCGACGATCGGTAGCCTTATGGGTTTCTTGGCCGGCAAAGGGATGCTGATCGAGGGATACGTGGCGCGGCTGATGTATCGCTCCCTCTACAAGATGCACGAGGCCGCGTTACACGGTCCGTTGAAGGTCAGCCTCGACACCATTGCCAGATCGTTGACACGGCAGACCGAGCCGCATGTGAAGCTTCACTGATATTCTGGAAAGACTAATGAAAGATGCATAAGCCGATGGCCGGGGGGCGTCGAGTGTCCTTCACGAAGATCCGGACTCTCTGCGTTATCCCTGCACTCAATGTTCGATCTCGCGGTCGCCACGGAATAAAGACGAAGCTGAAGGTTCACAGTTTCCGGGCTATCCTTCACGACGCTGCGATTTCAGGCAGCCTTCGATCGGATCAAACTCTCCCACGGCGCCTACTTGATTGAAGCTCAAGATATTGCCGAAAGAAGACCGAACCTCTCAGCTTCTGCATCGGTGAGCAGGCGTGGTTGGTCTCTTTTTCTATAGGCATCTGATTAGTTCACCGCCGCCGCGATGTGGCATGTGGCGTTACCAGCACCGCGGAGGTCCGCTCATTGAGGTCGACCTGCCGCACCGCCGCCGTGGTCGGCACCGCCGGAAATGACCCGAAGCCGTCAATCCGGCGGAACGCGAGCGCCCGGCGCGGCGAAGGGGGTAGCCCCGATGCCATCACCGTAGGAGGTGCGGCTTCGGAAACCACCCCGACCCTATCGGATTATCTCTGGTGGCCTAAATTCTCTCCGATCCGCGCACATACTGGTTGAACCACTCAATGGTGCGCGTCCATGTCTGCTGGGCCGTGACCTTGTTGTAGCGTTCCGGTGTCGCGTCATTGAAGAAACCATGAACCGAATCCGGATAAATGTGGCCTTCGTACCGGATGTTGTTTTTCTTCAGCTCAGCTTCCTGAGCCGGATAGGCCTCCGACAACGCCTTATCGAACGCGGTGGATGAGGATGGCCGCTTTGATTTTTGGCACGTCTTCCGGCTTGGGCGCGCCACCATAGAACGGTGCGGCCGCCGCCAGATCCGGGCCCAGGCAGCTTGATCGAGCTGATATGAATTCCGGGCCTCATCCAGCGCGCGAAGAATATGTTCTCGATGGAGTTGGTAGCGCACATCACTATGTCGGCTTCGCCGACCGCGTCTTCCGGCTGACTGACAGGATCGACATGATGCCGAGAATCGAACTCATTCCCTGGCAAACGCAGTGCGGCGGTCGCGATTAGGGTTGAAGCATCGGATCGTTTCGATGTCGCGCACGGCGCACACCGCCATCAGTTGCGTGCCGGCCTGCCAACCACAACCCCCTTGCGCGCGAGGTATTTGACGCCGAGGCCGTTCGTCGCGCCGACGCGGATACGTTGCAGCATGCCGTCGGGGATGATCGCGAGGGGCTCGCTACTCTCGGAGGAGAACAGCAGCGCGAGACCCACATAACGGCCGTTCGAGGCGAGGGGCGCTTTGACCCGGCGAATATTGGCGCCCTGTTTTGGCCAAGTCAGGATGTCCGAGTCGATACGGACCGCCCCGGCGCCCAGTTAGGGCGTCTCGGCTGACCGATCGAGCGCGCGTGGTCGTTCCTGGTTTGTAGACGACGCATGGACGGTTTGCTGCTAGATTGCGGACGTCCAGTGGGTGGTGGATTCGATGGCAGGATGTGGCAAATGCCTATAAGCGAGAATGCGAGCTCTGCGGAGGCTGTGCGTCGAAAACTTCGAGCTCTTACCGCTGTGCTCTTGGATCCAGCCGCAACCGAACCCGAGAGAGCCAATGCCGAGGGGCTCAAGGTCCGCCTAGAAAAGCAGCTCGCGGAGGAAGCAACACCTGAGGGGAAATGGACGGGCATTATGTTTCGGTTTGGCCGGGGGGTGAAGGAGATAACGTCGCCGCCGTCCCCAAAGGGCGACTGGACAGATCATGCCTTCCGACTTGGCAGAATGCTCCGTAGAGGTATCAAGAGGTAGCGGCCAATATAAGAGCTGCGCCGAAGGCGCTCGGCCTCACAGTGAATCGCCCATCGCTCAGCGTCTCCCATGGTCTTGGCTTTGTGAAACGGTCGCTTTCTTCAGCTTCAGCGGCCTGCAAGGTTTTGAACTGCTCCTGCGCCGTGTGTTGTTCGACGTCTTACATTCTCGGTTTCATGGCAGATGAGCGGCGATTGTCTGATCGTCAGCCGTTAGCACCACGACCTCACAGCGTCCGCAAGCAAGAAGCCGGCGGATTGCTCCACCGGCTCCGGTGCGTTGTAGCTTATTGTCGCCGTAGCACGACATCAATGCTTTTCCGGGTATCGGCTAACGAACCCGTTGCGGTTCGGCATCGCTACCCTCGGCAGGGTCTCGGCGTTCATCGCCTCGTTCTCGCCGATGACCTTGTTGCGTGCGAGAATAAAGGCCGTCAGCGCATAGACTTCGTCGTTGGTGAGCGTCTTCGGCTGCGGCCACGGCATTGCGCGGCGCGTGAAGTCAAAGATCGTGGTGGCGTTCGGCACATAAAGCGCCATGGTCCGTTCCGACTTGCCGGGGGCATTGGCGAGCGCGGCGTTGGTGCCGCCCACACCGTCCTTGCCGTGGCACGCCTCGCATTTCTGCGCGTAGATGGCGGCACCTTGGGTCGGTGTGCCGCTGCCGGCCGGAAGGCCCTTGCCGTCCGGGCCGATGCTCATGTCCCACAGCGCGAGATCGGCCTCGCTGACCGGTTTTCCAAGCCCGGGCGTGTCGGCGGCGATCGCGGCGCTGGCAACGAGCACAAGCGAGACCGCGAGCGCCAAGCGCTTAGCCATAGACATGCTTTGCCTCCCCTTTGTTGTCGATCGCCCAGCTGGTGATGACGTTCATGTGTCCCATCGGGAATGCGGTCACCGGAACATTGACCTTGGGCTCGCCGCGCTCGGCGAACATCTCGGCGCGGGTCGGTTGCACATTGCCGGCCTCGTCCCAGGCCCGGCTTTGCAGCACGACCGGCTGGCCGTCCCAACGCCAGGGCAGGCGGAACCGGGTCAGCGCCTTGGCGAGCACAGGCGCGTCGAGCGCTGCCTGCGCCCAGCTCTTGCCGCCATCGGCCGAGACCATGACCTTTGCAATCCGCCCGTTGCCCGAATAGGCGAGCCCGGCGATTTCGTAGTAGCCCGGCCCCTTCAGCGTCAGCCCGGGCGAGGGGTGAGTGACGAAGGACTTGACCTCCATCGGGAAGAAGAACTGCCAGATTTTCGGACCCGCCACCCGATAGGTGTATTGCATGGTCTCGTTGATTGCCATCACCGGCTCCTCGATGAGCTTGATCCGGTGCAGCCATTTCACATTCATATTGCCTTCGTAGCCGGGCACCAGGAGCCGCATCGGATATCCCTGCGCCGGAGCGATGCGTTCGCCGTTTTGATAAAGCGCGATCATGGCGTCGTCGAGCGCTTTGGCGATCGGGATCGAACGATTCATGCTTGGCCCGTCGGCGCCTTCCGCGAGGAGCCACTTCGCCTTGGGATCGATGCCGGTCTCTTCCAGCAGCGTGGAGAGTCGAACACCCGTCCATTCGGAGCAGGAGACGAGGCCGTGGATCGCCTGCACATTGGCCTGCACCGGGTCCTTGTTGAAGAGCGGCGCGCTGTTGCCTCCGCATTCGACGAAATTGACGCGCGTGACCTTCGGATAGCGCACCAACGCATCCAGGTCGAACACCAGCGGCTGCTTGACGAGGCCGTGGATCGCCAGCAGATGCTTGGCCGGATCGATATCGGGGAAGCCGGTACGGGCTACCACGAAATGCAGACCGTTCGGGGTGATGGTGCCTTCGAGGAGATGATGCGGGGTGCGCGCGTTGCTGGTGCGCGGCTCGTGGTTGGGGTTGGTCAAGGTGCGGACGACCTTGCTTTCGTATTTCGACGGCGTCCCATAGGGCGTGATCCGCTCGCCCGGAACCATGCTCCACGGATCGACCGGCAGCGCTTCGGCGGCGGCGCCGGTGGACGAGCTGCCCACGCCGGTCGCGGCCGCCCCCGCGAACAGCATGCCCCTCCCAAGGAGCGCACGGCGATCGATGAGGCCATTGCCGGCGACATCGGGAATAGGTGACGCGAATTTTTTAGGCTTGCTTATCATGTTTTCCTCCGTCGAGGGGTTGGCAACCGCCTGAACATCTTCAGGCCGTCGAATTCCAACCTCTCAGCATAGCATCTTTGATGCGTGCTTCCATTCACATGCACGAGGCTTGAGAGTGCCGCGCTCGAGCGTCCAAACCGCCGACGGCTGCACATCACAAAGCGAATGACCAGTCCCAGGCGAGCGGCCGCGCGTCGCCCTGTTGCGGTATTGATCTTGCGGTTGGGTTCGCATCAAATCCACTCAACATGGGAAGTCTTTGGGAGGTATCGATGGAGAAATCGCGTCAGCTGGGTGCATTTGGGTATCGCATGAGGTTGGGGGCCGCGGCACTCCTCTTGACCGCCATTTCGCCCGCCTTCGCGGCCGAACCGCAGCATGACGCCTTCTATTTTCTGAGCCAGATGAACAAGGCATCCGCCGTCATGGTGGTGGAGCAGGGCATCGTGCCGAAGCCGCTCGGCGCCGTCATCGCGAAGGCGGTCCGGCAGGTCATTGCGGATGGGGACAAGCCCGGCGGTGCCCGGTCGGGGGACTATCTCAAGGTCGAGCAACTGCTCATCGCGGTCGGCGGGCCCGACGTCACGCGGCTCCATTCCGGGCGAAGCCGGCAGGATATCGGCTCGACCAGCCGGCGCCTGTTCCTGCGCGATGACCTCATCGCGGCATTCGCGCAGCTCAACGAGGCGCGCGCAACGCTGATCGCCATCGCGGCGAAGAATCCCGACGCCATCGTGCCGGCCTATACGTGGGGCGTGCAGGCGCAGCCAATCTCGTTCGGTCACTACATTCTCGGCTATGCCGAAGCGCTGGCCCGCGACGGCGAGCGCTACCGGCAGGCCTATGGGCGGCTCAACATGTCGCCGCTCGGCGCGGCGGCGCTTGGCACGTCGAGCTTCCCGGTCAATCGGCCGCGGCTCGCCGAACTGCTGGGGTTCGACGGGGTGGTTGAGAACTCGCTTGACGCCAACCAGATTTCGCCGATCGACACCGGCATCGAGGTGTCCTCGATCGCGGCGTCGAGCGCGCTGACGATCTCGACCCTGATCGCCGACATCACCGCGCAATATGCCCAAACCAAGCCATGGCTGCTGCTCGCCGAGGGCGACCTCACTGGCGGCAGCAGCATCATGCCGCAGAAGCGCAACCCGGTCGGCATGGTGGCGCTCCGCACGGCCGCGAGCAAGCTCGTCGGCGATGCCCAGACCTACTATCTCCTCTCCCACAATGTCGGCGCCGGCATGGGCGACTACAAGGCCGACCAGCCCAACCGCGTGCTCAAGGATGCCGCGGACCTTTACGCTGCGCTCGCGAGGCTGATGAAGGATTTCGTGTTCGACGACAAGCGCGCGCTTGCGGAAGTCAATGCGGATTACGCGACCACGACTGAGCTTGCCGATACGCTGCAGCGCCTCGCCGACGTGCCGTTCCGGGTCGGCCACCATTTCGCCTCCGAGCTCGTCAATTTCGGCCGCGGGCATTCGCTCAAGCCGAGCGAGATTCCCTATAACGAGGCGCAACGCATCTACACCGAGGCGGCGAAGCTTTACGGCGCTAACGACGCCAGGATGCCGCTCACCGAGGCACAGTTCCGCACTTCGCTCACGGCCGAAAACATGGTGCAGGCGAGCCAGGGCCTCGGCGGCCCGCAGCCCGCCGAAGTCGCCCGCATGCTCGCCGCCCAGAAGGCGGGCGTGGAGGCCGAGCGTGCTTGGCTCGCTGCCGTTCAAGGCCGGCTCACGCAGGCGGCCGAGAGGCTCGACGTGACGTTCGGGCATCTGATGGACGGACAATAAGCTGGCGGCGCGGCGACCTGCCGTTGCCGGTCGGACGACGTGGTCCGGAGCGAGCCGGCACACCCGTTTCAGCGTCGCCGGCCTCGACCTGCAGCGTGGCGTTGGACGATCTTGAACCGGTGCTCCAACTCCTGGCAGATTTCATGCAGCAGGCGATTGTCGAGGCCCGCGCCGGGCCGCACGAGATGCGCCGTCAGCGCCGTTTCGGTGGTGCTCATGGCCCAGATGTGAAGGTCGTGGACTTCGCTCACGCCCGAAAGGTCGCGCAGATAGCTCTCCACTTTCCACCGATCGATGCCGTCGGGTACCGCCGCGAGCGACAACGTGGCGGAGTCACGCAACAGGCCCCA
>WNFC01009571.1_pt1 | contig 10731 bp, 9 predicted proteins | sample 5400541 | NCBI WGS metagenome assembly WNFC01 (sample SAMN13153342, study PRJNA577476) | soil metagenome | isolation source: 120 cm saprolite under Douglas fir tree site 2 hole 2 replicate 1 | place: USA:California | collected 2015-04-18
CGGCCCGCCGATGCGCTCGCCGATGGCTAGGTCGATCGCCCGGGCGGTGCGCGGCGCCAGCGGGATGATCACGACCTTGCCGCCCTTGCGAGTAATGGTGAGGGTCCGGTGCCCGCGCTCGAGGCCGAGGTGCTCGATGTCGGCGCCGGTGGCCTCGGAGACCCGAAGCCCGTTGAGGGCCAGTAGTGAGATCAGCGCATGCTCGGTCGGCGGCCCGAGCCCGGCAGCCACCAGCAGCGCGCCGAGCTCGTTGCGGTCCAGCGCGACCGCGTGAGATTCGTAGTCCACCCGCGGGCGGCGGACGTGAGCGGCGGGTGAGTGCTCCAGGAGTTCTTCTTCGACGGTCTATTTGTAGAACCCGGCGATGGTGCACAGCCGCCGGGTGACGGTCGACCGGGCCCGACCCCGCGCTTCAAGCTCTCGGGCGAAGCCTTCGATGTCGGCACGGCGGACGGCGAACAAATTCAGGGAGCGGGTGCGGCACCAGGTGGTGAACTGGAGCAGGTCCAGGGCGTAGGCCTCGCGGGTCAGGCCGCGGTATCCGGCCAGGAACCCGGCGAGGGCGAGCCGTTCGGCGTCGGTGAAGGCGGACTGGATCGTGGCGAGCGCGGTGGATGGGGCGGCAGTGGTCATCGGGCACCTCCCGGCCGGGCTGGAACCGGGAAGGCTGGGCGAGATTCGGTCCCAGCGGTTAAGCGGAGACCCAACGTAAGCCGCCTGGCATCGTTACGCTATGCCACCGATGGGCGAGCGCCAAAGCATGGCATTCGGCCCGAGAAATGCTCCAGACCGCCGAATATTTGCGGCTAGTGCGCTGGCCACGAACGTTCACCGGCTGGGCTGACATGCCGTGGTGATTGCTTCCACACTCGATCATGTGGTGGATCGAGCGCAGGAGGCGGTATGGCTGAGCCGGTGCGGGCGCGGCGGCTGACTGATCAAGAGGGGCAGCGGCTGCTGCAGATCGTGCGGCGGGGTAAGCACGAGTCGGTCCGGGTGCGCCGGGCGATGATCATCATGGCGTCGGCGTCGGGGACGCTGGTGCCGGCGATCGCGCGGCTGGTCGCGGCCGATGAAGATACGGTGCGGGACGTGATCCACGCGTTTAACGCCAAGGGGCTGGCGGCGCTGGACCCTCAGTGGGCGGGAGGCCGTCCCCGCCGGATCAGTGACGAGGACATCGAGGTCATCGTCGCGGCGGCCACCACCCGGCCGGAGAAGCTGGGACAGCCATTCACCCGGTGGAGCCTGCGCAAGCTGGCGGACTATTTAGCCTGCCGTCCGGGCGGGCCGGTGACCATCGGGCGGGAGCGGCTGCGGCAGATCCTGCATGAGCGCGGCATCTCCTTCCAGCGGACCCGGACCTGGAAGGAGTCCACCGACCCGGACCGGGACGCCAAACTGGACCGGATCGAGCACGTGACCAGCGCCTATCCGGACCGGTGCTTCGCCTTCGACCAGTTCGGGCCGCTGTCCATCCGCCCGTGCCACGGCGCCTGCTGGGCGCGGCGCAAACACCCCGTCCGGCTCCGCGCGACTTACCATCGCACGCACGGCATCCGCTACTTCCACGGCTGCTACTGCGTGGGTGATGACCAGCTGTGGGGCGTGACCCGCGAGCACAAGGGCGCCGTGCACACCCTGGCCGCGCTGAAGTCGATCCGGGCCTCCCGGCCCGGCGGGTACCGGCTGTTCGTCATCTTGGACAACCTGGCGGCGAACAAGACCCCGGCGATCCGCCGCTGGGCCCGACGGGAAAACGTCGAGCTGTGCCTCACGCCGACGAACGCGTCGTGGGCTAATCCGATAGAGGCGCACTTCGGTCCGTTGCGGACCTTTGTCATGGGCACCTCCGACCATCCGAACCACCCGGCGCTGGCCCGCAGGCTGCAGGCCTACCTGCGCTGGCGCAACGCCCACGCCCGCCACCCCGACGTGCTGGCCGCCCAGCGCCGCGAACGAGCCCGCATCCGCAGCGAACGCCAGCAACGCTGGGGCCGCCCCAGGCCTAAAGCTGCATGACCAACACGGTGGACCTTCGTAGCCAGCGCACTAGAACAGCGCGGCGACGTGAGTTGGGCCAATTTAGTGCGTACCTGAGTGTCGGTGGATGCGGGTCGAGCGCGTCGGGGAGGTGGTCGGGCAGGGGATCTGCGGCGGTGACGGTGCGGGTCACCCTGCGGGTGGCTATTGTGCGTCCATGGGCGACGACTGGCGCGTCCGCATTGCGTTCGATGAGGATGACCCGCCGGAGCTGCCGGAGTCCGGCGAGCAGGCGCTTGTCGCTGCATTGCGCAGCCGCCTCAGCGATCAGGTAGCGGTCACCTCGAACGGTACCGAGATCTTCTTGTATGCCCCCGCCGCCGGATCGGCTGATGAGGCCGCACAAGTGGCGCGTCAGGTGCTTGCGCGGCACGACGTCAGCGCGTCCGTCCGGACGGAGTTCTGGAGCTCACTAAAAGAGGAGTGGCGGAATGTGACGGACGAGCCGTCCGCCGATCCCGTTGCCGAGCGGCGGGCGGCAGGGCGGGAAATGTCGCGGAAGGTCGGCTTTCCCGCCTGGCAGGTGCGGGTCGAAGTGCGGTCACACCGCGATGTGGTAGCGCTGGCCGGGTATCTTGCCGCCCAGGGATGGCGGGTACGCCGGCGCCGCAGGCACCTGCTCGTCGGGGCGGACTGCGAAGACGACGCTAAGGGCCTGGTCCGGGAGCTCTCCGGTGACGGCGGCGCTGATGCGGAGACTGCCTTCCGGGTCGGGCGGGTCAGCTATAGCTACATGCTGTTTGACGCCTCCAGCACCCAGGTCTTCGGCGGTGGGAACGGCTAGCGCCCGACTTGGTCTTCACCGTCGTGACATACGGCACCAGCCCACCCTACGGGCTGCCGTTAGTGCGCAGTTTCAGCTCTCCCGGCCAGCAGACTCGCAGGTCATCGCGCCGCACCATCGGTTACACCCGAATCTTGTCCCAAGTCAGGGGAGAACGCCGGGCTGTGCCTCACGCCGACGAACGCGTCCTGGGCCAACCCGATCGAGGCCCAGTTCGGGCCCTTGCGCACCTCTGTCATGAGCAACTCGGACTACCGGAATCACCCCGCGCTGGCCCGCAAGCTGCAGGCCTACCTGCGCTGGCGCAACGCCCAAGGCTCGCTACCCCGACATGCTGGCCGCCCAGCGCCGCGAGCGCGCCCGCATCCGCAGCGAACGCCAGCAACGCTGGGGCCGCCCCAAACCCAAGGCTGCCTAACCAATCCGGTGAACGTTCGTGGTCAACGCACTAGCACATGGGCTGGCGCAAGCCGCATCTGAGTGCAGATGTTCCAGTTCTGGCGCTGCCTTGCGCAACGCAGAGGCCCCGTAACAGATCCTGCGCGCCAGCGCCAGCGCCAGCGCGAGCGGCCGCGGATTCTCTCTCTTCGCGGCGCCTGCGCCCTCGGTCAGACGGCGGGGGACCCGGTGGCGGGCTGAGAGGCAGGACAGCGGACGCGCCGACGATCAGCGCGGACCGGTCTCGCCGGCGGCCAGCGCCCGCCGCCACCGGTTCGCCGGCATCCGCGACACCCGGAATCGCTTCGCGACCTCCCGGTCGAAGGCCCCCGCCTCGATCAGCTCGGCCGCCGCTAACCGCACCTGCTCCCGGCGGGCCCGCTCGGCCGCATCCAGCCCGCCGCCATCGGGAAGCTCCTATGTCAAGCGCTTGGGGAACATTTATTGCGAGCTGGCCGAGCTGGCATCATGGCTTCCGGCCGGGACGCGGCTATGGTTCGGGGCATGCCGGATTCCCCGGCGGCGGCTGGCGGCGGCCGGGGATCGGCGCAGGTCAGCGGGTTGTCAGGCGGCCTTCGCGGACGAGATCACGGCGGCCTGGAGGAAGCCGGGCCTGATGAGCTGGCGGTAGGCCTCGCGGGCAAGGTAGCGCTTGAGCTCGCGGATGATCTCCTTGCGGGTCTTGCCCGCGGCGATCCGGCGGGCGTAGTAGTCCTGGGTGCGGGAGTCGTAGCGCAGGCGGGTGACGGCGATCCGCCACAGCGCGGAGTTGGCCTGCCGGTCGCCGCCGCGGTTGAGCCGGTGCCGTTCGTGCTTGCCGGAGGAGCAGTCGACCGTGCTGACGCCGCACAGGGCGGCGAACGCGGCCTCGCTGGTGATCCGGCCGGGGTTGTCGCCGGCGGCGGCGATCAGCGCGGCCGCGGACAGGGGGCCGACCCCGGTCCGCGCGAGGTAGCCCGGCGCGGCGACCCGCCCGACCAGGGCTTCCAGCGCGCCTTCCAGCTGGGTGATCTCGGTGTCCAGGTCCTGCCAGCGGCGGGCGACGCTGGCCATGGCCGCCTTGCCGCCTTCGGCCGGGTCAGCGGTATCACCGCAGGTGAACGCGGCGGCGGCACGGACCCGCCGGGGTGTGCTCAAGCCTGCCAGCTGGGCGCGCAGCGGGGCGGGGGCGGTGGTGATCAGGTCGCGGAGCTGGCTGGCGGCCTGGGTGCGGGCCTTGATCGCGCCGTCCCGGGCAACCCGCAGGGCCCGGATCGATTCGGCTGCCCCGTCGGCGCTCTTGGGCGTGCCGCAGTCCTCCCCGCGCAGCGCGGCCAGCGCCGCGGATACCGCGTCGACGGCGTCGGACTTGCCGTGCCGGCGCCGCCGCTGCCGGTCCGGCCGGGGCACCTCGAGCACCGGCACGCCGGCGGCGGCCAGGTAGCGGGCCAGCCCGGCGCCGTAGCTGCCGGTCCCCTCCACCCCGGCGGCGACCAGCTCACCGTGCCCGCGCAGCCAGGCCAGCAGCCCGGCATACCCCGCCTCATCGGCCGTGAACGACTCGGTGCCCAGCACCCGGCCGACCTGATCGACCACCGCCGCTACATGCCTATCAGCGTGCGTGTCCACGCCGCCGGTGACAGGCCCGGCGGTCTTTGCCATCCTTGACAACAGCCGCTCCTTCCACGAAGGGGACGGGTGCCGCCGCGCCGGGACGGACGGGCAGATCACTTCACAGGCACGACCAGGGCCAGGCTCCTATCAAGCCACGGACGTCCCGGCGGGCAGGCGATCGCGACCTGCCGTCAGCTCCCGGCTGGCGATTCCCGATGAAGGCACGTACCAGGGCACGGCCAGATACCTCAAGAGCCACACCAGGAGCCGGCGGCAGGACGCGACCAGCCTCACCAGGCGGATTCCGGAACACCAGGCGACACGCCCGGAACATCCATATCGTTAACCCGCCTAACCACCATCATCTAGAAGTGATACCTCAGGCCGGCCAGCATTCCGTAAGCTATTCGTAAGACAGGTCCTTGATAAGCGCGGTGAACGCGCGCAGCTTTTCAGCAAGCTCTGGGACGGAATCCGAAATGAGCGTGACGTCAAGTCGGCGATGATCAGCAACGTACCGACCCGGCCGCCACACGTGCCATTCCGGCCGATATTCTTTGCTCAGCGCGGTAAGCGGGTTCGCTGGGATGGGTTCCGTTCCCATCGTCACGGCAATACCCCGCTGGCCTGATGGCGGTCAGCACGCTCGGCAAGCTCGGTGTCTATTGCCCGCATATGAGTCTGAATCGGCACGCGCGCCGGGGAATCATCGGTAATGAGCCCAAGATTTGCCTGTAGTTCACGTTTCACGCGCTCAAGCTCAGCGGTCGTGAGCTGGCGGACGCAATAATGATCTTGATCGTCATTCCGCCTGCTGACCTGCTGGATACGGGCACGCTGCTCCTGTTCGGCTATCACCTCGGCAAGGTCGTTCCGCAGATATTCGGCGACGGGGAAGTCCGGAGGGGTTTCCCTGATCGCGCGCTCTAGCGTGCTGCGAAGGTCCTTCAGTTCATATGTCGTCAGTGCATACGCCGGGTGCTTTGCCGTTTTCACATCCTGTTCCCTTTGATTCGCTTGCCGCTGCAATCATGTTCTTGGGTGGCTATAGTCCATTTATCGCCATGAGACACAGCACGTGCACGGTCGATAATGCGGATCGCCAGGCCGAGGCGCCAGCGCTGATTAGTGATACGCGATAGCCGATTACTGATACCGGTAGAGCCACGCTGCCAGGCCGGCGCGTACCCTAGGTTTCATGGACCAGGTGACAGGACACCTTCCACCAGAGCTGTGGTCCACCCCGGTGGTGGCTACCGCCCTTGCAAGTTGCGACTTTGCGACGCTGCTCGAGGAGATCAGGCGAGCGCACGGCTGGACGCAGAAGCAGCTCGCATCGGCGGTGGGCTACTCCCAGAGCTGGGTGTCGAACGTGCTGCGCGGCCAGCAGGCGCTGACCGTCGACCAGGTCCGGGAAATATCCCGCAAACTTGGCGTTCCTGTTCACCTGCTCAGGTTCAGCGATACGGGAGGTGATGATCCGACGAAACGCCGTGATTTCGGTAAGGCCATGGCACTCGCGCTTATCCCTCTGCCCGCACGGTCAGAGGTGGACGAGACGACCGCGCCAACCCTGACTGCCATCACCGGCGCTCAGCGCCGACTCGATTCGACTACCCCGTCTCGTGAGCTGGCGCGGGGCGTGGCCGCCCATGTGGAAATGGCCAATCACCTCCTTTCCCGCGCTCGCAAATCGCCATTCGCCACGGACATTGCCGCCGCAGTAAGCGAGGCAGCCGGATTCGCCGCGTGGCTGCACGCCGACATGCACGATATCGGCACCGCGCGGACGTACTACCGGCTGGCGATTGACCGGGCGCGTCTCGCGAAACAAAGCCTGCTCGCGGCTTACATGCTCGGCAGCCTCGCCGCATTCGAGATCGATGGAGATGATCCCGATCTCGGTCTCGCGCTCATCGCTGAGGCGCGGCGGCAGATTGGCGAGGCACCGCATTCCACCCCGCAAGCCTGGCTGGATGCCATTGAAGCACTTAGCCTCGCCGCCATAGGTAAAGCCACGGAGGCTAACTACGCATTGCTCAGGGCCAGAAAAGCCATCGAGAGAGGCTCGGAATCCACCTCTGTCCCGTGGCCCTGGGTATTCTCTTTCGACCAGCCAAAGCTTTCCGGCTACCAGGCATTGGTCGCGGTCAGGCTCAACCGTCCGGCCGAGGCTCTCGCCGCCTTTGCCGACTCGTTGTCGGCCACGCAGCCCGCACCCAAGCAACGCGCAACCATCATGCTCGAGGTGGCCACCGCCGCCCGCCAGGATGGCATGCGGCAAAAAGACAACGAACGAGTCGACGAATCGTTCCGGCTTGCCTCCGAGGCGCTAGGGATCGGCGTCGCCTACTCATCGGAGCGCGTAATCGAAAAGGCTAGACGCTTTCGTCGTAACTACGCCGGCCTGAGCACCAGGCATGTCCGGAACTTCGACGAGCAACTCCGCTCCACGCTATTGTGAGGGAAAATATGCCTCGCATCGCCGTATCCGGCCATCGCGGCTTGAATGCCCGCACGACCAAGCTGATCGGTCAGGCCATTCGTGAGAGGCTCTCCGAACACCCGGATAGTGTTACCGGCCTGTCCCTCCTCGCGGACGGCGCGGACCAGATATTCGCCCGCGCCGTCATCGATCGCGGCGGAACACTCGAAGTCATCATCCCAGCCGAAGAATACCGGTCAGGCTTGCCCGCCGAGGCGCACGCCGAATATGACGATCTGCTAGCCCGCGCAGTATCCGTTCACCGGCTGCCGTTTACCGCGTCCACGTCAGAGTCCCACATGGCCGCTAGTAAGCTCATGGTCGATGAGGCTGACGAACTATACGCCGTGTGGGACGGTAAGCCAGCCCGCGCCTACGGCGGAACCGCCGATGTAGTCGCCTACGCCCGCGACCACGACACCACAGTACAAGTGATATGGCCTGCTGGTGCAGAACGTGATTAGCCGCCTCACTCGGAGCTCGTGCGCATTGTATGTGTACGAGTACGCTTTGATATCGCCTCGTAGTAGCTAGTCCTATACTGGGCAGCTCATTGTGGATAGCGCCTGAAAGTTGCTCTGGTAATTCCCCAATTGGTTCCACTGCCCTCCACCGAGTCCGTTGTCCTGAACGGCAGCGTGAAGAATTGACAGGTCTTGCGGTAGCTGATTCAAGTCACCGTCAAGGTACGGATCGACAGTAATCTTCCCTCCGTGACTCTTATAGCGCCCCTCTGTTTGAGCCACATTCTCCAATTGAGCTTTGACTTGCTTATATGCACTTGCATATCCAGAGGTATGGCTGATTACTCGACTGGAGGGATCATCGACAGTGATTGAGTCCTTGAGATCTCCCAGTGCTGACGCTTCTTTACCTGCCAAGTCCGTGAGAGCCTGACAAGAGACAGTGCGCAGTTGCCTGATAGAAGTCTGAGTCACTTGTGAGGGAGAAATCGTAGACCTTTGGGCTGCTCCTCCACAATTACTTGAGCATTCCCCGAAGGGGAACAAATGAACTGAGGCCGCGATTCCACCGTAGGCAAGAGGTAAACATTCAGGTGCCTGAGTTACTGATGTAGAGCGTCGTGTAACGGGATCCGGGCGCAGTTCATGCGGTGCCGGGGACGGGCGGTATCCAGGGGTTTCCGGCGAGGGCGTCGCGGATGGCGGTGAAGATCTGGTGTCCGTGCCTGGCGGCGGTAGAGGCATAGCCCCGGATGGCGTACCGGTCGCGGGTGGTTTTCTCCGAGCGGAGCCGGCCGGAGATCTTCTGCTGGGTCTTCGCCGGGCGCAGGTCACGTTCGGCCTGGTTGGAGGTGGGCGGGATGGCGGTGTCGGTGAGGAACCGCAGCACGCCGGCTTCCCGGTGCTTGAGGCATTCCAGCAGGTGCCGGGCGGGCGGCTGCTTGCTGTTGGCGCCGGGTGCGCGGCGGATGGCGGACAGGCCGGCGTTGACGCCGTGCCGGAACAGGCGCAGGTGCCCCGCGATCGCATCATCAGGGACGACGGCCAGTCCCTGGCCTCGTGCGAGGTTGGCGGCGTGGATGAGGGCACGCAGCTCGCGGGCGATCTGGCCGGGCCAGATCGCGTCCGGGTAGGACTGGGCGGCGTCCTCCAGGTCGCGCAGCAGGTGCTGGGTGCAGAGCTGGTGGCTGATCCCGTCGAAGGAGTCGTAGTTCTGGTAGCGGTCGTGGACCACGACGGTGCCGTGCAGGTCGCTGTAGATGAAGCCCTTGAAGGAGGCCAGGTCCCGGTCGCCGAGGAAGTAGCAGGTCAGCAGGTTCGTGCACGCGACGTGCAGGTACTTCTTGCGGGTCTTGGGGCCCGGCCCGGCCCGGACCGGGGTCTCGTCGCCGCAGATGACGCGGGCCAGGATGATCAGCGCCCGGATCGCCTTGCCTGCCACCGCGACCGCCTCCGCCGCGCGGGCGAGCAGCCCGTGCACCCACCCGTCGCTGGGGCGGGCGCCGGACATCGACTCGATGATGTCCGCGCACCGCTCGACCGGGACGTGGTGCATCACCATCAAGAACACGCACCAGGCCTGGAAGTTCAGCCCGTAGGTAACTGTGCCCGGAGCGCCCGCCGCCTCGGGCGGGGCGCCCGCGACGTGGATCCGGCCGCACGCGCACCGCACCTGGTGCCGGTCATGCTGGATGGTCTGCGCCCGCGCCTCGGGCAGGTCGGTGACCTGGTGGGAGTACCGCACCCCAGATCCCCGGCCCCGGCCAGGTCAGCGCCGCACGCGCAGGCGCCCGCCGGGAAATGCGGGATCGTCTCGTCCGGGTGATCGTTCCACGCCAGGTACGCTCCCGGCGCGCCGGGCTGCTTGCCCGGCCTGCGGCCCCCGCCCCGGCACGGCCTGCGCCCCGGCGGCTTCCTCCCCGGCTGGTCATCGGTGCTCGGCGGCATCGACGAGTTCCCCGAGTTCCGGGAGATCAGCCGCTCCAGCCGCGCGATCTTCTCCGCCTGCTCCGCCAGCTGAGCCTTCAGTTCCGCGTTCTCAGCTCGCAGCTCCGCGTTCTGCTCCCGCAGCTGCGCATTCGCCCCCTGCAGCGCGGCCACCACATCAGCCGCATCCGGCGTATCGGGCACGGCGGTACTACATCACAGCCGGCTCTCAGTAAGCAAATCGACACAGGGTAAGCCGACCGGCAGCACATTCAACTGCAGGGATTCAGCGAAGCTGTCGTTCCCGCGCAGCCTTGCTGTCATCTGGAGAGCCTGAACGTCCGCTTTCTTGTGCAGGGAAGTCGTCATTCCCCCTCATCGGGGGTGGCTGCGCCGGGACCGGGCTGGTGTGAGAACCCGTTCGCCGGTGTCCCGCCGCCCGCTTCCAGGGGACAGGTTTGGGGCGTTCTGCCGCGGGGGCCGGTGCGGCACGGGGTTGCTTCTCCAGTGGGTGGAGGAAGCAGACTGGTGGCATGGAGGACGGCGGGCCGTTGCTCTCGATCGGCGAGCTGGCCAGGCGCGCGAGGCTGCCGGTGCGGACCATCCGGTTCTGGTCCGATGCGGGCGTGCTGCCGCCGGCGGCCCGGACCGGGGGCGGCCGGCGGCTGTATGACGCGGCGTGCGTGGCCCGGCTGGAGCTGGTCGTCACGCTGCGCGAGCTGGGGCTTGGCCTGCCAGACGTGCGCCGGGTGCTGGACGGCCAGGTGAGTATCGCCGAGGTCGCCGCCGTCCACCTTGAGGCGCTCGACGCGCAGATCCGCGCGCTGCGGCTGCACCGCGCGGTGCTGGCAGTGGTGGTGAAGCGTGCGGCCGGCAAGGAGGAGATGACCTTGATGAACAAGCTGGCCAGGATGTCGGTGGCCGAGCGCAGGCAGATGATCGATGACTTCCTGGCCGAGGTGTTCGTGGGGATCAACGCGGCGCAGGCCCCGCGCTGG
>WNFC01015336.1_pt1 | contig 10731 bp, 8 predicted proteins | sample 5400541 | NCBI WGS metagenome assembly WNFC01 (sample SAMN13153342, study PRJNA577476) | soil metagenome | isolation source: 120 cm saprolite under Douglas fir tree site 2 hole 2 replicate 1 | place: USA:California | collected 2015-04-18
CAGCGGCCGGTGCGCCCGCCGGGGCCCAGGCTCGTGACGAACCGGACGGAGCAGGCGCAGCGGCGCCCGCCCGTGCCCGCCCGGTCGGTCAGCGGGCCGTAGAAGATCCCGGCCGGGGCGCGGGGCGCGTGTGCGGGGACGGGCATGTGGTTTCTCCTTCAGGGCTGGGGTGGCAGGAGGACCGGGCTGGCCGGCGGAGGGCTCCCGCCGGCCGGGTTCTGGCCGGGGCGGGCTTGCCGGGCGGGCGGCGCGGGATCCTCGGCGGCGCTGGGGGCGGCGGTGGGGGTGATGAGGCGGACCTGGTCGCCGTCGCGGAGCAGCATCGACAGGGTGCTGCCGTCGTCCCAGGCGACGGCGAGCTGGCCTTTTCCGAGCGGTCCTCCAGGTGTCCGGGACGTCCAGCGAGCCTCCCGCACTGAGCGTGCCTGGCTGGTTACCCTCTCGTATCGAGGATGTACGTCACGTCCGTGAAGCCGGGGGGGACTCATGGGGCAGGGGCTTGTCATCGGGGATCTGCGCGTCCAGCACGTGGACGGCAGGAGAGGACGGTCGTTCACGATCGTGTGGCCGGAGGGGAAGGTGCACGAGCAGGCCGACCGGTTCCTGCGGGCGCACGACGGATCGGGGACGCAGCGGACGTATGCCTACCTGCTGGTCGATCACCTGCGCTGGCTGGAGCGGGAATGCCTGGCGCCGGAATCGGTGACGTTGCGGGACTTGCAGCGGTATATGGGGATCGTCGGCGCGAGGGTGGCGATGCCGCTGGGCGAGCCGTGGCGGGCCGGCAAGCGGCCCTATGGGCAGGACACGCTGTCGGCGGCGGCCTCCTGCCTGAAGGGGTTCTACCTGCACCTGGCCGCGCTGGGGATCAACCGGGAGCTGGGCGGGCAGCTGAACCGGACCCGGCTGCCGGCCCGGGCGGACCGCGACCGGGCGCTGCTGGGGCACCTGCGCCGCGAGCTGCCCGCCAATCCGCTGGCACCGCGCCGGGTCCGGCGCCGGCATCCGAAGATGCTGCCCGATGGCGCCCGGGACCTGCTCGGCCAGGCTGTCATGACGGCACGGGACCGGCTGGTCGTGACCTGGCTGGGTGACGGGGGCTTCCGGATCGGCGAGCTGTGCGGCCTTCACCTGGCCGACCTGCACCTGCATGAGGATGCGCCGTGCGGGGACTGCCGGTCGCCGCACGTGCACGTGTGCCACCGGGACGGCAACGCGAACCGGGCGCGGGCCAAGACGAAGTACCCGTGGAGCCTGGAGGACGGGGTGATCCGCGGCGGCATGGTGCGGCGGGCCAGCCCGGCGATGGTTCATGCCTATTTCGAGTACATGACCACCGAGTACCCGCGCCACGCCGGGCATGGCATGCTGCTGGTCCAGCTGCACGGCCCGGGTCACGGCCAGCCGTGGGCTCCGGCGGCGGCTCGCGGCATGCTGCGCCGGGCCGGTCACCGGGCCGGGCTGGGCGCCGTCCGGCCGCACGCGTTCCGTCATTCGTTCGCCTCCGCGGTGCTGGATGCCTCGGGCGGCAACCTGCTGGTCGCCCGCGATGCCGGGGGCTGGGCCTCGGTCAGCGTGGTGGACGAGACCTACGGCCATCCCGATGTCCACGACCCGGTATTCGACGCCGCCTTGCGAAAGGTATGGGGTGAGCAGCCATGACGGCCGCTGTCCCGCTCCCGGTGCTGGTGCCAGCCGGCGGCGGGGACTGCCGCCAGCGGCGGGACCGGCTGGAACTGCTGTCGGCGCTGATCAGCGGGCCCGGGTTCGACCCGCTGCTGCGCGGCGACATCATCGCGTTCCCCCGTGATCATCCGGTCTTCTGGTGGGGATGCCGAATCACCGGGTGCGAACGGCCCCGGCGCGAGAACAAGATGCTGTGCGCAGGGCACGAGGCCCAGTGCCGCCAAGCGTGCCTGGCGGGCGCGGACCGGGCGGCGTGGATGCGCGATGCCGCGCCGCTGGGCCTGACGTACGCGCGGGTCCCCGAACCGTGCCAGATCTGCATGCACCGCCCGGCGATACGCGGGAGCCGACTGTGTGCCCGCCATCAGCAGCGGCGGAAGAAAGCGCGCCGGAAAGCGGGCAGCCCCGGCTTTGAGGAGTGGCTGGCCGAGCAGGTTCCCTATGACAGCTTCGGCGGCTGCCGGGTCGATGTCTGCCCTGAGCTGGCCTATTCGCCGCTAGGCCTGTGTCACAGGCACGAGTCGGCTTACCGCTTCCAGGGGAGCCCGGGCGGGGCCAGGCTGCCCGACATGTGGTTCGGCCGGTTCGAGCAGGCAGACCAGCCGGTTCCGGTCTGCTACGACAATGAGGCCGGGTTCGGCCGCTGGTGCCGGGCGGCGCTGCCCCTGCCGCGCCCCGGGACGGTCAACCTGCGCGGCCTGGCCCCACTGGCCAGGGCCGAGATCCAGTGGGGCCTGCACGCCCACGCCCAGGCCGCCGAGCATGCCGGATGGTCGCTGGGATGGGTGCAAGCGATCGCGGACGCCTGCCGCGGCCTGGACTGCCTGGCCGACCTCGACACCAGCCAGTTCGATCACACCGTTCGCAACGCTATGACCGAGATGCTCGCCGCGCTGCGACTGGTCTACCTGACACCCGCTGAGACCCGCGAGGCTGGCTACCTGGAGTTCGGCCACTTCGGCGCAGAACCCGGCAACCGACAGGGCCGGTTCGACCTCACCGCTATACGGCAGCGGTGGCTGCGTGACCTGCTATGGGACTACACCGCCGCCCAGCTGCGCTCGCCTCAAGCCCCGCGCAGCCGCGGCTCCTATCACAACGCGCGGCAAGCCTGCGTCACGCTCAGCGGGTTCCTCGAGGCACGCGCGCCCGGCGGCGGTCACCAGCCGGGTCTGCTGGGTGAGGAGCATGCCCACGCGTTCGCCGCTGACCTGCGCCACCGGGCCGCCAACGGCCTGCCGGCCCTCGGCCTGTCCCGCGCCGACGGCAAGCCCTCGCTCATCAGCGACAGGTCCCGGAACACGATCCTGAACTACATCCGCAAGATCTTGCGGCATGCACTGGACACTGGTGATGCCGACCGGATCGGGCTGGACCGCGGATTCATCGTCGCGCTGCCGCATGGCGGCCCGATGACCCAGCGGACTCGCCGCCCGTTCACCGACGAGACCGCCCGTGCCCTGGCTGACCCGGGCAACCTGGCCCGGCTCGCCGGCACCTTCGACCCGTCCGATCGCGGCATCCGCGACATCTGGGAAACGATCATCGCGACCGGGCGGCGGTGCAGCGAGGTCATCAGCCTGCGGCTGGACTGCGTAGGCCGGTATGGCGGGCTGCCGCTGCTGTGGCACGACCAGACAAAGGTCGGCAACTACGACGAGGCGATCCGCATCCCCGAATACATCTACCAGCGGATCACCGAACGGCAGCGCAAGACGCTGGACCGGTTCGAGCACCATCACGGCCGCCCGCCGGATTCCGCTGAACGCGCCCGGCTGGCCCTGTTCCCCTCTCCCGTCCGTAACCTGCACGGCACCCGGGCGATCAGCTACTACACTTTCCAGAGCCGGTTCCGCCAGTGGGTAGACCAGCTCGACCTGGGTGTTAGCTGCGTCGCCCATCAGGCCCGTCACACCCTGGCCACCCGGCTGCTGGCCCACGGCGCCGGGCTGCACCACATCCGCCGCTACCTCGGCCACGTCTCCATCCGCATGACCGAGCACTACGCCAAGGTCGCCACCAGCGAGATCGAGGACATCCTGCAGCACATCTGGGTCGCCGGACCCGCCGCGCCTAATCCTGGCGAGCTGCTGTCGGACCCGGCGACCCCGATGGACCGGCGGCAGGCTGAAGCACTGATGATCGACCTGAGCCGGGCCAGCACCCCGACCGAGGGCGGGTTCTGCACCTACCAGCCCGTCGTGCACGGCGGTGCCTGCCCGTGGAACCTGAACTGCCATTCCTGCGACAAGTTCGTACTGTCCGGCGCGGACCTCTTGTACTGGCTGCGCAAACGCGAGCAGTGGGCATCCATCGCCGAACGCGCCCCCGACGACGCCACCGCCGACTACCTCCACCAGGTCTTCGCGCCCACCGCCCTGGCGATCGACGGGCTGGAAAAGGCCCTCGCCGGGCTCGGCCTGCTCGACCAGGCGCTCGCGCTGGACCTGCGGCGTCCCCAGGACTACTACCACCGGCTGTGGAACATGTCGTTCCGCGCCACCGACCTCGCCGCAGCTACTGGCAGCGAGGCCGAGGAGGAAGGACGCTGAATGAGCACTGCACCGTCGCAGACCGCGGCGGCTAACCAGGCCAGGCGCAAGCGCACGGAAGACAAGCTGCGGGCCGTCGCCGACGCCATCCTGCAGATGCAACGACGCCGGCTCCCGGTGACCTACCCTGCCATCGCATCCCGCGCCGGGGTCTCCCGCACCTTCCTCTACGACAATCCCGCCGCCCGTGACCTGATCAGCGCCGCCATCGCCCGCACCGCCACCCGGCGGCAGCACGACCAAGCTGACCGCGACGCCCAGGCCGAGGCGTCCTGGCAGCAGCGGGCGCTGAACGCTGAGCAGGCGCTCAAGACCGCCCGCGCAGAGATCCGCGCCCAGCGCGCCCGCATCGGCGAGCTGCTCGGCGAGCTCCGCGACACCCAGCGCGAGCATGACCACGACGCACTCCAGCGGCTCACCGCCGAGAACACCACCCTTAAGCAGCGGCTCCGCCAGCTCACCAGCGACCAGCGTGCAATGGAAGAAAAGCTGCAAGCCGCCCGCTCCAACAACCGCTTCCTCGATAAGCGCATCGCCGGCCTAGAAGCCCAGCTTCTGGACGCCGGCATAAGCGGGAGAACGTGATCGGCGCTTCTCACAGCGGCGCCATCATCACGACGCGCGGCCTGATCCACCGCGCTGGGCCCCGACCGGAAGTAGAACCGCTGCTGTGACTCCACGCCCGGTCGGCCGTCGCCACGAAGGGTGACCACAGCCGGAAGGTCACGGACACGCAGAGCGCACGGTCTCCCTGCCGACTATGCGCTCAGTCACCGGATGCCATCTGGGGCGCATACCGTGCACAGATTATCTGTTATGGGCGCGAGCGACTCGCGGTCCAGGTGCTGCGGCCGCCTCAAGGTCACCCAGCGGCTTCTTGGCCGCCCCGCTCGCAAGCGCCGTATGTGAGCTTCTTGTGCGGTCACGTCACCGGGGAACTCACCGCCGTCGATGCGCGCGGCAACCAAGCCGCCGCTGCCTTGCCCGAGACCGAACTAACCACGTGCAGCCTGTTCAACGACGCGAAGGAATCCGGGCGCTGCTCGCCGAAGTCCTGGAGCTCACCCTTCGAGATAAACGGATCCTGAGAATCACTCCTCGCGTAGCACCGATGCGGGGTGGATCCGCATTGCTGCCGTGGCTGGTCCGATCGAGATGAGATTGGCGAGCAATATGGTCGCCGGCACGACGAGGGTCAGCAGCACTACGGGCGTTGAGACGTCGGGGATCACCCCGAGCTGCTCAGCGAAAAGGCGCCAGGCAGTCCTGCCAGCTGCAACTCCGAGGGGAACGGCAACGACCAGCGCTGCCACCGCCAGGGTCGTCGCCTGCCAGGCCACGGTCCGGCCCACGTCGCCCCGGGCGAATCCGAGCATCTTCAAGATGGCAAGGTCGCGTCTGCGGCGGCGGATAGAGGTGGTCAGGAGGTGAGCCAGGGTTAGAAGGGCCATGACGGCCAGCACCGAGCCGAGAATGAGCGGAAGATCTTGGATCCGTCCGAAGTTCACCAGGTCGGCAGGCGTCGCCGGCGACTGGGTGAAGAAGTTCCGGTCGACGGCCGACAGCCGGCGGTCGAGACGGGCTACGGCCTTGGCGGTGTCCACACCGGGCCGGAAGGCCACGGCGATCACGTAAGGCGAGCGGGCATGGCCACCGGAGAGCCGGACGAGAGCTTGACGAGTCACCATCACGCCGTCGCCGAGGTGGCTACTGGGGTCTCCCGGTGGGAGGACGACTGTCCCTACCACCCGCACAGGCACCTGCGGCGCTCCTTCGCGGTCGTTCTCGGCGTTGCCTAGCAGCGTGGTACCGGCTCGGGCATCGAGTTGCGCTGCCGTGCGTGCGCCGAGCGCCACCTCGTCGGGCGCGGCGGGCGCCCGGCCGGTCAGCATCGACGCCGCAAAGGTTCCTTTGACTGGCGCGAAGGCGAACCCCGAGAGGACGCGGCCTCCGAGCCGGAAGTCGACCCCCGTCCGGATGAAGGCGGCGCTGGCGACGTCCGGGTCGGCCCGCACGACGGGCTCGGCCGCCGGTACGGCGCCGGGGCCGTCGTTGTTCAAGATCTCGGTATCCCAGGTGACGCCGTAGAGCGGCGGCGACCCGAGCAGGTGGCTGAGGCTCGCCCCGAAGGTGAGCGAGGCCACCAGCGCGCCGAGCCCCACGATGGCTCCGCCGATGGTCGTGTGCACGGGCACGCTGGTCGGGCCACGCCCCCGCTCCAGCGCCATGCGCACTCCGGCCGTGAGCGTGGCCGGGAGCCCGGCCCGCGCGCTGGCGTCGGCCGCCACCGAGCGCCGACCCAGCCCGTCCCCATCACCGGTACGGAGCGCTGGCGAGGCCGCCCTGGCCGCCCGCCAGGCCGGCCACAACGCCAGCATGGCGGCGATGGCGGTAGTTCCCGCGACGGCGGTGATGAGGACCAGGGCATCGAATGCCAGCCCGGGGGCTGGTTCGGCGGTGCGGGCCAAGCCGATGGGCGTTAGCGGCGACAAGGCGATCGCCACGCCAACGGCCAAGGCGGCCCCGATGGCGCCGATGGCCGTGCAGCGCACGATCGCGAGCCCGGCGAGCTGCCACCGGGTCATGCCGAGCGAGCGCAGCACCGGATAGTCGGCGGCGTCGAGTGCGATCTGCCGCGCCAGGAGCTGGCCGACGATGAGCACGGCCACCACCATGAGCAGCCCGGCGAGCAGCCACAGGGCTACCGCTACGAGGTGGGTCGAACGGTTCACATCGCGCGCTTGGTCTCCCAGCTGCTGCACGGCGACCGGCCGGCCGTGGCCGAGCGCCTCGACCTGACGCTGTGCGGCGCCGGCCGCTCCCGGGCGCAGCCGCGCCAGGGTGAACTCGAGTGCCGCAACTGATGTCTCGTGCGCCCGGTAGAACGCGGGAGTCAGGTAGTAGCTCGGTCCGGTGAAGTATTGATTGGTGGCGAAGGGAGGAAACTGCGAGGGCGCCGACACGATGCCTACGACCGTGAACGTGGACAGGACGGGACCAGCGGAAAAGTCGGGGGTGCGGGTGTCGCCCGCTGTGGAGGAGATGAGCGGGATACTGACACGCTGGCCGACCCGGGCGCCGGGCAGGGTGAAGTCCGCGACGGCCTCATCGGCACGGCGGGGATCGGGCAGGCGCCCCTGGAGCACCTTCAGCCGGTTGAGGCCGGTGCCGAAGGCGCGGCCGTCGGGCGAGGCAACGAGGTCGTAGCCGACGTTGGCGGCCGGTCCGTACACACGGAAGAGATCCGCCTCGGCGATCGAGCGCAGGGCGGCGATTGCCTTGGGGTCGACGACGGCGGCCTCGGGGTTGGGGATGAAGTCGTCGATCATGTACTCAGCGCCATGGTTGGCCACCACGAACCGGGAATACGCGGTGTCTGTGCGCCGGGCGCCGGCCGCCGTCGTGGTCACGATCCCCCCGAACAGGCCCACCAGCAGGGCCACACCCAGCCATGCCCGCCAGCGCCGACGCGCATCGACGCGCAACCTCACCCAGACCGCGTTCACGGTGCCATCAGACCCCAAGCCGGGTTGCCGGACAAGGAAGCTACCAACCCTGGCACCGTGATGCCAGCCCTACAGTGGGGGCCGAGCCTAGCTGCGCCGGCGGAGTTCTGAAGTCGCGAGTTCGGCCGGTCCGGCGTGCCTGATGCCGCTGATCAATCACGGATCGCGACGAGCTTCACAGAGCCCGGCCAGTTCGTCGTCCCGGCAGACTATCCGCCCGCCAGGCAGGAAGTCACGGCTGTGGTACTCGACGCGGTCCACCGGCAGCGCTGGGTCCACTTGAGCATGCGCCCTCAGACCTGTCCGGCCACCGGATCAGCAGACCGCCGGACGCGCCCGAACCCTAGCCGCTCACGCTCCCGGGACGCGGAGAAGAGCATCCAGATCATCCGTTGTTGCGCGGCATGATATCCAGCGGTAGATGGACACACATCCGTGCATATCGAAAGCGGCTACTTGCGTGCGGCATGTCGGCCTCGCCGCCACCGTCCGTGACGCCAGCCGGGGTGCCGCCAGTTGATCGAGACCGACGAGGGCCGTTGGTATCGGCGATGGAGAATTTGATGGGCGTTGCCTGGCAGGGATGCCGCCGCAAGGCGGGACGGGGCGCGCCGCCGGGGGAAGATAGCCATACTGGCTCGGCCTCCCACGTGGACCGCGGCTCCCGCATGAACTACGCCCAGGTCACCGACTGGCATACCAGGACCCCTTAAGCCGCGACTCAGATCATCCGGCCGCCCCGGCGACTGCTCAACGTCACGGACATGTCCTCGACGTAAAACCGCAGTTCAGAGGCATCAAAGGGTGCAGAGCAGTCGGAAAACTGTCGTCGTAGCCGGTGACTGTGCCTGCGGTGCCGGGGGTGAGCCGGGTGTACGGGTCGGCCGTGTGTTTATGGGTGGGGGTTTGAGGCTGACCGTTGACCGCTGGGCCGGCTCGGCATCGCGTGAAGACTGGATTTCGGCGACGTTGACACTCGTGAGCGTCAGTTTCGTGAGCACACCGAGCCCGCTGGCGCCCGCCAGTTGCCAGGTCAGCGGAGCCGCCGATGTCAGTCGCAGGCCGCAGGCCGGTCGCGGAGCGCCCGTAACACGGGCGAGTCCAGGGTGCTGGGATCAGCGTCCGCCACCACGACCTGCCTGCCGACGATCATCACCCAATCCCTGTCCCCTCAGTAAGCAAGCTGGTGGTCGCGCCCTGAGCCTTCGGGCGGCGGCCTGCCGATTCTCGCGCCGTTCCCGGACCGCTCGTGGCGCTCGTCGCTGGCGCAGGATGGAACGTTCGGTATCCGGCGGAGGCGCTGGTCGCTATCTGCCGGTGCGCTCGCGGTGCCTGCACCCCGGCCAGCAGCAGGGCCGACGCTGGCCTTCCTCCAGCTCCTCCTGGGTCCGGCGGATGCGGCGTTCTCGGGTCATCTCCTGCTTGGCATCCTCGACCCAGCAGATGAACTCGTTTCGGGCCAGAGGCGTGATGTCCTTCCAAGCATCGAGTGCCGTCGGGTTGGCGATCAGCGCCTTGCGCAGGTCTGCGGGAAGGTTGTGCACTACCCCACCGGGCACTCGCTGGCTGCTCACAGGGCCACGGTAGCGGTCCAGGGGCCAGCCTGTTTCACCAACTCAGCGGCACCGATCGCCGGCTCGGCGCGCGTGAGGTTTCTTGCCAAGCGGGTAGCTGGCGGCGCCCCGATTACCTCATTATGTGCCTGGCTAGGGCTCCGGCTGCGCGGCCGGAACCTGCGCCCGGTGTCAAGGGACATCGGGACTTCCCTGTGGGCGGACAGCCGATCTCCCTGGGGGCGGACAGGTTATGTCCGTGCCGGCGGTCGGCTGATCTCCCGGAAGCGGGTTGCCGGAGATGGCGTCAATCCTGTTGGCATGGGTTTGTTGTATCGATCCCGCAGGCACCAACCACCCGAGCCACCCCTCGGCGTAGGCTGCCGGGCGGATTCATCCGCGGGCGATATGAGGTGCCGGTTCCGTGAGCAGTCAGCGGAACCGGTATGAGGGCCGGAGAACGCCGCAGGTGGCGAGAAGGGGCGGTTAGAAGAGCCGGTACGACCCGACGGGCGTCAACTCCTCTACGACCGGCGGCTCGGCGATCCAGGTCTTGAGGGTTCTCTTGGAAGTCCCTGAAGGCCGGCACGGAGAAGAGAGGGTTGTTCTCGTCATCATCGAGTCCCAGGAGGATCACGTAGGTCACGCCGTCCGGAAGCTTGCAGGAAGCGTAACGGACACCCTGAGGCTGCGCGGCTTCGATTGCCGTGAACATTTCTTTCGCCGCTTTCTCCAGTTCGGCGGCCTTGTCGGCCTTGATCTTGGCGCGGACCATGCGCACACTCATCTGCGAATCTCCTTCTTGACTTGGTGTTTTTCAGCTCTTGGCGATAACCTCGCGGACGGGCGGAGCCCGGGCCTGGCCCTGCACGGTCATTGAGGTGATCTCAGCGAAATGGGTTCGGGCAGCGGCGTTCTTGGTCCTTCGGTCCGGTCTGGGACGAGATGAGCAGGTCCACCAGAGACGGAGGGCGCGTCCGTGGTGATCTGCTTGCCTTTTGCGGTTACATTCTTGACGGGCATATGCACTCGGTTCGCTGGTGAAGATCGGCTCAGCGCCGTGCGAAGCGCAGGACGGCCAGGAGCCCGAATACCACGAAGATTGCCGCCGCCCAGGCCAGCGACAGCCCGACGTAGTGGCCGATGCTGTGCGGGAGCAGCGCCTGGCCTTGCGGTCCCGTGGTGAGGCGGCGCACCGCGTCGACCATCGGGGTCACCGGCTGGACTTCGCTGAATTGCCTGACCCCGTCCGGCATGCTCGCGACCGGCACGTAGGCGCTGGAGAGGAATACAAACGGGGTTATCACCAGGCCCATCTGCTGGGCCGCTTGCGCAGTGCCGCTCACCAGGCCGATCACGATGAAGATCCATTCAAAGGCAAAGCCGAACACCACGCACAACCCGAACGCGGCTAGGGCTCCGGAAACGGAGCCA
>WNFC01017479.1_pt1 | contig 10729 bp, 2 predicted proteins | sample 5400541 | NCBI WGS metagenome assembly WNFC01 (sample SAMN13153342, study PRJNA577476) | soil metagenome | isolation source: 120 cm saprolite under Douglas fir tree site 2 hole 2 replicate 1 | place: USA:California | collected 2015-04-18
GCAGTCCTATGCGCAGGTGAACGCGGCGGCGAACCGGCTGGCGCGGCGGCTGGTTGTGATGGGGGTGGGGCCGGAGGTGCTGGTGGGGGTGCTGCTGGAGCGGTCGGCTGACCTGGTGGTGGCGCTGCTGGCGGTGCTGAAGGCGGGTGCTGCCTACCTGCCGGTGGACCCCGGCTATCCCGCAGCGCGCATCGAGTACATGCTGACCGACGCCCGGCCGCGAGTGGTCATCACCAGCCGGGCACTGACCGGCCATCCGGGGCTGGCGGGAATGAGGGCGGCGCACGCGGCCGATGGCCAGGCTCCGCAGGCTGGGCTGGTGGACGCGGGCGGGGTGGCTGTCCTAGTGGTTGACGAGTCCAGCGTCCAGGCGGAACTGGTCGCCCTGGACCCCGGCGACCTGGCCGATGGTGACCGGACCGCCGCGCTACTGCCCGGCCACCCCGCCTACATCATCTACACCTCTGGTTCCACTGGGCAGCCTAAGGGCGCTGTGGTCCCTCATTCCAGCGTGGTGCGGCTGATGAGGGAGACGCGGGAGTGGTTCGGGTTCGGGCCTGGTGACGTGTGGAGCTGGTTCCACTCGTTCGCGTTTGACTTCTCGGTGTGGGAGCTGTGGGGTGCGCTGGCGCATGGCGGGTGCCTTGTGGTGGTCCCGGGGGACGTGGCGCTGTCGGCGGGGGAGTTCTTGCGGCTGCTGGTGGCGGAGCGGGTCACGGTGGTGTGCCAGACGCCGTCGGCGTTCTATGCGCTGATGCGCGCGGAGGAAGATGACCGTGAGGCTGGCCGGGGGCTGGGGTTGCGGCTGGTGATCTTTGGCGGGGAGGCGCTGGACCTGGGGCGGCTGGCGGGCTGGTACCAGCGCCACGGTGGAGCGGCGACGCCTGGCGAGGCCACGTCTCTGGTGAACATGTACGGGATCACCGAGACGACGGTGCACGTGACCTACCGGGCACTGGGCGCGGGGGATGCGGTGGCTGGGGCGGCGAGCGTGATTGGCGTGCCGCTGCCGTACTTGCGGGCCTACGTGCTGGGGTCTCGGCTGGAGCTGGTTCCGCCTGGTGTGGCGGGTGAGCTGTATGTCGCTGGGGCCGGGCTGGCGCGGGGGTACCTGGGGCGGGCGGGGCTGACGGCGGGGCGGTTCGTGGCGTGCCCGTTCGGGCCGCCGGGGGCGCGGATGTACCGGACGGGTGACCTGGCCTGCTGGAACGGCGCGGGGGAGCTGGAGTTCCGTGGCCGGGCGGACGACCAGGTGAAGGTGCGCGGGTTCCGGATCGAGCCGGGTGAGGTCGAGGCCGTCCTGGCGACGGACGGGCGGGTCGCGCAGGCGGTCGTGGTCGTGCGGGAGGACCGGCCCGGGGACGTGCGGCTGGTGGGGTACGTGGTGCCGGCTGCGGGCGCGGTGGTGGACGGGGTGACGCTGCGAGCCGTGGTGGCGGGGGTGCTGCCGGAGTACCTGGTGCCGTCGGCCGTCATGGTGCTGGACGGGCTGCCGCTGACGGTGAACGGGAAGGTGGACCGGAAGGCGCTGCCCGCGCCGGCCTACGGTGCCGGGGCGGCGGGCGTGCGGGTCACGGCTCCGGCAGCGGGGGAGATGTCGCCGCTGGAGGAGATCGTGAGCGGGGCGTTCGCGGCGGTGCTCGGGGTGGAACGGGTGGGGGCGGCTGACAGCTTCTTCGAGCTGGGCGGGCACTCGCTGCTGGCGACGCGGCTGGTGAGCCGGCTGCGGCTGGTGCTGGGGGCTGAGGTGCCGCTGCGGTGGCTGTTTGAGTCCCCCGTGGTGGCCGCGCTGGCGGCGCGGCTGGTCGGGGCGGGGTCGGCCCGGGCGGCGCTGGGGCCTCGGCCCCGGCCGGAGGTGGTGCCGCTGTCGTTCGCGCAGCAGCGGCTGTGGTTCCTGGCGCAGCTGGAGGGACCCAGCGCGACGTACAACATCCCGGTGGCGGTGCGGCTGGCCGGGGAGCTGGACGTGCCGGCGCTGCGGGCCGCGATCACCGACGTGGTGGAGCGGCACGAGGCACTGCGGACGGTGTTCCCTGTGGCGGGCGGCCAGCCATCTCAGCACGTCCTGGACGTAGCCGACGTGACGGTGGACCTGCCGGTGGCCGACGTGGACCTGTCGGCGCCGACGGGGGTAGCGGCGCTGGCGGCGGCGGCGGCGGAGCCGTTTGACCTGGCTGGGGGCATCCCGTTGCGGGCCCGGTTGTTCCGGGTCGGCCCACGGGAGCATGTGCTGGTGGTGGTGGTGCATCACATCGCGGGGGACGGGTGGTCGATGGCGCCGCTCGCCCGGGACGTGTCCCGGGCCTACGCGGCCCGCCGCGAGGGCCGGGCGCCAGGGTGGGCCCCGCTGCCGGTGCAGTACGCCGACTACACGTTGTGGCAGCGGGAGCTACTGGGTGAGGAGGACGACCCGGGCAGTCTCCTGTCGGCACAGCTGGCCTACTGGCGAGAGGCGCTGGCGGGCGTGCCGGAAGAGCTGCCGCTACCCGCTGACCGGCCACGGCCGACGGTGGCCAGCCACCGCGGCGGCACGGTCGACGCGTCACTGGGGGCGGGCCTGCACCGGTGGCTGGCCCGGTTCGCCCGCGAGCAGGGCGTGACGCTGTTCATGGTGCTGCACGTCGCGGTCGCGATCCTGCTGTCACGGCTGGGGGCCGGCGACGACCTGCCGATCGGGTCGCCGGTCGCCGGGCGGACCGATGAGGCCCTCGATGACCTGGTCGGGTTCTTCGTCAACACCCTCGTCCTGCGGACCGACCTGTCAGGAGACCCGCCGATCACCACGCTGCTAGCACGCGCCAGGGACGCGGGACTGGGGGCGTTCGCGCACCAGGACGTGCCGTTCGAGCGACTGGTTGAGGACCTGGCGCCGGCCCGGTCGATGGCCCGCCACCCGCTGTTCCAGATTGCGCTCACCCTGCAGAACACCGCCGGTGCCATCCTGGACCTGCCCGGCCTGCAGGCGGACCTGGTCCCGGTCGGTACCGGCACCGCCAAGTTCGACCTGTGGCTCAACCTCACCGAGCGCCACGACGACGGCACCCCGGATGGCCTGCACGGCTACCTGGAATACGCCAGCGACCTGTTCGCCCCCGCCACAGCCCAGCACATCACCTGGCGGCTCACCCGCATCCTGGAAGCCATCACCACCAACCCCGAGCAGCGCCCCAGCCAGGTAGACATCCTGGACCCAGCCGAGCGACGGCAACTGACCGGCACCCAGCCAGCAGGGGAGTGGAGCGCTGCCAGGCAGGCGGTGCCCGGCGGGACACCGCGGGCTGGGACGCTGCCGGGGCTGCTTGAGGTACAGGTGGCGCGGTCGCCGGGGGCGGTGGCGGTGCGGTTCGGGGGCACGGGGCAGTCCTACGTGCAGGTGAACGCGGCGGCGAACCGGCTGGCGCGGCGGCTGGTTGTGATGGGGGTGGGGCCGGAGGCGCTGGTGGGGGTGCTGCTGGAGCGGTCGGCTGACCTGGTGGTGGCGCTGCTGGCGGTGCTGAAGGCAGGCGGTGCCTACCTGCCGCTGGACCCGGGCTACCCGGCGGCGCGCATCGAGTACATGCTGGCTGATGCCCGCCCGCGGGTCGTGATCACCAGCCGTGCCCTGGCGAGCCACCCGGGCCTGGGCAGCACAGTCGGCGTGACGGTGCTGGTGGCTGATGACCCGGCCGTCCGGGCGGAGCTGGCTGGCCTGGACCCTGGTGACCTGGCCGATGGTGACCGGGTCGCAGCGCTGCTTCCCGGGCATCCCGCTTACGTGATCTACACTTCTGGTTCCACCGGGCAGCCTAAGGGCACGGTCATCCCGCACGCGAACGCAGTCCGGCTGGTGGGGGAGACGCGGGAGTGGTTCGGGCTGGGGCCTGGTGACGTGTGGAGCTGGTTCCACTCGTTCGCGTTTGACTTCTCGGTGTGGGAGCTGTGGGGGGCGCTGGCGCATGGCGGGTGCCTTGTGGTGGTGCCGGGGGATGTGGCGCGGTCGCCGGGTGAGTTCTTGCGGCTGCTGGCGCGGGAGCGGGTGTCGGTGCTGTGCCAGACCCCGTCGGCGTTCTACGCGCTGATGCGCGCGGAGGAAGACGACCGTGAGGCTGGCCGGGGGCTGGGGTTGCGGCTGGTGATCTTCGGCGGCGAGGCCCTGGATCTCGGGCGACTGGCGGGCTGGTACCAGCGCCATGATGGCGCGGTCACGTCGCTGGTGAACATGTACGGGATCACCGAGACGACGGTGCACGTGACCTACCGGTCCCTGGGGCCGGGGGATGCGGTGCCGGGCGCGCCGAGCCTGATGGGGGTGCCGCTTCCGTACCTGAGGGCCTATGTGCTGGGGCCGCACCTGGAGCTGGTCCCGCCGGGTGTGGTCGGTGAGCTGTACGTCGCTGGGGCCGGGCTGGCGCGGGGGTACCTGGGACGGGCGGGGCTGACGGCGGGGCGGTTCGTGGCGTGCCCGTTCGGGGCGCCTGGGGCGCGGATGTACCGGACGGGTGACCTGGCGCGGTGGAACCAGGCCGGGGAGCTGGAGTTCCGTGGCCGGGCCGATGACCAGGTGAAGGTACGCGGGTTCCGGATCGAGCCGGGCGAGGTCGAGGCTCTGCTGGCAGCGGATGCCCGGGTGGCGCAGGCGGTGGTGGTCGCCCGGGAGGACCAGCCCGGCGACGTCCGGCTGGTGGGGTACGTCGTGCCGGCTGCGCACGACGAGGGCGCGGGCCCGGCCGCGGAGCAGGTCGCACAAGAGCAGGTTGGTGAGTGGCGTGGCGTGTACGACGCGCTGTATGCCGGTCCTGGGGCTGGGCTGGGGGAGGACTTCTCCGGGTGGAACAGCAGTTATGACGGCCAGCCGATCCCGCTAGGGCAGATGCGCGAGTGGCGCGATGCGACGGTGGAGCGGGTCTTGTCGCTGCGGCCCCGCCGGGTGCTGGAGATCGGGGTGGGGACGGGGCTGCTGCTGTCAGCGCTGGCACCCGGCTGCGAGGCGTACTGGGGGACCGACATCTCCGCCCCGGTCATCGCCCGGCTGCGCGAGCAGGTGGCCGCCGCCGGGATCGGGGACAAGGTACAGCTGCGCTGCCAGCCGGCTGATGTCGCCGATGGCCTGCCAGCCGGGTACTTCGACACGGTCATCCTCAACTCCGTCGTCCAGTACTTCCCCAGCGCGGGGTACCTGGCGGGCGTGCTGCGGCAGGTGGTGCGGATGCTGGCCCCGGGCGGCGCGGTGTTCGTCGGCGACGTGCGGAACCTGCGCCTGCTGCGCGCCCTGCGCACCGCCATCACGCTCGGCACCGGGACAGCCGGCGCCGGGACCGCGCGGCGGGCCATCGACCAGGCCCTCTCGCTGGAGCGGGAGCTGCTGCTCGACCCAGGGTTCTTCGCAGTGCTCGCGGCCACCACCGAAGACGTTGCCAGTGTGGACGTGCGGCTCAAGCGGGGGCGGCATCACAACGAGCTGACCCGTCACCGCTATGACGCCATCCTCCGCAAGCACCCCACCTCAGCACCAGCACCAGCCAGCGTCCCCCAGCTCCGCTGGGGCCACGATATTACCGGGCTGGACGACCTCGCAGAGGCGATCACCGGCAGCGGGTCACTGCCGCCACGGCTGCGCATAATCGGCGTGCCCAACGCCCGGGTGGCCGGCGAGGCAGCCGCCGCCCGCGTCCTGGCAAGCGGCGGCTCCCTCAGCGACGCCCTGGCCGAGCTCGCCGCCGGCGGCGACGGCACCGCGATAGACCCCGAGTCATTCCATGCCCTGGGAGAGCGGCTCGGCTACCAGGTGGCGGTCACCTGGTCACCCGAAGCCATCGACGGCAGCTTCGACGCGCTCCTAACCGACACCACGGTCGGTCCCGCGGCCGGGCCGCACGGCGAAGGCGCCCCGCTGATGACGGACGCCCCCACGGCCACCCCGCACAACCAGGAACTGGCCGCCTACGCCAACGATCCCGCGACCGCCCGGGAAGCGGCCACACTGCCGGGCTCGATGCGCCGCCTCGCCGCACAGCGGCTCCCCGAGTACCTGGTCCCGTCAGCGGTCGTTGTCCTGGACGAGCTGCCGTTGACGGCCAACGGCAAGCTTGACCGCAAGGCCCTGCCGGTCCCGGATTATGCGACCGCCGCCGCGCGCCGAGGCCCGTCGACGGCCAGTGAGGAGATCCTGTGCCGCGCGTTCGCTGACGTCCTGGGCCTGGACCAGGTAGGCATCGACGACAACTTCTTCGAGCTCGGCGGCCACTCCCTACTTGCAGCACGACTGGTGAGCAGGATTCGCCCGGTGCTGGGGACGGTGGACCTGCGGATGCTGTTCGAGACGCCCACGGTGGCCGGGCTCACGGGCCGGCTGGGCTTCTCCCCGACGCGGAATGACCTCAATGTCATTCTTCCGATCCGGCCGCAGGGGCGTCATGCGCCATTCTTCTGCATGCACCCTGGGGGAGGCCGTAGCTGGTGCTATGCGCCCCTTGCCAGGCACATGCCGGAGGACTACCCGCTGTATGGCGTGCAGGCGTACGGCCTCAACGGCGCCGATCAGCCGCACCGGTCCGTTGAGCAGATGGCGAAAGACTATCTTCAGCTTGTCCGCTCCATTCAGGGCCGCGGGCCGTACTACCTCCTCGGGTGGTCCTTCGGGGGGAACGTGGCGCATGAGATGGCCGTCCAGCTGGGATCTGAGGGTGAGGAAGTCGCGGCCCTCGTCATCCTGGATGCTTACCCGCCGCTTATGGAAGACAGAGATGCCAGCGCGGAGCGGCAGGACCACGACGCCGTACTGGACGCGATCAACAGGGAACAGGAGCGGCTACACGTGAGCCTCTCCGACGAAGAGAAGTCCGCCATCGTGCGCATCTACAAGAACAATACAGAAATTCTCTATTCACATGAGACGCGTCAGTTCAAGGGGAATGCCCTGTGTGTCGTCGCGGCCAGAGACGGGCATGCGGAGGGATGCGCTACGGATAGGTGGCGGGCGTATATATCGGGAGAAATATCCGAGCGGCTGCTCCCTTGCGGTCACCACGAAATGGCACAGCCTGACATGCTCGCCCGTGTATGGGACACGGTATCGGAGTGGCTGGGATGACAAGCGTGCCTGAGAAGGCAAACGGCGATCAGGGAGCTTTATTCAGAACGGCTTCGCCCGTTACGGCCCTCCGGCCCGTGCCTGCGCCGGCGCGACCGGCAGCGTTGGTTCTGAATAACGCTCAGGGCAGTGCCTCGATCGTCGGCGGCCATGCTTCCCGGGAAGGCGCTGCCTCTTGGGAAAGCGCTGCCTCTTGGGAAAGCGCTGCCTCTTGGGAAAGCGCTGCCTCCAGGGAATGTAGTGGCCAGGTGGGGAGATAAACACGCAGCACCACGGCGAACGGGCCGCTTGGTGCCGGCAGCCAGTTAGGCTCATGATGAGGGGATGCCGTAGCCCTCAGGTAAAGGTCGAGCGATCCATCAGAGCTGAGCGCGAGATGGTCGCTCCGGTCCCCGACCGCGTAGCGCCGCAATTCGTTTGGCACCATGAACATGTTCTCGTCGTACATGGTGAGCGACCAGAATCCCTCGTGAGCACAAGGCGGCAGCGCGCCTGCCGGGAAGCTCAGCCGATAGTGCCTTGTCCCGGTCAGCGGGCGACCCTCGCCATCCGTCCGGCAGTAGTAATACAGCGACTCGTCGGGCACGTTCGCCCCTAGTCCGCGGCGTGCCAGGATCGCCCGGGTGGTGTAGTCGGTCCCGTAGGCGCCTACCTCGAAATTGCCGACCCATCCGGTGGCCGACACTTCTGCCGCCGTAATGACCTGCTCGCCCGCGGTGATTCCAGCCGTGACACGAGCGGCATCAGCAGTCCGGCGGGCAGCGCCGTCCAGGATTCCAAGATCGGCTAGCCGTGCCAGGAGTGGGGCGTCCGCGGGCGGCGGAGGATTGGCGGCCAGTATCGCGGCGAGCTCGTCGAAGAACGCGGCCCCAGCGTCGCCCGGAGCCTGCGGGCTGCGCCGCTCCTTGTAGGGGACGGCAGGCAGCCGGGGCGGTGTATCTCGAATGTCGGATGAAATAATTTCAAGGGCATTCCGGGATGGACAGCATGGCCGGGCCGAAGCGCAAATCCAGCCAGGCGAGGCTGTAGAGCGTGTCCACGTTCGGCGCGACCACGCTCCTGCTGCTCGGGTTGGACAAGCCATTTTGATGAAACAGCCTGTTGACGCGGACGAAAGGCACCGTCATCGCCCTGGTGCGTGCCAGGACCACCGGTGCGTACCCATAGAGATAACCGTCCTTACTCGCCGTAGCGAGCCGGTCCGCGGTCACCACTGCCTCTGGTGACCATGCGATTGCCTCCGGCGGGGGTGTGATCTGCCGGGGTGACTGGCTCGCTCGTCATGTTCGCAAGGAAACGGCTTCACTGTGTCCCCCATAGGTTCACCATAGAGTGTCCATAGTAGTGGGCTGGCAGGCCAAATTCGTGTAAAATCAGCGTATGGATAAGCTCGCCGCAGGATCAACCGAGATGCGGGAAATATCCCTGACGACGATGCGTGACGCTCCCCAGCTCACGGATGGCGGGCAGCGGACTCCTGGCGCATGGCAGCGACTGGCCCCCACCGAGGTAGTCGGGTCCGGCCCGCTGGCTGAACTCGATTCCTATCTCGCCGAGCCATCGACCATCGAAACGCTCGACGAGCTGGAGCTGGCCGAAGCCTATCCGCGTGCCGTGATCGCCGGCCTCCACTCTCGGGGACTCGCGGAGCTGCTGGTGCCGGAGAACGCGATCGGCCTCGAACTCTCCGCGCTCCAGTCCATCATCGCGCGCCGTAACGGTAGCCTCGCGATCACTGTCGGCGTAAATGTGCTGGCGCTCTTCCCGCTATACCTCGCGGGAACCGAGAGCCAGCGCCAGAAGGTAGCCGCCCGACTGCGGGAGGGCGCCTTCGCGGCAATGCTCCTGACTGAATTGCCGAATGGCTCCAACCTGCTGCGCAATGAGGCATCGGCGCGGGCAGACAATGGCGAATATGTCGTTAGCGGAGAGAAGCACCTCATCAACGGCGGCACCGAGCACGCGCTGCTCATGACGCTGCTGCGGACCCGGCCAACGTCGGCGGGCAAGTTCCTCGCGGGCGTCCACGACTTCACTCTTTTCCTGATAGAACGAGACTCCTTGGTGCAGTCGCTGCCTCGATGGCGGACGCTTCCTGGCCGGTCGGCCGACATCTCGGGCGTTAAGTTTAACCAAATCCGGGTGCCCGCAGACGCGATGATCGGACGCGAGGGCCAGGGATTTCCCATCGTGCAGAAAACGCTGATGATGACGCACGGCGGAATCGGTGCGCTGGCCTCTGGATCCGTTTCCGGGGCATTTGAGATCGCGCTCTGCTATGCCCGCACCCGCGACATCTACGGCCAGCCGATCATCACGCTCGGGGCCATCGGTGAGCATCTCGTCCGCATGGCGGCATTGGACGTGGTGGTGGGAGCCGCGGCGGTCAAGGCCGGGTACGCGGCGAACTGCCTTGGCCCCAGCGGGTCCTACTTCACCGCGGTCGCGAAGTACGCGTGCTGCGGCCTCGCTGAGAAGGCCGTCGGCGAGGGCCGGCTGGTCCTCGGTGCCCGCGCGCTCCTCGAAGACTTGCCGTATGCCAGGTTCGTGCGTGACGTGACCCTGTACGGAGTGTTCGACGGCACCAGCCACGTCATGCTAGACCTGATCGCCACGCAGATGACGCGGCCCGCGCCGGATAAGGCGGCGACCACGGTCGAGATGACCCGGCGCATGTTCGCCACGCCGCCGCAGCGCATCACCGAGATCGCACGGCGGGCCTGGGAGCCCTGCGCGCCGCCGCTCGCGGCCCGCTGCCGCGACCTCGCGGCCGCGTCGGGCGCGGCCCAGGTCGCCGCCCTGGCCAGCCTGGCGGACGGGCTCGCCGCGGTGACCGCCGCCGCCCGCGCCGCCGGGTGCTGGGAAGCCGACCAGGCGCTGCGGTTCCAGGCGGCCGGGACGCTGGCGGACCTGGAGGCCCTGCTCGCCGCCTGCGAGCTGGTCCTGCCGGAGTGCCGGGCCGTGCTCGCGATCAGCAGCCACGCCGCCGATGCCGACGTCGCCGCCGTCGAGTTCGCAGTGAGCTGGCTAGGCACTCGCGCCGCGTTCCGGCTGCGCGACATCGCCGACATGGTCGGCTCACGCGAGGCCCGCCACGCGGCCGCCGCCGTCGAGCCGCCAGGGGGCCGCTTGCCCGCCCGGGACCGGCTGCGGGAAATGCTCAGCGCCGGAACCTGGCCTGCGAGGACAGCATGACACGAGCCGACGACGAGCTGGCCATTACCGGCATTGGCATGATCTCGCCCATCGGGGGCGACGCTGAGGCGACCATGGAATCGTTGCTTCGCGGGAAATCCGGAGTGACGCTCCTGCCGGAGGACCAGCGTAGCCTCACCCCGGTATATCTCCATGCTCCCGTTGATGATGCCGCCCTCACCCGGGTGACCAAGCCAGAGTCCTTCCGCTTTGACCGCTCCGTGCACCTCGCGCTGCAGGCGGCGCGGGAAGCCTGGGAGGACGCGGGCAGCCCGGCGGTCGACCCGGCCCGGCTGGCCGTCCTCTTCGGGGCAGGCATGGGCGGGCTGCTCAAGGCGATCTCCACCCAGAACCGCTTCCAGGCACGGGGGTACACCGGCTTTCCCGCCAACACCGTTCCCGGACTCATGCCGAATGCCAGCGCTGCGCTGATAGCGCTCGACCTCGGGGCACACGGCGGCGCCG
>WNFC01009574.1_pt1 | contig 10728 bp, 10 predicted proteins | sample 5400541 | NCBI WGS metagenome assembly WNFC01 (sample SAMN13153342, study PRJNA577476) | soil metagenome | isolation source: 120 cm saprolite under Douglas fir tree site 2 hole 2 replicate 1 | place: USA:California | collected 2015-04-18
TGCTGCGCCCCTACAAAGAGAATCGCGCCTGAGCTACTTCTTGTGATAATTCGGATAGGGCGGGTGCTCCGGGATCAGCACGGGGCTCTTCTTCAGCGCCTCCAGCGTGACCTCCACTGCCTTCTCGAGTTGCCGGTCGTGCCCCGCCGCAACCGAAGCCGGATCGTTTTCCACTTCAATATCCGGCGCGATTCCGTGGTTCTCCACTTCCCATTCGCCTTTTAGGCCGTAGATGGCCACGCGCGGCGCCGTCACGAAACCTCCGTCCATCAGCGGCGGATAGCCATAAATTCCCACCAGCCCGCCCCAGGTGCGCGTGCCGACCAACGGCCCAATTTTGTCCTGCTTGAACATCCACGGCAGCGCATCACCGCCCGATCCGGACATTTCGTTGATGACCATGGTTTTCGGACCATAGATTTGCGCGAGCGGCGAGCAGAACGCTTCCCCCTCGCGCGAAATCGCGCAGTTTCGCAGCGGGCGCTTCAGCATGTCGATGATGTAGTCCGCCACTTCGCCGCCGTGGTTGTAGCGCTCGTCGATGACCGCGCCTTGCTTGCCAACCTGCGCAAAGTAGAAGCGGTTGAAATTGAGCCAGCCGCCGACCGCCGTGTCCGGAACGTGCACGTAGGCCAGCTTTCCTCCGCTTAGCTCGTCCACCTTGCGCCGGTTGTCTTCTTCCCAAGCGCGGTTGCGCAGCGCGAACTCGCTCGGCAACGGCACCACCGTGACCTCTTTCGCGTCTTTGCCGTCCGCGTTCGGGCCCACGTTGATTTTTATTTGTTTTCCCGCAGTATTCTCAAAGAAGCTGTAGACCTCTGCCGGCGGCCGAACCTCGCGCCCTTCCACTTCCAGCAAATAATCGCCCGGCTTCACATCCACACCCGGCTGCGTCAGCGGCGCGCGCAGTTCAGGGTTCCAGTTCTCTCCGTTGTATACTCGGGCAAAGCGGTAGCGGCCGTTCTCGATCTTGTAGTCTGCGCCGAGCAATCCCCCCTTCACGTGCTTCGGCTCCGGCACATCACCGCCACCCATGAACATGTGGCCGATGGTGATCTCTCCCAGCATTTCGTCGAAGAGGTAGTTCAGGTCCCCTCGTCCTGCCAAACCTTTCAGATAGGGAGCGTATTTCATCTCCGCGGCATGAATGTCCAGTCCGTGGTGATGCGGGTCGTACAGGAAGTCGCGCTCGATGCGCCAAACCTCGTGGTACATCTGGTTCCATTCGGCGCGCGGGTCGACGTAGACCTCCATCTCATCCAACTTCAAGCCTCCCTCTCCGGGCTTCGGCGCAGCGGCGGTCGCGGCGATGAACCATCCCGGCCCCTGGCGGTACAGCACTTTTTCGCCATTGGCGGAAACCGCGAAGCCGTTGATCCCGCCGAGGAACGGCTCGGTCTTGCGCGTTGTAAGATCGAATTTAGAAACCGTTACCGGCGCGGGCTCCCCGAAACGCGGCACGTCCACAATCTCGGAGAGGAACAACGACCCAGCCTTGCCTGTGTCCAGGCTCACATAGTTCGCGGCCTTGATCGGCAGAGAGACGATCCGCTGTCCGATTCCATCCAGGTCGATCGTGACCTTGACAGCCTCCTCCTTCTTCTCGCCTTCCTTACCCTTCTCTCCCTCTTTGTTCTTGTCGGCTTCTTTGCCTTTGTCTCCGCCCGCCGAATCTTTCTTCTCTTCAACCGCTTTTTCTTCGTCGCTTTGCGGCTCCACCGGCGAGGGATCGCCCTTCTTGAGCACCGCTGCGTAAACACTTCGTAGAACCGGATGCTGGAAGCTCGACAAATCCAGCCAGCCCGCGGAAAGTCCCACATCCGTGCTTACGGCGAAAAACAGCGACTTCCCGCCCTTATCGAATACCGGATAGCGCGCGTCGCTGATCCCGTCCGTGATTTGCGATTCTTTGCCGGTCTCTACCGAGTACACGAAAACGGCCCGCAAATGATTCTCGAGCAGCTTGGCGTACGTCAGCCATTTGCTGTCCGGCGACCATGACTCAGCGAATCCAGACGTCGGATCATCGTAGCGATCCGTCGTCACTTTTAACGGAGCGCCCTTTTCCACGTCGACATACCACAGGTTCAGCCGCTTGTCGGTGTAAGCAATCTTCTTGCTGTCCGGCGACCACAACGGCGTGTAGAAATACGACGGAGGATTGCCCAGACTGATCTTCTTCACGACCTTGGAGCCCGATTGATCGGCGATGTGCAACGCATACTCGCCGGACTCATCCGAAAAATAAGCGATCGATTTCCCGTCCGGCGACCACGCCGGACCGCGCTCAGCCACCGCTGCTGTGCGCGTCAAATTGCGGATATCGCCCTTTTCTCCAGGGGCCGTAAGAATTTCACCGCGGGCTTCGAACACGGCGCGCGCGCCGGTCGGCGAAATCGCCGCATTCTGAATCTTGTCGCCCACCTTCTCGTAGTGCGGCCGCGTCGCCGGCAGGTCTCCGGCGATTCGAATGCTTACCTTCTTCGATTTGCCGCTCGCCGGATCAAATAGAAAAATCCCGCCAAACTGTTCGTAGACCAGCGCGTCCGGTCCCGCGGAAAGCGACTTGAAATCGAGCCCTTTGTTCTCCACCACCTGTTTCACGGCCTTCGTCTTGGTGTCGTACGCGAAGAGCGTCGCTGCCCCGTTGCGGTCGGAAAGGAAATAGACGGTGTCGTTGAACCAGACGGGATGCGAGTCATTCGAATTCTCGCGCGGCACTTTTTCCAGCGCCAGGTCGCTCAAGCGCACGATGTAGATTGGCGTGGTCTGCCCTCCGCGATAGCGCTTCCAGGACGTCTGCCAGATTTCGTTCGGCACATAGGCGATTCGCGTCGCGTCCGGAGAGAACCACGCGGCTTCCCCACGCCACATCGGCAGAACTTCTACCGGGCCGCCTTCGGGGGCGACCGTGTACAGACGATCGAAGTCCGCGTAGGCTTCGCGCGCCGAATGAAACAAAATGCGTTTTCCGTCCGGCGTCCATCCCGCTGCGATATCGGCTGCGGGATGCCAAGTCAGCCGCCGCGGCTCGCCCCCTTCCGCCGGCATGACGAACACATCCACATTCCCGTCGTACTGGCCAGTGAACGCGATCCATTTTCCGTCCGGCGAAAACACCGGCAAGCCTTCGTGTCCGCCCGTGGTCAATTGCCGGGCATCGCCGCCGTCACGCGGCACACTCCAGAGGTAGCCGCCATAAGCAAAAACCACGTGAGTCTTGCTTACCGTAGGAGAATGCGCCAGCAGAGGCGTCTCTTCCGCCGCGCCAGCCACCGCCGCAAAAGCCAGCAAAATACCGATCAGAATCGCGATTCGAAAGCGCATGCTTCCTCCCGGAGAAGATTCAACCGTTACTTGGAAATGATGCAAGAGCCGGCAGCGTGGCCGTACTTCAAAATCATCTCGTGCTTTGGGACCCACCACCACGCAGAACCCACGTTGTCAGATGCAAGTAGTGCCAAAAATGTTTTCAGAAAATGAGACTGATTCACGGTAGGAGCGCGAATACCCGAACCGGCCCGCCGGAGCCGCCCTCCAGCTTGATCGGTGCAACGATTAAAAACGCGCCCGTTTCGGGCAATTCGCTCAGGTCGGCCAGGTTTTCAAGGTGATACAGACCTGCTCCCAACGCCAGGTGATGCACCGAATAGTCGCTCGACGCTCCATAATCGATGCTGAGCGTGTCGCAGCCCAGCCCGCTGACTTTGCGCCCAATCAGCAGCTTCGCCGCCTCCGGCGAGAACCCCGGGAAATGCATCTTGCCCTGCGCATCCTGATTCCGGTACTTCTGCGCATCCGGCCAGCGCGACGCCCATCCCGTCCTCAGCAGCACAATCGCGCCTTCTGGAATCCGCCCGTGCCGCTTCTCCCATTCTTCGACGCGTGCGGCGGGAAGCTGATAATCCGCATCCTTAGCACTCTCGGCGCGGACATCGATCACCACTGCTGGCCCGAACAATTGCTTCGCGGGGATTTGGTCAACCGTCGTCTTCCCCGGCGGAAAGTGCGCCGGCGCATCCAGATGCGTCCCGTAATGCTCCAGCATCCAGAAGCTCCGCGTGAAGTAGCCGTTTTTCTCGACGCTCGCGTTGACCTTCGCTTCGAAGTACTTCTCATCCCCCGGCCACGGCACCAGCTTGTCGTTTATCGCGTAACTCAGGTCGAGCACGCGCGTCTTCCCGGAGGGAACACCTTCAAGCATCGGACCATGTTGCATATTCTGTAAGAGGAGCGTAGAAAGGGCAGCAAAACAAACGACAAAAAGACTGGAGCGGCCAAAGGCAGCCATCTCTCACCTCAGTTCACTTTGCAGCAAACGGCCCGCTCACAGCTCCGGGTTCAGTTGTGGGGCAGCTACTGTGCGCGCGCGTGGCATCAGGGCAGCGGAATTCCCGGGGTCGCGACGATCCCCGCCATGCGCAGGATTTCCTGATACTCCAAGTCGGTGAGCATCGAAATAATGAACCGCACATTCTTCAGCAATTTCATTTTCTTCAGTGCGGGATTCGCGCGCAGCTCCGCCAGGGACACCTGCCGGGGCAACTTTTCGAAGGCGCGCAGGTCCGCGACCAGATTTTTTCCCTTGAGGTCGTGCGGGTCCGGGTATGGGTCTCGCGTGACTTCGGCGATCGAATACAGCGTTCGCACCGGGGCCGAGTGGTAGCACAATACCCGGTCGCCCTTGCGCACCTGTTTCAGCGCGCGAATCGCGTCGGGCTTCGCCCCAGCACCGTGCCACATCTCCTTGCCCTTTACGAAGAGAGTGTCCCAATGATAGTGGTGTGGGTCGGCGCTGAAGATCCAGTAGTGTCGTTGAACAGTCGTTATCGCCATCGAGGCTTCGAGTCCGCAGCAATATACACGCTGGCATCCAAAAAGCGAAACAAAATATGAGGGTTAGAAGAAATGGAGCCTTAGAGGTGGGATCAGGCCCGGGCGGCCATGTTTTGGAAAAATCAATACAACCGCTTTGTTTTCAATTGTTTATAGAAAACTAGCCTGCATCCACGAAAATATCTTCTCCGCGAACCTCAAGGGCGTAGCAATCCACCCCCACTGTCGGATTCTGGCTAATCTTGCCGGTGGTCACGTCGTACTGCCAGCCATGCCAAGGGCAAGTCACTTTGTTTCCGTCCATAACTCCTTGGCCCAGTGGCCCGCCCCGATGCAGGCAGGTGTTGTTGATGGCGTAGAACTTGCCGCCCACATTGGCCAGGGCAATTGCTTTGCCCTCCACCTGAAACTCCCGGATCGTTCCCGGCGTGATCTCATTCGTTTTCGCTGCTCGCGCATACGCCATCTCTTCTTCGCTCTCCTCTTCCCTTCCGTCTCTGTGCTCTCCGTGCTCTATGCGTCCTCTGTGTTAAATTCTTTCTTTGGTCTTTTCTTTCCTCTTTCTACTTTCGCTTTTTCTCTTCCCTACCGTGGCTCCGGCGTTTGCGCCACCATCACTCCCTTTTTGAACTCTTCCACCATCTGCGGCTTCAGGCGCACTTCGGTGGGCCGCTTCGCCAGCGTCATCTGATCGATTTTGTCCTGCAGCTTCAACAGCGCGAAGAAAAGGGCTTCCGGCCGCGGCGGGCATCCTACAACGTACACGTCTACCGGTATGATGCGATCCACGCCTTGCAAAACCGAGTAAGCGTTAAAGGGTCCACCCACGCTGGAGCATGCTCCCATCGAAATGCACCACTTCGGGTCCGGCATCTGTTCCCACACGCGCTTCAGCACCGGCGCCATCTTCAGCGTCACCGTGCCCGCCACAATCATCAGGTCCGCCTGGCGCGGCGACGGCCGGAACACCTCTGCTCCGAACCTCGCCATATCGAACCGCGAAGTCGTCGATGCGATCATCTCAATCGCGCAGCACGCCAGCCCAAACGTCAGCGGCCAGATCGCGCTCTTCCGCGCCCAGTTGAACACGTAGTCCACCGACGTAATCATGAAATTCTTTTCGAACCGTTGGTCCAGTACGCCCATAGGTCGGTCCTTCCTTGGTTACGCCGAGTATATTCACCGTTTTCTCTGGAGTCAAAAACTCTCTGACGCGGCCAGGCGCGAGGCGGGTGCACCGACCTCATCTCGATTTTGCCGCCAGTTGTTGCGCCAGGGCGCGCCCGATGCCGGACCCCGCCCCCGTCACCACGGTTACCCCGGTACTTAGAAATGACATTAGAATGCCTCGACGCGAGGATCGGCGGCCGGGCTTGCCGGAAAGACCGCTGCCCGGGCCACTCATATCACAGTTTTTCGGCAGGAGCCACGCGTTCCGAGAAGAGGGGCCTGCCTTTTCTGAGCTTAAGGGAAGGAATGCTCCATCCAGGCCAACCAGGCCTCGATTCGAAGGGTTAGCCGCTCACTTTTGTCCCGTAGAGGAGAAGCGCGCCTTCCACCTTGAAAGCGCGCAGTTGTTCCGCGTCCCGGAACCACCGGCCCGTGTAGACTTCCGGCGACGGGGATCGATCCACGATGCGCTCGTGCGCGATGTTCGTGAATCCCGCATCACGGAACAACCCACCCCATTCCTCGCCGGAGAAAAGATGCGTTGGGACCGCGAGGAGATTTCCCCACTGGTGGCAGTGCGGATTGTCGCGGTAATAGTTGATCAGGATCCACGCCGAGCCGCCTTCTCTGAGAATCCGAAAAATATCTTTGATTCCCGCCGCAGGGTCGGGCCAGTAATACGAAGATTCCACGGAAATCGCGTGAGAGAAGAAATTTGGCTGCCAGGGGATTTGGGTAACTTCTCCCGCGACGAACATCAAGTTATCGAAGTCCACGCTGGCGCGCCGCGCGTGGCGGATCATTTCGTCCGAAATGTCCATCCCGACAACGCGCCCCTCGGGCACCAATTTCGCCAGCCGCCGCGACAGCCAGCCCGCTCCGCAACCTACGTCCAGGACGCTGTCCGTTGGCGCAAGCCGCATCTTCTCCAGCACCGGCAACGTGATGGGCAGGTGATCCTGCTCCATCCCCTCGCCCCGCCCCGCCTCCGCCCAGCGGTTAAATTCCTCTCGCAGAGAAGATCCAGAATCAGGTGAAGGCATGAGTTTAGAGAGCTAGCAAGTCACGCGGAATGAGTTTCTTTGCCACCGGGTCCACCACGAAGCCCAGAACTTCGAGAGCCGTAGCGCCAAGGACTGCTTCTTCACCTGGCTCTCCAAAAGCAACCGGCACAGGAGCCTTTCTTCCGTCAATGGTCAAAAGCACCGCCGTGGTGTCGCGCTCCAATCGGCGGCCATCCGCAAGTGAAAAAGGCAGCCGCGAGAAAGCGGTCACGCCCAACTTTTGGAGAACCTCCCGAGGTATCCATGACAGAGTGGCTCCGGTGTCCACCAGCAACGAGATTTCTTCTGTCCGCCCAGGAGCAGTCAGGCTCGCCAACTTCACTTTCACCTCAAACATTCCCATTGGGGGTATCCCCCACCTTCATCAGGCGCCTTGCACCTTTGCCAGCAGCTCCACAAATTTCTGTTTCCGTTCCGTCTGATCGTGCCCGCCTTCTGCATCCGCCATTTGCGTGATGTTCATCGAGCAGAATTTCGGCCCGCACATCGAGCAGAACTTCGCTTCTTTATAAAAATCATCCGGCAGATTTTCATCGTGCATCGCCTTCGCCGTCGGCGGATCAAGCGAAAGCTCAAACTGCTTGTTCCAATCAAAGAGAAACCGCGCATAGCTCAGCGCGTCGTCTCGGTCCCGCGCTCCCGGCCGGTGCCGCGCCACATCCGCTGCATGCGCCGCAATTTTGTACGCAATGACGCCTTGCTTCACGTCCTCCGCATTCGGCAACCCGAGGTGCTCCTTCGGCGTCACGTAACACAGCATGGACGCACCGTGCCAGCCAATCATCGCCGCGCCAATCGCGCTGGTGATGTGGTCGTAACCGGGCGCAATGTCGATCACCAGCGGCCCCAGCGTGTAGAACGGCGCCTCATGGCACCACTCCATCTCCTTGTCGACCTGCTCCTTGATCTTGTCCAGCGGCACGTGTCCGGGGCCTTCGATCATTACCTGAACGTCGTGTTCCCACGCCTTTTTCGTCAGCTCGCCAAGCACCTTCAACTCCGCGAACTGCGCCTCATCGCTCGCGTCCGCAATGCACCCCGGCCGCAAGCCATCGCCAAACGAAAAGCTCACGTCGTGCTTCTTGAAAATCTTGCAGATCTCCTCGATGTTCTCGTAAAGGAAATTCTGCTTCTTGTGGTGCTCCATCCAGTGCGCCATCAGCGAACCGCCGCGGCTCACAATCCCTGTAATCCGCTTGCGCACCAGCGGCACATGCTCGCGCAGCACGCCCGCGTGAATCGTCATGTAATCCACGCCCTGCTCGGCCTGCTCTTCGATCACTTCGCGCATCAATTCAAACGTCAAGTCCTCGGGGCGCCGCACCCGCGAGATCGCTTCATACACCGGCACCGTTCCCACCGGCACAGGCGACGCATCAATGATCGCCTTCCGAATCACGGGAATGTCTCCGCCGGTGGAGAGGTCCATCACCGTATCCGCGCCGTAATGCACCGCGTGATGCAGTTTTTTCAATTCCTCGTCGATATTCGAGCTGGTAGAAGAGTTGCCGATGTTCGCGTTGATTTTGCACTTGCTCGCGATGCCAATCGCCATCGGCTCCAGGTTGCGGTGATTGATGTTGGCGGGAATGATCATCCGCCCGCGCGCCACTTCGCTGCGGATCAGCTCCGGTTCCAGCTTCTCGCGCTTCGCAACGTACTCCATCTCCTCCGTGATCACGCCCTGCCGCGCCATGTGCATCTGCGAAACGTTCCTGTTACCGTTCGCCCCGGCAACCGCCGATTCTCTCTTTTCAATCCAGCTATCGCGCAGTCCCATAGAACCCCCTCAGTAACCGCCAAAAGTGCTTCGTGACGGGTAACAATCGTCCCGAACCACAAGCCTGCTGTTTGAATTCGAATTATGTCACCTGCGGATGGGCGCGGCAACTTCGCGATGAACGGACTAAAGCTGCGGCTGGCGCAGCGGTTCTGCCGAATCGCTCCTGCACAGCGCAGAAGCGTCCAGTTCGCGGCAGCACGTGTACCCGCTGAGCGCAATCGTGAGGTCCAAATCGGCGAGCAGATTGAGGAGAACGTCGCGGACACCCCGTTCGCCGGCCACCGCCAGCCCCCACATGTAAAGCCGGCCAAGCAGCACGGCGCGCGCGCCAAGCGCGAGAGCCTTGAAAACATCCGCCCCGCGGCGAATCCCGCTGTCAAAGAGCACCGGCACGCGCCCATTCACTTCGCGCACCACACTTGGCAGTGCATCCAGCGCGCCGATTCCGCCATCCACCTGCCGCCCGCCGTGATTCGAAACGATGAGCGCATCCACACCGGCATCCAGCGCCCGCGCCGCATCATTCGAATGCAGAATCCCCTTGAGGATGATCGGTACTCGCGTGTGCTGCCGCAGAAATCCGATGTCCTTCCAAGTGAGCGCCGGATTCGAAAACAAGCTGCCCCATAGCTGAATCGCCGCCATCGGATTCTGCTCCGGCGTCTGCGCCAGCAGTCCGCGAAAAACCGGATCGCTGAAATAATTTGCCAATCCTTGCCCCAGCATAAATGGCAAGTAGCCGTGGTGAAGGTCCCGCTCGCGCCATCCCAGCGAATGGGTGTCCAGCGTTACGACCAGCGCAGAATATCCCGCGCGTTCCGCGCGCTGCACCATGCTGGCCGTCAGCTCCGGATTTTTTCCCCAATACAATTGGAACCATCGCGGCGACTCCTCTACCTTCGCCGCGGATTGCGCGACCTCCTCGATCGACCGGCTCGACATCGTGCTCAGCACAAACGGCAGTCCTAGCGACGCCGCCGCCCGCGCACTCGCCACGTCCGCGTCGTCATGGACAATTTCCTGCACGCCGACCGGGCCCAGCAGCACCGGCGCAGGCAATCGCGCGCCAAGCACCTCCACGCTCAAATCTCGCTTCGAAACATCCCGCAGCATTCGCGGCACGATCCGCCATCGGTAGAACGCTTCGCGGTTCGCGCGCATCGTCTCTTCGCCGCCCGCCCCGCCCGCCACATAGTCGTAAGCCCGCGGCGGCAAAATATCCTTCGCCTTTTCCTCCAACGCATCCAGCGGCACGGGAACAGACGGTTTTCCGCCGCTGAGCCCGAGCGCATAAATCTGCAGCTCCCGCTCCGGACCTGTCGGCATCGCCTGCGGTTTTTTCGAATCGCTCATAGCGAGGCTGGATTATACATGGGAGAGAACACGCGGTCGGAAATCCACACCGGCATATCAGAATTCGTACTTGACATAGAGCGAAATAAAAGCGAATACTGCAAGGCGCTTTGCTCGCGCCTTTCGAAAACCCGCACGGTGGTAACCGCGCACGGAAGAGAGAACGATGGCAACTCTGGCGCCACCGATGACCGAACAGAATCGCCAAGCGGAAGACGCCGCGCGCTTTTCCGAGGCCTTACACCGCTATTGGGGCTACGAATCGTTCCGCCCAGGCCAGGAAAATATTGTCAGGAGCATCGCCGCAGGACGCGACGCCTGCGTCGTGATGCCCACCGGCGGCGGCAAGTCGCTCTGCTATCAATTGCCCGCCGTCCTCGACGCCCAGCGCACCGTGGTCGTCGTCTCCCCGCTAATCGCCCTGATGCAGGACCAGGTCGCGCAACTCGAGCAAATGGGTATTCCCGCCGGTTTTCTCAACAGTTCGCTTTCAAGCGACGCTCGCAGCGTGATCCTTCGCCG
>WNFC01009577.1_pt1 | contig 10728 bp, 8 predicted proteins | sample 5400541 | NCBI WGS metagenome assembly WNFC01 (sample SAMN13153342, study PRJNA577476) | soil metagenome | isolation source: 120 cm saprolite under Douglas fir tree site 2 hole 2 replicate 1 | place: USA:California | collected 2015-04-18
AAGGACGAAGTGAAAACCGGCGGCTTTGCGGTGGTCGTTTCCGGCCTGTCGAAAGGTTGCGGCTCTTCCCGCGAAACCGCGCCGTACGCCGAGAAATGGGCCGGCATTCAACTGGTGATTGCCAAGAGCATCGAGAAAATTTACGGACAGAACTCACAGAACATCGGACTGCTGACTTCGACCGATTTTGGATTGATTGAACGCATTCGTCGCGGCGAAGAGATCGCACTCGCGGAATTCACCGACGGTCTGGATCCAATCTCGCAATCGATCGTCGAGTACGGCGGGCTGTTCAATTACAACAAAGCGCGTCTGGCCGGCGACGTGACTCCGCCGGCGGTCGAGACCCAGTCACTGACCCGCCAATTGGTCGAAGTTGGCCAGATCAGCCAAGTCGAGACTGAGATGTTTCGGAACGTGATTCAGAAGGCGGTCGCTACGGGAACCAGCAAACGACCGCGCCCGATGAACATCGTCGAAAAGATCATCGCGCGTCACGCCTTCGTCAGGGCCGGACAGATCGGCGTCGAATCAGTCAAGCCCGGCGACGCTTTGTTCGCCGTCGCCGACGTGCGCTTCTCGCATGAATACGTCACGCCGATGGCCGCGTCGCTTTTGACGCAGGCGCTCGGGCCAGACGCGAAAGTGACTGAGCCCGAATCAGTCTTCGCTTTCCGCGATCATCTGACCTTCCTTAACAAAGTGATGTCGCCAAAACATCGCGAGATGGGCCTGCTGGAAAAGGCTGACGGCCTGGCGATAACGCAGGAAAGTTTCACGACAAAGCAGGGCATCAAGCTCTATGGCGAGAATCCTGAAGGCGGCTCGGAAGCGATCTGCCACAACGCGGTCGTGGAAGATCTCGCCTTGCCCGGGCAGATCGTAATCGGCACTGACTCGCATACGTGCATGGCGGGCGTGCTCGGGTGCTTCGCGTTCGGCGTCGGCTCGACCGACATGGCCAACGCCTGGTTCACGAAAGACATTCGCATCCGCGTGCCGGAGACTGTGCGCTATGTTTTGAACGGAACGAAGCGCGCCGACGTCGCCGCGAAGGATGTGATGCTCTACATCCTGGCGACTGATTACATGAAGACAAGCCTTGGCATCGGCAAGGTTCTGGAGTTTGCGGGCGACGATCTCAAGAACTGGGCGATCGATGAAAGAGCCACGCTTACGAACATGTCGGTCGAAGCGGGCGGCTTTACCGGCATAATCGAACCCGACGAACACACACTCGATTACATCGTGAAGATGCGCGGACTTGATCCCGAAGAAGTGCGCAAGGGATTTGTTTACAGTGATCCAGACGCTGAGTACGCCGCCACGTTCGAGATCGATCTTGACGAGATTCATCCGATGGTCGCGCTGCCCGGCGATCCGCGCAACGGAATTCCGATCGATGAATTAACTGAAGAAGTGCGCATCGACGCAGCCTACGGCGGGAGCTGCACAGGCGGCAAGATGGCCGACATGGACATGTATGCAGAGGTCTTGCAGCACGCGCTCCGGCAGGGCAAGCACGTCGCGCCGGGCGTCCATCTCTATTTGCAGTTCGGCTCGCAGAAGATCAAACAGTACGCGCGGGAAAAAGGTTACCTCGAAATCTTTACGGAGGCCGGTGCCGAGCTGATCGATCCGAGCTGTGGCGCCTGCATCAACGCCGGCCCGGGCGCTTCGCCCTCGGCTGAGACCGTCACCGTCAGCGCGCAGAACCGAAACTTCCCCGGCCGCAGCGGCCCGGGCAAACTTTATCTCGCATCGCCGTACGTCGTGGCTGCTTCAGCGATCGCCGGCAAGATCGTCGAGCCAAAGGGTTTTTTAGCTGATACGGAGGAAAGCAAATGGCGAAGCAAACAACCGCTAAGAAACTAGCCAAACAGTGGGGAGTGCCCGTAAAGCATGCCCTGTATCACAAGGACAGTAACTGGTATCACTTACTCACCGACTTTCCTGCTGCTCTAATTGATCCGAAGGGCTATGTCATCTTCAAGACTGAAGCCGCTTATCGCAATTGCAGTGCTTTGCGAATCACCAAAGCGATTCATGTTAATTACGGCATTTCAACGATCCCAGGTTATGTAAGAAAAAAGAAGTAGTAGGCTGATTAATGCCCTTTGATCTTGCCGTGCTTTTTGTAGTATGCGTAATACTCCTCCAATGCGCTGTGGCGTTTCTCGATCTGATATCTTTCGGTGGGGGCACTACTAAGATACGCCTGAAACCGATAGAGCTCTTCGTCCGTTCTGTTGAAACCTTTTTTAGCTTCGTCTTTTAGTTGTTGCCAGAAGGTTGTCACAAATTCACTGAATTCCTTCCTTATTTTGTCGGTGACCTTACCATCCTTTCCGGCTAACTCTTCGAACAGAAGATAGACCGACAAAAGGTACGACCGATTCGAAAAGTTTTCGGTGTCCTCCCCAAACGCCCGCCACAATTCATCGACGACTGTGGTTATCTTCGTGGTCTGCTGCGTGAAAAATACTTTATCTTTGCCGGTAGGATGTGAATAGGCCTTGAAGAAATCAAGAAGATCCTCATAGCGAGTTCTGGTAAAAGCGCCATCATATTGAGCTCGTGAAAACGAATTTATGCATATCTGAGCGCAAAGAGTCTCCCGGGCATACCGGGTACGGGCCTTCGGTAGGCCAAGTTCCTGTATGAAGTTGCGCTTGGCAAGCTGATCAAAAACGAACCGCTTCATCTCACCTGATGCTGCATTGAGTTTTTCTCCGGTAACTAGCAAGAGTCCCCATTGCAATCTCATAAACAGCTCGCTTAGGTAATCTCGATCGGCCTCTTCAAACACAGTAATCTGCAATTTATATTTTTCGATCGTGTTTTTGATCGTTTTGTATTTACGGTCGGTAAGTTCAGAAAACTTCAATTCGTTCCCATTTGATGTGACCGAGTATACGTCACCAAAAAAATCCCAAATAGCCCATAGTCGCTGTTGGCCATCGATGACCTCGAAATCGTCCTTCTTTTTGTCGGGTTGATTGAAGTACAACTTCGGAATGTCAAAGTCCTGGAGAATTGGAGTCGATAAGAAGAGCCTTTTGCTTAATCGACCAAAGCTTCTTCTCTCGCTGAAACTCCGGAAACGAAATCCTTGTTTGCGCCTGAATGAGATCGTCGATCGACCACTCCTGAACCGACCTTCTGATTTTCATGAAATTCCTCCCGCGACTTTCGACATGGTTGCGCTAATGGGCTCAGTCCCGAAGTTCTTTTCGCTCTGATGAAAATTAATCTTTTGCTTGAGCCAATAAAAAAATGGGTTCGCCTCATCGTCACCAATTGGAGGATTCTCCGTCTCCCATTTTTCGTCTTCGTACGGACTAAAGTCTCCCCCATCTTTCAGAGACGCCATCGGTAAGACATTCTTCAAATATGTGGAGGTCTTTCCAATGGCTAGTCCGTCTTTTTGTGGCATTATCAACTGAATTGGAAATGGATCTCGCCGCAGGAACATATTGTGCCTCTGAGCGTTGAAGATAAGCGAGAGAATATTCCAATCGTTCTGAGTCAAAGATGAACCAATCACTCTAAGCAAATCGCAATGTTTAGTTAGAAGCTCGTACGCCAGTGCGGTTAGCTTGTTGAAAGGATAGTGTTTTGATTCTTTAAGGACTGTCGGGGGGATCCACGAAGCGTCCGGCGAATAGGTTGATCTCTTAGTCAATAATGAAATTTCCAGCGGCAATCCGAAACTCCACGTAAAAGAGCCATGAAGTTCCAGCAGCGGCGGCACTGGTAGACCATTGGGCAAAGGGATTTCAGATGAAACGAAGGGAAAGCCAAGATCAACAGCTCCGAACGTTTCCTTGAACGCGGCTTGAAGTAACCCATCATGATTTGTCGTAATAATGCCACTAAGTGATTCGACTTCGGCCTTAAAGGTCAGGTTCTGGTGCATTTCAAGCAGGGCAATTCCCAAAGTAGGCTTTTCAACAGTGATCGCCCCGACTAATCTTGTGCAAATCTCCTCGAAATAATGCTTCCTCATTCCCTCTGCTACTGCGAGGTGTTTATCTATTCCACTTGCAGTAAGTAGGCTTATGAGCTTCTCGATGTCAGTACCCTTATCGGTCTTGAACTGATCACCCTCCGCACCGAGCCGTGAAAGGACGCCTGTTGAAATGCCGTCTCCGAGGTCAGTATCAAGCATCAACACGCTGACATTGCCAGGGCCATCGTAGCTGACCTCGGCCTGCGTGGCACCGGCCCCGAATAGATAGACTACCTTCGTCGGCTCCGACACGGGCTTCGCCAGTCGGCTACGTTTGACGGCACGTTTTCTGGTCCTTGTCACCATGCCAATATCGAATTGTCCGCACTTAAACAGGCACCTAAGCGAACGTGAGAAGTGCCTACTTGGAAAATACTAAAGCCCACTCCGTCGCGTGAAACGTCGACCGGTACGCTTTAACATTAGGGTGTACACCTGCGAGAGTTTGATTCACGCGAAACGGTTTTTTCTTGTCCAGCGACCATCGATAATGAGCAGCCATCTCAATGAACATGCGCGGCAGGTTGTTCTTCTTATTCTTGTAATAAGAGTCCTGAATAACCAGCACACAGTGACCGCCTGTCTTGAGTACTCGATCAATCTCTTTAAGTGACGCAAAAATGGAGGCGAAGTACTGCTGATAATATTTCAGGTAGTACGTCGATGACGCCTTGGATGTGTGACGCTCAACCGTTGAAAGAAAACGCGAGCATGTTGTTCCCCAATTGTCGGTTTCATACTCTTCGCAGTCGTCTATGGTCGGAGTACCAATCATTCGTTCACGCAGACGCCGAATAACGCTTCCATTGGGATGGCGAATGATCGCAAGTTCCGGCAATGTCGCCCTGACATAGTCGATGCGGGTGCAGTAAGGCGGAGACGATACAGCTGCGTCGATTGAATCTGACCTCACAGGAAGTTGCAACGATGACGCCCGATCAATCACACAACTCCGACTACTCACTGACGGCATCACTTGCGTTAGCGCCGTTATCGATAGAAGAAGGCTGTTAATCTCAGTAAGAAAGCGGTTGAGAATTCTTTCCCAGGAGACTTGAACTCGTTTGCTGTCCGCTATTTTGACCCAAGTGGGATTTGAACTCTGGAAGGCCGACATGAAATGACGCAAGGTTCTAAACAACCCAACGTAAAAGAATGCCAAGAGAGGAGAAGTCTGACCGGCCCGTCTCCACAACGGAGTGAACGATGTTATATCTCCGTCAGTCAAACAGACTTCGACGGACTGCTCCAAGGCCCGAAAAGCTCGAGCCGAAGCGGGTTGTAGCCACTGTTCTAGCGGCTCAATTCCACTATAAGACTCAAGTCCGTTCTTCACGGCCTTTTTGTATACGCGCGTAATCGCCCTTACGAGAGTAGGAATTTGAGTGGCGGCACCAGTGGGAATTGTACGAGCTCTCGAAACAAGTAGCATCGCCGGGTTTATGTCGTAGCCCTTAAAGCGAAGACCATTTGCAGCGGCAATTTCAGCAGTCGTTCCACCACCGAGCCATGGGTCTAACAAAGTAGCCCCTTCCTTAAGCCCGAGATGAAAGATGATATCTTCGACAAATTCAGGCGAGAAATCAGCGTAGTATCGAAACCAATCCGCTCTTGATGGTTGTGAACGCGGCCTTCGCTTGGGACTGCGAATGGTTGCAACAGGCATAGTGTCTCTTCGTCAGGCGCGCCTATTATGTTTCGAGGCCGCTCTACAAGCAAGAACAAAGTAACCCAGAATCGACGCGAGAGAAGACCGTTAACGAAACCGGGCCAAATGATGCAGGCCTAATTGCGAAACTAAACCTCTTGTGCAAACATAATATCCCGCACGGCGTATTCTCTTGCATTTCCGCTGACGAGACTTCGCCTTCAATCCAAATTCATCAGGAGATAGTATGAATTCACTCAAAGCTTTCGTCGCAGGTGCGCTGTTGGTAAGTTTCGGTTTGACGGCTACGTTCGGACAGGGCTCCCGCTTCGACGTATCGAATATGGATCCGAAGACGGCGGCCTGCGCCGATTTCTATCAGTACGCTAACGGCGGATGGTTGGCGGCGAATCCGATTCCAGCGGCTTATCCGGCCTGGGGCGTCGCGAACGTTTTGAACGAAAAGAATCGCGACGTGTTGCGCCAGATTCTTGAGGCCGCGGCCAGTAACGCGACCGCGCGTAAGGGCAGCAACGAGCAGAAGGTCGGCGATTATTACGCCAGCTGCATGGACGAGGCGAAGATCGAGGCCGACGGCCTCAAGCCGATTCAGGCAGAACTCGATTTAGTCAACCAGGTCACCGATCAGAAATCACTACAAGCTGAAATCGCGCACCTGCACTCGTTCGGTTACAACGCTTTGTTTGGCTCCGGCTCGAACCGGGATTTCAAAAACGCCGCCGACGTAATCGTCGGAATTCAACAGGGCGGCCTCGGACTGCCGACTCGAGATTACTATTTTAAGGATGATCCCCGCTCAAAGATGATTCGCGACGAGTACGTTAAGCACGTCGCGAAAATGTTCGAGCTGACGGGCGACGATTCGGCGAAAGCGGCGAGCGAAGCCCAGGCGGTGATGAACCTCGAAACCAAACTTGCTGAAGCGTCCAAGGCGCCGGTGGATCTGCGCGAACCTGAGAAGCTTTATCACCGCATGCCCGTCACCGCGGTCAAAGATTTGGCGCCGACGTTTGATTGGGTAAGTTACGCTCAGAACGTGGCGCACTCGAAGGCTGACGTGAACGTAGCGACGCCGGACTTTTTCAAGGCGATGGAAACGCAGCTGACTACCAGGTCGATGGCCGACTGGCAGGCTTATCTCCGATGGAACATCATCAATCGCGCCGCCTCGGGTCTGTCCGCGAAATATGTCGACGAAGACTTTCACTTCAAGGGTACGATTCTTTCGGGCACCAAAGAGAACCTGCCGCGCTGGAAGCGCTGTGTGGCCGGGACTGATGGCGCACTTGGCGAAGCTTTGGGCGCCGTATATGTGCAGAAGGCTTTCCCGCCCGCGGCGAAAACGCGAGCGCTCACGATGGTCCAAAACCTGGAAGCAGCCCTCAAGAGCGACATCAACGTCCTGAGCTGGATGGGCGAAGCGACGCGCAAGCAGGCGATCGTCAAACTCGATGCGTTCTTGAACAAGATCGGTTACCCGGACAAGTGGCGCGATTATTCGCGTCTCAACATCGACCGCAGCTCCTACCAGACTAACCGCCTTCGCGTTGGGGCGTTCAATGAGCAACGCGACTGGGCCAAGGTGGGCAAGCCGGTCGATCGGATGGAGTGGGTGATGAGTCCGCCGACGGTGAATGCTTACTACAATCCACAAAACAACGAGATCGTTTTCCCGGCCGGCATTTTACACCCGCCTTTCTTCGATCCAGATGCCGACGACGCGCTGAATTATGGCGGCATGGGTTCAATAATCGGTCATGAAATGACGCATGGTTTTGACGATCAAGGTTCGAAGTTTGACCCGACGGGCAACCTCGCCAACTGGTGGACCGGCGCCGATCTGAAAGCATTTAAGGAACGGGCGCAATGCATCGTCAATCAGTTCAGCGGCTTTGAAGTTGAAAAAGGCCTGAACCTGAACGGCAGCCTGGTGCAGGGTGAATCGATCGCCGATCTCGGCGGCCTGGTGATAGCTTATGCCGCGTTCCAAAAATCGCTGGCCGGCAAACCGCGACCGGCTGTCATCGATGGCTTTACGCCCGAGCAGAGGTTCTTTCTCGGTTACGCGCGCGGCTGGGCGACCAACATCCGGCCGGAATTCGCTCGCCTGATCGTCCTGCAGGATCCGCATCCACTAAACAAGTTTCGGGTGAACGGTCCGTTGTCCAACCTGCCGCAGTTTGCCGCTGCGTTCCAATGCAAGGAAGGCGACCCGATGGTCCGCCTGGCGAAGGACCGTTGCGTGATTTGGTAGCGCAAGAACGGGGAAGTAGCCCGACCGTGAGGGAGGGCGTGGTTACTAATGACCAGGTTCAGAATCAATTTGAGAAGCACGAACGCAATGTTCGCGCTTTCTCTTTTAGTCGCCGCCCTGTTGGCGACTTCGTGTGCGCCGCCCGCTACGAAACTTGATTCGGCGGCTTACGCGCAAGAGATCGAGCAGTATCGTATCGCGCGGCTCGCAGAGTTGAAGAGTGATAGCGGGTATCTCTCGCTGATTGGACTGTTCTGGCTGAAGGAAGGCGAGAACAAATTCGGCAGCGATCCGGCAAACGAAATCGTCCTGCCAAAAGAAAAGGTCAGCCGCTTTGCCGGTGTCTTCGTTCTCAAGAACGGCGTCGTAAAACTCGAAGCCCCGGCAAACTCGAATATCACTGCTTCCGACAAACCAGTCACTTCCCTCGAACTTAAATCGGACGCCGATGACAAACCTACCGTGTTGCGTCTCGGTTCGCTGAGTCTGCAAATCATCAAGCGCGGCGACAAGCTCGGGGCTCGCGTCAAAGACAAAGACAATCCCGCCCGCACGAACTTCGCCGGCATTGAATCCTATCCTACAGATCTGAAGTGGCGCGTCGACGCGCGCTTCGAACCGTACAATCCGCCGAAGAAGATGCCAATCGTGAACATCCTCGGCATGGAGAGCGGAGAAGAGTCGCCGGGCGCCGTCGCGTTTGAAGTTGATGGCCAGGGCTACCGGCTGGATGCGATCAGAGAAAAGGGCGAGCCAAAGCTGTTCATGATCTTCGCCGACAACACCAGCGGCAAAGAAACCTATCCGGCCGGGCGATATTTGTACGTCGATCCACCCGACGCTGCCGGAAGAATGATCATCGACTTCAACAAGGCCTACAGCCCGCCTTGTGCTTTCACGAAATTCGCGACCTGCCCGCTGCCGCCGCGCCAGAATCGCCTGCCATTCGCGATCGAAGCAGGTGAGAAGTACAGCCGGCACGCGCCCTGAGGCACCCGTCCGTTGTTGCTGGGAGCGCGGGCGCCCTCGCCCGCATTGAGCGTGAAGCGCGAACTCGGTTTCCCTGACCGAATCCGACACCGCAAGACCTTTGAGCGTGCTGCGCACGCTCCGGCGGGCGAGGGCGCCCGCGCTCCCAGCGACAAGAGGACGCGGAGCAAGCCGCGCACTCCCGGCCGGATTTGTAAAAAGTTGTAAATTCTTATTGCCGAGGGCGCCCGAACCCTTGCTGATGAGCCGAGGCGCGATACATAATGCGCCAAATTCAACAACGAGGAGTGCCACTATGATTTCCCTAAAACGACTTTCCCTTTTCACTTTCGCAATTCTGTTTGCTGTCATCTGCGCAGCGCCGGATGCGCTGGCGCAGCAGCCGCCACTCGCAATCAAGCCGATTCGCCCCAGCCAGAAGGCCAGCGTGATGCAGACCATCGGCGTCACCGATATCACCATCACTTACAGCCGGCCGCCGGTGAAGGGACGCACAATTTTCGCTGACGCGCCGGCGTCGATGGCGGCGCGCGCCAAAGGCGAAGCGACTCTGGACAATCAGAACGAGCGTAAGGCCGGCGAACCCATCGTTCCCTACGACCACGTTTGGCGCGCCGGCGCGAATGAGGCGACGATGTTCGTCGTCACCGATGATGTCTTGATCAATGGGCAACCGCTCAAGGCCGGCACGTACAGCATGCACACCGTGCCTGGTAAAGAAGAGTGGACCATCATCTTCAACAACGATGCCGGGCAGTGGGGCAGCTTTACTTATGACGATAAGAAAGACGCGCTGCGCGTCAAGACGAAGCCGCAGACGGTAAGCGATAATCAGGAGTGGCTGATCTACAGCTTTGATCCGGTTACCGAGAATTCTGCCACGGTCAATCTTCGTTGGGAGAAAGTTCGCGTTCCATTCACGGTGGAAGTGAAAGACGTCAAAGCCGCCTGGCGCGCGCACGCCGATGCGTTGATCGCCGCCAATCCGACCAACGAAGTGCTGCCGCTACAGGTTGCGAACACTTACGCCCGCGAGAAGAATTGGGATGAGGCGCTGAAGTTCATTGACCAGTCCATCAAAGTCAAAGAGACATTTCCCAATCTCTCCGCCAAAGCCAATATCCTATGGGGCGCGGGCAAGAAGGAAGAAGCGTTGAAGGTCGCCGACGCCGCAATCGCGAAAGGCAAAGCCGAAAAAGCTAACACTGCGGCTTTTGAGAAGCGCGTTGCCGACATGAAAGCCGGAAAGATGTAGGTTGGTCGTGGCGAACGATGGGATCCTGCCGACGATTCATTGGTTCACCCGACAATAACCTGGCGAGAGTACTTACTTACCGCAGAGGACGCTGAGGTACTCGCAAAGGTGCGCAGAGGGCAATTCTCTGCGTCCTCTGCGAAAGCCTTTGCGTCCTCTGCGGTAAAATGCTTTAGTCACACATTCTGAAAATCCAGTCACCATGAAACCCAAACATCTTCGATACGCGGGTCTCGCTCTCTGCGTTCTATCTTTGCTTGCTCCGCAGTTTCTATTTGCGCAAAAACCGTCCGCGCCTTCGCCTAAGCCGTTCGAGCTGACCGTGGACAGCATCATGCGGGGGCCGCGCCTGGTTGGCTATCCGCCCACCGGCGTCTACTGGTCGCAGGACAGCCAACGCGTTTATTTTCGTTGGAAGCAGGCCGATGAGCCGCGTCTGAAAGAGACGAGTCTGTACGTCGTCAATCACGACGGCACGGGGCTACGTCGCTTGTCCGATGATGAGGCCAAACAGGCACCGCCGGCCAATGGCGAATTGTCCAAAGATA
>WNFC01020367.1_pt1 | contig 10728 bp, 8 predicted proteins | sample 5400541 | NCBI WGS metagenome assembly WNFC01 (sample SAMN13153342, study PRJNA577476) | soil metagenome | isolation source: 120 cm saprolite under Douglas fir tree site 2 hole 2 replicate 1 | place: USA:California | collected 2015-04-18
CCGATGACAGTTTTTCGAAAGACAATTTGGGAACAATGAGTTGGGATAAGCAGCGGTCATACTTGTCCCTTGGACGAGAATACACCTTAATGGTGAAGCCAACGTTGTCCAGAACCCACAATATGTGCTTTTAGCTTATTGAGTGTTGAGAGGATGATTTGCGTATATGTTCGGAAAAGACAAGGACCCGGCAAGAATAGGATTGACCGCACATACAGCAATCCTACACAAATTAGTCTCTATGGGATTTGAAGTGCTTCAACCACTCAGCAATGATCTACGTTACGATCTCGCATACTACTGGGAAGAGACTGCGGAACTCATCCGCATCCAGTGCAAAGCGGGACGCTATGTGCCCGAAATAGGCTGCATTCTTTTCAAAAACTATAATATTACCGGAGGACGCACCGGAAAGCGCGGATATATCGGGGACGCCGAATACTTCGGAGTGTACTGCGAGGAACTCAATAAAACATACCTGGTTCCGGTTGATCTCATCCCAACTACCAGAGAGGTATATCTCCGAGTAATACCATCGAAAAATAATCAGGTCAAGAAAGTCATCTGGGCGCCGGACTACGAAATACTAGGAGGGACTGACCATGTTTGGAGATAGCGCCAGGAAAGGATTAGCTGCTCACTTAGCAGTGGCGCAGCGTTTGATCGAGTTGGGCTTTGAAGTCCTGGAGCCAGTGGGCAATCATCTCCGCTACGATCTTGCTTATTATGTTCCTGCAGATTCAGGCCAAATGGCGCAATTGGTCCGCGTCCAGTGTAAGTCAGCTCGATTGTCTAAGGATAGTACCTGTTTGTTCTTCAACGCGTATAACTTGGGCGGAGAAGGCAAACGACAAAGACGGGGCTACCATGGGGACGCTGAGTATTTTGGCGTCTACAGCCATGAGTTAAGGAAAGTCTACCTTATCCATGTCGATGCCTGCCCAGTTGGAAATACAAGTCTGCGCCTGATAGACACGGACAACAAATGGAAGAATCAGTATAGCGAGGGCGTGCGTTGGGCAAAGGATTACGAGATTTAACGTCCCCGACAGGAATCGAACCTGCGCGCATGGCTCCGGAGGCCACTGCTCTATCCACTGAGCTACGGGGACTCCACCACAACGTTACCATAAAACCGCCATACCTGTCAATTGCCTGTTGGGTGTCAACTCGAATGCATCCCATGTTTCTGTATAGGATTCTCTTGAGGCGCTTGATCAGGCCCAATGCTGATCAAGTATGGGCTACCCTCACCATCATCCGGGAAGGCCGCGATGATATCACCCGTAAACAGTCCTGAAGAGCCATCCACAAGCTGCACTGCATCGGTCATTTCAACTTCTATGTGCCCGAAATGACCGATATTGGCTACTTCGAGCGATTGGGCGATCTTCAGTAGTGCGTCCTTGCCTATACCATCACGTTGGTCACCGACAATCCAGAAGACAACCCCATCCTTCTGATAAATTAGTTCACTCCGCCCACCGTAGACCCAGCGGTGAGAAAACCTGTTGGACGAAATCCAATGACCATCTACGTAGATCGCCTGAGCACGTCCTTTTGTATCAATTTGTATGGCATGGGCTGCACTGGTCTCAACCACCTGAAGTATATCTTGATTCGGCTTAAATTCACGAATAGCAATTTGTCCTGTGCCATGGATTGTTGCTGCAGGGGACGCGTTATTGTATTCTAGCTCTAGTAGGGGACCATCGGCCCAGGTCTGCTCCGGTTCTTGATACAGGTATATATTCTCCAGAAGATAGCTATTTGGAGTCATTTGCGGCCAATATATGGGGAAGTGTAAGCGCTGTTGTGCACCTATCAGGCTGATCTGTTTTGGTTGGGCATTATTGTGTCTAAAGGAAGCAGAAGTCACGCCATTCGGATAGGTATGTACCTGGTAAACGCCAGCGCGGGCACCGTGGAGCAAGACAGCGAGGCCTTCTACGAATGATTGGCTGGTGAAGGCGACGGTGAAGAGCATAAGGAGCATGCAAACGGCAATCACAGCTACCAAGGAGCGCCGCACAGGAACGCCACTGGCTGCCAACCCAAGAGGAGGCCGATGCGAGCTGAAGAGGCGGCGGTGCAAATGGAGGTGGCGGAAGACACGCGCCCGTGTCTTCTGCTCAAACCCAGGCTCAATGACCGGGAAGCGTGGATCACCTGACTCGAGCAGCGTCTGCACAAGGTAGTGTGGTACTTCCTCTTCATCGAGGACAAAGAGAGTCCCCAATTCCTGTGCAAAGGCGATGTCTTCCTCACTGAAATCAGGGGGAACGACTCGTCCTCGAACCGGGAAGGAAGGAGGGTTCTCCTCCCCCTTATTCACCTGTCTGTCAAATTCGCTCATCAACTTATGTGCCTACTCCTTGAGTGCCTACAAAAGGCTTCACTTCTCTAATTGTGCTTGAAAACACAATGAAAATTAAGGGCTGATCGATCCCGAAGCATTCCCTTTCAGGCCCAACGATGGTTTGCCGAAAACCAGCAGTCCAGATGGGTCCGCGTTGCTAATTTGCAACAACACCCGCCCATCTGGACCAATGTATGCTGCTGTATCTGTCGTCGTAAATGTCCACGAGGTCAGTGCGATTGTGTCCCAGGCCATGGTTTGCCAGTTGTAGAGTTGCGCCTGTATCACATCGGGATTCGCGCCGGGACCAGTTCTAGGTTTCGCATAGCCGAGGACATTTGGCTCTGTCAGCGTCACACTATTGATCCTCAACTGGTGCGTGTTGGGCAAGACGAATTCAAAGGTCACGCTGCCGGTTGAGAGCGCGTAGGTGTCAGGTGCAATAGCTTGCGCATCGTCGCCCTGCTCATCAATCACGTACCCTGTGATGATGTCGGGTGGAACGTTCACGGTACCGGCAAAATCGATGTTGAGCGGTACCTGCACAAGGTTATCGTGGAAACCGTAAGGTGTGAAGCCGTTGATGGTGGTGTCGTTTATTGCATCCAACGGCGTATCTGCCCAGCCAATCAGTGTAGGTGATGTATCATTGAGCAACAAGGGGTCCATGCCGGTGGGCAGGCTACTATTCGGTGGTGCCCAGGAGGGTATGGTAACGATTGACCCTTTGATGAGTATTGCCTGCGTGACGCATGGGCTACCACACGGGGCAGAGGGGTAGCTTTCGCCTGCGCCGCTGAGCGCCGACAAGATGGCAAGGTGGCGTTGAAAATCACTTTGTGGTTGCTGACCCTGATTGTAAGGAAAATAGGGTGCGGCGAGGCCTTTGCTTACGGCGATGGCATCGGCGAGTGTGGCACCAGGCTTGGAGAGCGCCCTCTGGAGTGGAAGATCGACCTGTAGCGTCTCTACGCCTGATAGATGTCCGATGGACACGAAGCTATGGGGCATCAACACATACATATCGCTAAGGGAGGTATCCAGTGTATTCGTTATGGAGCCCACGAGCCTGTTACCCTGCAGAGCGAGATGAGCGATAATTCCACCCTGGAGTTGCCGGTCCTGCTCTGAAACGAGGGCATGAAAGGGCCAGATTCCAGCGTTTGGCAGGAATACGTTCGCTCCGTCTGCGACAGGCATGATGTTCGCGCGTGGATCGTCTTCATAGAAGACAGGGCCACCTGGCACAGGTTCTTTGGGCAGTGGCAGAGCCAGGCTATTACCAGGGAAGTGAAGCTGGAAATCGCTCTCACTTGCCACAAATATGCCGTGAAAGGTTGTAATATGAGCCGGTGAGCCATCTGCATTGATTTGTACGATAGAGATGCTGTTGTCTAGCAGCGAAGCCCTGCGCTGGTAGATAGAGAGCCCATACGAGAGCAGAGAAAAAAAGACTATGCTGGCCATGACGATGCGCCATCCCCATGCGGGCTGCTTCAGCCGCCTCACCAACAGTATGCGCACAGGCCCGATCGTGGCGATGTAGCTGAGGAATAGCAGGCCGATGATCCACGGCGAGAGCAGCGCGGGTGGCTGCAAAATCTGTAATATCCCACTTCGTGCCAGGATTTGGCCAGGGCCGCTGCTGAATTGACGCACGTTGCCAATCAGTGCGTGGTCGCCAGTCGCACGAATGAGCAGGCTTTTCCAGAATGTGCCGATAGCAGACCAGTCGACAAAGGGTTGGAGCGCGGGGTCAAAGGCCAGGTAGCAAATCACTCCCTGGCCATGCCGGGCTTGAACCAGCAAAGGTGTGGTACCAGATGAGAGCGCCGTCGCACTCTGGAAACTGGAATCTTGCTCTTGCGTGCGCAGTGTTGCTGTACTGGCTTTAATGGGCGTCGGCAGCGTATCGACAGTTGATGGCTGTCCGGCAGCACTGCCGGCAGGTAATAGGTGCGTTCCTGCTGGAATGGTGGTTGTACCTTTGATCCCCACAGGTAAAAGTTCGGGCGGCAGTGCCTTAAGCGTGCGTTGCCATGCTGCCCCACCGACCTCGATCAGTGCTCCCCCCAGGTTCACCCATGTTGCTAATGTGCCGAGTTGTGCAGGGCTGAGGGTGCGCGTGGCGAAGTCGTCCAGGATGATGACATCGAAGCTGGAAAGGACGGCGGTTGTGGTGGGCATAGTCGTTGCGTCCAGTGCTGCCAGGGCGATCGAACTATAGCGGTTGGGAAGCGTCACCATACTTAGCGGACTAAAACCGGCGCTGTGGTCGGAGAGAATGCCGATGAAGAGGTCGTTTGCCAGGAGGTAGTCTGGCGTTGCTTGTTGCTTGACAACGGTGCGCCCATGCCTGTCGAGTAATCGTGCTACGATGCCGTGCGGGGGGAATGACCCCATATAGAGGGGAACTGTTAATGTGACCTGTTTCTGCGTTCCCCGTGCCAGTGTCATGGGTTCTTCAAAACTCCAGGGGGAGATGGCCGTTCCTGGACCTGTGCGCGCCCGGCCACTGAAGGTATTAATGGCAAGTGTTCCACTGAATTCTGCACCCCTATTGCCCAATGTCACCCGTACAGGTGCCCAATACCCAATGCGATAGAAGGAATTGAACCCTACGTCCAGCTGGAGTGTGAGATTACTCACTGGCTTGTCTGCCACATGAGCTGATGCCTGTGCGGGAGGGAGCAACAAGAACACTGTAAAAGCAAGGTAGCATCCTACAAGCAATTTAAGGGTGGCCTTCGGCTGAAGCCAGGCATAGTGATGGTCAAGCATGTTCTTGTGTCTCTCCTGCTGATCGAGTACATGGACGTCCACTGCTATGGGGCAGGCAGGGATGCTCTGACAGTTGCCACCATTATAGTGGTTTGTGGCATTTTTAGCTAGAGGCTACTAGTAAATCAAAGTCTCCTGCGAAACCTTGTGAGAAATTGCCAATGAGTGACGTATAAACAATGGTAGTGCTGATTAACAATGCACCTCCGTGGATCTGCATCACCCGTGTACATTTTGGCTACATAGCGTGAGAGGTTGCTACTCTCTCACCCGTGATGGTTCCCGTACGGGCGGGCAACCTCGTTCCTCAACTGAGTGTTTATTTTTACCGAGGAGGACATGATGCTCAAGAGACCTAGACCCCGATCCCTCGTGATTGCCTTTTCTTTCTTGTCAGTGCTGATACTACTGCTCAGCGCCTGCGGTGCACCTGGGCCATCGCAACCTGGCAATCCCGGTGGCACTGCCGTCAAGGGCGGCACCTGGATCGACGACCTGTTTGAAGAGCCAGACTCGCTCATTCCCAATGCTTCGAACGAAACGTATGCGGCCATGGTCGATTATGCCCTGTACGCACCGCTCATCTATGGCGATCCCAACGGCGCGCTTCATCCTGGCCTGGCAACACAGGTTCCCACTCTTGCCAATGGCGGCATTAGCTCGGATCTCAAAACATTTACGTTCCATCTGCGCTCTGGCCTGAAGTGGTCCGATGGTCAGCCACTGAATGCTGACGACATGGATTTCACCTGGAAGCTCTGGAAAAATCCCAAGTTCGGTGCGATTTATACCCAGGCTGTCAATGTGATCACGTCTGCGGATGTTTCTGCTGACAAGCTCACGATTACCTTCCATCTCAGTCAGCCTTTTGTTTCGTTCATCACATATTGGGCAGATGGTTATTATGCACCCATGCCCTCCCACCATTACAGTAGTATGGCGCCCGATCAAATCGTGAAATCTCCGGATAACCTGAACCCGTCCGTTGTCAGTGGCCCGTTCGTGATGTCTGAGAGCAAGCCGGGCGATCACTACACTCTGGCGCGCAATCCGCAATACTATCGCGCATCAGAAGGTTTCCCCTATCTCGATAAGGTGGTCTTCCGTATCGTGCCTGACCAGAACACCATCCTCAAGGATCTTCAGGCTGGCACCGCCGATTCGTCCTGGTTCCTGGATGTGAGCAAGACGCCAGCGTATAAGCGGCTTACTGACTACACCCTCGCGGCAAATCCCAGTACTACGTCCTTCGAGGGCCTGTACTTCGACTTCCACAACAAGGTTCTCGCCAACAACGTCGAAGTGCGCCAGGCGATGGCGATGGCGGTAGATCAGCAGACCTTGATCGATGTCTCCCGCCGTGGGGTTGCCTCCCTACTCTGCACCGAGCACTCTAAAGCATCTGTTCCCGGATACCAGGCGGATGCTCCCTGCCCGAAATTTGATCTCACTGCCGCCAATAAGTTACTCGACGACCATGGCTGGGTGGCGGGTGCCGACGGCGTGCGTGCTAAGGGTGGTCAGCGACTGGAGTTCCAGTACTCGACGACCGCTGGCAACCTCTGGCGTAGCGATGACCAGTTGATCAATCAGGCGAACTTCAAAAAGATTGGTATCAAGCTCGACATCCAGAACTATCCGGCCAGCACCCTCTTCGGCACCTTCCTGACCGATGGCAAGCCAGGGGTGTATGACATTGTCGAGTATGCGACTGGCGTTGGTTATGACCCTGATGATTCCACGTTTTTCGCATGTAATACCCCCAGCAACACCACCTTCTACTGCAACCCTAAGTTGGACGCCCTGTACAAGCTGCAGTTATCAACTGCTGACCCGAATGCCCGTCAGCAGGCCTTCAATCAGATCCACCAGATCGAACTGACGGACTTCCCCTTCATCGTCGAGTTTGCTGCTCCCGACATCGCTATGCATAGAAATAACACGCACAATTACCTGCCCTCCGCAGTGGGTATTGGGGAGGACGTAAACATCTGGGAGTGGTGGTGTGATGGTGGGAAGTGTCTGTAAGTGCCCTGCGTAGTTACGCGCAATAATGTTGCCTGCTCATAGTAGTAGGCATACATATCGCCTCTAGTTGGGCATCTCTTAAAGGAGTCCAGCTAGAGGCTCTCTTCTATTCTTCAGACTGGTCTCCATCCTTTAGGGGAAACTCAGCAGGGTCCTCAGGGGCGGCAGCTCCTAAGCGGGGTGTCCCCACTCTTCCCTTTTCCCCACGAAGGAAGGAGAGCCATTCAGACAAAATGGTTACATAGATGTAAAAATATGGTACACTATCTCCAACGTCTTCTGTAGTATTGTTCAACCCCCATCTAACTGCCGCTGCTCGGGCAGCCTTGCGTGCACGTTTAGGCCTGGATGATCCATTGCCTGTTCAGTACGTCAAATGGCTAAGTAGTGCTTTGACTGGCAACTTCGGCTACTCGTTTACCACGAATGAACCCGTGTCGACGATAATTGCCAGGCGCTTTCCTAACACATTGGAGTTGTTTGGCTCTGCGCTTTCGCTGGCATTGATTCTCGCCATTTTCCTGGGCGTGGTTGCTGCCGTACGCCAGGGAACCTTCACAGATTATTCCTTGACGGTCATCTCCTACTTCGGTATCGCGATGCCCGTTTTCCTTCTGGGTCTCTTCGCACAGGACATTTTTGGCGTTCAGTTACATTGGCTCCCAACCTCGGGAACCGCAACACTCGGCTATACCCTCTCTCCTGTCGATGCGTTTGTTGATCACTTCGAGCATCTCATCTTACCGATGCTGGTTCTGGCGATTGCCTTTATTGCAGGGTGGAGCCGCTATATGCGCTCCAGCATGATCGAGGTCGTCAATCAAGACTATATGCGTACCGCTCGTGCCAAAGGCGTATCCCCTGTGCCCCTGCTGCTGCGACATGCCTTGCGCAATGCAGTAATCCCGCTGGTTACCATCGTGGCGCTCGATTTTGGCTCTGTGGCTGGTGGCGCGACCATCACCGAAGGGGTGTTCGCATGGCCTGGCATGGGGTTACTGTTTATTGACGGTCTGACCAGACGTGACTATCCAGTGTTGCTGGCCATGTTGATGATTGGAGCGGTCTTTGTTATTGGGTTCAACTTGATCGCCGATATCCTCTATGCAGTAATGGATCCACGTATCCGCTACTCGTAGTATTAGAAAGTGGGCAACCGCCGCAGGGGTGCCCTTGTAGACAAAGAAGCCCGGGGTTAACCGTCCCTACAGAAAAAAGGAGACATCTGTGGACATATCCGAACAGCTCAATGTAACTGAGGAAGAAGTCGAGCCCTTGCTGGAACTGACGCCAGAGTTAGTACAGAAGCGACGCAGCCAGGCACGCATCATCTTTGACCGTTTCATACGTAACCGTGCAGCTATCGCTGGTGCGGTCTTCCTGATCCTACTATTTGTCTTTTGTTTCTTAGGTCCAACACTTACAGGACATAACAACCCGAATGCCCTCGATGTGACCCCTGGTGGCCAATTGGCAGACCTTTCTTGGGCTCACCCGCTTGGGACTGATGATGTAGGACGCGATACCCTGGCCCGTGTGATGGTTGGTGGTCAGGTCTCTCTGCTCGTTGGGCTCACCTCGATGCTGATGGCTATTGTCTTTGGCATCACCATTGGCGCATTTGCTGGCTTCTATGGCGGGGTCATCGACAACCTGCTGATGCGTTTTACGGATGTGATTCTAGCTGTGCCACTCTACCTCCTGCTTTTCGTGCTTTCCGCATCTTTCACGGATGGCACACCCAAAAGTGTAATCATCTTGATCGCCATCTTTGGCTGGACCTATGCCGCGCGCCTGGTGCGTGGAGAGTTCCTTTCGCTCAAGGAGCGAGAGTACGTGCTGGCGGCCCGCACAATTGGGGCGCGCAACTTCCGCATGATGTTCCGTCACATGCTGCCGAATGCTGCTGGGCCGATCATCGTGAACGCCACGTTGCTCATCGGTACGAACATCATCTTAGAATCGGTCTTGAGCTACTTTGGCTTTGGTATTAAGCCTCCTGATGCGAGCTGGGGGAGTATGATCGAGGTCGGTCAAGGCCTCGTTGATGTCGACGCCAAGCTTGTTTTCATTCCGGGTCTGCTCGTCTTCTTTACGGTACTCAGTTTGAACCTGGTGGGTGACGGCCTACGCGATGCACTTGACCCCTACATGACGGAACGTTAATATAGTGCGGAAGGAGTCACTAACTTGGGCGAGAATCTGCTTGAGGTGCAGGACCTCAAGCTTTACTTCAAAGTGAAGGCTGGTATGGTCCGTGCCGTCGATGGTGTCAGTTTTGTGGTCAGACCGGGTGAAAAGGTAGGCGTGGTCGGTGAGAGTGGCTGCGGCAAAAGTGTGACGGCCCTCTCGGTTATGCGCCTGATTCCACAACCACCAGGTGTGTACGCTGGTGGTAGCGTATTGTTTGAGGATCAGGACCTGCTTGATCTACAAGAGAGCGAAATGCGCAAAATACGCGGCAGTAAAATCGGCATGATCTTTCAGGATCCGATGACCTGCCTTAACCCTACCATGACCGTCGGCAACCAGATCGCCGAGGGCTTGCGCATTCACCTGAAGCTGAGCAAGGATGAGGCGCTGAAACGTGCCCAGGCCTTACTCGAGCAGGTAGGTATACCTGCCGCGGCCCAACGCATCAATTCTTATCCGCACCAGTTCAGTGGTGGCATGCGCCAGCGCGTAATGATCGCCATGGCGCTGGCCTGTAACCCCAAATTGTTGATCGCAGACGAGCCAACGACTGCCCTGGATGTGACGGTGCAGGCCCAGATCCTTGAACTGATCAATGCTGTCTGCTCCGACTTTGGCACAGCAGTCATCCTCATTACCCATGACCTCGGCGTGGTCGCCGGTATGACCGACCGTGTTGTGGTGATGTATGCTGGCAGAGTTGTCGAGCAGGCGCCGACAGACGAGTTGTTTGCTAACCCGCGCCATCCCTACACATTGGGCCTGCTCGGCTCTGTGCCACGCCTTGACGAGGCGCGACATGCCACGTTGAGGACCATCGAAGGGGCCCCACCCGATTTGCTGAAGCCTCCTCCCGGCTGCCCATTCATGCCGCGCTGCGCCTTCGCGCGCAACATCTGCCGTACCATGCCTCCGCTTGATCCCGTGGCAGGTAACAGCGCTCACCGCAAAGCCTGCTGGGTCGACGTCACCGACCCGAATGAACAGGCATATGCGGAAAGGCGGCGCCAGGCCAGGCTACAAGCTACGCAAGCCGCTATCAGCGCACTGGCAGATAAAGCTACTCAGGTATCGTATTAAGGAGGATAGACGTAGATGGTAGACACTCTTGTGGCGACCAACACCCTGGTAGATGTGCGCGATCTGAAGATGCATTTCCCGCTCACCCAGGGTATCGTATTACAACGCGTAGTAGGCTATGTGCGCGCGGTTGATGGGGTTAGTTTCAGCATTGAGCGCGGGAAGACCCTTGGCCTGGTGGGCGAGAGCGGCTCCGGCAAGACAAGTATCGGGCGTACCATCGTGCGACTCTATAAACCAACCGGGGGGCAGATCCTCTTCGAGAACCAGGACCTGGCCAAACTGGA
>WNFC01009579.1_pt1 | contig 10727 bp, 9 predicted proteins | sample 5400541 | NCBI WGS metagenome assembly WNFC01 (sample SAMN13153342, study PRJNA577476) | soil metagenome | isolation source: 120 cm saprolite under Douglas fir tree site 2 hole 2 replicate 1 | place: USA:California | collected 2015-04-18
GGGCTTGAAGAAATCAGCCAACCCTTCATGACTTCTTGCAGGAAGCCGTTCTCCACCAGGCGTTCGCGGTGAACCCGGCTCAGGTCGTCGGAACGGAACACACGTCGATTGCCTTGCTGGAGGCCCTCGAGCACGTCGAGGGATTCAGCCAGTTTTTCGTTTGGCGAGGGCATGAAGCCTCCCATCCTTAGTAGGTCAATACAAGTTTATTGTGACGCATAAATACAAGTATATCGTGCTGCGCAATTACAAGTCAATTGTGTTTAGTAAAAACAAGTATATTATGTCGTGTAACTACAAGTCAATTGTGCTGTGTAAATACAAGTATGTTATGCCAGCCTCGCTCTGAAGACAAACCCGCCTAAACCTCGGGCCCGCCCGCCATGGTCGTGGTCGTATCCGGTCATGTTATTTCATCTTCCTCCAAGTAATTACCCAGCTTTCAACTCCCGGGCGGTTTATAGCTTTTCCTGAAAAAGTCAGTAATTCCCCATCGAATTTGTAGGGCCGCTCTTGCTTGGTACCCACATAGTTTGGCATCCACGCAACTTCTGGGTAGTGGTAGATGGCGTGGTTTGCTACATCCATTTCGTAGCGCCCACAGTAGGCAAAGAAGCCCTCAATTGCACGCACCTTTTCTGCATCTGTCGGCTTGTTCGTGTCCTTCCATGGTGGCCGGTCAGGATTCATAGCCGCTGCGCACATGTGGCCATCAGCTGAGTAGATCAGGTAGCCCTTACCACTCGCCCCGATTTCTTGGTATGGCCGTTTTGATCCATCCGTCATGTGCTCCTCTGCCGAGACGAGTTCCCAAGTTCCGATGATTTGGGCGCGGACGTGATTGACGCTGTCTTGGTCTCCCCAGGCTGCCATTCGGAAACAAGCCGCGGCGGATAGTAAACCAACGACTAAAGCTGCTGTTCGTCGAATCATCGTTACTCCTTCGGCGGGCAAGCCAGGCCACTCTAGCCGTCAGCGTTGTTTTCGGCCAGGGCAAAAGAAATGACCTGCCGACCAGGGGCCGACGGGCCCACACCGCCCTCGGAATGACACGGTCGCTGCACTCGGACTGGCACACGTTGGGCTATAATCACGCCTCTTATCCCTCATGGGAGGTAGTCATGGCAACGACAAGAGTCGCAATAGCACCGATGAAGGTGGCGCAGATTTCAAAGGCGGGAGGCGATTTCGAGATTGTCGAGCGCGAGATTCCCAAGCCGGGTGCAGGACACGTGCTCATCAAGGTGCAGGCCTGTGGTGTCTGCCACAGCGACATGCTTGTGAAGGAAGGTCTCTGGCCGGGAATTCAGTATCCGCGGGTTCCTGGGCACGAAGTTGCCGGCATCATCGATGAATTGGGCGCCGAGGTCTCCGGATGGAAAAAGGGACAGCGCGTGGGCGTCGGCTGGCATGGCGGGCAGGACAACACGTGTATCGAATGCCGGCGTGGACACTTCCTTTACTGCCGCAATCCCAAAGTTACAGGCATCAGCTACGACGGAGGATATCAGCAATACATGATCGCTCCCGTCGAAGCGCTGGCGGCGATACCGGACACACTTAGCGACGCCGAAGCAGGCCCTCTGCTGTGCGCGGGAGTCACCACCTTTAACGCCTTGCGACATAGCGGCGCGTCGCCGGGCAGTCTCGTTGCGGTGCAAGGCGTTGGCGGCCTCGGCCACCTTGGAATCCAATTTGGGAATAAATTTGGCTACAAGGTTGCCGCGATCGGCCGTGGACCTGAAAACTCGGCGCTCGCAAAAAAACTCGGAGCGAGCGTGTACATCGACAGCAAAGCGACGAATGCAGCAGAGGAATTGCAGAAACTGGGCGGCGCACAGGCAATTCTGGCAACAGCGCCTAGCTCGAAAGCGATGTCCGAGTTGATCGACGGGCTGGCACCGAATGGGAAGTTCATAGTCGTCGGGATATCGTCTGACCCGATTGCGGTCACACCGTTACAACTCATCAGCGGAGAGCGTGCCATGCAAGGCTCGGCGGTGGGAACACCAACGGATTCCGAGGACACACTGCACTTCGCCGAGCTAACCGGCGTGCGTCCCATGATTGAGACGTACCCGCTCGAAAAAGCGGCCGAGGCTTACGCGCGCATGATGAGCGGCAACGCACAGTTCCGCGTTGTCCTGACGATGTGAAGCGGCGATATGTCTTTATGAATCTATTGTGGGAGGTTGAGGCGGCGGAGGAGGTCTTGAAAGCGGGGGTCGGAGCGGAGAACATCGAAGCGAGGCTCAACAGCGACTTCGACGAGGCGCCAATCCCGGTCGGCGTAGGCCTTCTCTAGCCAAAGAAGGGAGTGATCGCGATCTCCCACGACGGCGTAGTCATTGGCGACGTCATACGCCGTGAATCCCGGACTGGTTGGATCTTCATCCAGGCCAATTTTCGATTGCCAAAACCCTCTAAGCCCAGATTTGCGACTCGCGTTTCGGAGAGCGGCAATCCTCGCGGGGCTTGAGCCACCGAGCTCTTCGGCCTTCAGGTACGCGGCCACGGCGAGCGGCTCCTTTCCTTTTTGGGTGTAAATGTCGCCCAGCCAATCGTGGAGGGCCACGGAATCGGGATACAGTTCAAGCGACTGATTAATAAGGTCGATCGCCTCATCGTACCTACGGGCATCGTACAGACTGATGACCAAGGTTTGGCCTACGACTTGTGATAGCGGGTCCAGTGCTTGGGCGGTTTTCAGTTCAGTCCAAGCCTCATCGGGTCTGCGCAAAAGCACAAGCAGATATCCGTATCCGAGGTGGCCGAAAGCGAGGTTAGGATCAAGCTCGATAGCGCGGCGAAATTCGCGCTCGGCTGCCGACCAATCCCAGTCACTCTCGGCCACATTCGCGAGCGAGACGTGAGCCTCTGCCGAATTGTCATCAAGAGCTGCTGCCTTTACAGCCGCAGCTCGGGCACGTGAATTTGCTTCGTGGGGCGACAAATCTAAGAGCAGTGACGGGTACAGGAAACATTGGGCCAAACGTGCATAACTCGGTGCATATTCAGGATCTTTTTCGATCGAAGTCTGAAAGTACTTGATGGCGGTCTGCGTTGAGGCTGGTTTGAACTCACCCCAGAAATACATCCCTTTCAGATAGGCTTGGTAAGCTTCAGGGTTAACAGGACGGCGAGAACGAATCCGCGTGTGTTGTTCCGGTGTCAGGACGAGCTTGATGTTCGTGGCGACGGCTTGAGCGACGTCGGCTTGCAGGGACACGATATTCACTAGGTCTCGTTCCACGCTCTCGGCCCAGACGTGGGTCTGGTCGCTGCATTGAACCAATTGGGCGGTGATGCGGGCGCGGTTTTCTGCGCGGAAGACGCTGCCCTCTAAAACATACTGAACGCCAAGCTCGCGGCAGATCTGGCTTAAATCCTTTTGCGTGTTTTTGTACAGCATGGCCGAAGTGCGTGCGATTACGCCGAGACGCTCGGGCTGCATGCGGCCGAGTTCCGTGATCATCTCCTCGGTCATGCCGTCGCTAAAGTACTCCTGCTCGGGATCGGCACTTAGGTTCTTGAAGGGCAAAACGGCAAGCTTGATCTTGGCTGGTACGGAGCGTGCTTGGAACCACGTGCTTTTCCGTACGAAATAGGCTCCGCCGGAGACAACCAGGATTAGAGCGGCCGCGGCCACGGCCGCGGCGATCCATGGCTGGCGCAGCCTTTCGATCAGCGTGGGTGTGTCTTTCTGTTCGGAGTCGGATTCCAGATGGGGCCGACGCTCGGTGTACCAGGCGTCCAGCTCCGACTTGTAGGCGTAGACGACGCTTTGTTTTTCAATCTGGAGGCGATGAACGGGGAGGTTAGCGGATTTTTCCCAGCGCTGAACGGTTCGGACCTCACGCCTAAGGTAAGAGGCGATTTCCTTCCAGGAGTCGAGACGACCTTCCGCCGAAGACTGGCGGGAGCCAGGGGGCGGAGCGGTTACCTGGTTACTCATGGCGGTAATGCTCTGACTGAGTATCGGCAATTCTAGCCCAGACGGACGGATACGCCTAGAAGGATAGCTGGGTCCAGAACCCAATGCGTCGACGTAGCAGGTGGGCCAGCAGGCGAAATACAGCGACATTGAGGTAAGTACGGCAAAGAGTCGTTCCTTGTCGCTTGTAATGCCGGAGAGCGCTCCTTAGGCTTCGGGCGGGCCCCAAGGTTTCCAGAATGCAGAAGTAGGAGGGTCGTTCTCAGCAAGATCGGTAGAATATCCCGACCGTAGCCGCACTGATCGGCAGCGAGTGGGCGAGTAAGCCAGTCTCGGAACAACAGACATCGAGTGCGGTTCCATGCGAGACTTCTTCGGGGTGCTGGCCACCCTAACGGAGGTGCTAGCGCGGCCAGAGCCAGCCGAAGGTGCCGGCGGTCAGCAAGCCGTAGACGAGGCCGTCGATGACTTCTTTCAGGGTCATCCCCCAGGGCTGGCCCTTCCAGATGCCGTTGCTCAGATGCCCCAGGCCGTAGGCGAGGAACGCGGCAGTGCCTGCTACGCGGAAGACGGCTAGGAATGGGACGCCGGGGGCGACAGTGCGCCCAGTGAGATAGGCGACGAAGAAACTGATGATCAGGCAATAGACAAACCACATCCCGAGGAACTTGGGCATGGCCGGCGGACCACTGGGAAAGACGGTCAGCATGCCTACGGGTCCTTGCTTGAATTTCTCTATGGCGGCAGGCGATTTCATCTCTTTGTGGGTGCAAAACGGGAAATGATAGAGACCGCGTGTCAAACCAGCTGCGCGCAAAGCGGCGAGAAGCTTGTCCTCTTCGGGGAGCTTACGGTAGTCGCTGCGGTGGTACGGCAACAGCATGTACATGATCGAGCTGGCGACGAAGACGATGACAGCGGACAGAACAATCGGGAGCCAAAGAGCAGAGAGGGAAACCATACGCAGCCTCCTGGTGCGAGGATGAATGGCCCGGGGTTCTTTGGGCCAGAGGCTATCTCCTCAGGGGAGCGGCGGTCAAGGAGTCCCTCGCGGATCATTAAGGTCTGCTATGCTGCCGGGTGAACGAATCCGGTTGGGACGAGGATAGTCATGAAAGCACATTTCGCAATCGCGGCAGGTTGGATAGCAACGGCGTGGATGGCAGCGGCCCCGGCCCTGGCGCAGGAGGTATCGAGGGAAACGGTTGAGGGCGTCACTAATTTCAATCGCCTGGAGACCACGGTCGCTTGCGCCGGCGCGACCAGCGCCCAGGCGATACCCGAAATCAAGAAGATGGGTTTCGCATCGATCATCAACCTGCGGCAAGCCAGCGAGCCAGACGCGAACCTGGAAGCAGAGACCGCTGCTGCGAAAGCCGCCGACATTCGCTACTACCACATCCCGTTCAGCAGCTCCGCACCCGATCCTGCGGCGGCCGACAAGTTTGTGGAGGCGATCACCGCCAAAGGCAGCCAGCCGGCATTCATTCACTGTGCACGCGGCGGCCGCGCAGCCACGATGTGGTTTATCAAGCGGCTGGTGGTCGATCATTGGGAAGTGGAACGAGCCGCAAAGGAAGCGGCTGCACTGGGCATGACGAATCCGGCGCTCAAGCAATTCGCCATCGACTACGCGCAGACGCACAAGCGCTAGAGGAGTAAAGGCCGGCTGGGAATTTTGCGGTGGAGGCTGGGCCGCGTGCGGGCCATCCTACTCGACGCCAAATCTCCAGGGTGGGGCAACCCTGCGATCGGGAGTCGCGGTCTTTGCGGGATGCTTGACGGTGCGCGCAAAGACTGAGGACGGGGCTTATGGGCGTGAGGATGATGGCGGCGGGATTGTTGCTGGCCGGATTGCTGGTGGTTTCGGTGGGCACCGGGCAATCGACCGGAGAGCAGAAACCGCCTAGCATTCACATCGATAAGGGAGCGTGTCCCTTCGAGTGCTGCACGTATCGCGAATGGGTGGCGCGCACGGACGTTACGCTGCTCGACACCCCCAGTGGGAAAAGAGTTGTTGGCCAAATCAAGAAAGGCGAGAGTGTGCTGGCGCTGACGGGGGAAGTTCACAGCGTCCCGCAGCGGGTGGTCGCCGACCGCGACTATCCGGATGCCGGGGTGAAGGCCGGAGACACGATCTATCTTCTTCACTATGTGGGGGAGGGCTTTTGGAAGGTGTGGCATGCGGGAAAACTCGTGGAGATTGGGGATTTTCCGGACAAGAGCATGAAGCCGAAGGCAACATGGTGGGTGAAGCCAAAAACATCCTCGGGCGTGATTGGTTGGACCGTCGAACACCACAACTTCGAGAACGAAGACGCGTGCGGGTAGCGTATACGCTGCCAAAAAACAAGGCCCGCCGCAAAAAAACGCGGCGGGCGTCTAAGCTGGGTGAACGGGTCTTTATTCCGAGTCCTTGTTGATCACCGTTCCAGTCGCCGGATCGAGAATCAACTTCCTCGCGCTGGCGGAATCGTCGAAATCGAACAGACCATTCAGCCGACCGGCGATCGCATCCGTTGAACCGCCGCCGATGCGACCGAGGCTCCAGTTGTCCTCGATAAACCGCAGAATCGAAGACTGGTCGGTGACGGCATGATCCACGTAGTTTTTCTTCGCAAATGGTGAAATGACCAAGAGCGGTAAACGCGGGCCGTAACCGCAGCGTCCGTTCTGGTCTTTGCCGCTAACCTGTTTGTCGGTGGGAGTTCCACAGTTCCCGGGGCCGAGCAGTTGATCGTCGGAAACATTCGACTGGTTCACGATCGGCCCCATCACGTGATCGTACCAGCCGTCGGAGTCGTCGTAGGCGATGATGATCGCGGTTTCCTTCCACTCGTCGGTTTGCTGCAAAGCATTGATGGTGCTCACCAGGAATTGTTGCTCATCCAATGGATTGGAGTAGCCCGCGTGGCCGTCCTGAAACGCGCGCGCCTTCAGGAAGCTCACCGCCGGCATGTTGTTCGCTTTTACCGCCTCCCAGAAATCGGTGATGTCGTACTCGTGATTCGCCGCATCTCCCTGGTGCCCGATCAACGCCACAGAAGTGCGCGGTGTGTGATTGGCATTCAGTGTGGATTGCCAATATTGAAAAAACGCATGGTGAGGGATGTAGTCTGCAATGGTTCCGGACAATCCCGTGGACACCGCTTTGCAATTGGCGAATCCGCCCATAAACGAGCCCCACGTCACGCCCGCTTTGTTCAGCAGATCTCCTACGTTCTGCCCAGACATGATGATCTGCGCGCGATTCGGATTGGAGCAAACATCACCCGAGGGATCCGGGTCGCCGATAACCGCACCGGCTGTGGCGGCGCCGGCGATATTCCCCTTGGGTGATTTCCCATTCATGATGGTTCCTTCGAACGTGTTGCCTGCAACGAGGTTCAGCAATCCAGGCGTGGAGGGGCCAAAGATTGTGCCGAAGGAATTGTCGTTCATTGCAAAGTATTGCGCGTAATTCCACAACGCCGTAACGGTGTTGCCATCGAAATAGCCCATGGTGCTATTCGCTCCGAGATTCTTGTCCTTGCAGCTGACCTTCGCAAACTGGTCCATCAAGCCGCCGTCAAAGGCTATCTGCTCGTCTCCGTAACCGTGGTCCTCGTCGCAGGTCACGGCGTTGCTACGATCGATTCGAAAGGGATTGGCCGCGTTAGGATTGTTGGTCAGCAATCCGGCTTGCTCGAGGCCGTTCACGCGAGGCGTGTCGTCCTTCGCGGCTGCAAAAAAACTTGTGCTGTCATTGTTCGGTTTCGCGTGCGGATAGGTCCCGAAATAATGATCGAATGAAATGTTCTCTTGGAAAATGACCACGACGTGCTTAATGGGCGTAGTGGTCTTGAAGTCGTCTTTGTCGGCACCGAACAGCGGGGCTGGGAGCAACGCAATTGCCGCCGCGGCGACCGCGACCACGGCCTTGGTAAAGCGATGATGCATAAGATTCTCTCCTTGATTTCGCAATCTCGAACAGCGAAGTGGACTTAGCGCGGACGGGACACATCCGACGGGCTACGCAGGCGTGCCCGCAGCACTAGGTTCTAAGCTTCCGATGTTAGCGGTAGATGAACGCCTGGTCAAAACTGATTGGCCCAGGTCCTAGACGCATGAAATCGCGGCGCAGCGAGAGCACGCCGTGGCCGAAACCGCTGTAATCGAGGGCTCTAGGCCAGACCGAAGGAGGCGAAGGCGGTAATCGCGGCGCAACCCAGTGCCACACCCAGCACGATTCCCGCGAGCACGTCGCTGAGGAAGTGCATACCCAGAACAACGCGCGACACCGCGATGCTAAAGGCCAGGAAGAACAGCGTGCCTTCGAGCGACGGATAAGAGTAACTGACCACCAGCGCGATCGAAAACGCGCTCATGGTGTGCCCGGAAGGAAACGAAAATTTGTCGGGAGGCAGGACCATGGACCAGCAGTGCGGCTCGAGCTGACATGGCCGCGGACGGTGGCTCAGCCGCTTGAGGACTTTGAAGACGAAAACGCCGCCCACCCCTGCGGCGCCAGCCGCTCCGATGGCTGCGAACCGCTGCGGGCCGCCATACAGCAAAAGCATGATGCCGAGCCCGTACCACAGCCAGCCGTCGCCCATGCGCGTGGCGGCGATCATCCAGTAGCGAATCCACCGCGGGGCGCGCCAACGGTTCATGCGCCGCATCACGCGGTGGTCGCGGCGCTCGATAAAACCCCAGACGTGGCGTGTGACGGTCATCGCGTCACCTCAATGCTCGATCAGAGGCATCTCCAAGGCTTCAACTTGCCAGGTTCGATTCCAGGCTCGGGCCCAGCGGCCTCAGCAGGTGCGTAGTCTTCTTCCCGCTATGTGGTCTTGCGGACCACTTGCGGCAGAAGCGCATTTCGTTGAGCCAATGTCCAGCCGTGAATGCCGGTACGAAGACCGCCAGAGGCATGAGCGGAAGGGTCCAGGGCTCCGCATACAGCAGGGAGCGCACGATGCGATAGACGTCGACGGTAATTTTGGCGTAGCTGCCGTGAACGCCGTGAACCACGCTGTTTCCCGCGCGCAGCCCGGAGAAGAACTCCTCAACGCTTCGCGCTCCGGGAACTTCGGTGAAGGTGCGGCCGACGCCAGCAATGGTGTGCGAATCGCTGCCAGCAATTTGAATTTTCCCGAGCCGCTCGGCGAGCCGTTGCGCCTCGCGGTTGGATCGTGACCACATCTGCCCGTTGCGGGTTTCAAAGGCGGGAACGTGGGACGGGAACCAACAGAAATCGTCCTCGTGCCGCGGCCCTGTCAGGCCGGAAAAAACGTGGTTCACGCTGCAAAAGAGCTTGCGCTCGGTGAGATACATCATCAGCGAAAGAAAATCGTCGCGTCGCCGTTGGATTTCCGCATGATCCCGCTCGGCAATTCCATACACGCCCAGATGCATCTCGGTACCGCTGGGCATCTGCACGGAGACTTCTTCACTCAAGAAGAAGTCGGGGTAGCGGCGGAGCACTTCCACCGCGTCGATGGAATCGTGATCGGTGATGGTTACAATGGACATACCGAGGTGCTTGAGCCGCTCATAGACTTCCGCAGGGTCGTTGTAGGACTCGCGGCAAAAACGGTTCAAGCCGGGCGCAGTGAACATTCCGGAAGCGAGTGAATGAACGTGAAGGTCGCAGCGCATGGGACAATTTTCGATTGGGGATATGAACAGCCCGTGAAGAGGTTACAAATTCTGCGTAAATGTGCTCATGGAACTAGGTGAGCACATGGGACTTCCTGGCTTATCCACATGGCATCGAGTGTGCTCTTGGACGCGAAACCTATGCGTGTGACACAATGCGCGTGATGAAGAAAATTTATGTGGTCTTTCACGACGGCGGTGGTGGCCATCGCAATGCCGGGGTCGCGCTGAAGACCATCGTCGAGCAGCAGCAACGCCCCTGGGATGTGGAGCTGGTGCAATTCCAGGAATTGACCGACAAGCTGGACATTCTCCGCAAGCTCAGCGGCATTCGCATTCAGGAACAGTACAACGTCCTACTTCAGAACGGCTGGACCCTTGGTAGCGTGTATCTGCTGCGCCTGCTGCAAGCAACGATTCGAATTTTCCATGGCCCGCTGGTGCGCTTGCTGGAAGAGTTTTGGCGGCAAAAGCCGGCCGATTTGCTGGTTTCCGTGATACCGCATTTCAATCGCGAGATATGCGAGAGCTGGAACAGGGTCTACCCCGGCCGTCCATTCGTCACGCTGATCACCGACCTTGCCGACTTCCCGCCGCGCTTTTGGATCGAGTCGCTCCAAGAGCAGTACGTTATCGCCGGCACGGAACGCGCCGCAGAGCAGGCTCGCGCGCTGGGCCACGACGACGCGCACATCTTTCGTACTTCCGGCATGATTCTGCGCCCGGATTTTTACGCGCCGGACAATTCGGATCCGGTCGCGCTGCGGAGTGAGCTCGGTTTGCAGCCCACTTTACCCACGGCGATCGTGCTGTTCGGCGGGCACGGCTCCAGGGTGATGTATGACATCGCCAAGCGCCTCGGTGCCGCGCAGCTGCATTTGCAATTGATTCTGATTTGCGGGCGCAACGAGGAGCTCGCCGCGAAATTCCGCGCGCGCACGTGGCGGATGCCCGTGAAAGTAATCGGCTTCACCAAGGAAATCCACAAATTGATGCGCGCAGCGGATTTTCTGATCGGCAAGCCGGGGCCGGGCAGCATCGCGGAAGCGATGGTGCGCAAGCTGCCGGTGTTGATCGAATGCAATGCCTGGACGCTTCCGCAGGAGCGCTACAATGCCGAATGGGTAATCGAGAAGCGCGTGGGAATCGTGCT
>WNFC01026174.1_pt1 | contig 10727 bp, 8 predicted proteins | sample 5400541 | NCBI WGS metagenome assembly WNFC01 (sample SAMN13153342, study PRJNA577476) | soil metagenome | isolation source: 120 cm saprolite under Douglas fir tree site 2 hole 2 replicate 1 | place: USA:California | collected 2015-04-18
CGCATCCCGCCGCCGCCAGAGCCGTCGCGACGACCAAAGCCAACGTGCGCTTCATCATAGTGTGGCGTCCTCGATATGGGTTTCCCTCACTTGGCGGCCGGTTTCAGGAAGGAGTCTATGAGCACGGCGGTGATGATCACGACGCCGATCACGATCTGCTGGAAGAACGAAGACGTCCCGAGGAGGTTCAGCCCGTTGCGCAGCACGCCCATGATGAGGGCGCCGATCAAGGTGCCGTGCAGCGTGCCCACGCCACCGGAGAGGCTGGTCCCGCCGATGACGGTGGCGGCGATGGCGTCGAGCTCGTAGTTGATCCCGGCGATGGGCTGCGCGGAGTTGAGCCGCGCCGTGAGCAGCACCGCGGCCAGCCCGCTGGCCACCCCGGAGAGCACGTACACCATCGTCTTGTGGAAGCCCGCGCTGATTCCGGAAAGCCGCGTGGCCTCCTCGTTGCCGCCGATCGCGTAGACGTAGCGCCCGAAACGCGTCCGCGTCAGCAGGAAGTGCCCTAGCGCATAGACCACGATCGTGAGGACCACGGGCGCGGGGACGCCCAGCACGCGGGCGGTCGAGAGCTGGCGGAAGCTCGCCGCGAACCCCGAGATGGGGCGGCCGGAGGTGAAGACGAGGGCGGCGCCACGCGCGATGCTCATCATGCCGAGGGTGGCGATGAAGGCGGGCAGCCGGCCCCTGGTGATGAGCAGGCCGTTCACGAACCCGCTCGCCCCGCCCACGGCCAGGCCGGCCAGGATGGCCGCGGGCGCCGGCCAGCCGGCCTGGAGCGCGCTGGCCAGGACGACCCCCGAGAGCGCGAGCAGCGAGCCCACGGACAGGTCGATCCCCCCGGAGAGGATCACGAACGTCATCCCCACCGCGATCACCGCGTTGATGCTGGTCTGCTCCATCACGTTGAGCAGGTTCGAGACGGAGAGGAAGTGCGGGGTGAGCACGGAGAGCAGCGCAACGAGGGCGACCAGGCCGACCAGGGTGCCCAGCTCGCGCGCGCGGCGGGCGGTGGCGCCTTTCAGCACGAGGAGGTCAGCTGGCCTGCCCGAGGGCGAACGCCAGCACCTCGGCCTGGGTGGTGCGAGTGGACTCGAGCTCGGTCACGATCCGCCCGCCGCGCATGACCAGCACGCGGTCGCTCATGCCCAGCACCTCCGGCAGCTCGGAGGAGATCATCAGGATGCCCTTGCCCTCCGCGGTGAGCGTGTTCATGAGCTCGTAGATCTCGATCTTGGCCGGCACGTCGATGCCGCGCGTGGGCTCGTCCACGATCAGCAGGTCTACGCTCGCGGCCAGCCATTTCCCGAGCACGATCTTCTGCTGGTTCCCTCCGGAGAGGAGTCGCGCGGGCTGGGCAAGGCTCGGCGTCTTGATGCGCAGGTCGGCGACGCAGCGTCCGGCCAGGGCGGATTCGCGGGTGGAGCGCACCACGCCCCACGGCGACAAGCGGCGCGTGTTGGGCAGGGCCACGTTGCGCTCGACGGAGAGGCCCAGCACGAGCCCCTGCGTCTTGCGGTCCTCGGGCACGAGCCCGATCCCGTGGGCGAGGGCATCGGAAGGATGCCGGATCACGACCGCACGGCCTCTCAGGGTGACCGTTCCCGACTGCGCGGGCTCGGCCCCCACCAGCGTGCGCGCCAGCTCGGTGCGCCCCGCGCCCAGGAGGCCGGTGATGCCGACGATCTCCCCGCGCCGGAGGGTGAAGCTGACGTCGCGCACGTGGGTCCCGCGCGTGAGGTGCTCGACCCGCAGCAGCTCCTCGCCGGGCGCGGGCCGGCGCCGCGGGAAATGCTCGCCCACCTCGCGGTCCGCCATCAGGCGCACGAGCTCCGGGATCGGGGCTGCGCGGGCGGGGAGCGTGGTGACCCGACGCCCGTCCCGCATCACGGTCACGCGATCGCCGATGCGGGCGACCTCCTCCAGCCGGTGGGAGATGTAGATGATGGAGGTGCCGCGCGCGCGCAGGCGCTCGATGGTGGCGAAGAGCTGATCGATCTCCGCGGCCGTGAGCGCGGACGTCGGCTCGTCCATGATGAGGATGCGTCCTTCCTCGGACAGGGCCTTCGCCACCTCCACCATCTGCTGATGGGCGATGCCCAGCTCGCGGACGGGACGGGCGGGGTCGACGCTGACGCCCAGGTCGGCGAGGAGGCGCGCGGCCGCCTTCTCGGCGGCGCGGCGGTCGAGGACGCCCCAGCGCCCGGGCTCCTTGCCCAGGAAGATGTTGGCGGCCGCGGAGAGGGGCGGGACCAGGTTCAGCTCCTGGTAGATGGTCCGGATCCCGAGCTGCTGGGCATGGCGTGGTCCCTGGATCTCGACGGCCTGACCGTCGACGCGGATCTCTCCCGAATCCTTGCCGAGCGAGCCGCTGAGGATCTTCATGAGCGTGGACTTGCCGGCGCCGTTCTCGCCGAGCAGGACGTGCACCTCGCCCGGCGCCACCTCCAGGTCCACGTCGTCGAGGGCGACCACTCCGGGAAAGGACTTGCGGACCGTCTGCATGTGCAGCCGCAGCGGCCGCGGGTCAGGACTCACGGACCCCCTCGCGCGGCGGGGCCGTGGACGCGCGCACGACGAGGCTGGGGGAGAGGACCACGCGCCGCGGCTCCTCGCGGTCCTGGTCGACGCGCTCGAGCAGCGTGCTCAGCGCGAGCTGGCCCATCTCGATCCGCGGCTGATGGATGGTGGTGAGCGAGATGTGGCGGAGGGCGGCCAGCGACGTGTTGTCGTAGCCGACCAGCGAGACGTCGTCGGGCACCTTGAGGCCGCTCTCCTCGATGGCATTGAGGGCGCCGATGGCGGCGAGGTCGTTGGCGGCGAAGATGGCCGTCGGCCGCGGTCTCTGCCCGAGCAGCACGAGGCAGCCCCGGTGGCCGCCTTCCTCCGTATACGTGCCGGAGACGACGGACACGAGCTCTCCGAGAGAGAGCCGCTTCATCGCCGCCTCGTATCCGCGGCGACGGTCGGGGGCGCCGGCGCCCTCACCGCCGTCGATGTGCGCAATGCGACGGTGCCCGAGGCCGAAGCAGTGCTCGACCGCGATCTCCGCCCCCTTGCGGTCGTCGTTGGTGACGCTGTCGACGGCGGGGCCGCGCGCTTCGCGCCCCACGACCACGATGGGGACCTCGAGGCTCGCGCGTACGATCACGTCGTCGTCGAGCACGGGGCTGCCCAGGATGACGCCGTCCGCGCGGAGCTGGAGCAGCGTCTCCATGGCGTCGGCTTCGCGCGCGGCGGCGCGGTTGCCGCTGTTGACCAGGACCTTGTATCCCGTGCGCGCCGCCTCCTCCTGGATTCCGGCCACGACGTCCGCGAAGAACGGATTGTGGAGGTCGGACACCATCACCCCGACCAGGTGCGTGCGGCGCTGCACCAGGCTGCGCGCCATGGCATTCGGCCGATAGCCCAGCTCCGCGGCCGCCTTGTTGACGGCCTGGCGGCGGCCCGGGCTCACATGGTCGGCGCCCCGCATGACGAGCGAGACGAGGGACTTCGATACGCCGGCGCGTCGCGCCACGTCGGTGATCGTCGGCTTGTCCGGCTGGACCTTGGAAGACACTGGAACGTTCCACCAAAGGACGACGCACTCTACGCCAACGGGGCCGCGGACCCAAACGCCCCGTTCAGGTCGACGCTTGACCCCCGGCCGCCCGCTCTCTAGATTCGAATTTCGTCGTTCATCAGCGGGAGGGTGGAATGCGGCACCGGCTCGGAGTGGGTCTGCTCGTGACGACGCTGGCCGCAGGTGGGACCGCGGGCGCGTACGCCCAGGACTACAAGGTGCTGCAGCGGGCCACCCTCGGTGGCGAGGGGGGATGGGACCTCCTGGCCGTGGACGCCGTGGGGCACCGCCTGTACGTCGCGCGTGGCACGCGCGTGATGGTGATCGACGCCGAAACCCTGAAGCTCGTGGGCGAGATACCGGACACGGCGGGCGTCCATGGCGTGGCCGTCGCGTCCGACCTCGGCCGCGGCTTCACGTCGAACGGCCGCACGTCCAACTCGACGATCTTCGACCTCAAGACGCTGGCCAAGGTCGGCGAGGTCAAGACGGGCGAGAATCCGGACGCCATCCTGTACGAGCCGAAGTCGCATCGCGTCCTCGCCTTCAATGGGCGGAGCAAGGACGTGACCGTGATCGACGCGAAGGCGGGCACGGTCGCGGGGACGGTCCTTCTCGAAGGACAGCCGGAGCTCGCGGTCGACGACGGCACGGGCACCGTCTTCGTGAACCTCGAGGACAAGAGCGAGGTCGTGGCCCTCGATCCCGTGGCCCTGAAGGTGAAGGCGCGCTGGCCTTTGGCCCCGTGCGAGGAGCCCACCGGGCTCGCCATCGACCGCGCGCACCGGCGGCTTTTCGCGGCCTGCGCCAACAAGATGATGGCGGTGATGAACGCGGATAGCGGGAAGGTGGTCACGACCGATCCACGAGATCTCCCCGGACAAGTTCGAGGTGGTGCAGACGGTGGACACCGCGAAGAGCGCCCGCACGATCGATCTCGATCCCAAGACGCACAAGCTCTACCTCGTGGCCGCGCAGTTCGGGCCGCCCCCGTCGCCGACGACGGAGCAGCCGAGGCCGCGGCCGGCGATGGTGCCGGGGACCTTCGAAGTGCTCGTCGTCGGACGCTAGCCGGCCCGCGAGCCGCGGCCGCCCCGCGGGATATAAGATTCCGGCCATGACCAGTCCGACCCCCGTCGTCGCCCGCTGGGACGTCGAAGCCTACCTGCCCGCCGCCGTGCTCGACGAGATCACCGACGTCCGCATCGAGCACCCGCGGTGGGTGATGAAGGAGGCGCGCCGGCGGAAGCGCCGGAAGACGCTCGCCCCGGACGGCCGCCTGGTGCTGGCCGCGGTGGACCATCCGGCCCGGGGCGTGAACGAGATCCGCGGCGACGCCCTGGCCATGGGCGACCGCCACCAGTACCTGGCGCGGGCGCGCCGGGTGCTCGACGACCCGGACCTGGACGGGATCATGGCCACTCCCGACATCCTCGAGGAGCTGCTCATCCTGAGCCACCTGGAGCGGAAGAAGAAGGGCAAGGGGTTCCTCGACGGCCGCGTGATCGTGGGGAGCATGAACCGCGGCGGCCTCGCCGGCACCGCGTTCGAGATGGACGACACGTTCACGTCGATGAGCGCGGCGCGCATCGCGGAGCTCGGGTTCGACGGCGGCAAGATGATGTACCGCCTCGACCCGCAGGACCCGGCGTCCGGCCGAACCATCCAGGCCTGCGCCCAGGCCCTCAACGACCTGCGGAAGCACGGCCTGCCCGGTTTCCTGGAGCCGCTCGGCGTCGCCCGCGAGACCAAGGGCTACGTGCCGGCCAAGGACGCGGCCACGCTCGTGCGCCAGTGCGGCATCGCGGCCGGCCTCGGCGAATCCTCCGTCCATCTCTGGCTGAAGGTGCCCATCGTGGACGATCTCGCGCGGGTGTGCCGCGCGACCACGCTGCCCCTGCTTCTGCTCGGGGGCCCCGCGCGCGGGACGGCCGAGGAGACGCTGCGCGACTTCGCGACCGCCCTCGCCGCCGGCGCCCGCATCCGCGGCGCCATCATCGGTCGCAACCTCCTCTATCCCGGTGACGCGGATCCGTTGCCGCTTTCGCGGGCGCTGACTTCGCTCGTGCATCGCGGGGTGTCTCTTCCCGATGCCCTCCAGCACCTGGCCGAGGCGGCGCGCCCGCGTCGAAAGTCCGCCGCCGGCCGCGGCTGAGGCACTCGTGGGCGACGCTCTCGACGTGTGCGTGCTGGGACGCGTGGGCTACGACCTCTACGCCGTCGAGCAGGGACGCCCGCTGGCGGAGGTCGAGCATTTCTCGCGGCACCTCGGCGGGTCCAGCGCGAACATCGCGGTCGGGCTCTCCCGCCTGGGCCGCCGCGTGGCCATCATCTCGAGCGTCGGGGACGACGCGCTCGCCGATTACCTGATCTCCTTCCTGGACAAGGAGCGCGTGGACGCCCGGCGCGTCACGCGGGTCGCGGGGTACGGCACGTCGCTCTGCCTGACCGAGGTCTCGCCGCCCGACCGGTTCCCGCAGGTCTTCTATCGGTACAAGCCCGCGGACAGCCAGGTCCAGGTGGGCGAGGCCGAGCTGGCCCTCGTGCGCAGCGCGCGGATGTTCGTGACCAACGGCACCAGCCTCTGCGCATCGCCCTCGCGCGAAAGCACCACGCGCGCGCTGGAAGCGGCCCGCGCCGCGGGCGTGCGGACGGTGCTCGACGTGGACTACCGACCCAGCTCGTGGACGTCGGCGGAAGAGGCGGGCCGCGCCGCGCGCACCGTGCTGCCCTGGGTGGACGTGGTAATCGGCAACGAGGACGAGGTCGCGCTGCTGACCGGCCAGCGCGATCCGCGCGACCAGGTCAAGGCGGTGCTCGAGGCCGGAGTGGGGCTGCTCGTGCGCAAGCTCGGCGCCGCCGGCGTGGAAGCCTTCACGCGGCAGAGCGCGGCGTTGCAGCCGCCCATCCACGTGACGGTCGGCAGCACGATCGGGGCCGGGGACGGCTTCGCGTCCGGCTTCCTGTCCGCGCTTCTGGACGGCCGGCCGTTGGAGGACTGCCTCCGCTACGGCAACGCGGCGGCCGCGATCGTGGTCAGCCGCGTGAGCTGCTCGGACGCCATGCCGTATCCGCACGAGGTGGAGGCGCTGCTTGCCCGGCCCTGAGCCCCGCCTGCATTTCCCCGCGGGCCGCATCGCCGATGGTTCCGATCCCGTTCACGTCACGCCCACACTGGCCGGCTGGACGTTCTCCGGATTGCGCGTGCTGCGGCTGGCGGCGGGGGAGTCGCGTGCGATCGACACCGGCGCGAACGAGATGGTCGTGCTGCCCCTCTCCGGCTCCGCCACCGTGCGCGCCGACGGGCACCGGTTCCGATTGGAAGGACGCGCTTCCGTGTTCGACCGCGTCACCGACTTCGCCTATCTGCCGCGGGACACGCGGTTCGAGATCGAGAGCGACGGCGGAGGCGAGTTCGCCCTCCCCATGGCGCAGGCGCGGCGGCGGCTGGAGCCCGCCTACGGGCCGGCCGAGCGCGTGCCCGTGGAGATCCGGGGCGCGGGCGACGCGACGCGCCAGGTCACGAACTTCTGCACGCCGGGAACCTTCGCCACCGACCGCCTCAGCGCGTGCGAGCTCATCACGCCGGCGGGGAACTGGTCGTCCTTCCCACCCCACAAGCACGACGAAGAGCGCGCGGGCGAAGCCATCCTGGAGGAGATCTACTACTTCCGCATCCACGGCCCGTCCGGTTTCGCCGTCCATCGCACCTACGCCGCGGACGGGACCTTCGACCTCACCGTCACCATCGGGGACGGAGACGTCTTCCTGGTGCCCCGCGGCTATCACGGGCCGAGCGTGGCCAGCCCCAACCACGACCTCTACTACCTGAACGTGCTGGCCGGCCCCGGCGCGGAGCGCACGATGGCGTTCTGCGACGATCCCCAGCATCACTGGATCCGCGAGACGTGGGGCGCGCTGGCGCCGGATCCGCGCGTGCCCGTCACCAGCGCGAACGGGAGGGTCCGATGAAGACGCAGCGGCTGACCGTGGGCCAGGCCGTCGTCTCCTTCCTCGCGAATCAATACAGCGAGCGCGACGGCGTGGAGCGGCGCTTCGTCCCCGGCGTGTTCGGGATCTTCGGCCACGGCAACGTCGCCGGCCTCGGGCAAGCGCTGCAGCAGGCCGGTGACCGCATGCGCTTCTACCTCGCGCGCAACGAGCAGGCCATGGTCCACCTCGCCGCCGCCTACGCGAAGATGGCGAATCGGCTGGCCACGCTCGCCTGCACGACGTCGATCGGGCCCGGCGCCACCAACATGCTGACCGCGGCCGCGGGGGCGACGATCAATCGCCTGCCCGTGCTCCTCCTGCCCGGGGACATCTTCTCGACGCGCCGGGTGGCGCCCGTCCTGCAGCAGCTCGAATCGCCGCAATCGCAGGACATCTCGGTCAACGACGCCTTCCGCCCGATCTCCCGCTACTGGGACCGCATCTACCGGCCGGAGCAGCTGGTGACGTCGCTCCTGGAGGCCATGCGCGTCCTGACCAGCCCCGCGGAGACGGGCGCGGTGACGCTGGCCATCCCGCAGGACGTCCAGGCGGAGGCCTTCGACTTTCCGGCCGAGCTCTTCGCGAGGCGCGTCTGGCGCGTGCGCCGCGCCGTGCCGGAGCCGGAAACGCTGCGCGCCGCGGTGGCGCAGATCCGATCGGCGAAGCGGCCGCTCCTCGTCGCCGGCGGTGGGGTGCTCTACTCCGACGCCACGGCGGCGCTGCGCGCGTTTGCGGCGGGCACCGGCATCCCGGTCGGCGAGACCATGGCGGGAAAGGGCGCGCTCGCCTACGACGACCCGCTGGCCCTGGGCGCGATCGGGGCCACGGGCACGCCGGGCGCGAACATCATGGCCCGCGAGGCCGACCTCGTGATCGGCATCGGCACGCGATACTCGGACTTCACGACCGCCTCCAAGACGGCGTTCCAGGATCCGGACGTCCGGTTCGTGAACGTCAACGTCTCGGAGTTCGACGCCTTCAAGCACGCGGCCCTTCCGGTGGTCGCGGACGCGCGGGTGGCGCTGGACGCGCTGCGGGGCGCCCTGGAGGGCTGGCAGGTGGCACCGGCGTACCGCGAGCGGGCCGCGAAGTTCAACCGCGACTGGGACGCCGAGGTCCAGAAGCATTACGACCGCGGCCACTCTCCATTGCCGAGCCAGGGCGAGGTCATCGGCGCCGTCAACACCTTCGCGCGCCCGCAGGACGTCGTGGTGTGCGCCGCGGGCAGCCTGCCCGGCGACCTGCACAAGCTCTGGCGGACGCGCGATCCCAAGGGCTACCACCTCGAGTACGGCTACTCCTGCATGGGCTACGAGGTGGCGGGCGGCGTCGGAGTGAAGATGGCCGCGCCCGACCGCGACGTCTACGTCATGGTGGGCGACGGCTCGTGGCTGATGATGTCGTCCGACCTCGTCACCGCGCTGCAGGAAGGAATCAAGATCACGGTGATCCTCATCGACAACGGCGGGTTCGGGTCGATCGGCAACCTCTCGACGTCGGTGGGGTCGGACGCCTTCGGCACCAAGTACCGCTACCGCGGCGCGGACGGACAGCTCTCCGGCGAACGGGTCCGCGTGGACTTCGCGGCCAACGCGCGCAGCCTCGGCGCCCACGTCATCGCCTGCCCGACCATCGCGGACCTCCGGACCGGCCTCGCGGAGGCGCGGACGCAGACGCGCGCGACCGTGCTCACCATCGAGACCGACCCCGCCGCGGGCGTGCCCGGCTACGAATCGTGGTGGGACGTGCCCCCGGCGGAGGTCTCCGAGATGGACAAGGTGAAGGCGGCGCGTCGCGCGTACGAGGAGGCGGTCAAGAAGGAACGCTGGTTCCTGTGAAGATCCGCCGTACGGTCGTCGCCCTCCTGGCCGCCCTGGCCGCCGTCCTGGCCCTGCGCATCTGGCCGGCGCCCCAGGCCAGCGGGTCGGGCGCGCCGCGCCTGGTGCTGTTCATCTCCGTCGATCAGATGCGCTACGACTACCTCACGCGCTTCGCCCCGCTCTACCGCGGCGGCTTCAAGACGCTGCTGGACCGCGGCGCCATCTTCCCGAATGCGTTCTACCGCCACGGCAACACGGAGACGGGCCCGGGCCACTCCGTGCTGCTCTCCGGCCGCAGCGGCTGGCATTCCGGCATCGTCGCCAACCAATGGTTCGACGCCGTCCTCAGGCGCGAGGTCAACGTCGTGGAGGATCCCGCCGTCCGGAACATCGGCGGCTCCGGCGCCGGATACGGCGCCTCGCCCGTGAACTTCATCGGCTTCACCGTCGGGGACATGCTCAAGAAGCGGACGCCGGGATCGCGGGTGGTCGGCATCTCGCTGAAGGACCGCGCGGCCATCCTCATGTCCGGGCCGCGCGCCGACGCCGCGTACTGGTACGACACCGGCACCGGCGGCTTCGTGACCAGCACCTATTACGCCAAGACCCCGCCCTCGTGGCTGACGCAATGGAACGCGCGCCGACTCGCCGATTCCCCCCAGTGGCGCGTCTGGTCGCGCCTGCTGCCCGACGAGGCGCCCTATCTCAAGTACGCGGGGCCGGACGACGTGAAGGGGGAGCTCGACAACGTGGACACCGTGTTTCCGCACCGCCTGCACGAGGCGCCGCCCTCGCCGAAGTTCTACGACGAGCTGCGACGCACGCCGTTCGGCGACGAGCTGCTGCTCGACGCCGCCCTGGCCGCGATGACGGCGCACCAGCTCGGCGCGGACGACGATCCCGACGTCTTCGCCGTCGGCTTCTCGTCCAGCGACGTCATCGGGCACGCCTTCGGCATGGACAGCCAGGAGGAGATGGACGAGTACCTGCGCCTGGACCTGACGCTCGGACGTCTGCTCGACGAGGTCGACCGGCGCGTGGGCCTCGACCGCGTCCTCATCGGGTTGAGCGCGGACCACGGCTCGATGCCCCTGGTCGAGAACCTCCAGGCCCGGGGCGTCGCCGCGCGCCGCGTCCGGCCGGCGGAGATCCTGGATCCGGTGACGCGCGCGCTGGAGTCGCGCTTCGGTGCGCACAGCGGCCTCATCGCGCGGTTCTCCTCTCCCGACTTCTATCTCGACCTCGACGCGATCGCACGCCGGGGGCTGGCTCGCCGTGACGTCGAGGCGACGGCGGGGAAGGCGCTGATGGAGACGGGCCTCGTGGAGAAGGTGTACACGCAGGAG
>WNFC01009582.1_pt1 | contig 10726 bp, 7 predicted proteins | sample 5400541 | NCBI WGS metagenome assembly WNFC01 (sample SAMN13153342, study PRJNA577476) | soil metagenome | isolation source: 120 cm saprolite under Douglas fir tree site 2 hole 2 replicate 1 | place: USA:California | collected 2015-04-18
GCCCAATTTCATTAAGTTGGCGCCGGTGCACCGCGCGCTCGCCCAGCGGGGCGACGTGGAGCACGTCATCGTGCACACCGGGCAGCACTATGATGACGGCTTGTCGGGCAGCTTCTTCTCCGAGCTCGCGCTGCCGGCACCCCAGCGCAACCTCGGCGTCGGATCGGGAACGCACGGGAAGCAGACGGCGGCCATCCTCGAGCGGTGCGAAGCGGTGTGTCAGGATCTCGCCCCCGACTGGGTCGTGGTGTACGGTGACGTCAACTCGACCGTTGCCGGGGCGCTGGCCGCCGTCAAGCTCGGGATCAAGGTCGCCCACGTCGAGGCCGGGTTGCGCAGCGGCGACCGCGCGATGCCCGAGGAGCATAACCGCATCCTCACCGATCACCTGGCCGACCTGTTGCTGGCGCCGTCCCGGGACGCGGTCGCGAACCTCTTGAAGGAAGGCCTCCCGCCCGATCGGATCCGCTTCGTGGGCAACGTCATGATCGACGCCCTGGTCGCGGCGTTGCCGACGGCGCGCGGACTCCGGGCGGCCGAGCGACGGGGCCTCACCGCGGGCTCGTACGCGCTGGTCACGTTGCATCGCCCGTCCAATGTGGACGACCCCCAGGGCCTGGCCGAACTGGTGGGAGCCCTGGACACGATCGCCGGACATCTGCCCGTCGTCTTCCCGCTGCATCCGCGGGCGCGCCGTCGGCTCGAGGAGCAGGGCCTCACGGCGCGGCTCGCGCGCGTGCACCTCGTGGAGCCGCTGCCGTACCTCGAGATGGTGAGCCTCGTCGACAGTGCGCGGCTCGTGATCACCGACTCGGGTGGCCTGCAGGAAGAGACTACGTTCCTGGGCGTCCCGTGCTTGACCGTGCGGGCCAACACCGAGCGGCCGATCACCGTCACCCACGGCACCAACCGGTTAGTCGCCGATGTCCGCGGGCTCGTCGCCGCGGTGCTCAATGAAGCGCGGCGCCAGCCGCCGGGGGCGCGGGGAGCGCCGGGAGCGATCGAGCGCTGGGATGGTCACGCCGCCGAGCGCATCGCGGCCGCGCTGTGCGCGAACGAGCACTTCGGCTGGTAGCACTGGGCACCGATTGCGCGCGAGAGGAGCGCTCTGAAGCGGGACATCCGGGTGTGGTTCGATTTCGAGAACACGCCCCACGTGCTGTTTCTGGAGCCGTTCGTCCGGCGCGTGCGGGCCGCCGGCTGGGCGACGTGCCTCACGGCGAAGCCACAGGCACAGACGCTCGAGCTCGCCCGGCTGCGGGGACTGGACGTGCAAGCGGTAGGCGCCGGAGATCTCGCGGGGCTGACGCGCAAGGTCCTGGGCGGGGTCCGGCGCGTCGCGGCGCTGGTGCGCTGGATCGCCCGGTCCGGACGGCCCACGTTGCTCGTGTCGGGCTCACGCACGGCGTCGCTCGCCGCGCGGCTCGCGGGCGTGCGCGCCGTGGGGTTGTTGGACTATGAGCATGCGGAGCAGGGCGCGCTGGCGATCGGGTGCCGGGCGCTCTGGTTCCCGGATATTTTGCGGCGGGTGCGCCTGCCGCCTTGGACCCGGCGCGTGGCGCGCTATTATGAAGGCCTCAAGGAGAATCTGTATCTCGATGACTGGCCGCTCGATCGGAAGGCGGAGCGGCGCGCCCTCGGGGTCGCCCCCACCGACTACCTGGTGGTGGCGCGTCCCCCGGCGGATTCGGCCCACTACGCCGTCGAGCGCAGCGCTCCGCTCTGGCGCACCGCGGTGCGCGGGCTCGCCGCTCGGCCGGCGACGCGGGTGCTGGTCGCGGCGCGCACCGAGGGGCAACGCCAGCAGCTGACGAGGTCACTGGCCGGGACGAAACGCGTGGAGCTCTTGCCCGACGCCGTGGTCGGCCCGCAGCTGGTGGTGGCGGCAGACTTGGTCCTGGGCGGGGGCGGGACGATGAACCGTGAGGCCGCGGTGCTGGGTGTGCCGGCCTGGAGCGTGTTCTCGGGCCCGAGCCCCGCGATCGACGAGCAGTTAGCGGCGGAGGGCCGGCTGCGCTGGGTGCGCTCCGAGCCGGAGTTGGTAGCGGCGTTCCGGGGCCCGCCACCGGCGCCCTTGGCGCGGCGTGGGCCGTTCCCGCAAGGCGTGACCGACATCATGAGGGACATCACCACGTGCCTGAGCGTGTGAAGGCAATCGACGAGGCCCGGGCGGGGAGGGCGGGGACGGGGAGTGAGCCGATCCCGTTCCTCGATCTCGTCGCGTCGCACCAGGGCCTCGAGGACGACCTGGTGGCGGCGTTCCGGCGCGCGCTGCACGCGGCGCAGTTCGTGGGGGGTCCGGAGGTCGACGCGTTCGAGCGGGAGTTCGCCGCCACCTGCGGCACGGCCGCGTGCGTCGGCGTGAACAGCGGGACGGATGCACTGCGCTTCGCCTGTACCGCGTTAGGGGTGCGTCCGGGAGATGAAGTAATCACGGTGGCGCATACGTTTATCGCCACCACCGAGGCGATCACCCAGGCCGGCGGCGCCATCCGCTTCGTCGATATCGACGAGCGCACCATGACAATCGACCCCGCGCTCGTGGAGGCGGCGGTCGGTCCGCGGACGGTGGGCATCGTCCCGGTGCATCTCTACGGCCACGCGGCGGATCTCGATCCCCTCCTTGCGCTCGCCCGGCGACGCGGCCTGTGGGTGCTCGAGGATGCGGCGCAGGCCCACGGCGCGACGTATCGCGGGCGGCCGGTGGGTGCGCTCGGGAGCCTGGGATGCTTCAGCTTCTACCCGGGCAAGAACCTCGGCTCGCTCGGCGAAGGCGGTGCCGTGGTTGGTGCCGATCCCGGGCTCCTGGCGATCGTGCGGCAGCAGCGCGAGCACGGGCAGTCGAGCAAGTATGTGCACGAGACGGAAGGGTTCAACGGGCGCCTGCACGCCATTCAAGCGGCGTTTCTGCGGATCAAGCTGCCGCACCTGCCGGTATGGAACACCGCCCGGCGCCGCGTCGCGGCGTGGTATCGCGATGCCCTCGCGAGGGTCGGAGACCTGGCGCTCCCCACGGAGCCTCTGTACGGGGAGCATGTCTACCACTTGTTCGTCGTGCGCACGGCTCGCCGGGACGCGCTGCGCGACCAGCTCGCGGCGCAGGGGATTGCGACGGGCGTGCACTATCCCACGCCGCTCCATCTCCAGCGCGCCTACGCGCGGCTCGGCCTTACGGCGGGCAGTCTCCCCGTCACCGAACGCGTGGCCAGCAGCTGTCTTTCTTTACCGATGTTTCCCGAGCTCTCCCAGTCGAGCGTGGGACGGGTGGCCGACGCGATCCGCGAGTTCTTTGATGGTTGAGTCTCGCTCGGTTCACGCCCCCGAGCGCCCGCGCCCTCCTGCCCGTTGTGCCAGCCTCCCGTCCTGATCGCGTGAACGTGCCCCGTTTGTGGCGCGGCGCCGCACCGCTCGGGGCGGCGGGCGCTCGCGGTGCCTGCTAGTGTGCGGCATCGGCGGCATCTGGGCACGCACACGCGATCGCGATCTCGTGTCCGTGGCGGCGCGGCTCGGGGGCGCGCTCGGCCACCGTGGCCCGGACGATCAGGGGTGGCTGTTGGCGTGGCCGGGTGAGTGTCGCGTGCGCGCGACGCGCGAGCTGGCGGCGCCGGACGGAGAGCCGCCACCCGATCTGGTGTTCGCTCACCGGCGGCTCAGCATCGTCGATCTGGCGGGCGGGTGGCAGCCGCTCGGGAACGAAGACGGCACGGTGTGGATCGCCTATAACGGGGAGATCTACAACCATCTCGCCTTGCGTCGTGAGCTCGAGGGCCTGGGCCACCGCTTCGCGACGCGCTCCGACACCGAGATGGTGGTGCACGCGTACGAGGCCTGGGGCCCCGAGGGCTTCGCGCGATTCAACGGCATTTTCGCGTTCGCCGTGTGGGACGTACCGCGACGCCGCCTCGTCCTCGCCCGCGACCCGCTCGGCGTCAAGCCGGTCTACGCCGGGAGCTCGGGCCCCGGCCTGTGGTTCGCCTCGGAGATCAAGGCGGCGGCCGCTGCCGGCCTCTATGCCCCCGCGCTCGATCGCGCGAGCCTCGAGCTCTATCTCACCTATCGCTTCGTCCCCTCGCCGGCGACGCTGTTCGCGGGCGTCGCGCGCGTGCCGCCCGGTCACTGGGTCGAGGCGGATCCCACGGCGTGGCGCTGGGCGCGGCCAGCGCGCTTTGCGCCGCTGCCGGCGCCCCCAACGCGGGGCGCGGCGCTCGCGGACTCGGTCGCACACCTCACCAGCGCGACCGAGGCTGCGGTCCGCGGTCAGCTGATGGCCGACGTGCCCGTCGGGGCGCTGCTCTCGGGTGGGCTCGATTCGTCGATCATCGTGGCGGTGATGCGCGACGTGGCGCCCGGCGCCGTGTCCGCGTATGCCGTCGGGTTCGGCGACGGCGCCGCGGACCAGGACACCGAGCTCACGCTGGCGCGGCGGGCCGCGTCCGCCTTGGGGGCGCGGCTCGACGAACTGAGCGTTGCGCCGGAGCAGTTTTTCGCGGCCTGGGTCGAGACGTTGCGCCAGTTGGATGAGCCGCTCGCGACGCCCGGGCATGTGCTGCTCGGGATGTTGTGCCGACGGGTTGGCCGGGACTTGAAGGTCGTGCTCACAGGCCAGGGCGCGGACGAGCCGTTGGGAGGGTATTTGCGGCACTCGGTCGAGCGCTGGGCTCCGCTCCTCGGGTCGCCGCCGATCGCTGCGCTGCTCCGCGCGGGGGCAGCCGTCGCCCCGGGGAGCGAGCGGGCACGCCGACTCGCCCACGTCGCGAGCGAGCGAGACCCGGCCGAGCGCTTCGTCGCGGCGTTCACGGTGTTCGACCCGGTCGAGCGGCGGGCGTTGCTCCGGCCCGAGGTCAGGCGCGCGACCGATCCCGACGCCGTGAGTGCGCCCGTGCGCTACTGGCTCGAGGGGAGCGACGGGCTCGACTCGCTCAACCGGCTGCTCTACGTGGACGCCCGTCTATCGCTCGCGGACGACCTGCTCCTGGGCGGCGACAAGGTCTCGATGGCGAGCTCGGTCGAAGCGCGCGTCCCGTATCTCGACCTCGACTACTTGGCGGTGGCCGAACGGATCCCCGGACGGTTCAAGATTTCCTGGCACTCGGGGCGCAAGCAGCTGCAGCGCCTGGTCGGCCGGCGGCTCCTGCCCCCCGCGCTCGCCCACGAGCTCGCGGGGGCGGGCAGCGGCTGGCGCCGGAAGCGGGGCTTCGACGTCCCGTTCGCGCGCTGGTTCCGCTCACGCTTCATCACGCAGGTGGGGGAGTACCTGAGCGGCCCGGGGGCGACGCTGACCGACTACCTGGAGCGCGGGGCGATTCAAGCGCTCATCGCGGAGCACGTGAGCGGGCGTGCCGACCACACCCGCCGCCTCGTCGCGCTGCTCACGCTCGAAGCGTGGCATCGCGCGTTCGTGCTGGGGGATACGGCCCCGCTGGCGCAGCTGTCGGTGGGCGGCTGACGCCATGTGCGGCCTCGCGGGGCTCGTCGGCACGGCACGCGGCCCACTCCCGCCTCGGGCAGCGCGCGCCGTCCTCGAGGCGCTCGGCCGGCGTGGGCCCGACGCCAGTCAGGCGTGCGCGGGCGACGGCTACACGCTGCTCCACACCCGGCTCCGCATCATCGACGTGTCGGCCGGGGCGGACCAGCCGATGGCGTTCCCCGCGCAGTCGCCGATCGTCATGGTGTTCAACGGCGAGATCTACAACTATCGCGCGTTGCGCGACGAGCTCGCGGCCCTGGGATGGCGGTTCGCGACGGCCTCGGACGCCGAGGTGCTGCTCGCTGGCTACCATTTCTGGGACACGCAGGTGTTCCGGCGCGCACGCGGCATGTGGGCGGTGGGGTTCTGGCACCCCGCCGAGCGCCGGCTCACGTTGTCGCGCGATCCGCTGGGCAAGAAACCGCTGTTCTACGCCGCGGGCGACGGCTGTGCCTTCGCCTCCAGCGCGACCGCGCTGCTCCCGCTGCTGGAGCGCACGCCACCGATCGACCCCGCCGCGCTCGACTGCTACCTCGCTCACCTGACGGTGCCGTTCGAGCACACGATCTTCGCCGGGGTGCACAAGGTGCCGCCCGGGTCGGCCGTGATCTGGCAGGCCGGACGTCCCTTGCGCACCGAGCGCTACTGGCAGCTGCCGGACGGCGCAGCGGTCGACCCCGAGGAGGCGGCGGGCGAAGTCGAGCGGCTGCTGCGCCGCGCCGTGCGGCGCCGGCTCGAGAGCGATGTCCCGCTGGGCGTGTTCTTGAGTGCCGGGTTCGATTCCGGCCTCGTGGCGGCGCTCGCGGCCGAGGAGAGCGGCCGCCGGCTCGTGGCCGTGACCGCGGGCACCACCGGCTCGGGGAGCGACGAGCGACCCGCCGCGCGGCTCGTGGCCCGCCGCTACGGGCTCGAGCACCACGCGCTCGAGGTACCCGTGGTGTCTGCCACCGCGCTGCCGCGGCTGCTCGCCGAGCTGGGCGAGCCGTTCGGCGACTCCTCGATCCTGCCGTCGTTCGAGGTGGCGCGGGCCGCGCGCCGGGACATCACGGTCGCGCTCACGGGTGACGGCGGCGACGAGGGCTTCTTCGGCTACGAGACGTTCCAGGGCGTGTATCTCGCCGAGCGCTACCGTCGCCTCGTCCCGGCGGGCGTGCGGCGTACGCTCCAGGTCGCGACCGGGTCGCCCGACGCGCGCGGGTGGCGGCGCCGGCTAGGGGCGCTGTGTGAGTACGGTGCGGCGCCGCTCGCCCAGTCGTTCCGGAACCGCATGGGCTTCGCGCCCCAGGCGCGCCGCGCGCTGTTGCGCCCCGACTGGCGCCCGGCGGCGCATCAGGCGGAGCACATCTACCGAGACCGCCTGGCCGGACTGCAGGCGCTGCCGGATAGCGACGCGCTGCGCCGCACGTTGTTCGGCACGTTTCTGCCCAACGACTACCTGCCCAAGGTCGACACCGCCACCATGGCCGCGTCGCTCGAAGCCCGCTGTCCGTTCCTGGACGTCGAGCTCGTGGAGTTCGTGTTGCGCCTGCCCGAGCGCGTGGCCTTCGCCCGCGCACGCCGCAAGCGACTGCTCGTGCCGCTGGTTCGCCGGCTCCTGCCACGCGCGCTGTGGGGGCGCCCGAAGACCGGGTTCACCGTCCCCGTGGCGGCGTGGCTGCGTGGGCCGCTCCGGCCAGCGTTCGAGGAATTCGTGCTCCGGCCCGGCACGCTCGTGACCGACATGCTCGACGGCGCGGAGGTGCGGGGATTACTGACGGCCCACGCGCGCGGCGCCGATCACAGTACGCGCCTCTGGGGGGTCCTCGCCCTGGGGGTGTGGGCCGCGGTGACCGTGGAGCGGCGCTGGTCCGCGACCGACCCGTTGCCCATGGGCGAGATGGCCGAGGTGGGGGCGTGACTGGGGGGCACGGGCTGCGGGTACTCGCCGTCACGAACATGTATCCGACGCCCGAGGATCCGACGTTCGGCAGCTTCGTCGCGAGCCAGATGGCGTCCATTGCGGACACCGGTGCGGAGGTGGACGTGTGCTTCATCAACGGGCGCCGCGGGGCGTGGGCGTACCTGGCGGCACCGCTCGGGGTCCGCCGGCGTGCCCGCCCGGACCGCGTTGACGTGGTGCATGCGCACTACGGCCTGACAGGCTTCGTGGCAAGCTTCCAGCCGCTGCCTTTGGTGGTCTCGTTTTGCGGCGATGATCTCCTCGGTACACCCGACGGGCGGGGTGGCCGGACGCCGAAGAGCCGGGTGATTCGGCGCCTGTCGCTCGCCGCGGCGCAGCGGGCCGACGGGATCATCTGTAAGTCGGACGAGCTGCGCGATCAGTTACCCCGCAGTGCCGATCGCGCGCGGGCCCGAGTCATCCCGAACGGCGTCGACACGAGCCGCTTCTCACCCGGGGACCGCCTGGCGGCCCGCGGCCGGCTTGGGCTCGCGCCGGAGGCGAAGCTGGTCTTGTTTCCCCACACCCGGCGGGAAGCGCGGCGCAAGCGGTTCGACCTGGCGGAAGCGGCGCTCGGCGAACTCGGGCGCCAGGGCAGCGCGGGCGAGCTGTGGGTGGTGAACGGCGTCGCGCCGCGCGACATGCCGGATCACTACCGCGCGGCGGACTGCGTGCTCTTGACCTCGGATCATGAGGGATCGCCCAACGTCATAAAGGAAGCGCTGTGTTGCGACCTCCCGGTCGTATCGGTCGACGCGGGCGACGTGCGGCGCTGGCTCGCGCTCGCGCCGGGGTGCGCGGTCGTGGCGCGTGATCCCGGAGCGATCGCTGCGGGCCTTCGCACCGTGCTCGCCACGGCGCCTCGCGTGGACGGGTCCCGGGTGCGGGCGGAGGTCGCGTTGGCCGAGACGGCGGAGCAGGTGATCGGGGTGTACGAGGAGGCGATGGGGCGGCATCGGTCTGCGGGCCGTGCGGGCGCCGCCCGATGAGACGCGCGCATGCCCCGCAGTGGACGTGACGCAGACCGTCGTCGTGGATGCGCGCATGCTCGCCTATCCCCTCACGGGGATTGGGCGCTACGTGCTGGAGCTCTTGACCCGCCTCGTCCGACGTCCCGAAACCGATTGGGTATTGCTCAGCGCGCGCCCAATTCCCGCGGCGGTGCGGGCGGCGTTTACGGGGGCGGTCGAGTGGATTGAAGGGCGCGCGACTCAACGGGCCGAGTGGTGGACCCAGCGGACCGCCGTCCGGGAACTCAAGCGTCGGCCCGGGGCGCGTTTTCTCGGGCTCGCGAGCTCGGTGCCGTTTTTCGGGCCCCGGTCGAGCCGCTACGCGCTCGTCGTCTACGACCTGTCCTCTTTCGTCGTTCCCACGCGCACCCACCCGAGCGACTTCATCAAGGCGGTCGCCGTGACGCTGCCGTCCATTTGGAAAGCCGATCGCCTGCTCGCGATCTCACCGCAGGTCGCCGCCGAGCTGGCGCGCTACATCCCCGGGAGCCGTACCCGCACGACCGCCCTGCCGCTCGGGGGAACGCGCCTCGCGGTGCGCGCGCCGGAACCGTTCGAGCGGCGCCACGGCTTTCTGGCCGTTGGCTCCTACCCGCGCAAGAATACCGGCCTGCTGTTGCAAGCCTATGCGCGCCTGCCGGAGGACGTGCGGGCCCGCCATCCGCTCGCGATCGTTGCCCGCGAGCTCCCCGCGCGGCTTGAGCGGCGCGTGCGCGAGCTGTCCCTGAGCGGTAGCGTGCGCCTCGTCCCTGACGCGAGCGACCGCGAGCTGGGACAACTGCATTCACACTGTCTCGCCCTCGTCTATCCCTCTCCCTACGAGGGGCTCGGGCTCCCGGTGGCCGAGGCGATCCTGTCGGGTCTGCCAGCGATCGTGGCCGGCGATACCCCGATGGAGCGGTTTCTTGGGGGCGCGGGCGTCATCGTGCGCCCGCTCGGGGAGGCCACACTGTCGGAGGCGATGCAGCAGCTCGCGAGCGACCAGGGCCTGTGGGAGCGCTGTGTTGCGAACGCGGCGCGCGTCGCCCCGACCATCAGCTGGGACTCGGTCGCCGATGCTACCGCGCGGGTACTCGAGCTATAGTCGGCCCGACCGACACGAGGCGCCCACGGCGGCAGGCGTGTATACTGTAGCGAACGCTTCAAGTATTAGGCTCCCGCGATGCACAGCAGGGCCGGCGCGGGATCGTGCAGCCCGGCCGTGGCGACCCAGCGAACCGCGCCCGAGACGACCTGTCGGATCGGCATCCCGCCCCACCAGCGCCGCACCGTGACGGTGCGGAACCCCGCGTCAATCGCGAGTGTGCGCAGCAGGGGGGCGGGGTACGGCCGCACGTGCGTGGGATCGATCCAGAAGCCCTCCCCCGCGACATAGAGGTTCCGAGGGTTCGGGGTCAGGACGAGGAACCGACCGCCCGGCCGCAGCACGCGGGCCGCGTGCGCGAACAGGGTGCGCGCCGCGTCGGGCGCCAAGTGCTCGACCACGTGACCGGCGAACAGGCCGCCGTAGGCGCCCTGGGGGGCGCGGCCTAGGAACTCCAAGAGATCGGCTTGGTCCACCTGGTAGCCGCGGGCGCGACTCGCGGCGACCGCTGTGGCCGAGGCATCAACGCCGCGGGCGTCGACCCGAAGTTCGCCCAGGGTCTCGAGCAGTGTGCCCGATCCGCAGCCCACGTCCAAGACCGGCGGGAACGCCGCCAGCTCGCGGGCCAGCGCGCGGTACTCGGCCACGACGTGGGCCCGGTCGTGCCCGATCACCCGCCGCATCACGTCGTCGAGCGGATCAGAGAGCATGGCGCCCCAGTGCGAAGGTGATCAGCCCCGCGGCCAGACAGACGGCCGCGAGGCGCCACGACCAGGCGCCGCGCCCGAGCCCGGCCGCGCGACTCTGGAGCCAGGTGTTGGCGCACTCGGTACACACCACGGCCAGCGCGGCCGCCGGCGGACCGCCGGTCGGCAGCACCAGGGCGAGCACGAGCACGGTGACGCCGAGATTGATGAGCGCGATCCGGAGCACGGTATGGAAGCGGCCACGGCCGTAGAGATGCGCCGTCAAGAGGCCGTTCACGAACATCACGGGCAACGACCACGCCAGCACCCGCGTCGTGGTCACGGCCGGGAGATAGGCGGTCCCGAACAGTGCCGGCAGCCACGTCGCGGCGACGGCTACGCCAATGCCGATCACGAGCACCGGTACCGCGACGCGCCGCAGTACGGCGTCGAGCAGCGCGCGCGCTCGCGCGCCCCCTTCCTCCGCTTCGACGCGCGCGGTGACCGCGTAGGCCGAGCCTGCGACGGCGCTGCTCGCCA
>WNFC01009583.1_pt1 | contig 10726 bp, 13 predicted proteins | sample 5400541 | NCBI WGS metagenome assembly WNFC01 (sample SAMN13153342, study PRJNA577476) | soil metagenome | isolation source: 120 cm saprolite under Douglas fir tree site 2 hole 2 replicate 1 | place: USA:California | collected 2015-04-18
CCCCACCCGCGGCCGTTCCCACTCATATTTTCTTGGTGGATCACCCGTGCGTGCAAAGACAAATCCGCATCGCACAGCTTTCCATCAAGCGAGATCATTCGGATTTTCCGACGGCGCGGGTGGTCAGCGATTATTTCGGCGGCGCGTTCGGAGCCCGGTTGAATGAGGCGATCCGTGTGAAAAAGGGCCTGACTTATGGGGCTCGCGGCGGCTATAATGCTTCCCGATTCGCCGGTCAATTCGCTATGAGCACCTTCAGCAAAACGGAAACCACCGCCGAAGCGGTCCAGGCGGTCTTGGAAGAATTCAACCGTCTGCTCAAGGAGCCGCCCTCGGACAAAGAATTAAAGGACACCAAGTCCTATTCCACCGGCAGCTTCGCTCGGCAACGGCAAACGCCGCAACAGGTGGCCAACCAACTTTGGCAAATCGAGTCCGAGGGGCTGCCGCCGGACTATTTTGAGCGGACCTTGGAGAAAGTCTCGAAAGCCGATGCCGCCGGCTGCCAGCATTTGGTTCGGGAAACTCTGGACCCGAGCAAGTTGGTCATTGTGGTCGTCGGAAGCGCCGCCAAAGTCCAGAAGGACCTGGAAAAAATCGCCCCCGTGACGCTAGTCAAACCGGAGCTCGCAACCAAAGATGGGAAAAACTAGGAAAGCTAATGTGATCCCTAGCTTGCGGTTAAGTGCAGCCTCATTGTGACACTGTTTGGTCGGTGGGGAGCCGCGCACGGAGTGAGGCTTTGCGAACGAAGTAAGCGGGGGTGGCCCAAGACATGCCCCAGCTTACTCCGCTCGAAGACTCGCTCCGTGCGCGGCTCATTCCATCAGAATTTCTTCCTCGACCTTCGAAATTCCTTGTTCAATATTCATCATTTTTTCCTGTTAGCAATTCGAGATTCGATTATTGCAGACCAAAAGAGTCCGGTGTAGATTGGAAGGGAGTGGGTTTCCCCTTTGTCCGCCCATTGAGCGGGACGTGCCGTGGCCAACCATCAAGTCAGTGACCGGCGGGCCGGAATCCGCTGCTCGTGCACTCTCTCGGCAGTCTGTGAGCCGGTCCCCGCCGCCGACCATTTCTCGGGCACGGTCATCAACATCTCGGAAAACGGCATCGGCTTACTCTTGGATCGTCCGGTGGCGGCCGGCAATCACCTGTGGGTGGTGATGCGAGGCGCGGAGGACGTGCTCCTCGGCAAAATGATGATCCGCGTTATTCGCGTTACGGCTCAGCCCGACGGACAGTGGATGCACGGCTGCATTTGTGCCAAGGAAATGAGCGACGAGGAGAAGCAAACGCTGCAAGCTCGCAACATGTCGGATAGCGGGATCGCTTGGTGAGACATTCTGGGTTGCGAGTAATTATGCTAAATCGTTTACGTTTCGCGCCCGATTAACGCACAAGTTCGTGAATGACACTCCCGATCTAAGCAAGCTTCGCACTTCTTCCACTACCCGCACACCAATTTACCCATTTGACGGAAGCGAAACGTAAACCGGAGACCCAATTGCGAGCTACTTCTTCCCTTCCACAAACTTGTCCGGATTTCCTTCGAACGGGCCGCCGGGCGCGGGACGCCAGAGTACGTCCTGTTCGATCTTTTGGGCAAGGACAAAGTCTTTGTCGGTGATCCCACCGGCGGAATGAGTCATGAGCTTGACCCACAGTTTGGCGTAGGTGATAGACAAATCCGCGTGGTGATAGGCGGCCTCGCAAATGTATCCAATGGCATTGACGAGCAGGAGCGTGATCGGCCAGCCGCCGGTCGTGTACTTGCGTCGGAGCCAGCCGTCCTCCATGTACCATTCATCGAGGTGAAGCTCTTTAAGCTTTTTCTTGATTTCGTCCTCGGTGTAAGTCTTTTCTTTTTTGTCAGCCATGGTGTTGGGTCCTTTCTAGGAAGCGGCCATTCTCAATATTGTATTCACCCACATCCCGCTGAGCGGGGGGCGTAAGCCCCCTGAGCAAGAATGCCGTCGTGCAAATCGTTCTGACTCAGGGGGCTTACGCCCCCCGCTCAGGAGGATGTGTCAATTCCTTGTGCCATGTAGACGGCATGTTCCATCGACACATTCCGTGGGTCGCCTAACTTTTCCCCAGATTCGGTAACGATTAGACGCCACGAGAGCATAAAATCCATTCAGGAATGACGGCAAGCCCGGCAGGTAATAGATTGCCGGGAGCCATCGAAACATCGGCCGGGTGGCGAGCGTGCGGACGATTGCTTCCGGTCCTTTGCTGACCCGCCCGTCCGGCTCGATCAAATGCATGGCCTTCATGCAAGCATCGTGAGTGATTCCCGGAAATCGATCCAAAGCACCCGCTTCCTGAAAATTCACGACCTCCACCGCGCCCGGTCGAGCCAGCGAAACCAGTCTTTGGGATTGGCGTGTGCAAAACCGGCACAGTCCGTCAAAGAGAATGACATACCGTGTGGGCGGATCGGTAGTTTGATAGCCTGCCTTCTCATGGGCTTTCTTTTTCTCATCACGCAGGATTGGATCGTCCGTTGACGAGGGTAAAGCATCTCTCATGACTAACCAACCGTGCCATTTCGAAAAGAATAACCGCGCCTGAGATCATGATACCAATTCGACCTGATGCTCATGCTTCATTGGCATCAGAATTGCACTTAGATGATGGTCGGTGCGCCAAGATCGGTTTGCGCCGGCTTTGAGGTTTTCTTCCGGGGAAGGAGGCTGACATGAGCGCGAAAATCAAGCTTACGATCTCAGAAGGAAGCGACCAGAAAAAGGAATTGGTTTTCCAGAACCCGACTCGATCCGTTGTGGGCCGGGCGGACGATTGCGAAATTCGATTCCCCATGGACCCTCTTCATATGGATGTGTCACGGCATCACTGCATGTTTGAGATCGATCCTCCAACAGTTAAGGTGCGCGACTTGGGAAGCCGGAACGGCACGTTTGTCAACGGAGAAAAAATCGGCGAGCGGCCGCGGGAGCAGTTGCCTCCGGAGGCCGGCTTGGACGGCTTCCCGGCCCATGAGCTTCACGAAGGAGATGAGGTCAAGGTTGGACACACCCTCATTCGCGTCGACAAGGTGGAACCCGGGTAACCTATCGCCGTGAGCGGGGACAGTTAGCGCCTTCTTGGTTTACGTTTAGCGCCCGCTGGATGCAGCATTAGATTGCATGCCGCGGGCGCTAAATTCATTTGATTGCGTTCGGCGGGTTCAAATATTTGGCCAGAAAGCGATACGCTTCGGTTCGCGATTCCTTAGCGAGTTTCGTATCGATGCGATTGAAGGCATGTCCCCCGGGCGCGTTCTGATAAATCTTGTGTTCGAACTTCTTCTCGGCCGCCTTGAGGGCTTTGATCAAGTGCTCGACCTCCAGCACGTTCACGTCCTCATCATTCGTCGTGGTGTGGATCAATAAAGGCGCTTCCAGTTTTTCCGCGTTCCAAGCGGGCGAACGCCGGCGATATTCGTTGACATCCTCCTCGGCCGTCTTGCCAATGTGGTAAGAAGCCGAAAACTGATCGCGATACGCTTGGTCTTTGTAACCCATCCGGGCCACGAGATCGGAGACCGGGACGGCGGCGTAGCCGACCTGGAAATCCTTGGGATGGGAGAAGAGATTCATCAGCGTAATCATGCCGCCATGACTCCAACCTATGATCCCGACGCGCTCGCGGTCGATGTTGTCATGGTTCTCGAGCATCCAATGCCGGCCGGCGAAGACGTCCTCGGTTTCCAGGCCGCCGTAATCGATGAGCTGCCAGAAATCCTTGCCGTAGCCGCTGCTGCCCCGGTATTCCGGGGCAATGATCGCATAGCCTTGCTGGATCAGCTCGCGAAGGACGTGCACGCTGTTGCTGTTGAAATCGCCATGAACGCCGCCATGGACAAAAATGATCAGCGGCAGCTTGGTCGGGGCGGGATTTGCTCGAGGAAAGAAGGTGTACGCGTTGATAATCACGGGATTGCCCGCCCCTTGGGCGGTTGGATTTTTGATCACGCGCGGCGGCGGACCCGTGTAGCGAACCTTATCCACGATAGCCACGTCCTCCATGCGGCGGAACAGCATCAAATCATCTACTCTTTTGATCAACGTGCTTTCCGCGAAGCCCAGCGATTCCTCCAGGCCGGCCAGGTGTTTCTGGATGGGATCGCTCGCCGCCTTGGATCCCTCACTCTTTCCTTCCGTACCTGGGGGCGACGAAGGGGGTAAAGGCTGCGCGGGCGCCGGAGCTGACAATCCCGCCAACATCCACCAAATAGCGACGAGAGCTCCGAGGATGCCACACTTTCTCCCAGTCATGGATTCTCCTTTGCTCGACGAAGTGAATTGTGCTTACCGCTGGTCAATGGCTTGAATGAAACCATTCTACAGTATGAACAATCAGAGCGATATTCAGGATAGGTCGGAGCAACTTATCGGCGAATCCGGATTGGAATAACTCCCAGATATACAATAGAATCTAACTGCCTCTCCAGAGGCGAAAACATGATTTTGATTTTCTGAATTCGTAAATATGTCCAGGATCCGTTGTATGGCGACGGAGAGCGGCGACATACACCGGTTAGGGGGCGGAAGCCTGGAAAACCTTCGTTTGAAACCAGTGGAGATGAACCTTGATCCGCCGGGTATTTCGGTCTTGAAGGCGCCCTCCGCCCGTAAAGCCGTCATGCAAATGTGGGAAGTGTTCCCCAAAGCCGATCTTCTGCACGAAAAGGCCCGCGTGGTTGGTACGACGAGTATCGAGAGAATTAGGAGTGTAGGATTTGAGGTAATTCCTAAACCCACCCGGAAGCTACCCAATCATTACCGCATCATTCATCCGCAAGACGTGGCGGGGTTCAATGACGCGAACCTGATGAAGCTTTCGGAGGTTTTTGTTAACACTTCAGACCATAAGATATGAACCTGCAAACCGTCCAACTGATTGATCCAAATGGAAACGTAGTCGCTGCTGCCCAGGTTGCGGGCCAAAACGGCCTTTTCGCTGGTCGTGCGGACCTGGCATTCATGCCTCCCCGATTACGCCAGGTTTTTGAGAAATACGAGGAAACAGTAAATAATCAAGTTTTCAGTATCCTCGATGAGATTGAGGACAGAATATTGTCTATGGGACTTCAAGCAGTTTTTCCGGATGGCCAAAGGGCGAATATTCGGGATTTACAGATCTACCCAAGCACCAGTGGAATTTCCTTCCGATCCGGCGATAGCTCCGTTGACGGCCAAATGATCGGTCAAGAAAAGGCATAACCATGGTCGCCGCACCTTGGTATCTTTTCTCGGGCGGAATCGTCTTGATCATCATCGGACTGTTCGTAGCAATTCTGGAAGGCCTTGGAACCGGCCGGACTTTCATCCATTCCAAGATGAGCGATAAGAAGATCAGCCGGCTCATGAAGAAAGAGCAAAGCGTTTCCGTAGGGAAAGTCGTGATGCTTGTCGAGTTCTTGTTAGTCGTGGTAAGTGTTAGCTGGCGACTGGTGCGGCAATTTATGCGGTATGTGGGCTGAACATCAATTCGATGGAGTTCGCTTGGGCCCCTCCTGCTGCGGTTTTTTCTTGCTCCGCTGCTTCAAGAACCACTCGTAGAGATCGTTGGTGTCGTAGGCTTTTTCCCAAGACTCGTGGCCGACGCCGGGATACTCGGTGTAATTGGGGTGGCTGCCGGCGGCCCACAGGGCTTTGATCATGGCGCGCGAGCTGGCGGGCGGGACGATGGGATCGGCGCCGCCGTGGAAGCACCAGCAGGGAATGTGTTTGAATTTCACGGCCGATTGCGGATCGCCGCCGCCGCAGATCGGCGCGATGGCGGCCCATCGATCCGGTTGTGAAGCGGCCAAGCTCCAGGTGCCGAACCCGCCCATCGACAGCCCCGTCAAACAGATTCGCTCCGGGTCCACGCGATAGGTCTTCATGATCTCGGAGAGGATAGCCAGGGCGCGTTTGCCTTCGGCCTGCTGATCCGACCACGTGGCCACGAGATCGTTGATTTCGTCGCGATTATTCACGTCCACCGGCCAGGTTTTCTTTTGGGATTGAGGAAAGATAACGATGAACGGAAAAGTTTTTTCGCGCTTGCGCAAGGCGGGGCCGAGGCCGACCGTGAGCTGTTTTTGACCATCCATACCCCACTCGCCGGCCCCATGAAGGAAGAGGATCAAGGGGTAGGTACGATCGCCTTTGTACTCGTGAGGCACGAAGAGCGCGTACTTGGCCTGCGCGCCGTCCGTTCCCTTGTGGACGCGATTCAAAAAGCCGGTCTCTTTTTCATCCGCCCTTGCGGAGACGGGTCCGAGCGAAAGCCAACCGAGCAACGCCAATCCCAGAATTCTTGAGCGGACCATGGCGGGATTCCTTAGAAGGAGTTTAAATCGCATATCGCTTGCGGCTTAGCGCTAAGCCGCAAGCGATAGTCGGATGGCGCGTGCGAAAACCTGGATCTGACCAGGCGGAAAAGGCGTTTAGGTTTGCGATTCGCCTTGTTGGCTGGCTTCGGCAAGCGGGGCCACCAGGTTCAAAATCGTTCCGAGCTGAGCGAGACGCATTCCGTATTTGTCCAGAAACTCCTGGAGCGCGAAGTCGGTGTCTAGAGTTTCGTTGCCGTCTTGGCGCAGATATTCTGCCAGTTCGGCGATCAAGGCGCTATAGGATCGTTCAAGAATGGGCAGAGCTTGTTGGCAAGATTCGGGCAGCTCGGGGAAGTCTTCCCGCCAGCGCGCCAAGAAGGCCCGCCAGCGCGCGTTGGCGTCGTGCGTCGCCCGGAGAAGCGACAAGTGCTCGCGTTGGACTTCGAGGATTTGGCGAAGCAGGGCCAGAGTCTCCACGTTTGCCAGGCTCGGTGGTTGCGAAGAAGCTTCGGTGGATTGGGGATAAGCCGAAGCGATGTCAAACTGGAATTGCATGTGGCCCCTCAAGCGGCAGGTGGATGAAGGCGGATGAGTGTAATAAGACCCTCTTGAATCTTATATCACGGGCGCGGGTCGATGGCTAGAGTTCGGTGGGAGGCATTTCCTTAATTGCAGCGGCTCAAATTTCGTTGTTTATCCGCGAGGCAATACCGGAGCGGGATCGCCGCGCCCCGCTAGCGCGTCGCGGCTAAGCGATGCGATGGAAAGAACGCTCATTCAAAAAGAAGGGGGCCACCTGCGGGGGGAGCAGGTGGCCCTGGGGGTTCGACGGATCTGAAGTCTTGAAAGGAAATTGGGTGGGAGAAGCCGCGAGGCCCGATTTCGACGGCGATCCCGGGATAATCGTGGGTCGGGAGGTCGGGGGAACCTCCGACAACTATCCCGGGGCCGGCCGGCGGTTTGGGGAGACCGCCCGGATCGTCGGGGGAAACGATCCGCTTCGAATCGGAGCAACGCTAGCTTCCAAATCTCGGTCAGGTCGAGGAAGGAAGAGAGCAAGGGGCGTGCCAAGTTCGCCTCGGAAATTCGACAAACCGCCGCAACTGCTTATTGGATAAGGATCATATGAATATTTGAAACGGGTCCGCTGCTTCGAGACGGCGGCAGGTGCTTGTAAGAATGTCTGAGGTTTGATGTAAGAAGTGCTGCGTCGCAGGTGAAATCCGGCAGAACTCTAGAGGTCGGCAAAAAGGGCAAGATAATGGTAATGAGTTAAAAAGGTAAACCTGTGGCCCCGGCGTTGCCTGGCAAGATCCTAAGGGGTTTTCTGCTTATTGTCCGCTCCACTGGGGCGCGGCGTGATGCCGTGATGGCTGCCGGAGACGGTTCGAGTCATGGGCGGATTGATGCCCAAGAGAGCCAAATTGCCGGTGTCCTGGAATTCCACGCCCATGACGAAAGCGGTGTCCGCGACCGTCAAAGTCTGCTTAACGAGCTCCTCCCCGGTGGACTGCTTGATTTTCTGTTGCTGGACGATGAGGAGGGTCAAGCCGTCCGGGGTCAAGCAAATGGCGTCGGCGGGAATTCGGCCGCTGATGACGCGCGGGGCGTACTGCTTGGTGCCTCCGCCCAAAAGGCTGTCCATGCCATGGGTAGTCACGGCCGCTTCGCCGTGCATGAGGACCGTACAGGGGCCGTGCCAAGTCTGATCGCGGCCAAAAATCTTCGCCAAGACTGCACTATTCATCGGCCATCCTCCTCACCAGGTCACTGGAACGCCTTTTACGAGTCCGCTGGAATAGACCTCATGACGCCCGGAACCCACGCATTCACCGAAAGGCTGTTTCCGACATGCTCCCTATAAGAGATTAGCATAAAGTAGGATGCTAGGTCAATTTTCTGCCAGGCGGAAGGTCAAGAAAAATCGCCCGGATCCATAGCCCGCCGCGCTAGCAAGGACGGGAAACCGGGCCAACTCTGACCCTTGCTAGCGCGTCGGGCTAAATCCGCACGAAAATCTTCTGTCGATACATCCAAAAGCAAATCAGCCAAAGAATGAACAGCACTGCCGTGGCACTCACAAGCGGCCCATAAACCCCATCGAAAATGCGCTGCCCAAAATGAAGCTGTAGCGATTGCCGAATCCAGGGCTTTAGTAGCTGCGACATGCAGTAAATGGCGATGGAATTCATTCCCACGACGACCAAGGGAAAGGCCCATCCGCGGAATCCTAGCATGTCAATTACTAGGTAAAAAAGCGCTAGCATTAGAAACGTCCAGCCGGCGCTAAATACGGCCCAACTTGGTGTCCATATCCGTTTCACAATCGGGCACAAAGTCCAGGTACGGCCGAAAAACGGGGTATTGGTGAGGTCCAGACGCGTCCCCAGCTCGGCCATGAAATTCGCCAGCCAGTCCGGCCAAATCAAATGATCCACCAGAAGACCTGTCAATAGACACAGCACCCCGGCGGACAATAACCAGCCGAGCTTGGCGGTCTGGGATTTGGACCCTCGCAAAAGCTCCCCCGCCATGAGGCCAAAAATCATCGTGGCGATAGAGGGAATGAAGTTGAGGGTCTGATAGCCGCCCTCGTTGAATTGAAACTGCTCCTCGCGCGGAAAGAGATTGAGAAATGATTGATCGACCCAGGCGGCGAAGTTGGTGTTCTTGTCCCAGTGCGCGGCCCGCCCTGTTAGATGCGGCCAATTCGCAGGCAATCCCGCCTCCTTCTGAAAATTGAAATCTGATCCCGGCAAGGGATGAAGAAAGAAAAGTAGCCAGTAACTGACCAGGATGACCGCCATCGCCAAAAATTGGATGGCAAGCCCCCGCCCGCGCAGAAAAAAAACAACCATATACCCCAAGCCAATCTGCGCCAGCACATTGACAAATACAAAGTTCGTCTGCTGATGTCCCGGAGTGGACAGGAACACGGCCAGAAGAATGAGGATGAGCGATCGGATCACGGCGTGTTTGCAAATCGTCCCGTGCGATTCGCCTTTGGCCTGGCGACTGGCGTAGGAAAAGGGGATGGCCACGCCGACCATGAACATAAAAGAAGGCTGAATCAGGTCCCAAAAGGAACAGCCGATCCAAGAAACGTGGTCGAATTGATACGCGAGGAATTTCCAGACGGCACTCGGCTCACGATCCGGCTCCCAAGGCCAAGAAGCGGCAGAAAGTCGGTGGTAGACCAGTGCGAAATTGAAACCAGCGGAGGCCATCACCAGCATGATGAAGCCGCGATAGGCGTCGAGCGATGTCAACCGGATGGCGGCCGGTTTCGAAACGCTCGCACGAAGAGATTCTCTCAATTCCTCACGAGTTTCGGGCGTTAAGTCGGTCGTTAGTTCACGCAAGGCCATTATGGATCGCCCCATCAAGATTACCTTCGTGCTTGCCCTATTCTAACCGGTCCATCGATATGGGTAAATTCAAACCCGTTGCCATCACCCTATGCAACCGCCAGAATAGCCGGTGGGAGAAACCTAGTATCACAGCGGGAGACTGACATGCCTTTTACCAACGTCGCCAACATCCAGGAAATACCACCCGGCCAAGCCAAGAAAATCAAAGTCGGCGGCAGGGACGTGGCCTTGTTCAACGTCGACGGGACGTTTTACGCCATTGACGACACCTGTCCCCATCGGGGTGGGCCCTTATCGGAAGGCGAGCTGGAGGGCCAAGAAGTGACCTGCCCCTGGCACGGGGCCAGATTCAACCTGACCACCGGCGCGCATCTGTGTCCGCCTGCTCCTCGGGGTGTCACCGCTTACAAGGTGCAAGTCGTGGGGAACGATGTGCAAATAGACGCCTGAATATGGCTGGCAGTGTTTAGTTTCGTGAGTCGGCGAGCGGGGTTGCGTTAGCGCCCCGAGTCTCCCGGCGCTAACGCAACCGGGCTCGCTTGGCAGCACTCCACGCCTCTTATCGACTATTCCACTTCCCGGAATCGCCAGATCGGAACCGAGGGGGGCATTTGGCCGCTATAGTAATTGTCCTCGCCGATCATTTCTCGCAGCTTCTTGAGAGCTTGGCGGCGGACCGTCACATAGTAGTACTCGCAGCGGGCGTCGCGGACGTTATCCCAAACCTGATAGAGATGATCGGTTTCCTGCAAGGCGGCCCGCAGGTCCCACCAGCGCGCTAATTCCATAGGCTGGCGCAAGCCCAGGTGCTGCCGATAGGCGCGATTGAATGACAAGAGCTCGTTCACCGTTTCCCGATCGGGAAAGCGCCGGCAGTCATTCAAGGTAGGAGCGTCGGCCAGGGCTTGATACCGTCGTCGCACTAAGTTCAAGTCGGAGACAAAATCCTCGGGCCGGGCCAGGATGTAGCGGGCCTCGCGCGGGTCGAGGATCTCCCATTGGACGGCCACACTTTGCAATATCGGCC
>WNFC01038130.1_pt1 | contig 10726 bp, 6 predicted proteins | sample 5400541 | NCBI WGS metagenome assembly WNFC01 (sample SAMN13153342, study PRJNA577476) | soil metagenome | isolation source: 120 cm saprolite under Douglas fir tree site 2 hole 2 replicate 1 | place: USA:California | collected 2015-04-18
AGCGCGTGTACCGCCCGTCGGCCGAGGTGCGGCGCTGGGCGGAACTCGGCCACCAGGTCGAGCCCTACCTGGCTGAGCTCTACCGGCCCTGGTACCAGACGCCGATCGAGCCCGCCCACATCTACAACCCGCGGCGGCCGCCCGGGCCGGGCCGGTGAGCGGTCAGGCCCCGGCCAGGCCGAGCACCGCGGCGAAATTGGTTCCCATGATCCCGCGCAGCTTCTGCTCCGGTATCGGGGGAAGAGCCAGGCCGCGGGCCTCCTCGTTCACAGTTATGAGCTTGTCCCTGAGCTTGGCCGGATCGTAGAGGAAGCCGGGGTAGTCGGTGCCGAAGAAGATCTTCTCAAGCGGCACGAAGGCTGGCTCGCAGCGGTGCAGCAGCAGGAAGAGATCGCGCCTGGTCAGCGTCGCGATCAGGTAGGACAGCTCGGCGTAGAAGTGCGGGTGCTTCGTCAGCAGGAAGAGGGCCTCGTCGACCCAGGGGAGCCCGCAGTGCGCGATGATGACCCTCAGGTCCCGGAATTCCCGCCCGATGTCGTCGAGGAGGGCCGGCCGGCCGAGTTCCAGCCTGGCGTCGATGCGCGTCGACCCGGCCTGGTGGATCATCACCGGGATCCCGAGTTCGGCGGCGCTGCGGTAGATGGGGAAGGCCAGGTCACGGTCGTTTGCGGCCCAGTGCTGATACATCGGGTAGAGCTTCAGCCCCGCCAGGCCGAGCTGGGAAACCGCGCGCTGCAGCTCGGCCACTGCGGCGGCCGGTCCCTTGAAGGCCGGGTTGACGGACGCGAAGCCGATGAAATGGCCGGGATCGGCCCGCACGGCAGCGGCGATGTAGTCATTGCACTTTTCCGGGTCGGGCGGGCCGTCCACGCCGAGCACGCCGCCGGTGTCCACGGTGCCGATGAGCCGGCCGTCGAGATGCTGCGGCGAGACCGCCAGCAGCACGATCTTGTCGAAGCCCGGATGGTCGCGGCGCGATTCGCGGGGGCCGATGAACGGCCATCCCCGGCTGCCGAGCCCGCTGGCCGCCCACTCCTCCTCGGTCGGCATGCGGTGCGAGGGCAGCCTGCCCATGCTGCGGTAGATGCACAGCGACCCCTCTCGCCCGTAATCCACCGTGAATCCGGGATCCGCGGCGAGGCTCAGGATGTGGCTATGCGCGTCGATGATCACTGCCTGGCCCTCCGCTGAGTTCCTGTCATCCTTGCTGGCTACGGCCGGACCGGCCATGCGGGCCTGGGATCCGCCCCGATCCGCCCGAGCACGCGGCGGTCGACCTCCGCTGCCCTGGCCCGCAGTTCGCTGGCATCCAGCCTGGTCAGTTCCTTGTCCCTGACCAGGATCTCGCCGCCGATGATGACGGTGCCGACCGAGTGGCCGGTGGCGTTGTAAACGAGATTGGTCAGCGGATTGTGCAGCGGCCGCCAGTCGAAGTCGTCGGTGTCGAAGATCACGATGTCCGCCTGCTTCCCCTCCTCGATGGAGCCAAGCTCATCGTCCCAGCGCATGGCCGCCGCGCCGGTCAGCGTCGCCATCTCCACGGCCTGCTCCACCGTCACCGCGGCAGGATCGCGCCGTGCGTCCCGCGGCAGCACCGTGGCGAGGTACATGGAGCGGACGGTGTCGTGGAAGTTCGAGGCGTTCTCCGCGTCGGTGCCGAGGGCAAGGGGAATCCCGGCGCGCAGCAGCTCGGGCAACTTGCCGGTCTGCGTTGTTCCTTTGGACAGGCGCAGGGCAGAGCTTGGATTGTGCGACACGCGGGCGCCGGTCTCGGCCAGCATGTCCACCTCGAACTCATCGAGTGATGTCATGTGATTGAGGAACACGTGGTCGTTCAGCGCGCCGATCCGGTACATGTGCTCAACGGGCCGGTGCCCGAACGCCTTGAGCTCAAGCGCGACCTCCTGCTCAGAGGTGGCCTTGTGCAGCACGCAGAGCGAGTCGAGTTCAGCGGCCAGCATGGCGGCGCTCACGTTCAGCTCGTCTGAGCAAGTGCCGACGCCCTCGATGGTCACCGCGTCCCGGATCCTCGGGTTCCCGAAGGACCTGACCGTGTCGACGCCGTCCTTGAGCCGTTCCACCGCCTCGTCATGGGTCATCCTCAGCCAGCTGCTGGGGAGCGTGCTGGCCGACGGCCCGCCGTGATCCCAGGTCCAGGGGCCGATCCGGCATCGGATGCCCGTGCTCGCGATCCCTTCGAGCACTGCGCCGAGGTAGGTGCAGCCCGGCTCCTCATAGAGGGTGGTGCCGAAACGCAGCATCTCGGCCGAGTGGTGCATGGCGTAGACGCGCATGTCCTCCTCGGTGAGTGCCTCGAAGCTCGGGTAGTAGAAGGCGCGGAGTACGTCAAGGGTCACCAGGCCCTCCGGCGCGGCTCCGCGCGCGCCGGACAGGATGTGCCGGTGCCCGTTCACCATCCCCGGCAGGATCACGTCGTCCGTGGCGACGATCTCGACATCCCCGCGGTACTGGCCGCCGAGCTCAGCCGCGCTGCCGACTGCGACGATCTTTGATCCCAGGACCGCCACCAGGCCGTCACGGTAGATCTCGCGCCCGGGGTTGAGCGTGATCAGCCAGCCGCCGCGGATGACGATATCCGCCCGGGCCGGCTCGCTCATCCCGGGCCTCGCCCGGTCCGGCACGCCCCCCGCCGCCGGGCGGTTGGTCGCCGGCTGATTGCGCGCCGGCTCGCTCATCGCCTGCCTCGCCCGGGTCGGCACGCCCGCCGTCGCCGGCTGATTGCGCGCCGGCCGGTTGCGCGCCGGCCGGCATTCCGTCCGGATTGAGATTGCATATTATGTTACATACATTAGATACGGCAGCCGGGTCAAGGATCGGCCGGGCGTGCGCCCGGCGGAAGCCTGCCGGGCGCGTCGCGGAGCAGCTGGGATCCCAGGGTCTGGCGTCCGCAGGCCAGAAGCAGCGGCCAGGGACCTGCCGCCAGGCTGACCTTGGCCGTTATCCGCCGCCGCGCATTGCGCGGCCGCCGCGCATTGCGCTTTTCCTGACCTATCTTTTCCTGACCTATAAGGTGGCCTTCACGCCGTGGGCGCATTGATCATGCGATAGGCCGCGATATCTGGCGGGAGCGCATTATGAGGAGCATTATCACCATGACTGCTGCCCTGGTGCTCTCGGCGTTGGTCGCCGCTGGCCCGGCCCGCGGCGCGGCCGTGCCGACGACTTCCATCGTCGTCAACGGCGACGGCGGGGGCCGCATGTTCGATGGTGTGGGCGCGGTTCTCGGCGGCGGCGGCACCGCGAGGTACCTGGAGGATTATCCTGCGGCGCAGCGGGCGCAGATCCTTGACTACATGTTCAGGCGAGGCTACGGCGCGTCCCTGCAGCTGCTGAAGCTGGAGATCGGCGGTGACGGGAATACCTCGGCCGGAGCCGAGCCGAGCGTGGAGCACACCGCCGGGAACATCAACTGCAAGGCGGGCTATGAACTGGCCATCGCCCGGCAGGCCGTGGCGATCAACCCCCGGCTGAAGCTGTACGGCCTCCAGTGGGGAGCGCCCGGGTGGGTGGGCAGGAACGGCTCATTGTTCACCAGGGCCGATATCCGGTACCTGCTGGACTGGCTCGGCTGCGCGAGACGGCGGGACCTGACGATCAGTTACCTGGGCGGCTGGGACGAGAAGGATTTTGGCGGCCATGCCGGCTGGTACCGCAGGCTGCGCGCGGCGCTGGATGCGCACGGTTACCGGCACGTCCGGATAGTTGCCGGGGACAGCGGGGGAAACCACGCCTGGACGTACTTCTCCAGCCGGCCCATCGCGATCCTGGGCGCGCACAACAATTGCGGCTACCCGACCGGGACAGCGGGCCCGCGGACGAGATGCACAAGCACCAGCGCGGCGCAAAAGTCCGGGAAGCGGCTGTGGGGCAGCGAGCTCGGCGCGATGGACGCCGGGGCCCAGGCCGGCTGCAAGTCGCCGTGCGCCCCGGCCTTTGATCGTGCGTTCACCCGCGAGTACATCGACGCCCGGGCGACCGGGGTGCTGGAGTGGCCGGCGATCGGCTCCATGCCGGCCGGCGTCCTGCCGTATGACAACCGCGGCCTGCTGACCGCGGATCAGCCGTGGTCGGGCAGCTACCGCGTCAACGCGATGACGTGGGCGATCGCGCAGATCACCCAGTTCGCGTCGCCCCCCACGGCGGCCAACCCGGGGGGCTGGAGGTACGTCAATTCGGCCAGCGGCTACCTGGCGGGCAACCGCGCCAACGGGTCCTATGTCACGCTGCTGCGCAGCACCCGGAACCAGTGGTCCACCATCATCGAGACCACCGCGGGCGTCACCCGGGCCCAGCGGGCCAGCTTCACGATCACCGGGGGCCGGGCGCTGGCCCGCAAGACCGTGCACGTGTGGTCGAGTAACTTCAGCCCCGCAACCGGCGGCCCGGCGCACTGGTTCGTGCGCGGGCCGGACATCAGGCCGGTCAACGGGAGATTCACCCTGACCATCAAGCCCGGATACGTGTACTCGGTCACCACCACGTCCGGCCAGGGCAAGGGAACCGCGGTCAGCCCGCCCCCTGCTGACCTGCAGCTTCCTTACCACAACAATCTCTCCGCCGGACGCGGCGAGCCCGCCATGCTCGCAGCCGAAGACGGATCCTTCGAGCTGCGCCCCTGCCACAGCCCGGACGGCGCCACGACCTGCGCGAAGCAGACCACCCGGCGCAAGCCGGTGATGTGGGTGCAGAGCCGCCACCGTCATCCGTACGCGATCATCGGCAGCGACTGGGCCAGCTACGTCGTCACGGTGGACGTCATGCTGCCGCGGTCCGGCTCGGCCGGGCTCATCGGCCGGTATCACGCCGTGTCCCCAGGGCATGGCACCTACAACGGATACGCCTTCGACGTCAGCACCGGTGGCAACTTCACGCTCAAGCTGCGGAACGGCGGCACCGCCGCCGCCACCACCTCAGGACAAAGGCAGGTCGAGTCGGCCAGCGCGGTTGAGCTGGCGGCCGGCCAGGCCTCATTCGCCCCAGGGACGTGGCACACCCTTTCGCTGTCAGTATCGGGCAGTACCATCCGGGCCAGCGTCGACGGCCGGCAAGTAACGTCGCTGACCGACTCCACGCTGACCCGCGGGATACCCGGGATCGAGGTCGGCGGCTGGTACCCGGCCTACTTCTCCAACCTGACCGTAACGAAGCCATGACCGGCGGGACTGCCAGGACGGACGTGGACGGACTGCCAGGAAGGACGTGGACGGAAGGCAGTGACCAGGAAGGCCGGGGCGCCTGAGCCGGCCCTGCGGTGGACGTCAGGACCCGAGGTAGCGCAGGACGGCGAGCACCCGCCGGTTGTCAGCCTCCGACGGCCAGGCCGTCCGCGCGGCTGGTGCGCACGAGCTGGCTGACAACCTCGGGGTCGAGCGCGGTGCCGCCGCCGGCCACCCGGGCCAGCGCGCCGGCGAACTCGGCCACATCGGCGACCCGGTCCTTGAGCAGGTAGCCGACGCCGGCCGCGTTGCCCGCCAGCAACCGCGCCGCGTACCTGGTCTCGATGTACTGGGAGAGCACGAGCACCCCGGTTCCCGGGTGGTCGCGGCGGAGCTCGATGGCGGCGCGCAGCCCCTCATCGGTATGCGTCGGCGGCATCCGGACATCCACCACCGCGACATCGGGATGATGCCTCGCGATGGCGGCGAGCAACGCCTCGCCGTCGGACACTGCGGCAACCACCTCGTGACCGCGATCTGCGAGCAGCCGGGACAGGCCCTCCCGGAACAGGGCGGCGTCCTCGGCGATCACGACACGCATGAGCCGTCCCCGGCGATCACGGCGCCCGCAGGCTGCGATGCTGTCATGCTGCCGCCTCAGGCGCGCAGCGGCAGGGCGACGGTGATCTGCGTCGGGCCGCCCGGCGGGCTCACGATCTCCATGCGGCCGTCGACGGTGCTCACCCGCTGCGCGAGCCCGGACAGGCCGCCGCCGCACCGGGTCCGCTCCGCCCCGGCCATCGTCGGTCAGGTGCAGCGTGAGCACCCCGTCCCGTCCGGTCACGTCGGTTGTGACCTTGCTCGCGTAACTGTGCTTGACCGCATTTGCCAGCAGCTCGGCGACGCAGAAATAGGTGATCGTCTCGATCGCCGGCGAGGGCCGCTGCGGGATGCTGGTGGTGAGCTCGACCGGGATGGCGTTACCGGCGGCCAGGGTGGCCAGCGCGTCGGCCAGGCCGTTGTCGAGCACCGGCGGGTGGATCCCCCTGGCCAGGTCACGGAGCTCGCTCAGGGCGTCCTTGGCGCCCCGGTGCGCGGCGTCGACAAGCTCGCGGACAGCCGTGACGTCCGGCACGTCACCGTCGGTGCCGAGTTTCTCCTTGGCCATGCCGAGATCCATCGCCAGCGTGGCCAGCCGGATCTGCGCGCCGTCGTGCAGGTTGCGCTCCAGGCGGCGCAGCAGCGCGGCGGAATCATCGACCGCCAGCGCCCTGGTCTGCTCCAGGTCGCGGACCCGCTGCGCGAGCCTGCCGGGCCCGAGCATGCCCCGGATGAGCCACCGGTCCGCCGACGCGACGGCTCTCACCAGCCAGGGAGCCGCGAGGATCATCGCCGCGCCCGCCGCGAAGGCGGCGAACGCGCCGGGCAGGGTCGCGACGTGGAATGTGCCCTGGCCAAACCAGCCGAACGGGGTGAAGACCGGCACTGATCTCAGCTGCGTTCCCGGCGCGTGATTGCGGAAGGACAGCCACCAGAACGGGTAGCTCATGTTGACCAGCCCGCCGACCCAGAAGAGGACGGCGTAGCACTCAAGCAGCGCGACCGGCAGCTTCAGCAGCAGGTAGGCGGCAGCCCGCCAGCCCGGGCCGTCACAGAGCCTGGCGTTCAGCCGGCCGGGCAGGCAGCGGCGAGCCCGCACCGGCGGCGGTGCCGCGATCCGCTCGCCGAGCAGCGAGGCCGCCAGCCTGCGGCAGGCCGCGCCGAGCCGCCGGGCGGCGCCGGTCATCACGAGAAGCAGCAACAGCGCCACGGCAACCGCCACGCCGGTCAGCACCGCCCACCAAGGCGGGTTCGGCTGCCCTGACGCGAGCATCCCCAGGATGACGGTGAGGTAGAAGCCGGTCAGCGGAATGGGAACGACGAACGGGAGCCCGGCGAGGCAGAACAGGAGCTCACGGCGCGCCCGACCGGAGACCGGCGCGCGCACGGCAGCACGCAGCACCGCCCGCCCTGCCGCGACACGCTTCTGGTCAACCGGGCCGCCGGCCTGCCGGCGGCCCGGCGGCGTCGCGGCCGCCGTGCTCACCGGGCCGGTTCCCATGCCTTCATTCTCCCGCGCCCGCTGGCATTATCCTGCGCGCGCATCCAGTTGGCCCGCTCACGCGTCCCTGCGGGCGAGCAGCCACCCGCCGATGACCAGTGCCACCGCGGCATACAGGCAGAGCACGCCCAAGCCCGCCCACGCCGACAGGAAATGCGGGCACTGCGCGGCATTCCCCCCGCAGGACTGCGGCTTGGTCGTGCTCAGCGAGTTCCCGATGATCAGTATCGGCATGTACGCCGCCACGGCGTGAACGGCCGCGCCGACGATCTGCGCGAGGATGTACACAGCGCCGGCGAACACCGCGATGGCAGCGGGCGTGTGCCGGATGATGGCGCCCAGCCCGAGGCCAAACAGCCCGAGCACGCAGAAGCCCGCCCCGGACATCACCACCGCGCGGAGCACCCCGGGCTGGCTCAGCGCCGGAGCCGGTATGCCGTGCCGCAGCGCGGCCCCGCCCGCGAGGAAGGAGATGAACGCGGCGGCCTCCCCGACGGCCAGCGCCACGGCGCCGAACACCGCCGTCTTCGCGGCCAGCACCAGCGGCCGGTTCGGGATCGCGGCCAGCGTCGCCCGGATCATCCCGGAGCTGTACTCGCTGGTTGTCACGAGCACGCCAAGCACCCCGGTCAGCAGCAGGCCGGGAACCAGGCCGGCCAGCGCGTTGTTCGTCAGGTCACCCGCCGCGTTCCTCGTGTTGACCCCCACGGCGATGGCGACGCCGATCGCGCCCGCCGTGGTGATCGCGAGGGTCCACCAGGTGGATCGCAGGCTCCGCAGCTTGATCCACTCCATCCGCGCCACCTGCGGGAACCGGTAGTGGCCGCGGGATGCTTGGGTAGCTGTGGCTGTCATGACGTCTTCCTGGCCGGATACTCCGGATAGTCGGCCGGCGCGTGCCTGGCCGGCGGAGACCGATATTGGGCGCTGCCGGAGGTCAGCTCAAGGAAAGCGTCTTCCAGCGACGCCGACCGGGCGGACAGCGTGGCGACTGAGGTATCGGCAAGCAGCTGCCCGGCGCCGATCACCACCAGGTGCTCGGCCATCAGCGCGATCTCGCTGATCAGGTGACTGGAGACGAACACCACGCGGCCCTCAGCGGCCAGCGATTTCAGCAGGCCGCGGATCCACCGGATGCCCTCCGGATCCAGGCCGTTGACCGGCTCATCCAGCAGCAGCACCGACGGGTCGCCCAGCAGCGCGGCGGCGATGCCGAGACGCTGGGCCATACCGAGGGAGAACGTCCCCGCCCGCCTGCGGGCGGCTCCCGCCAGGCCGACGATGGCGAGTACCTCGTCCACCCGACTGAGCGGGATGGCGTTGCTGGCCGCCAGCGCGGCAAGATGGGCCCGGGCGGTGCGGCCGGGGTGGAACGCCTTGACCTCCAGCAGCGCGCCGGCCTCGCGCAGCGGCCAGCGCAGGTCGCGGTAGCGGCATCCGCTGATCCGCGCCTGCCCGGCATCCGGCGCGTCCAGGCCGAGGATCAGCCGCATGGTGGTGGACTTGCCCGACCCGTTCGGGCCGAGGAAGCCGGTCACCGCCCCCGGCCGTACATCGAAACTAAGGCCGTCCACCGCGACGGTGGAGCCGTAGCTCTTACCCAGACCACGGACCTCTATCACCGGACATCCCTTCCTCGTCCCTGGCGACCGCCAGGACGCCCAGCCGGCCGCGCGGGCGCGTGCTGCCGGAAATCACGCTACGGACGAGGCGTGCCATCAGGAACGGGGCTACCGCCCGTCTTCACCTGGGGGATTTCCCCCAGCTGGCGCCACGAAGGGGACCGGTGATGTCTGCTACTCGATTCCTGGCATGCGTTGCCGTCTAGGGGGCGGGCGCCGGCGTGGCTGAGCTTGCCGCGGCCACTGGCATCGATCCGTGGCTCACCGACCAGGTCAAGGGCATGAAGAACATGCTGAACGGATGGTCCGAGGCTGGCTCTGGGGGCGCCGCGCCGGCCCGGCCGCGGCATCGGCAAGACTGTGCTGACGTGGGCTCGATCGACGTTGACCTCGAAACGCCCGCGGGCGGCGCCGGCCGTGGCCGGCCTCGCCTGCGGGCGCCGGCCATGCGATGGCGGCCCGGCCCTGTGCGTGGCCGGCCAGGCTGGCGGCGCGCTTGCTGCCAGCCGGTCGCTCTCGGCGGGCTGGTGACGGCGGCTGGCGCGATCGTCTGGATCACCGTCTTTCCGCGGGTCGGCACTGATCTGTCGGCAGCGCTGGCCCGGGCCGGCTGGGCGGGTAACTACCCCGGCGCGGCATATATCTTCAGCTGGTACGGCGGCATCCACCCGGCAAGCTATTCGCTCCTGGCGTCCTATCTGCTCGCGATAATCGGGACCCGGCTCGCCATGGCGGTCGCGGCGGTGGTCTCCGCGGGCCTGCTGGCACTGCTGCTGGTCCGGCACCGGGTGCCCCGGCCGCGTCCGGCGGCGCTGTGGGTGGCCGTTGCCCTATGGACGGAGCTGTCGGCCGGCCGTGCCGCCTTCACCCTGGGGCTTGCCGCGGCCGCGGGCTGCGTCGTTGTTGCCGGCGGCCGCCCGCGAGGCTGTGCCCGGCTGCTCGCCGCTGCGGGCCTTGCGCTGCTGAGCTGCCTGCTCAGCCCGGTCGCTGGCCTCTTCCTCGGGGTCGTGGCCGCCGCGTTCGCCTGCACCGGCCGCTGGCGGGAGGGCCTGGCCGTCGGCATGGGCGCGGGCCTGCCGCTGGGCGTCATGGCGGTATTCTCCGACGGCGGCGTGCAGCCCATCGGCGTCCAGAGTTGGCTGCCGCCGCTGCTCGCCGCCGCGGCGGTGGTGCTGCTCGTGCCGAGCCGGTGGCGGATGGTGCGGCTCGGCGCGATCATCTACGGCCTGGGCGTCATCGTCACCTGGGCGCTGCCCACCCCGGTCGGCTCCAACGTCGGGCGGCTGGGTGAGCTGCTCGTCGGCCCGCTGCTGGCCGGGATGGCCAGCAGCCGGCCTCGCTGGCTGCTCGCGGCCGGACTGGCCGCCGCCGCGTGGTGGCAGGTCGCCCAGCCACCCGCAGATCTTGCGCAGGGCAATGCGCCGGCCTACGCGACATCGAGCGCAACCCGCTGTTCTACCGCGGCACGCTCACCCCGGCGGCGTACTACGGCTGGCTGCGGTACAACGCGGTGCGGTACGTCGCCATCTCGGCGGCCAGCCCCGACTTCGCAGCCACCGCGGAAGCCGCCATCGTGCGCGAGGGCCAGCCCTGGCTCGTGCCGGTATGGCACAACGCGTTCTGGCGGCTGTACCAGGTGGCTGGCACTGAGCCGCTGGCCAGCCCGCCGGGGACGGTCACCGGCACGACGCCAGCCGAGATCACCCTGCGGCTTAGCCGGGCCGGCACCACGATCGTGCGGGTGCACTGGTCGCCGCTGCTGCGCAGCACCGGCTCCGCCGTGCTGGCCCGCCGTGGCGCATGGACTAGCCTCACCGCCCGGCAGC
>WNFC01009584.1_pt1 | contig 10725 bp, 10 predicted proteins | sample 5400541 | NCBI WGS metagenome assembly WNFC01 (sample SAMN13153342, study PRJNA577476) | soil metagenome | isolation source: 120 cm saprolite under Douglas fir tree site 2 hole 2 replicate 1 | place: USA:California | collected 2015-04-18
GTACAGCACTCCGGAGGCAGCGAGAAAAATTGGTGTGAGTTTCCCGACGTTGCATCGTTGGCTCCGACAGAAAAAAATTCAGCCTTCTCAAGCGATCCCGCTGAAGGGCCGAACACTCTGGCTATGGAGCGATGCCGATATAGCGAAGGGCCGCAAAGTGAAGGCCGCACAAAAGCCAGGGCCGAAACCACAGGGAGTAAAGCGATGAGCACCCGGGCGGCAATCTATGCGCGAGTTTCAACCATAGGGAACGGGCAATCCCCGGAAATGCAACTCCGCGAACTGCGCGAATACTGCGAGCGCCGTGGTTGGCAAATTGCGGGCGAGTACATTGACGTGGGCATCTCAGGCGCGAAGGACAGGCGGCCACAGCTAGACCGGATGATGGGGGACGCGCACAGGCGCAAGTTTGACGTCGTGGCCGTCTGGAAGTTTGATCGCTTCGCCCGTAGCGTGAGTCATCTCTTGCGTGCGCTTGATACATTCCGTGTCTTGGGAATCGAGTTTGTTAGTTTGTCGGAGTCGCTCGACACGGCTACGCCAGCGGGCCGCATGGTATTCACTGTCCTGGGGGCGGTGGCCGAGCTGGAACGCAGCTTGATTGCCGAGCGCGTCCGGGCCGGGCTGCGCAATGCACGAGCGAAGGGGAAACGGCTAGGGCGTCCTAGAAAGGATCTCGACTCCAGGATTATTGCGACTTTGCGAGGTCAGGGCTTGGGGTGGCGAGCCGTTGCCAAACAGCTAGGGGTTGGCGTCGGAACTCTCTATCGGATGGCTTGTGGACGTTCCAAAATCCGGGAAAAGGTTTTTGAAACGCGATAGAGCATTCCGGATCGCCGACCATCCAGGAGCGATCGCATGGCGGCTCGAATCGGAATGCCGAGGCTGCGATATCGCCATGCAAGTGTCACCCTTCCCTAAGGCTATAATGGCGCGCACGGGCCCTCACCTTTGGCACCAAACTCGGGCCGTACGAAGTTCAATCGCCTCTTGGTGCTGGCCAGTTCCGCGATCGAGTTCGAATGAGCGTAGGAAACAAACGAATGTCCGTCCAAATCCCCTCCCTGGCGATCTTGGTAGCAATAGTCTTAGGCAACTCACAGGTTCTTGTACCCAACCCGCACAGGACCGAGATATCGAGAGTGGCAGGTTCATTCTGCACAACGTTCTGCAGCGGACGGGTGAGGAGTGGTATCAGATCCGGCGCCACAGTGAATCGCTCGTCCTCACGTCGCAGTTCCGCAATGCGGATCGTGGAACAGCGATTCCTCTTGCCGCGACGTTGCAGACCTCGCCGGACTTAACTCCAGAACGGTTCGAAGTCCGCGGAAAAACGTCGGGGAGTACAGCAGTTGACAGTTCAATCGTTGTCACTTCTACCGCTGCGACAGTGCGCGAGGGAAGCCGATCAGAGCAGATCCCAATCCCGGCCGCGTTCTTTACCGTTAGGGGCTATGCTCCGGTGGCAATCCAGATGATGCTCCTCCGGTACTGGTCGTCACATGGAAAGCCGAGGTCGTTAAGAACGCTGCCGGATGGAGAGGTGACGATTGAGAAGCGCGGAAGGGATCAGATCGAGGTCAACGGCAGACAATATGTGCTCGACCGGTACAGCGTCAAAGTCGTCATCTGGGGACGCGAAACCCTGTGGCTTGATGCATCGCAGAAGCTCGTCGCACTGATCACGATCGATGCCGGCCTCAATCAGTTCGAGGCCGTACGCGAGAACTACGACAGCGCCCTGCCCACATTCGTTTCGAAAGCAGCCAGCGATTCCATGGAGGAGCTACAGCACGTGGTCGAAGAACTAAGAATTCCTTGCTGCCAGGGAGTCAACTTCAACGAAAAGGCGACTATTCGGCCGACTGGTGATAGGTCGCCCTAGGACGTACTTTCTGATTACCGATGCCGGCTCAACCGGTCGGTGCAACACCTTCTAATCGGTTGATCCGACGATACTTCCTCCGGAGAATCGAGCTGTCTGGCTGTAATCGGTCAAAGCCTGGCCAGGGTAGCGTTCCGGCGGATCTAACCTAGCGAGCGTTTTTAGCTTTTGTTTTCAATGCAAGATGGGCTCCAGCTGAGTGTTGCGTCGACCCATTGAAACCACCGCGTTAATCAAGACTTGATCGTTGTTTTCACCCCACGAGCGACCAGACTGGAAAATCATCAGTCTGCGTCACGACAATAAGGTGACGTCGGTAGCTTTGCCATCGAGATATATCTTCCCGTCCGCGCTACGAACAAAGACGAGAGTAGTTGAAAACTCTGTTTCTGGCAGCTCGTGAGCCTCAACCCAATACGACATATATTGATCAACGTCGAGACCGAGCCCTTCTTCTCGGTTCGAGAGCACTCGAGTCACGACTCCCTGGCGCTCAGTCAGAGCATCGTCCATCAGGACTATGAACTTGAATCGTTGCCCAACTTCTACTATAGGTTGCATCGTCTTTAACTGGCTCTTCTGATCTGCGCCTACTACGCGTGAGTTGGCCTCGCCTAGGGGCATTCAACATCTACGGGTTCTGACGCGTAACGCTCACCCGCGCTTTGGACTGTCCTTGACCGAATTGAGCTTACTTGGCCTCAGGAACCACATGATCTCATCGATGCCTTGCGCGGAGGCATCAATAGTAAGCCCAAAGGGAACGGCATCGCGCAATACGAGAACAGTTGTCTGTCCGTTTGTCTCGACCCAGTCAAGCGTCACGCCCTTCCAACACCATTTGGAAAGAGCGGCAATGAAAGTTGCTACGTGCTTGCGACCAGAAACAGGGGCCGTCGCTGCGTGCACAATTCCGCCGCCATCTGCGTAAGAAACAACATCCTCTGCGAGGAGAGCTTCTAGAGCAGCCATATCTGCGTTCTGCGCGGCGGCGACAAAGGCCTCCAGCAGGCGTCGCTGCTCGCTCGGAGCGACGGACGTGCGCCGGCCATCTGCGATGTGTTTGCGGGCACGGGAGACGAGCTGGCGGATGTTTGCTTCCTCCAAGTGCAGGATCCCTGCAATGTCGGAATATTCGTAGTCGAATGCCTCACGTAAAATATACGCAGCGCGTTCCGCAGGAGATAGTTTCTCAAGGAGCAGCAGGACCGCAAACTTGAGAGCTTCATTGCGCTCCGCACCTATTCTGGGATCGCTGCTGGTATCCACTGGTTCGGGAAGCCATGTCCCGATGTAGGTCTCGCGGCGTGTGCGTGCGGATTGGAGGATGTTTATGCATTGTCGAGTCGTCGCCGTCGCCAGGTACGCGGGCGGGTTCTCTACCGTGCTCCGATTCATGGACTGCCATCGCATCCAAACGTCTTGGACCACGTCCTCGGCTTCAGCAACGCTCCCGAGCATGCGGTAAGCGATGCCGAACAAACGCGTACGCACGCTTGCGAAGATTGACAGTCCGTCATCCTGCGCAAAGGTCTTCACGTCGGCGTGAATAGAAGGTGGGGTTGGTAGCGGACCCGAGGCCACGGATGTACCTTCCTGCCAGTCAGATGAACGTCGCCAAAACCAACGCCTACCGAAAATAGCGAAAGCATGCCCCGATGTCTAGCGTTATCCCTCCCATGGTCAACTCACCGATCTTCCCTAGAATCTCCGAGTGCTCACAGTGTTCGAAGCGCCCCGCGAACTGCCTATTCGCCAAGCGGTGATCAGTTTTTCAGCTGTTTGTTCTGGTCCTTCATCGAGACTCGCCGCTGCGCGCGGAGAGTACTTCACATCGGACAACCCCAGGTTGAATCAAGTTAAGACAAAGTACAGCGCCGATTTGTGACAGCCAGCGCCCAGATTTGTATGTGAACGAAGTTCTTGTCACGGCTACGAGGGTTGCCTTGTCTTAAGAGGCGAGGGTACGACTTAGCGACTCGTCATCACTCACATCGATCAAGAAATATTGAGAGGGAAATTTCATGCCGAGTTCGAAGCAAGCAATTGCAGATTCCTCCACGAAATTGCTGAAGAAGGAGGAGACAACCATAAGCTTGGACAACTCACGCCCGGGTAGATCGGGGCTCGATGAATTGGTTCCGTCGCGCTACGCGCTGAAGGTCGGCGAGATTGACGTGATGGTGGTCAGCGACGGAGTGCTATCGCTACCAGGCGCGATGTTAGGCCACAACGTCGACCCTGCCGTCCGGGGCGCTTGGCTGGAGAACAATTTCCTCCCGCCGGATGTGCTCGAATGGGCGCTGAATGTGGTGGTGGTAAAGAGCGGCGACCGGACCATACTCATCGACGCTGGGCTCGGCGCGGATCCGGACTTGAACTTGCCGCGAGCGGGTCGATTGATCCAACGATTGGAAGCGGCCGGCATCGATCTCACATCCGTAACGGACGTGGTCCTTACTCACTTGCACATGGACCACATTGGCGGCCTACTCGTCGGCGGTGTGAGGGACCGGCTGCGTCCAGACTTGCGGATCCATCTAGCGGCGGCCGAGGCTGAGTTTTGGGCGTCGCCCGATTTCTCTCGCGTTTCCATGCCGCCTGGGTTCCCCGACGCGCTTCGGCGGGCGGCCAAACGGTTCTTGAACGAGTACGGCAGCCAGTTGCGGCCGTTCGAGACGGAGTATGAGGTGGCACCGGGGCTGCTTATCCATCGCACCGGCGGCCACACGCCCGGACACAGCGTCGTCCGTCTGGCGTCCCGCGGCGATCGGCTGACGTTCGCCGGCGACGCCGTGTTTCAGGTTGGATTCGAGCACCCCGACTGGTTCAACGGCTTCGAACACGACCCCGAGGAGGCGGCCCGTGTCCGTGTCAGTCTGTTGCGCGAGCTGGCGGCGAACCGCGAGTCGCTGGTGGCCACTCACCTGTCGTTCCCTTCCGTATGCCATGTGGCAGTCGACGGCGATGTTTTTCGTTGGGTGCCTGGCGCTTGGGAGTACTGACGCTAATGCGTCTGAACGGAAGCAATGGCCAACGGCGGAGAAGTGATCATGGACGTATATGAGGCAGTCAAGAGTCGACGGGCTGTGCGCGGATTCAAAGACCAGCCTGTGTCGAGGGAAGTTCTGGAACGCGTGCTGTCCGCCGCGGCTTGGTCGCCGTCAGGATCGAACATTCAGCCGTGGAACATCTACGTGCTGACCGGCGCGCCGCTCGTTGAACTCACGACGCGCGCCGTCGAACGCGTGGCCCACGGCGACCCCTGGGACGAGCGGCAATACGAGATGTATCCGCCCGCGCTGAGGTCCCCATACGGCGAGCGTCGATCTAACTTCGGCAAGGAGCGCTACAGCGCGCTCGGCATTGCACGCGATGACTGGGAGGCGCGCCAGCGAGCGGCCATCGCCAACTGGAACTGTTTCGGCGCGCCCGCCGCCCTCTTCTGCTACATCGATCGCGACCTGGGCCGGCCCCAATGGGCCGACGTCGGCATGTATTTGCAGACCATCATGCTGCTGCTCCGCGCCGAAGGACTGCACAGTTGCCCGCAGATGGCGTGGTCGCAGGTTCGCGAGACAGTCGCGGAGGTCCTGTCACCTCCAGACGGCCTTGTCCTCTTCTGCGGTATGTCAATTGGGTACGAAGATCCCACGGTGACTTACGTCCGTACGGGCCGCGCCCCGCTTGACGAGACGGTTACGTTTGTCGATGATTCCGCGTTAGTACCTCGTGCATCTGAGCTCGAGCAAACAAATCATCTAACATCTGTCACAGAGGGATAAGATGTTCGGTCATAGCAGGTACGACCGAAAGCTGTGAAATGCTTCGGTCGAAATAGAAATAGAGGTGGCTATCATGAAAATCGTTGTGATTGGCGGCAGTGGACTTATCGGGTCAAAGCTGGTTCCCAAGTTGCGTGAACATGGACATGAAGCAGTTGCCGCATCTCCAAATTCCGGCGTCAACACAGTTACCGGCGAGGGATTAGCGGAAGTGCTGAAAGGCGCATCGGTTGTCGTTGACGTATCAAATGCTCCCGCGTGGGAGGATGCGGCGGTGATGAGCTTCTTCGAAACATCAACTCGCAACCTGCTTAACGGCGAAGCTGCTGCAGGCGTAAAGCATCACGTCGCACTTTCGGTTGTAGGAACCGACCGGCTGTCTGAAAGCGGCTACTTCCGAGCCAAGATCGTTCAGGAGAAGCTGATCAAAAACGGAACTATCCCTTACACCATTGTTCAGGCGACGCAATTTTTTGAATTCCTAAAGCAACTTGCCGACATTTCTTTCGACGGCAAGAAGGTGCGTTTGCCAGATGCTCTTTTTCAGCCGATGGCCGCCGACGATGTCGCTGGCGCTGTGGGCAGGGTCGCCGTCGGCCAGCCTCTCAATGGCACCGTCGAAATCGGAGGACCGGAAACGTTTCGCATCGACGAACTGGTAAGGCGTCGTTTAGCGCCCCTCAATGATTCTCGGGAGGTCATCGCTGATCCAAACGCCTTGTACTCTGGCGCAAAGCTCGATGAGCGAACACTCGTCCCCGGCAAAGACGCCCGGCTTGGCGCGACTAGTTTCGAAACCTGGCTCACTCAATCCGCAGGCAAGGCGACGGCGGCGGGTACCCGCTAGAAGAGGAGTCTCTTATGTCGATTCCAAAACTAGCTTTGGTATTGGTGTGCCTGATGTCCCTCCCAATAGGGCCGCTACACCCCCAAGAAGCGCCAAAAGAGGCAAAAGTGACGCCGCTCTTTTCCAAAGACCTGGCAGACTTTCCCGGCAAGGAAGGCCTGATGATCACGGTGGAGTATCCGCCGGGCAGCACGGACCCAATCCATCGGCACAACGCACATGGGTTCATCTACGTACTGGAAGGCTCAATCGTGATGCAGGTGAGAGGCGGAAAAGAAGTGACTCTCACGCCTGGTCAGACTTTCTATGAAGGCCCGGATGACGTTCACGTCGTCGGCCGCAACGCCAGCCAGACCAAACCGGCGAAATTCGTCGTGTTCTTCGTGAAGGACAAAGGCGCTCCCATAGTCGTACGAGAGAAGTAGAAGTAGAAGTAGGTAAGACCGCGAACATGCTTTGCCACAACTTTAAGGAGAAATGATATGAGCACGATCACAGGGAAAGACGGAACAACAATTTTCTATAAGGATTGGGGAAGTGGGCCGGTTGTCACATTTTCCCACGGCTGGCCGCTCTGTTCCGATGCATGGGATGGCCAAATGTTGTTCCTCGCCCAGAACGGATTCCGCGTGGTCGCCCACGACCGGCGAGGCCATGGGCGATCGAGTCAAGCTTGGTCGGGGAACGACATGAATGGGTACGCCGATGATCTGGCAGCTCTCATCGAGGCGCTCGATCTCACAGATGTCACGATGGTGGGCCACTCCACGGGCGGAGGCGAAGTTGCACGCTACATCGGACGGCACGGTACAAAGAGGGTTGCCGCAGCCGTTCTGATCGGCGCTGTACCGCCGGTCATGGTGAAGTCAGCCGCCAATCCGGACGGGGTTCCGATCGAAGTATTTGATGGACTGCGCAGCGGTGTCGCTAAAGACCGTTCTCAGTTCTGGAAAGACTTCGCCATCATGTTCTATGGCGCCAATCGGCGAGGCGCGAAAGTCTCGCAGGGGATGCTGGATCAGTTCTGGCTATGGAGCATGCAGGGCGGTCTCAAGAATGTTTATGACAGCATCAAGACATTTTCCGAGACCGACTTTCACGAGGACCTCAAGAAAATCGACGTGCCAACGCTGGTCATGCATGGTGAAGACGATCAAATCGTGCCAATTGGTATTTCAGGTAGAAAATCGGCCAAGCTCATCAAGGGAGCTAAAGAGATTTTCTACCCGGGCTTGCCGCATGGCCTCACCGCCACGAATGCAGATCAAGTCAACGCCGACCTGCTGGAATTCCTGAAGTCGGTTCAACGAGCACGCAGGGCATCAGCCTGAATGCTTTACGCCGAGCAGATAGGGTTAGAATCTTTTCATCGGGGATCCCAATGGCGAAGTTGTGCGCGTCGACGTTCCGCTCACATTCGTTGTCCAAAGCGAGTCACAAGTGACTGAGTCCGCACACTCAACGCTTCTCTCAAGCGCCCCGAATGCAGCGCTCCTGTTTCCGAAGTTGAGTCCTGCGCAGATTGCACGGATAGCTTCGCTCGGAGTGATTCGTCCAATCACCCGCGGCGAAGTGTTGATCGACGGCGGCCAAACCAACGTGCCGTTCTTTGTGCTGAAGGCTGGCGAGATCGAGGTCATTCGCCCATCGGCTCTGGACGAGATTCTGATCGCGACTGTCCGGCCGACTCAGTTCACTGGCGACATCAGCATGATCCTCGGTCGCCCCGCGCAGATGCGCCTCCGTGTGCGTACCTCTGGCGAAGTCGTCCAACTGACGCGCGACCAGATGCACGCCCTTATTCAAACCGACGCCGAAATCAGCGAAGTGCTGATGAGAGCGTTTATCCATCGACGTGTCGCGGTGATTGCGCAAGGGATTGGCGACGTGCTGCTCATCGGCTCCGTCGGGTCCGGGGCAACGCTACGAATTAAACAATTCCTAACGCGCAATGGCCACCCCTTCAAGTACCTCGATCTTGACCGGGACGCCGATGTACGGCAATTGCTCGATCGCTTTCGCGTGGAGCCGGCGGATATACCAGTCGTGATCTGCCGCGGCGAGGCCGTACTGAAGAATCCCAGCAATCAAGAGATCGCTGATTGTCTCGGCTTCAATAAAGGGATTGATTACACCCACCGGCGCGATGTCGTCATCGTCGGCGCCGGACCAGCAGGTCTTGCGGCCGCCGTTTACGCGGCTTCCGAGGGACTCGACGTGCTGGTTATCGAGGCGAGCTCGCCTGGAGGGCAAGCGGGCTCAAGCTCAAGAATCGAGAACTACCTTGGATTCCCAACGGGGATTTCAGGGCGAGAGCTGGCCGGGCGCGCCTACGCCCAGGCACAGAAATTTGGCGCCGAGGTCATGATCGCGAAAGGCGCCGCGGAGTTGGTCTGTGAAAACAACGCCTACGGCGTGAGACTCGACGACACCGTGACCATTCCTGCTCGCACAGTGGTCATCGCCACCGGGGCTCGATATCACAGGCCGTCGCTCGAGAATCTCTGTCAGTTTGAAGGTGCGGGCGTCTACTACAACGCGACTTTCATGGAAGCGCAGCTGTGCGAAGGCGATGACGTCATAGTCGTAGGTGGAGCGAACTCGGCCGGCCAAGCCGCGCTTTTTCTGTCGCAGACGGTGAGACACGTTCATCTGCTCGTCCGCTCCAGCAGTCTTTCAGCGAGCATGTCGCGATACCTGATTCGACGCATCGAGGAGACTCCAACAATCCAGGTCAAAACGAAAACAGAAATCGTGGCTCTTGAGGGAACCGAACATCTTGAGCGTGTGCAGTGGCGCGACAGCACGGGTGCAGTAACGAGTCACGACCTCAAGCACGTATTCCTGATGACGGGGGCCGACGCGAACACCGGTTGGCTGAATGGCCGTGTCGCGCTAGATGCGAAGGGTTTCATCAAGACCGGACGGGATCTGACGAAGGAAGATCTCGCCGCTGCCCGATGGCCGGCCGACCGCTCACCGTATCTGCTCGAAACTTCGCTTCCAGGCGTGTTCGCCGTGGGCGACGTTCGGTGCGGCAGTGTCAAACGCGTGGCATCGGCAGTCGGTGAAGGGTCGATCGCGGTTTCGTTTGTCCATCGCGCGCTAGCTGAATAGTTCAGACTATCGAGATCTCTAATGACCGACCGCCATCAAGACCGTTAAGCATCCGAAGGCGATACAGTGAGAGAAGTGCATCTGCCTCCTTATATACTTAGCTTGGTGATCTCGCCGCTCGCTGTTTGTCAGACTGCCGCGTGCGGTAGTCGGTCACGAAGAACCCGTTGATGTCAGGGTACGACACCAAGCTCGCGAAGCCTGCGAAACTCCCTTCCGACTTTAACTTTTGCGCTGCGCGCGTGAAACTGGTCCATGCAGCAAGAGCCAACGCGCCGCCGACACTGATGCGTCGCACGCCGAGCGCCGCAATGTCGGCGACGCTCAACCCACTGTCCCGAATCACCAGGACATTGATCGGCTTCGGCCGAACCGCGTCAACGAGCGCTTTGATCGCCGTCGGATCGTGGGGGCCGGGTGCAAATAGCACGTCCGCCCCCGCCTCAGCGAATGCCTGCAGACGCCGGACCGATTCGCGAAGCGCATCATGATGGCCGACAAGGAAACATTCTGCTCTAGCCGTCAGCAGGACGTCGGCACGGGACTGATTGATTGCCTCGCGCGCAGCGCGCACACGCTCGACGGCGAGCGGCAGCTCGTAAAGCGGCGACGATGGATCACCGGTCGCATCTTCGATCGACAGGCCCGCGACGCCGGCAGCGATGCAGCGGGTGACATTATCGGCCACATCTTTCGGTGACGCTCCGTAGCCAGACGCGAAGTCCGCATTGACCGGGACATCGACCGCTTCCGCGATATCTGATATGTATGCCAGGTTACGCTCACAAGTGAGCGCACCTTCGGAGTCAGGCAGTCCCTGCGAGAACGCAAAGCCCGCGCTGGTCGTCGCCAGCGCCGGGAATCCGAGCTGCTGCAGGTACCGCGCAGAGCCGACATCCCATGGATTCGGAATCACGAAACAGCCTGCCTCATGCAGAGCGCGGAACGCCCCGCGACGGGCTCTGAAGTTCTCTACCGATTCCCGACCTTCCGTTCCGACACGGTGCGTTGTCATCCGTGGTTCGAACTTGTTCATCGCATGCTCCAATCGCTTGACTGAATCGATCCGACTCGCCAAGAGCTAGCTACAG
>WNFC01010375.1_pt1 | contig 10725 bp, 11 predicted proteins | sample 5400541 | NCBI WGS metagenome assembly WNFC01 (sample SAMN13153342, study PRJNA577476) | soil metagenome | isolation source: 120 cm saprolite under Douglas fir tree site 2 hole 2 replicate 1 | place: USA:California | collected 2015-04-18
GCCGACGATCTGTCCGAGCGCGAAGGCCGATGTCAGCGCGGCCATGAGCCCCGTCGCGTGCGCGCCGGCCACGTCGCGCGCTTCCTGCATACCGACCATGGTGATCACCATGAAGGTGCCGCCGACGAAGAGCGCGGCGGCCATGATCGCGGCGATGCCGGACCAGACGACCGGAAGCGCGACGCCGAACGCCATGAGAAGGTGGCTCGCGATCCACAGCCGGCGGTTGCTGACGACGCTTCGCAGCATCGCAGTCGCCAGCGTGGATCCCATCGCCGCCGCCCCGAACACCGGCCAGGACCAGCCGAAAACGGCAGGGTCCTGGATGACCTGCTTCGCCATCACCGGAAGAAACGTCGCAGGAATGATGTACCCGAAGCCGAACGCGCCGTAGCAGAGGACGAGTCGGACCGCCTCGCGATCCCATGCGATCGCGCGCCGCGCCAGCCGCCCGGCGTTCGTCGGCGGCGCGTCATCGCCCGCTCCGAACACCGGCCAGATCCCGGCCGACAGAGCGACCGAGAGAACGCCGAGCACGATCCAGGCACGCGCGGAGCCCGCGTGAACGTGCATGAGCGCGAGACAGAGCGCGCCGGCGAGGGCGATGCCCGCACCGACACCCGCGAACACCGTGCTGTTCAGCGCGGGGCGACGCAGCGACGAGAGCCTCTCCAGACACCACGCCGACACGTAGATCAGCACCCACGCGCTCGCCACGCCGGCGACCGCGCGCAGGAGGAGCCAGACGGCGAAGCGATGCTCGAGACCCATCGCGAGCGTCGCGAGGCCGATCGTGACGAGTCCCGCGCGGATCGCCGTGGTCGCGCGGAGCCGCCGCCAGATGACGGACAGGGCGCCCAGCAAGTAGCCGAGGTAGTTCGACGACGCGAGCCAGCCGCCCATCGCGATCGAGACTCCGGCGTCCTCCTGCATCATCGGCAGGATCGGCGTGAAGGCGAAGCGGCCGATGCCCATCGCCACCGCGAGGGCGATGAATCCCGCCAGGCCGACGGCGGCCGCAGAACGGCGCGGTGGTGTCCGCATCATCAGGAGCGGGCGCGGCGGGGGGGGTCCGCGAACAGCTCCGAGGGCCAGAGCCGGCGCGTGGGGGCGTCGGCTCTGAGAAAGCTGAAGCCGGCGCCGGTCGCGTAGAAGTCGTCGGTATCCGTGTCGCCGATGTGATAGTACACCGCCGCCGGAAAGCGTCCCTTGACGTCCGCGAGCTGATGCTTCAGTACCGTGAAGTCGACGGCGATGTGGAGCCGCTCCCACAGATCTTGCTGGTAGCTGATCGGCCGATCCGAGCAGCTTCCGACGAGATAGCCGAGGCGCTTCGCCGTCCTGACCAGCGCGACGGGCACGATGCCCGGGGGCTCGCCCACCTCGAGCGTCCCGTCGATGTCGAAGCTGACCAGCGTCACGAAATTCACGGTAGCCCGGCGCCGGTCACGTCGACGCGGATCGCCTCGGTGCGACCGTCCGTCCTCTCGGATTCGATGTCCATCGTCACCCCGTTCAGCACCAGCAACCACGCGCCGTCGCCGGCCAATTCCCCCTTCAGTTTCGGGGGAATGGCCGTTTACCGCGTCATGCCCGAACCATACACTAGCCGCTCGATGGGCACGGACGCGAAGACGCCGCGTGCCGCGTCGGGCCGTGGCCGGCTGATGGCCACGCTGTTCGCGGCGCAGGTCTGCGGGAGCACCGGTCACTCGATCGGGATGGCCGTCGGGAGCATCATGGCGGCCGGTCACGTGGTCGGGCGTGCCGATCGCCGTCGGTGCGCTCGGAACGGCGCTCGCGAGCTGGTCGCTGGCGTGTCTGATGGAGCGCTCCGGACGTCGGCCGGGGCTGGCGCTCGGCTACGGACTCGCCTTCCTGGGCACGCTCCTCGGTATGGTCGGCGTGACGATCGGCAGCTTCGCCCTGCTGCTGGGCGGGATGGCGCTCTTCGGAGTCTCGCAAACCTCAAACTTGTTGAGCCGCTACGCTGCCGCCGACGTGAGCCCCGGCGCGCAGCGCGGCCGCGCGATGGGGCTGATCGTCTGGGGCTCGAGCGCCGGCTCGATCATCGGGCCGAACTTGATGGAGCGGGCGCTTCGCGCCGCCGGTCGCCTCGGGGTTTCACCGGCGGCCAGCGCGTTCCTCATCAGTCTCGCCGGCTACGCTCTGGCGGCGCTCTTGATCGAGCTACTCCTGCGGCCCGACCCTCTGACCGTTGCGCGCCGGCTTCACGAGAGCGACCGGACGGGCCGAGTGTCCGAGCGGGCGCGGCCGCTGAGCGCGATCCTGGGAGACGTCCGAGTGCAGCTCGCGCTCGCGACCCTCACGATCAGCCAGTTCGTGATGATCAGCACGACGTCGACGTCGCCGGTGTACCTGCACGACCAGGGGCACCACGTGCAGACGATCGGGCTGGCGGTGTCCCTCCACCTCGCCGGAATGTACGTGGCCTCGCCGCTGTCGGGCTGGCTCTGCGACCACTTCGGGCGGCTCCTGATGATCGGGATCGGCGCGCTCGTGCTGATCGGGGCGGTGATGCTGGCGGGGCTGGCGCCGGGCAGCGACCGCGCGCTGGTCATCCTGGGGCTGTTTTTCAACGGCGTGGGCTGGAACTTCGCGTTCGTGGCCGGCAGCGCGCTCCTGACCGACGCGCTGTCGCCGGCCGAGCGCGCCTCGATCCAGGGCCTCGCCGACCTGGTCATGGGCTTGATGGGCGCGTTCGGCTCCGCCGCGGGCGGCATGATCCTGGGCGTGTGGGGCTTCACCGTCCTCAACGCGCTGGGCGGCTTGCTCGTGCTCGGGCCGCTGGCCGCGACCCTGCTCCGCCGTCCCGCGCTCGCCTCGCTCTCGACTCCGCAGACCTAGACTGGACCACGCCGACGAGGCGGCGGCGCGCCACCGCGCTAGACGACGCCTGCGGCGCGCAGCGTCGCGATCTCGTCGGTGCTCAGGCCCAGCAGCCCCGACAGGATCTCGTCGGTGTGGCGACCGAGCGAGGCGCCCGCGTGAGTGATGCGCCCGGGCGTCAGCGAGAGCTTGGGCACGACGCCCGGCTGGGGCAGCGCGCCGATTCCCTCGGCGGGCACGTCGACGATCATCGCGCGTGCGCGGTAGTGGGGGTCGGCGAAGATGTCGGCCATGCTCATGATCGGTGAATGCGGGATGTCGTGGCTCTTGAGCTCCGACACCGCCTTGTCGAAGGGCCGCTCCGCGAACCACTGCGTCATGAGGTCCAGGATCACTGGAATGTGCTTCGGCCGCTCCTCGGCGCTCGCAAACCGCGGATCGAGCGGGAGCTCGCGCTGTCCGATCATCGCGCAGAGCCGCTCGAAGAGGTGCTGGGCCGGCGCCGTGAAGACGATCCATCTCCCGTCCTGCGTTTGAAAAGCACCACCTGGCCAGCCCGAGTGCTGAAGCCCGCCGCGCTCGCGGACGACGCGCTGCCGGCCGTAGAGCGTCGTCGTGTACTCCATGACGCGGAAGGCCGACTCGTAGAGCGCCGCGTCGATCCACTGCCCCTCGCCAGTCGCGTCGCGGTGGCGGAGCGCGGCCATGACGCCGAACGCCGTGAAGAGCCCGGTCATGTAGTCCGGATACACCGGGGTCGGGCGTGCGGGCGGCCGATCAGCGTGACCGTTGACGTACCACGTCCCCCCGAACGCCGATCCGATCGCCGCGTAGCCCGGCCCCTGATTCAAAGGGCCCGTCTGGCCGAACGCGGTGATGCGCGCCATGACCAGACGCGGGTTGATCGCGTGCAGCGCTTGCCACCCGAGGCCCCAGCGCTCGAGGACGCCGGGCCGAAAGTTCTCGAGAACGACGTCGCACCGGGGCACCAACCGGCGAACGATGTCCTGTCCCTTCGGCGTGTGCAGGTCGAGGGTCATGAGCTTCTTGTTCCGGTTGTCGACGGCGAACCAGTACGTGCAGCCGTCCTCCGACGGGCCGAGGCGCCGGAGGTCGTCGCCCCGGCCGGGCATCTCGGTCTTGATCACCTCGGCCCCGAACTCGGCCATGAGCGCGCCGCAGAACGGGCCGGCGACCACCTGCGCGAGCTCGAGCACCCGGATTCCGTCCAGGGGTCGGCGTGACTCTGTCATGGAGCCGGAGTCTATCACTATCGCGCGCGGGCGGATCTTGCCCTACCATGGCTGCGCCAGGGTATTCGCGATACGACGTCCGCGGAATCTTCGAGGAGGACTTGCATGGCCAGCGCAGAGCCGGGTGGCCTCAAGGGTCTGGTCGACGTCGAGCGTGGGATCATCAGCCGGGAGATCTTCGTGAACGAGGAGATCTACCGGCAGGAGCTCGAGCGGGTCTTCGCGCGCGCCTGGCTCTTCGTCGGCCACGAGAGCCAGATCTCGCGGCCGGGTGACTATCTGACGTCGTGCATGGGTGAGGAGTCGGTCATCGTGTGCCGCGACCGCACGGGGCGGATCCGCGTCTTCCTCAATTCGTGTCGGCACCGCGGCATGAAGGTCTGCCGGTACGACGAGGGCAACACGGTCGAGTTCCAGTGCCCCTACCACGGCTGGAGCTACGGGACCGACGGGGCGCTGGTGGGAGTTGCGTTCGCCAAGGACGCCTACGGCGCGCAGCTCGACCGGAGCCAGTGGGGGCTCATCGAGGTCGCCCGGGTGGAGAACTACAAGGGGACGATCTGGGCCACGTGGGACCCGTCGGCTCCCACGTTCCTCGAATACGTCGGCGGCTACAAGCTCTACCTCGACCTTCTCCTCGACGCGTGGGACGGGCGCGAGGGCGGAACGGAGGCGATCGGCGGGATCCACAAGTGGCTCATCCCCTGCAACTGGAAGTTCCCCGCTGAGAACTTCTCCGGAGACCGCTATCACGGCGTGAGCCACCGCTCGGTGGACATGGTCGGCATTGGACCGAGCGGAAAGGGTCGCCGCGACACGCAGGAGCGGAACGAGGCCCGGTGGCTCGACGTCTCGTTCCCCGAGCTCGGCCACTCGATGATCGCGTTCCTCCGGAAGCACGATTCGCCCCTCGCCCCGGCGTATCAGGACGCGCCGGTGGTGGCCGACTACTTCCGGCGCTGCGAGGAGGAGCGGAAGCGCCGTCGCGGCGAGTACTGGCGGCTCTTCGGTGGTCCCGGCACGATGTTCCCCAACGTGTCGCCGCTGGCCCGGCAGCCGCGGACGCTCGCGGTGTGGCATCCGCGCGGCCCCCACCAGACCGAGGTCTGGCGCTGGTACTTCGTCGACGCCGACGCGCCGGCGGAGGTGAAGGACTTCCTGCGCCATTACTACATCCGCTACTCGGGTCCGTCGGGGATGACCGAGCAGGACGACATGGAGAACTGGAACTACGCCCACAAGGCGAGCCGCGGCACCGTCGCCCGGCAGTACCCGTACAACTACGAGATGGGCCTCGGCCGCGCCACGCGCGCCTTCGAGGACCACGGGCTCAAGCTCCCCGGCACGATCAGCGACGTGACGGAGGCCAACGCCAGCGAGAACAACCAGCGCGGCTTCTACGGGCGCTGGCGCCAGTTCATGGAGGCCGACAGCTGGACGGGCCTGATGGCCCCGTGAGCGCCGAGGCTCCGCGCTCGCCCACTGGGCGGAAGAGCCGCCCTCGCGGATCTGCCAGCACGTGCTGGACCACCCGCGCCGGACGCGCCAGGCGCGGCGGGAGCGCCGAGAGGTCTCCCCGTGTCCGAATCCGCTCGATGACGTCGTCGGGCAGTTTCTCGGTACGCGCGATGCGCGCGTGGGCCACCCACTCGTAGGATTGATTGACCGAGCGCGCGGTGATGAGAATGGCCATCTCGCGAATGTCGCCGGGCAGCGTCCCGCCGAACCGGAGGTATTCGCCGAGATCGCCGACTTTCTCCGCCAGCGCCGGGTGGTGCATGAGCGAGGCGTACGGGCCGCCCCGCATCTGGCCGCGCTTGGCCGTGATCCTGTCGTAGATGCGCTTGGCCTCGGGAGTCAGCGTGTGGAGGGGATCGGGCAATTTGGCCGTCACGACCGGTTCCTCGGAACTTGCTTCATGCGCTCACCAAGTGTCAGCCGAAAGCCGTCGCCCTGCTTCGTGGTCTCGCGGAGGTAGGCCTGGGTCTCCGCCCGCTCCTCTCGCCCGAGCGCCTGCGCGTGTGAGAGCCGGATGCGCCGGCCGCCCTCTTCGATGGCGAGCACGAGCACCTTGATCTCGGTCCCCACGGGGAAGGCTTTGCGGAGATCCGTGCCGCGGGCCAGGCCGAGCTCGGCGATCGGGATCAGCCCGGTCTGCCCGGGACCGAGTCTGACGAAGACGCCGAATGACTCCAGCCGCTCCACCGTGCCGGTCAGCACCGCGCCGACCTCGACGCGCGACTCCATCTGCTGACCTGGCGCGGCGCCCTCCGGCGCCAGGGCGAGCGCGACGCGACGCTTCTCGGGATCGACGCTCACGATCATCACGGTGACCTCGGCGCCGCCGGCCGCGGCCTCTCGGATCGCGCCCTGTCGGCTGCGCGGGATCTCCGTGTTGTGCAGGAGCCCATCCACACCGGGTAAGAGCTCCACGAAGACTCCGAACTCCGTGGCGCGAACCGCTCGCCCCTGGACCACCTGGCGCTCGCGCAGCCGTCCGGGCACCGCCGCCCACGGATCGCCCTCGAGAGCCTTCAGGCTGAGCGAGATCCTTCCTTTCTCCTGATCGACCCTGAGCACCTTGACGGTCACCGCCTCGCCCACCTGCAGCCGATCGGCCGGCCGGCTCACGCGCGAATGCGAGAGCTCGGACAAGGGCACGAGACCCTGCACGCCGCCCAGGTCGACGAACGCGCCGAAGTCCGCCAGTGAGGCTACGGTACCGGTAAGCACCGCGCCCGGGAGGATCTTCTTCCGCGTCTCTTCGGCGGTTTCAGCCGCCCGCTCCTCGAGCAGCCGGCGGCGGGAGAGGACGAGATTGCGCCCGTTGTCGCTGTAGGTCATGACGCGGAACTCGAGGACGCGGCCGACGTACTCCTCCGCGGCCTCCACGCGGCGCACGTCCATCTGCGAGAACGGACAGAAGGCCCGCAGGCCACCGACCGTCACCTCGTAACCGCCCTTGATCACGGCCGCGACCTTCCCCTCGACCGGAATGCCGGTCTGCGCCGCGACCGCAAGGGCCTGACGGGCCTGCGCCCCCTGCCGGAGCTTGTGCGAGAGGCGCACCTCGTCCCCGGTCGACACCACGGTCGCCTCGACCTCGTCGCCGACGGCGACGCGCAGCCGTCCTTCCTCATCGGTCAGCTCGGCACGCTCGATCCAGGCGTCGCCCTTGCCACCGACGTCGACGAAGACGCTTTCGGCCGCGATATGGATCACGCGGCCCTTGACGATCTGGCCGACTTCCAGCACGGGTCTCACGGCTTCACGGGCGAACAGCGTCGCGAAATCTTCTGCGTCACTCATGATCACCACCCTAGGCGGCCGTTCTCAGGAGGTCAAGGCGCAGCGCGGAGACGCTCGTCGACGGCCGCCAGGCGGGTCGTCACCGAGCCGGTCGGGTAGGATCAGATCTGGTCGGTGCAGCTCGGCTCCGGTCTCGGCGAGCGACCTCGCGCTTCAGCAGGAGAACGCAGGCCCCGGTCGGACAACCGACCGAGGCCTGCTTTTCGTCAGAGTATCAGGCCGACTGAACTCGCCGGCTTAATACATTTCACCGGGCGGCATCGGCGGCCCGCCAGGCTTGCCCGTTTCGGGCAGGTCGGTGATCAACGCCTCGGTCGTCAGCAAGAGCGACGCGATCGACGCCGCGTTCTGCAGCGCGACCCGCGCCACCTTCGTCGGGTCGATGATCCCCGCCTGCACCATGTCGACATACTCCATGGTCTCGGCGTCGTAACCGCGGTTCGGGGCCGTCTCGCTCTTCACCTTCTCGACGATCTGGGGGATGGGCTCCTCGAGCGCCCGCTTGACGATCATGGCGCCGACCTTCTCGTCGCCCGCGAGCTTGAGGCCGTCGATCGCCTTCGACGCTCGCAGCAGCGCCACGCCACCACCCGGCACGATGCCCTCCTCGACGGCCGCGCGGGTCGCTCCCCCGGGGTCTGAGGTTCACATTGCCAGGCGTGTGGTGCGCCACAACTTGCGCTGGGCGACGATCACGATGACCGCTCCGACGAAGGCGACGAACACGGTCGGCAAACGCCCGCCGCCCGCGGAGACGCCCAGGGCCCGGAAGATCCAGCCCCCCCACGACGCTCCCGACCAGACCGAGAACCAGGTCCCCGATCAGCCCGTAGCCTCCCCCCTTCATGACGAACCCGGCCAGCCAGCCGGCGAGACCCTTCCTCCTTCTCCGGGTGCGGGTCCGTCGGCCTCCGCCTCGCCCTCACGATCCCGCTTGACTTCATACCGATAACACAATATAAATTATATAGCAAATAGAAATTATATAACAATCAGCTCAGCGCTGGGCGTCCGGTCAGGAGTCCGCTGGGCCGGCAGGAGGTGGTGATGCTCGAGAATAGAACGAAGGTCCTGCTCATTCTGTCGCAGGACGTCCTGGACCAGGCTCGGGTCGTTGCCGGGAAGGCGACGATCACGCTCAAGCTTCCAGTGAGCCTTCAGATCGTCCTCCGGGCCCTCATCGAGGAGGGGCTGAAGCGAGATGACCACCCGGCACTTCTCGCCAACATCGAGGGCCAGGCCAAGGCGGTCCGCCGCTCGAGGAGCATGGCACGTCAGGGCGGACGCGCTGAGGGGGAGCCCGTGGATCGACAGTCTGGAAGCTGGCTGCGGCCGAACGGTCATCGGCAGTCGAGGCGCCGGAAGTGAAGAGGGCGTAGGGGCCCTCCGGCGGCGAGGCGAGCCGGGCGACGGGGCTCGATGCCAGACAGACGTAACGACGAACGCTGAGGATCAGCGTCTTGGCAAGGAGACGACGATGTCGAAATGGATAGGGATGACACTCGCGCCCGTGGTGACCGGTCGCTCTCCCCTCGAGTCACCTTCAACCCTGGCTCGGAGCCTTGAGGGTCGTGCTTTGGGCATGTGCTGCTCAGTGATGCTTCCCGAGGCCGCAAGGCTACGGCTGTTGGAACTGGGGTCAAGCTTCGTCGCCGCATTGGGAGAACAGAGGCAACCGATGACCGGCCTCATGACCGCCCTAGCGAGTGACGGGAGGCAGGCGACGCAGGTACAGCAGGAGGTCAAATCAGACCGAAATGCCGCAGCGCCTCTTCGATGGCCTCACGCTTTTCAGGCGGGCACGGTTCCACACGACGACCGCGGCCAGCGCGGTTCGCCGCACGGCGCGTCGGTAAACCTCGAAGAGCCTTGACATGAGCGATCCAGCCGTTTTTCGGCACGAAGCCGTGGTGACGCTGAACGAACTTCTGTATCTCAACGTAGGTCGCCATCCCTGCCCTCCGCGATCACGGACTCAAGCGCGAACGATGCCCATGGTGCCACGGCGGCAACGCTGTTGCGCGGCGAAAGCGGCTGGCACGTCGTCGATGATGGGGGAATTCAAGGTCAGCTGAACTGGGTCGAACTGGGCGACACCTGCCGCCACGCGCTCACGGTCGCCAAGATGCGGGCGATGCCAACGAGCCGCACGACTCACGAGTGCGAGACCGTGAACGGGCAGGGCATGAAGGCGCTTCCGCGGCCGTTGCGGGCGGCGCTCCCGATGGCGCCCTTTGCGGGCTACCTCGGCCTCCTCTCTCGCGCGCCCGAGCGCCGCACGCCCTAGAATCGTGCCCGAGATTTTTGGGCCGTGTTGGCAACCCGAATGTGGGCCTTCAGTTAGGATCCAGCATCCCGAATCGCCGCTCGCGCTTTTCGCTCGACCTCCATTGAAATCGCCACCATCCTGTGAGCGCTCTTGGCGTGCTCGGCGGTCTTCCTCATCACCTCGCTGTCATCCTTGCCTTGAGCCACGAAGTCGCAGCCGGGCATCAGATCGGCGCATCTGAGTTCTCTCGTCACGAGCAGACCCTCCTTTGGCCGCGTCCTTCAGGACGTGCGCGGCAAAGCTCGAGCGCACGTGACAATTTCATTTTTTGATCAGCAGGTCAAGCCCATCGGCGCATGCGCGCGCGACGGCATAGCCAGCCTTTTCTTGACCGGGCATCTTATCCCAGCCACCTTTTTCGATGACTTCAGCTCTCTGCCAGCTACTGACGTCTCCGAGCTCTTTGAGCTTCTGTTCATGGTTCGGTTGCTTCATGAATTGCGCGACGCAGATCGCCGCCTGACTCGCCAAGACCGCCTCTTTGGTCATCGTTTGGGTCGTGCCGGCGGTTGTCCAGCCACCCCACGAAAACCCGACGATCATTGCGATGACTCCCCCACAAATAAGGCCCCAGATTCCGTACTTGATCTTCCGCAGTTCTTCCTGGTGATGCCGGCGTGCCCTGCCCCGGCTTCTTGCCGAAACCACGGTTGCACTCGTTGCAGAATCTTTGCGATTCATCCTTGAGTTCTCGCCGGCAGGTTGCGCATCTGACCATGACCTTCCTCCATCACGTGAACTTACCAAGACCTCGCCCGCGAGCCCGCCGCCGCCCGGCGCCCTCGTCGTCGGCCATCGCGCCCACTCAGGCTCGTTCCCCGTTGCGCGTGGCGCCGGGACTTGGATTGGCCGTAGCGAGCGCCGACTCATTTCGGGCTCTCCAGAACCGCTGCGCATGGGCGAAGAGAGTCCACGTACTACCCAGAAGGATTGTCGAGAGTCCGAGCAGGGCGAGCGCGACTGGCAAGACCTTGGCCGTGATCG
>WNFC01022310.1_pt1 | contig 10725 bp, 7 predicted proteins | sample 5400541 | NCBI WGS metagenome assembly WNFC01 (sample SAMN13153342, study PRJNA577476) | soil metagenome | isolation source: 120 cm saprolite under Douglas fir tree site 2 hole 2 replicate 1 | place: USA:California | collected 2015-04-18
GCTGTATGATACCTACGGCTTTCCACTGGATCTCACACAGAAGATTCTGGCTGAGCGTGGCTTGAGCGTCGATGTGGAGGGGTACGAAGAAGGACTGCGCGAACAGCAGCAGCGTTCACGTAAAGTGAAGCAGTTGAAGCATAATGGGGGCAGCGCGAATTAGTCGTGTGTCTCCATTGTCCAGAAATGTCCTTGCTATTTCATTTCCGCGCCGAAGCGCTTGCCCTCGCTGGTGCAAGGCTCTTTGACCGTTGCAAAAACACGCTCCTATCCGGACATTACGCACGCTTGAGCACATACTTCCTCAGCTGAGATGTAGAAAGCAGAGAAAGCGTTGCTTGGGGGTGAGAAGTGCGTAATGCTATGGAATACGACCAACCGGCATAGTACAGGTGTTTGCCCTCAAAGGGGCGAGGTGTGACCCTCTGCGACGGCAACAGTAGCGTCGCGCCCGTTCCACTATATGAAACGGGCTTGACCTCCGAAGAAGTCATGCGGTACGACACGTACCGCCTCGTCTGGTGATAGGTGATCAGGAAAGCCAGGCCGAGCCTGGCAATATTGAGGGAAGCGGCGTAATCACGCGCTCCGTTCCATAAACAGGTGGGATTGCTACAACACAGCCAGGGAGCCCAATCCAATGCCTTCTTGCGATCAGAGGCAGCCGGGGACAGATACGTTTTGGCCGCTTGCCCACACCGAGGGCAGGTGTGGGTGGTCCCACGAGGTTCCACCTGACGCGCTCGCATCCCCAACAGGTGGCATTTGTATTTGAGGACGCGCCACAGGTCGCCCCGAACCGTCGTGTTGTTGCGCCAGTTGCGAAAGCGCCCACGAACGCCTTTGCCACGCCCTTCGGTTTTGAGAGTGGTCAGATTCTCGCCACAAATCAAGCGGCAATCAGACAGCAATGCGAGCAGGATGAGCAAATTCGAGGCAAGGTGCGCCAGTTCGCTGTTTCGGCGCTCGTACTTCTTCCAACACTGCTTGATGCGTGCATCGTAATCCCGCACGCGATCTTGCCAGCCGGGAAAATGAGCGGGCAGCTCCGTGTTGTGCTTCTCTCGCGCGGTGACGGCTTGCGTGATGAGCCGCTCATAGCGTTCTTTGCATGCCTTGAGCCGGTCAATTTCGCGGCGCAAACGGGCTTGCCGCCCATCGATGCCTCCCGTCTCCAGGAAAACTGGACGGCTCACCTGCTGGTACGGCTCGTCCCCTTCTGGCTTTTCGAGGATCGAAACGGTGATGAGCGATCGCACGCCCCAATCCCATCCGAGCACACGCGTCTCCTGCGAAAGGTCCGACACCGGTTTGGCGGGCACTTCGAGTATGACATCGAGCACGGCTGTACGGCTCCCATTATCGCTCCTGATTTCTCGCAAGGTTGGGGCTTGCGTGGTGGCCCCCTGCCACAGATACGCGAAGACCGCCTCTGGCAAGGGGATCGCTTCACTCCATCCTCCCCAAGCCCATTTCCCCTGGTCGTCCGGGGTGCGCAGCTTCAACGTGAGCATCGCCCGATTCTGTTCGGTGTGGGTAGCCAGGTCACAGAACTGCGCCGCCTCGATGCATGCCCGGTAGGTCTGGCCGAGTTTCATCCCGTCGTCTCCAGCAAAGGTGAGTTGGCCGACGGAGAGCACAGGAACGGGCTGGAGGTCTTCATAGGTGGTTGGGAAGCGATCCGTTTGCAGATACCGATTACACGCTTGCTCGACGAGGTTCGTCATGGCTATAAAGCTATCGGGATCTTCCAGATCGGCTCGCAGAGCGCGGACCTGCTCCTTGATGGCTCGATAATCTTTTCTGGCCGGACGTTTTTCCTCGGCTGGTCGGATCAATCCTTCCGAGAGCAGAGGCAGAATGCTTTGGAAAACCTGTTTGCGACTCGCTTGGGCCCGCAGGATTCTTCCGGCCTGCTCCATTTCGCAGCGCTCTTGGCGACTCCCATGGCCTGATCTCTTGAGCACGTAGGGTTCGATGTGTTTCCAGGCTGGCCCACTGCGATCTCCTGCAAACTGATCAAGCTGGGGCCACTGATCGACGAGGATCTCGTTGATGGCGAAGCGAGAGGCATCGAGCAGACGCAACGCTTCGGCTTGCATGGCATCAGGCAAGCGGATGGGGAACGAGAGCGTTTGCGTCTTCGCCACGTCACTCCTCCTGTTCTGTTTCTGCCGAAGCGATCACCTGCTTTGCACAGTCGACCAGTGCGGCTTTTTTGCGCGAACGCAAGCCGTACAGTCGACCAGCAAACGAGGTGAGAATCGCTAACAAATCTTCCGTTAACTCCTGTTCAAGCGTTGTGTCCTCGTCAGGAGAGAGCACTGTCAAGGTGACACCATATCCTGAAAACAGCGTTCGCAAATACGAGAGGCCAAATCGGGTGAGACGATCAGAAAACGTGACCACGACTTCAGCCACCTGATAATCCTGCACCAGCGCCAGCAGCCTTTGGAGACTTTTCCGCTCAGTATTGAGGCCAGACCCACTATCGGTCAAGGTCATCGTTTGCTGTCCCGTTCGCGCCACCACAGCCCACTGTTCAAGCTGCTGCACCTGCCGCTGTAAGTCCTCTTGCTGATCGTGTCCGCTGACCCTGGCATAGAGGACAATGATCCCCGCACGCTGTTCTCCGAGCAGTCGCTCGACTTCCGTAATGGGAATCCGCGCCTCACGTCCAATCTGGACAGCAGCAATTTTGCCCTCCTTGACCCAACGGCGAACGGTGAGAGGATGGAGGCCCAGACGTTTGGCGACTTCTCCTGAACGCAACATGCGGGTTTTCTCTGTTCGCATAACAAGGATAGTGTACTCCACATCCGCGAATCTGTCAACAGCGGATCACCCCTCGGGTAGACGCCCAATGAAGGAGTGGGTCGAAGTCCCTGCTGAACATGCCTCAAAGTGGCTCGAGCTGGCACGTGAGGCTCTCCATTATGTGGTTGAGGTGCGTTGAACGCACGCCTTTGCCAGACCTCTTTTCGTAGATTACACGCAGGTCCCGGCGGGCCTGACCGTCGTTGAGTTTATAACGTTGGGACTGGTCGAAGCGATAGAGCCGTTTCGCGGATAGGAGTTATTCCGAGCCAGGATACCCATATCTGTAGTTGAAACGGTTTTAACCGTCTCACCTGGTGCAAAAGTAACGCTGGCTGGCGTACTGCTTGAGCCGATGCTCCACGTAAGCGCTACAGTTCCGCCAGGGCTGCCGGGTGCAATGGTAATCGTGGCAGTGTAGGTCACATTGACAGGTGTTCCGCAGGTCATAGCTGCAATTGACGCCGGGCTGACCGAGATGCTAATACTCTGGACCAGGAAAGACGCCACGGCCCTGGCTGTAGCAGTCGCGTTGGCATTGGCCAGGGTGATGGCCGTGGCAGTTGCGCCGGCATGAGCTTGAGCAAGCGCGGTAGCAGTGACATGAGCTGTTGCCGTTGCCGCGTGAGCGGTGGCAGTAGTATTGGCCTGGGCAGTGGCTGTCGCATTGGCCTGGGCAGTGGCAGCCTGGTTGCTGATATTGAGATAAATAAGTCCGGCTGCTCCTGCGATAAAGAGGAGTATCACGAATGCCAGCACAAATTTTATACCAGCGGGCAGTCGTGCCTCTACATCTGAATCGGACCTGGGCTTAGGACTGTTTCGTGGCATCTGTCCCTCCTCATATAGATAGACGGGTTATGCCTTTGAAATTGGCATCTGAGCCACGTCCGCTAATGCCCTCTCCAGCAGTTCAGCAGCCTCGTCAACTTCTTCAGCGCTGATGTTCAATGGTGGGACAACACGCAGCGTGCTGGTCCCGAGAAGGTCATGTTTGACATTGACTGCCTGCATCAAGCCTATACCGCGAGGACTATCAATGAAATCGTATTTCTCGCAAAGGGCTTCAAACTTGCTGCGGCAGTATGCACCCATCTTAGCGGCATTCTCCAGCAGGTGCTCAGCAAGGATGGTTTTAATCGTTGCAATAGCAGCGGCACTGGCAATGGGGTTACCACCAAAGGTCGTGCCGTGGTCGCCTGCGACAAACAAGTCGGTTCTTTGCCCGGTCAGCATTGCCCCGATGGGTACGCCGCCTGCCAGACCTTTGGCCATGGTCACGATATCGGGTACGATACCGTAGTGTTCCCAGCTAAAGAACTTGCCGGTGCGGCCCATACCTGCCTGCACCTCGTCGCAGATCATCACCAGGTTACGCTCGTCACACCATGCGCGCACACCCTGTATAAACTCCGGGGTACCCGGCCAGATGCCGCCTTCGCCCTGTACGGCCTCGAGCAGCACGCCCACCGTTTTCTCGCTCGTGGCCTCCTTCAACGCTTCCAGATTGTTGTATGGTACCTGTTTGAAACCATCGGGAAGAGGTACCCACGTGGCCTGGTAGAAAGCCTGCCCGGTGGCAGCGGTTGTTGCCAGTGTGCGCCCGTGGAAGCTGCGCTCCATGCTGATAATTTCATAGGCTCCATTTTTATGGATGCGTCCAAATTTTCGTGCGAGCTTGATCGCTCCTTCGTTTGCCTCCGCACCGCTATTCGAGAAGAATGAGCGCATGTCATTGCTCAACCGGCCGAGCTGCTCAGCCAGTTCGATCTGGCGCGTGCTGTAGTACAGGTTGGAGACGTGGACAAGTTGCGTTACTTGCTGTTGCACCGCCTCCACCACGGCTGGATGGCAGTGTCCCAGCACGTTGACTGCAATACCTGCCACGAAGTCAAGATAGACCCTCCCGTCGCTGTCCCACACGCGTGGGCCTTCACCGCGCACGAAAGTGACCGGCTGCCGTTTGAAAGTTCCCTGGTAATACTTATGTTCGAGGGCGGCCCAGTCGCGTTTTTCTGTTGTCGTCATGCCTGTCTTCTCCTTTGAAAACACTATGCTAGATTGTAATGAAATCGGCTCCCTCTCCACGCAGTGGAGAGGGCTGGGGTGAGGCCGTCGCCCTTTGGATGCGCCAGTAGTATCTGTTAACAAGTGCGACAAACCTGCTTGGAATGACACTAGCGTGTATAGAGCGTGTTCTCGTCAATGTAGCCGTGCGTCAAATCGCAGCCCCACGCCGTGGCTTTGCCCTCACCGAGGTGAAGGTCAACAGCAATCGTTACTTCACTGCCTGCCATAGCCGCGCGAGCAGCGTCTTGCTTATAGTGTGCGGCCATTCCCTGCTTCACTACCTGTTCATCGCCAATGTAAATGTCGTAGGTATCTGCATCGAGTTCGCAGCCGCTGGCACCAAGTGCGGCGACGATCCGGCCCCAGTTGGGGTCGCCGCCTGCAAGTGCACATTGCCAGAGCGGGGAGACCGTAATTGCGCGGGCGGCTTTGACTGCATCGGCTTTATCGCGTGCACCGCTTACATGCACGGTCATCAGCTTCGTCGCTCCTTCGCCATCGCGAGCCATCTCGCGTGCCAGGTATTGTGTCACGCGGCGCAGCGCCTCACGAAACGTCCCTGCCTCAGGGTGCCGGGCATCGAGGGGAGTAGTGCCCGCCAGACCGTTGGCAAAGAGGATGCAGGTATCGTTGGTGGACATATCGCCATCCATCGCCGTCATATTGAACGAGTCTGCCACCGCTGCATGCAGCTCTGTTTTCATCCACTGGTGTTCTATTGCAGCGTCAGTCGTCAGGTAGCAGAGCATCGTCGCCATATTTGGATAGATCATACCGGCACCCTTGGTCACGCCACCTAAACGCACTGTGCGTCCCTCGATCTGAAACTCCAGTGCGATGCGTTTAGGCCGTGTATCGGTGGTCATGATCGCTTCTGAGAAAGCATTTCCCTGGTCTGTGCTCAGTTCAACAGCTGGCACACCTGCTTGAATCTTCTCGATCGGAAGCTGGCGGCCAATGATGCCGGTGGAAGAACAGAGCACCAGTTCGTTCTCTACGCCGAGCCGCTGCGCAGCAAATTCGGTCATACGGTAAGCGTTGAGCAGGCCAGGGTCGCCTGTGGCGCAGTTGGCATTGCCGCTATTAACGATCACCGCCTGTGCCCTGCCGCTGCTCAGGCGTTCCTGGCAGACAATCACGGGCGCTGCGCGTGTGGTGCTCGTGGTGAATGTGCCGGCGGCGACACACGGCACATCCGAAGCTAAAATACCCAGGTCTTTGATCGTGCTATCGGATTTAATGCCACACGCTGTTACACCTGCACGAAAGCCCTGGGGGGCTGTCACACAATTATCGACTTCGCGAAATATGTCAGACAACGAAAAATACCTCCTAAAACTGGGAACGAGAAGCTGGGAACCGGGAGCCTATTGCTGGCTTCATTGTACAATGTGGAAGAGAGCTATACAACCCCCATCATCACCAGATGTTATAGGACCTGGCGATCACGAGGACCGCCAGGTCCTATGCAGAATTGCGAGAGCAGTCACAACCACTTGAACGCTCGCCACACCACCAGCATTGAGGCGACAATCCAGGCTGTGAGCACCAGTACGCTGGTTTGAACTGCGCCCCAGCCGGCGCCATTATAGATCACCTGGCGCAAGGCATCGTTCAGGTAATAGAGCGGCAGTGCGTGGATCACCGGCTGTAACAAGCTGGGCGCGCTGTTTACAGGAAAGTACGAGCCGCCCAGGAACATCATCGGGAAACTGACCAGCAGCAGGACCGAATTTGCTGCCTCGGATTTCTTTACAAAACTGGCGGCTGCGAAGCCAATGGCCAGCATGGTCAGCGCTCCCATTGTAACCACCAGGGCAAGCATTGCGAAGTTGCCGTAGATGTGTACATTGAAGATCCAGATTGCCAGTGCCAGCAGGATGATCACCTGCACAATTGAGAGCGCGAGGCGAGCAACCACTTGTGAACTGATCATCGAGATTGGCTTGAGCGGCGTGGCTGCCAGGCGCCTGGTAATGCCCATCTCGCGCCAGCTTACCAGCTGGACGCCCACCGCAAAATTTGCCCACATCAGCAGCATGCCGATCATGCCGGGGGTGATAAAGTCAATTTCTCGCATATCTTTGACTGCTACTGCCTGCTGATCTAGCGTCACCGGTCCGGGCTGGTGCGTTACAGCGCTGTTTATACCGTCTATAATCGCCTTTACCGTTAATTGGGTTGTTGCAGTCGAAACCGGGTTGCTCTGATCATAGAAGACCTGCAGGTGTGCTCCGCCTTGCACAAACTTCGTCCCAAAGCCGGCGGGTACGACGATAACTGCATCGCGATAGCCGTTGGTCAGCGCCTGCTGTTCCTCGCTATACATTCCTGTATATACCTGGAGCGAGTTCGATTTTTGCAACTGGCTGGCGACCTGGGCCGAGATGTTGGAATGATCTTGATCGACAACACCTATGCGTGTCTTGACTGAACCATTGCCACCGAAAAGAAAGCCGAAAACCAGCATCGAGATGACCGCCAGCCCCAGGCTGGAAATGATCAGCGCGCGCTGGCGGGTCAACATGATGAAGTTCGTGCGCAGGAGCGTGATAATTTTTGTCATGATCTATGATCCTTTCGTGTATGGTATTTACTCGCGTCTATTCGGGGCGAAGTTCGCGCCCGGTCAGGTCAAGGAAAACGTCTTCCAGCGTGGGTGTACGCACTTGCAGGTCCGTCATCGGGATATTTTGCTGTGCGGCATATGCCAGCAGCGCCTCCAGCGTGGGCTGCATTTCGCTGGTGTAGATGAAGAAGCGCTCGTTGGCCTCGCGCACGCCGGTTACACCCGGAAGTTCGCGGATTTCCTCAACAGTTGCCTTGCCATCTAAACGGCAGTCGAGCATGGCCTGCGCTCCCAGGTGATTGATAAGGCCGGCGGAGGTATCCAGCGCGATGATCTGCCCACCGTCCATAATGGCGATACGGTCGCACAGTATCTGGGCTTCGTCCATGTAGTGTGTCGTAATCAGGATCGTCTTGCCCTGCCCTCGCAGTTTGAGTACAATATCCCAAAGCATGCGCCTGCTCTGAGGATCCAGCCCGGCAGTAGGCTCGTCCAGGATGATCACCTGAGGATCGTTTACCAGCGCGAGAGCCAGGGCCAGGCGCTGCCGCTGACCACCCGAAAGGTCCTGCGGATGGGCTTTTGCTTTCTCTTCCAGCGCAACATCCCGCAGCAGTTGCTGGGGATCAAGTCCTTTCGGATAGATTGATCTAAAGAATTGAAGCGTCTCCAGCACGGTCAGTTCATGAAAGAGCGTGGTTGCCTGGAGTTGCACGCCGATGATACGCTGGACCGCGCTTTTCTGACGCCGGATGTCCAGGCCTGCAAGGATGGCCGTACCAGAATCGGGAGTACGGATTCCCTCGATCATCTCGAGTGTCGTAGTCTTGCCCGCTCCGTTGGGTCCAAGCACCCCGAAGATTTCGCCCTGCCCGATGGCGAACGAAACGTTATTGACGACGGTCTTATGATGATAGCTTTTCACCAGGCTACGCACTTCCACCATTACGCCGGTTGATATTGCAAGGGCGGTAGGTGCAGAGCTTTGTGTCTTTAGTTGCTGTGCCATGTGTGTTCCTTTCTATTCTATCTATTGCTGGGGGATCGTTCCCCTCTCGTCCACTGTCTTGAGTATAGCTTTGCACCTGCCTCTCTTGGATGTGCTTCTGGTCATCTTTCAGGCCATATATTGCCCTACGGCTTTCCATGACTGGAGTAATGGGTCATATCCCACCTTCTTCACATCCTCACCCCGTGAGGCTATGCTATAATTCCGGTAGAGAAGGGATTTAACCGGACACTATCAGCCCTTCAAGGGGAAATAACCATGTCTGGCCGGCAAGAGATCGACTTTGCAGCACTTTCTGAAAGCCTCGAGCAAACTATACCGACGGCGGAGGTAAGCACGGCATTCATCACCATCGCAATTGGGTACCTGATCACTGTTCTCACGACCCCTCCCAAGCTAACGCCTGTCAACTTTCTGATCTTCACATTATTACAGGTACTCTATTGTGCTGTGCTATGGTGGTTGGCCAGGAAGCACCTCTCCGACCGCCTCGTTGCGCTGGCTGTAGTTGTGCTCTCGATATTGGCAGTGGCGACCGTTTGGCTTAGCCTGACTGGCTTGCAGTGGGATTGGCTGCTTTATCTCGTGACGATCTCGGTCTATTTCATGGCTTTCTCATTACGAACGGCCATCATCGCGGGTGTCCTGCTTTACCTCTCAATGGTGGTAAATGACGGCTTCCTTGACCAATGGCAGTGGTCACATATCTATCCATCCCTGCTTTCTCTCTTGTCGGCCTATGCCTTTGTCGCAGTCTTTTCATTGGTGTTGCGTAAACTGAGTATCCAGAAGGAGCGTGCCGAGACGTTGTTACACCAGCTTGAAGCGTCCAATGCTGAACTGGAGGAGGCGCACAGGCAGTTGCAGAAGTATGCCAGCGAGGTAGAAGAACTGGCGGTTGTGCGCGAACGCACACGCCTGGCACGCGAGATACACGATACGCTGGGTCATTACCTGTCGATCCTGACTATTCAACTGGAAACTATCAGCAAACTGCAGGAGCGTGATCCTGCTCGCGCAGTCGTTGAAATCGCTGAAGCGCGTCGCGTGGCTTCGCAGTCCATGCAAGAAGTGCGCAATGCCATCGCAGCCTTGCGCCCCACAAGTATCGCGACGCTCACCTTAACCGGGGCGATTGCTCAATTGGGACGCGATTTTGAACAGAACGCGGCTGATGCGGCGTTGACGCTTGATCTTGATACCCAGTTGCCGCCAATCTCGCCAGACCTGCAAGTGGCGCTCTATCGTGCTGTGCAGGAGACGCTGACGAATGTACGCAAGCACGCGCACGCAAGCAAAGTGCTTGTGCGCCTGCGCTACGAGGATGAGTTGCTTGAACTACTGGTGCTTGATAATGGCCGTGGCGCCAGCGGCGATGCAAACAGCCAGGCCGAGGGTTTTGGCTTGATTGGTTTACGCGAGCGTATAGAGCTGCTTGGCGGCCAGGTAGCGCATGGTCCCGCTGAGCCGGCAGGCTATCGCGTGACAGTTCAGGTTCCCGTACCCTCAGCACCTATCCCTGAGGCAATTTCCGAGAGAGCGACCCTGGCTAGCCTGTGATCAGGTCGAGCAAGATCGGGTAGACCAGCGCGGTTTGCTGGTCAGGCTGCGTTGGGTCAATCATATCGTGGATGAGCCGGTAGTGCGCGTCGAATTCATAGCTCTCAATGCGATCAAATCCGTTGGCTCGCCACCTGTCAACCAGTTGCCGCATAATAATATTGCCCACGGCGGGATCAGCGGCATTGGTGATCACCAGCACCGACCGCGCAGCCGGCTTCATTGTCCTGGCTGCATCGTAGACGTAGAACCCCAGGCGCATCATCTGGCCCAGCCCGCGCGTGGCAAAGCCACGATAATTATGGGGTGGGCCACCCTCAGAATGTGTAACACGCTGGGTCATCATATTGGGTAGCAGGAAAGACAGGCGCATCGCGAAGCGGCTCAGCCCAACGCCCAGGTCCCGGCTGAACGTGAAAGCTGGCGCGATCACTACCGCCTTGTTGACATCGGTGCGATACTGCGCCGCCCAGGCGGCCGTGATCCCACCCATCGAGATCCCGGCATAGGTGACGTGTTCGCCCAGGCCACGTGCGATATCCACCATGTTGTTGCTACAGTCCCGCAGTTCTTCGGCTGTGACGTACTTGAGTGCATCCGTGTCACGGTTAGCAAGCCCATTGTGCGACATGCGTGGGATGAGGACGTTGTAGCCTCGCTCGTAAAACAGGGGAGCGAAATCTACAAATTGCTGGGGGCA
>WNFC01009586.1_pt1 | contig 10724 bp, 7 predicted proteins | sample 5400541 | NCBI WGS metagenome assembly WNFC01 (sample SAMN13153342, study PRJNA577476) | soil metagenome | isolation source: 120 cm saprolite under Douglas fir tree site 2 hole 2 replicate 1 | place: USA:California | collected 2015-04-18
TGCCCTGGTATGTCGAATACTTGTTCTGGTCGCCGGAAGGATAATCGAACTCCTCGCGGGCGGTGTGAACAAACACCGGATCCTGAGTGCTCTCGCCGTAGTAGATCTCTGACCGTGTGAGCCGGAACCCAGGAGACTTGATTTCGGGCGGGGCGTTTTCGATGAGCAGGACCGGCAGGCCGTCGGGTGTAATCTTATTGACCTCCGATACGACCACGCCAAAGCCATGCGTATAAATGAATCCCGGATTGATCCAGCTCTGGCGCGCCTCGGCGGATAATTGGCTGACGTCGATGTCGCGTGGGGAGAGCAGTACCTGCTTGATGCGGCCGTTGATGAAGTAGCGATCAACATCGGTGACGGGAAAAGTGTAATACGGGCGCAGCGCCTGGATTTGCGTGATAGTTGCGTTGTAGGCGCGCAGGTCCCAAAGACGAACATTATCGAGCAGCGTGGCGTCCTGCAAAGCATCGACAGTCTCTTGTCCGGAAGCAGTGAAGGGACGTTCAGTGGCGCGCCGGTTCAGGCCAAAGGCAACCGTAGAAGCCTGAATATGGCGCTCGATGTAGGGCCGCTCGATCGAGATCTCATTCGGTCGCACATAGACGGCGCGAACGATGCCAGGCAAGACCAGTTTCAGAATAAAAGCGGCGATTAAGAGGGCTATCGCCTTCTTGTATCTCGACGTCCAAGCCAGCGGAAGCGCCGCTAAAACCGCAATAATTAGGAGCCAACGCAAGGGAAGGGTAACCTTTTCGTCCACGTAATCTGCGCCGGTCATGAAGGCGTGGGAGTTGAACAAAAGCTCGTAGTTGCCGAGAAAAACCCAGGTAGCAAGACCAAGCAACAGAATTACGGCGATTACGCGGACAAAGCCAGTACGGGTGGCGCCCGGCAGCAGCAGCGCGTCGGGCCCCAGATCAAAAGTTTTCGGTGACCCGCCGCGCAGCCATAACTGCCATCCCTGGGCCGTGGCCCAGAAGACAAGGGCGCAAAGAATCGCCAGCGCAAACACAAACCCGAGTACTTCCAAATAGAAAGGTAGGTCGAACAGGTAAAACGGCAGGGCGCGCGAAAAAACCGGGTCCGTCCAAGTGGCGGAGGGCAGCTTGACCCCCCGCGACCCGAAGAAGCGCATGATCGTCCAGTAGTCAATCGAGGCTGAGGCGAACAATAGCGCCACTACGGCTAGCCCCACCGGAACCAGCCGGGAGTACAGGCGGAAATCCCGTCGCCGGACGCCGGCGAAGTGCAGCCCCCGCGCATGAGCCACCCACAGCGCGATGAAAGCCACCAGGGCGCCCGCCACGGAGGGGGCAATGCTGTACCACAGCATGCTGATCCACGTCTCAACCTGTCCGACCTCTTTCCACCAGTTGTATTCGATAATGAAATTGGCAATGGTGCTCGTCAAGCCTAGCAGGATGAGGGCCAACAGCACTGGCAGCAGGATTAGGTTGCGAATCTGTGAAGGACGCATAAATTGAAATGGCCAGCCATTGCGGTTATCATCTCCTCTTAGCCGGAATTTCCATTTTGGATTCCCGAGTCGGTGGCAGTATACAAAAGAACGACGCCTAGGTGTTGCTTTTCGGGGGTGCCGCACAATTCTTAGCGCCAGCGCGCGATCCTCCAGGCCTGCACCTCTCGAGATTCGCAGCCCTCAATTGGATTCCACCTGTGAAACGTCAGTGCATGATCGGGGGCGCAGTTTCAGTAAAAGAGTGGACGTGAGCAGGGTTGTGGTTCGCCAAAACTCCGCAAGACCTCTGAATCTCCCCGTAGCAATGTTACTGGTCTCTCTCTGCATGCTATTCATTTCAAACGCATTTTGAATTTTGGCAAGGGACAGGCCAACCTGGAAAATGTTCGAGATATTTGCGCGCGACTATCTGGCGTACGATGCTCGAATTCCGAAGAATCAAAAGGAAGAGGTTCCGGCGCAATTCCCAAGGTTCGAATTTGAGATTTCTTGAACCCGAGCCGTGACCTGGTCTATGCTTTGCCCTAGTCTCGGGGTGAGGACGGCACAGGTTTTTGCCGTTTCCTCTGTCTTGGGTTCGGCCGAAGGCGAACGGTGGCAGGCCGGGCCACGTTTCTCACCCCGTCATGACCTTCCTCACGTTAGATTTCAGAAGTCGCGTGGAGCCCCAAGTCGTATCGAAGGGAAAGGGTTTTGGCACAATGTGACTGAGATGCGACCCCAGAGGAGGATGGCTTTGATTCTTGTGGGGTTCTGTGAAAGCTACGACTTCAAGGCAGCGAAGAGTTTGGTCAGGCTCTCTTTGGCGTCCCCGAAAAGCATCATGCACTTCGGGTTGTAGTAGAGTTCATTGTCCACACCGGCAAAACCCGGGCGCAGGCTCCGCTTGAGAACAACTATCGACTTGGCGCGCTCCACTTCCAAAATGGGCATTCCGTAGAGCGGACTGTTCCGATTGTTCTTGGCCGCTGGGTTCGTCACGTCGTTCGCCCCAACCACCAAGGCCAGATCGGCCTCGGCGAAGTAGGGATTGATCTGCTCCATTTCGCAAAGTTGATCGTAAGGAACATTCGCCTCCGCGAGCAGAACATTCATGTGCCCGGGCATGCGGCCGGCCACAGGGTGAATGGCGTATTTCACGTCGATGCCGCGCTTCATCAGCAATTTCGCCAGCTCGCTGACGCCTTGCTGAGCCCGTGCGACCGCCATCCCGTATCCCGGGACGATGATCACGGACCGAGCGCCGTCCAAGAGGGCAGGCATCTCGTCGGGCACGATAGTGCGGATGTTGCCCTTTGCTTCCACTACCGGCCCAGCCACCTCTTGTTCGATCTTGCCAAAAGCGCCGAAAAGTACGTTCATCGCCGAGCGGTTCATAGCCCTGCACATGAGCAAGGAAAGGAGGAACCCCGAAGTCCCGTCGAGCGAACCGGTGATGATCTGGATCTTATTCATGAGCACGAAGCCCATCGACGCATCGGCCAAACCGGCGTAGGAATTCAACAGTGATATGACCACCGGCATGTCCGCCGCCCCGATGGGAATGACCAAGAGCAACCCGAAAACCAAGGCCAGGCCGACCATGAGGAAGAAGACCGCGCTCGCCGACGGCTCAACGATCAAGTAAATGAGGCTTCCTACCATCACTGCCAGCAAGGTGAAGTTGGACGCGTTTTGTCCTTTGTAGGTCATAGGAGCCCCAGGGAGCAGCCCCTGGAGCTTTCCTGCTGCCATCAGGCTTCCCGTAAACGTCAGTCCACCAATGAGCACCTCAAATCCGATGGTCGTCATCAGCACCCTGCTGAGGACTCCAGCATGCCGGACGTATTCGGAAATTCCAATCAGCGTGGCCGCCAAGGCCCCCAGTGAATGCGAAAGGGCTGTTCGTTGCGGCACTGCCGTCATTGGGATCCAAAGTCCCATACTGGCCCCAATGACGGAACCCACGAGAAGCCCTGCTTTAATCCCTTGGTATTCGACTATATCGCGGTGGAAGAGAGTACCAACGACGGCCATGAGCATGCCGAATTCAGCCAGGAACATTCCCTTGCGGGCGTACTTCGGCGAACTTAGACCTTTCAGGCCCAGGATGAACAGGGCGGCCGAAAAGATATAGAAAAAGCTTAACGCCTTGGTGGGATCAACGACGCTGCTTACAGAGGCTCGTATCTCCTCAAACCAATATAGGATGGCCAAAAGGCCGGTGGCAAGAACGGGCAAGGTCAGCGCTCTTGGATTGAAGGGGAATCGCGCCTCAGCCCTCACCTTATCCTCCGCCAGTGAGGGGGCTTTCTTGAACATCTTCAGCATGCGATCAGTAATAAGAAAACCGCCGACTACGTTCGTCGAAGAGCAGGTCACCGCGATGAGCCCGAAAAGGTTGCTTAAGCTGTTGTAATGGGCTCCAGCGACCACTAGGGAGCCGACCAGTGAGATCCCTGACATCGCGTTGGTGGCGGACATGAGCGGCGTGTGCAACAAGGGAGGCACGCGGGAAATCAGGTGATATCCGAGAAAGCCGGCGAGCATGAATATGTAGAGCCCGATTTCAAGTTCTGTAGTCATGGGATGGGCATCCCTTCAAGGCTTTCTCGTTCGCTGCTCCGTCATAAAACCTTGCCGCCAGACGAGAGCCTTGCCTTAACTGCCTGGTGTAGGATCTCTCCCTGATGCGTCACTAGGGGGCCTCGCGTCAGTTCGTCGTTCAGGTCAAGATGAATGACGCCGTCCTTGAGCAGGTGGGCGAGGAAATTCGTGGCGGTTCTCGCATACATCTGGCTGGCGTGGAACGGCATCGTGCTGGGAAGGTTTATGGGGCCGATGATGACGACGCCATACTTCACGATCTCTTGGCCTGGCTCGGTGAGAGCGCAGTTGCCACCCTGTTCGGCCGCGAGATCGATGATGACGGAACCCGGTCGCATACCCCGGACCATCTCTTCGGTGATGAGCACAGGGGCGCGCTGGCCTGGGACCAGCGCCGTAGGGATCACGGCGTCAGCAGCCGTCACATATCGAATCATCATCTCTTGCTGCTTCTTGTAGAACTCCTCCGACTGCGCTATGGCGTAACCACTCTTGGCCTCCGCGTCTTTCGTTTCGAGACCCAGGTCCGCGAACTTAGCGCCAAGGCTTTCTACCTGCTCCTTCACGGCGGGGCGCGTATCGTAGGCCTCCACAACTGCGCCCAGCCGCATCGCCGTTGCGATTGCCTGCAGCCCTGCTACGCCTGCGCCAATGACGAAGACGTGCGCCGGCGTCACCGTACCTGCGGCGGTCATGAGCAGAGGGAAGAACTTCGGCAAACGACCCGCTGCCAGCAGGACAGCCTTGTATCCAGCGACGGTGCTCATAGCACTGAGAGCGTCCATGGATTGGGCGCGCGTGATGCGCGGCATGAGCTCCATGGAAAATGCGGTGATCCTGCGTGCGGCCAACGCTTTGATCTCTGCAGTGCTCGTGTAAGGCTGGAGAAAGCCTATGAGGGTGGCACCGACTTTCATCTGTTCGATTTCAACAGCCGTGGGGGGCTGGACTTTGAGGAGAACGTCGGCTTTATCGAAAACTTCCGGCTCGATACGTGCACCCACGCCAATGTAGGAGGGGTCCAAAAATCCAGCCGCTGCGCCCGCGCCGGACTGCACCACAACCTCCAGGCCCGCCCTGGTGAGCTTCGGAACGAGCTCGGGAACCAGCGCCACGCGCCGTTCGTCCGGGGCCGACTCTTTCGGAACGCTGACGATCATCTGCGCCTGCGAATCGAAGGGAAGGAGCCGTTTAAACCCCGTTATCTTTTTAGCCGCCTGTCATTCCCTCCACTTGTCCAGTTCGCGCTTTCTTAATTTCGATGGAAGGAGATGCCCTTTGGCCCCTGACGAAACTCCTCAAGCAAATTGGGGTCGTTTCACCGCGGATAACTATCGGCAATGTAGTGCTTCAATTGATGGATGGTTTCCTCTTGAGCGGAAATTATCCACTTCACTAGATCACCGATTGAGACGAGGCCCAACACTTTCTCATTTTCAACTACCGGAAGATGGCGGATGCGGCTGTTTGTCATGATTTTCATGCAATCTTCGACGGTATGCTCCGGAACCACGAAAATCACAGGACTCGTCATGATTTCCTTCACCTGGGTTTGCTTTGAGGATTTTCCCTGCAGGATGACTTTTCGCGCGTAATCACGCTCAGAGATGATGCCATCCAGCCTGCCTTCGGACATCACTAACAGCGCTCCGACCTGCTTGTCAGCCATCATTTCTACCGCGTCGTAGACCCAGGCCTCCGGGGGCACTGACCAGATGTCCTGGCCCTTCTGTTTCAATACCGATCTGACCGTGTCAACTAGATCCATCGATCTCAACACTCGTGCTGCAACACGACCTTTGGACTGGAATTTGCGATCTCAAGTCTATCTTTGCGCAGGACCATACGCCAGCAGCCCTCTCGTGTCAAGCTCAGCTCGCCCTGGTAGGAGTTGCGTGGCCAGCGCGGCTCCTTTCGCAGTTCTGCTGACTAGCTTCGTCTCAACGCGGGGCAGGAGGCGGGTCACTGGTCGCCTGGGAGTGGTTCGAGCCCGCAAGCGTCGAGTTCCAGCGCCACCAGCCTGGACTTTTTCGCGTGCCTGAAGGCTGTGATTGCGGCAAAGTCCACTACTCAAATCGCTGTGCTGATACTTGTTGACCGTCTTTCCAGAAATGCCAGTCCAGAATCGGCACTCCAGGTTCAATCGTTTCCCTCCGGCCGCCTATTAGATAAATCTCCAATCGGAGCGACTGCGAAACCTCTTCCGCCGTCGTACCTCGCGGTACGAGAAATCCGACGGTCTGTTTATCGTTGCCGAACGACTTGCCGCAGGTCGTGAGGACTACAAGGCAGTGGACGCTTACCTCAAGTTGGCGAAGACCGCGGGTTCGTCGGCGCGGAGCCTCCACCCTCAGTCTTGAGCACACTCAATCAAAGCGAGCTAGACGAACTCAGGCAGCGCATGCTCTTGCAGCGGGTACGACTATGCCGTCTGTGGAATGTCAGCGACTAGTTCTTGATGGCCGCAACCGCTCAGAACTTGAAACCCTGGTGCGCCCGCGCTAGAAGCTCGGGTCGGGTGAAAAGGCACGAGCGAAGGAAATGATTTGAAGAACCAAAATAGAGTGCTAGAAGATCAGACCAATCCCTCGCGAATGTCTTCACAGGTCCCGAAGTTCCTTTATTCACCACCGTTTTTCAACACGCTCTCAGTTTCGGCCCAACCCATCTCGGGCCGAACAAAGAAACACCGAACAGCAGAGTTTGCTCAGCGGATCCTGGTCGCGTCATTTCTCGTGCGAGACTGAGGCCTGCAACACCGCTACGATCGAGCTGCGTAACCAAAAAGAGTGTCGGGCCGAGCTGTGTTTCCTAGGCCGAGCCACTTCACGTCGAATAAGTCGCCGTGATCGGAACTCGGGGAAAAACTGCAAATGTGAGTCTTGAACTCACAGACTTTTTGCCGATGAGCAGTGGTGAATTGCGCTGCTTTCGGTGCACATGGAATTTTGGCAAGACACAGGTGCAGAGCTAATTTCGCGAAGGGGGTTCGAGGAAGACGCGGAGCTTGCGCGAGCAGGAGGGGTGCCGCAGCTTGCGGAACGCCTTGACTTCGATCTGGCGGATGCGCTCGCGGGTGAGGGCGAACGTCTGTCCCACTTCTTCGAGCGTGTGCTCGCTGCCGTCCTCCAGCCCGAAGCGCATCTTGATGATCTTTTCCTCGCGCGGGGTGAGCCTCTTCAATACTGACGCGGTCTGCTCCTTGAGGTTCAAATTGATGACCTCGTCGGAGGGCGAGACCACCGCCTTGTCCGCGATGAAGTCGCCGAGGTGGGAATCTTCCTCCCCGCCGATGGGCGTTTCGAGTGAGATGGGCAGCTGAGCGATTTTCAACATCTTGCGCACCCTGTCGACGGGGATATACATGCGCATAGCGATTTCTTCCGAGGTGGGGTTGCGGCCAAGCTCCCCCACCAGCTGGCGGCTGGTGCGGATCAGCTTGTTGATCGATTCGATCATGTGAACGGGGATTCGGATGGTGCGGGCCTGGTCGGCGATAGCGCGGGTGATGGCCTGGCGGATCCACCAGGTGGCGTAGGTGGAGAACTTATAGCCGCGACGCCATTCGAACTTGTCAACACTCTTCATCAGGCCGATGTTGCCCTCTTGGATCAGGTCGAGGAACTCTAGGCCGCGCTTGGTGTACTTCTTGGCGATTGAGGCGACCAAGCGCAGGTTGGCCACTGTCAGCTCCTTTTCCGCCTGTTCGGCTTCGGCCTCGCCGCACAAGATGTGTTGCAGTGTGCGCTTGAATTCGGTAAAGCCGACCTCGCTCGAGACTCCGATCTGTTTCAGTTCCGACCGGCGCGAGCGCAGTTCCTTGCGCGCTGCCCTAGCGGTCTCGCCCCTGGCGGCGCCGCGGCGCTCGAGTCGGTCGACCACGCGCTCGAGTGAATAGAGCCGCTCGACGGTGTGGCGGATCTTGTCGATCAGCCGCTTCTTTTCTAACGGTTGGAAGTTGATCGAGCGAACGAGCTGCGACACCCGGATACGGGTCCGCGCAAGCGCGTACTTGGCCCGTAGATAAGCGCTTTTCTTGGATTTCGCGGTATTTTCGAGCTTGGCGGCTTGCTTGAACGCCATCTGGTAGAGCTTCTCGATCTTATCGATGACGCGGAGGGCCTGCCGGGTCTTGTTTTCAATTCTCTCGTCCGTCAACCTCTCCTCGTCGAACTCGACGATTTCCTTGATCGACCGGACGTCTTTCCGGAGTTCCTCACCGATCGCCAGCAGCTCCTTAATCACGATGGGCGAGCGCGAGATGGTCTTGAAGGCCAACATTTGTCCGCGCTCGATGCGCTTGGCGATGGCCACCTCGCCTTCGCGCGTCAGCAGCGGCACGCTGCCCATCTCGCGCATGTACATGCGCACCGGGTCCTTCGTCTTCTCCAGTATCCCCGGTGTCAGGTCAAGCTCGACTTCCTCAACCGTTCCTTCTTCCTGGCGTTTGGCCTCACCGGGCTCGGCGGCTTCGGCGGCGGCGCGCGCGGCCTTGGCGCTGGCGACATCTTCGTAGATGTCGATCCCGTAGCGCTCAAAGGTGGAGAGCAGGTCGTCGATCTGCTCCCATGATTGCACCTTGGCCGGGAGCATGTTGTTCACCTCATCGTATAAGAGGTAGCCGTGCTCCTTGCCCATGTTGATGAGCTGGCGGACCGGGTCATACTTTTGTTCCGACAAAGGTTTCCCCCCTTGTCAGGCCACTGACAGAGTTGGCTGGGCCTGACACAAGGCGATAGCTTCGTCGAAAGAGGGATACCCAGACGCCCCTACTGGATAAGGAGAAAGATAATGCTGGGATTCCAGCTTGGAAGTAACTGCCCACCGCACTGCTCTTCGTGAGTCCTGGCCCTAACCGCCCCGATGCCCTCGGTCCGCACTGTACATCTCGTCCGCGAATTTCCGACTTGAATTTTGCCTTTCGAAAGGATTATACACCAGTGGCCTCGCCTCTCAAGCTCAGATCGAAATGACGGGGGTTGGCTGAGCTGAAAACCTAGCCGGGCTAAGATCCACGATACAGCGTGAGAGCAAAATGGGAAGAAATTCGCTAAGAATTTTCTCCCGTTCTCTTCAGCGGTTCCCCTCTGCCGGAAAATTACGGCCCGACAGGAGCGAAAAGGGGCCGCGGGCGGTGCGCGGACTGAAGATGTGAGGACGTCGAGGGACTAAGGTTTCGGTGGTGCCTTTTCTTCGGAACCCTTGGTCTTCATCAAGCCCGAAATGTAAAGCGTCACTGCGCGTGGTTCCTCCTCGAGCTTGTCTCGGAGGCGGCCGTTCACGGCTCGGGAAATCTGCTCGCTCGACAGTCCGCGCTCGTTCAGGGGAGGGCCGGTCTTGAGCGGCTTGTCGCCGCGCTCGTCGTGGCAACGGGCGCACCGCGCGAGGAAAAGCTCCTTGCCTTTTACGAAGAGCCGCCCGCGCTCTTGTTCTGACAGCGGCTGATCGGAGGCGGGTGCCTGGCCGGCGCCCCGCGCGCGGATGGCGATCCCTCCAGCGAATCCAACCAGGACGGTCGCGAGGAGAAGCGCCATAGTTCTTCCGTACATGGCTGACTCGTATTCTACTCCGGTTAGACGCATCTCTTGTTCTTTCTCTTCTCTCACTCCTTCGACTTTGATTGACGAGGCCGCGTGCGTCTGGCTACAGCTTTCGAGAGGAAAAGAGGCCAGTTGGTTCAAGGAGCCGTGGCGTCGGGAAGGTATAATGCCGGCATGAGAAGCCCGGTGCGAACCCAGTCGAAGGTAGGCTCCTTGCCCTTCACTTTTTTCCAGTTCTCCGAGAGACAGTTCGCCCTTCGTGTTGACCGCATCCCAAATGCCACCGGCAGGCTTTCCGATTTCTTCTCCATTGTGATTCCTTTTCCTTCGCACAATCCTCACCGTGAGAATACACGCTTCATCCTCCGTTGGAGCATGGCTTCGACCAAATGAAGGGAGCGGGTGAGGCCCGCTCCCATGAGACAGTTTAGAAAGTTCTCCGAGGTCTAAGGTTTTGCAGCGGCGGCTGCGGCCTGCTCGAGAATTGTGGCTGCCTGGCCAACTTCAGCGACACCGAAGAAGACCAGTGCGATATTCGTACCCGGTTCCAAGCCACAATATGCGTAGTTGATATTGATATTGGCCTCTCCCAGGCGTGATGCCGCGCGCGCAATCTCGCCAGGTCGGTGCGGAAGTTTGGCTTGGACGATTTCTGCCTCTACGTATGTCAGCTGCTCGCTGTCAAGCACGGTCTTGGCTGTCGACGGATTGTCTACGATGAATCGAGTCACGCTTTTGCCCCCAATTGGGAAGGATTGAAGCGCGAGAATGTTCACTTCACGATCGGCGAGCGCACGGCAGACTTTTCCGAGCGTGCTAGGCCGATCCTCCATTAGCACGGTGAATTCTTTGGCCACAGGCATGGCGGGGACCTCCTTCGCCTCTCCGAAAATGCAGAACGCATCCTCGGTTTGGTGTGATGTTGGGGGCATCATACGCCCCGGCTCTCAGTCGTTCAAGACTGTCTGATGGGGGCCAGCGATTTCGGAAGTATTAAGGACGCCAGGGAAAGGAGCCTGGATTGAGGGCGGGGTTTTTGCTCGAGCGCTGAGTGCAGCGAGCGGGGCCTATTTTCTGACAGATCTCTCCTTTGGTGTTGCAGCCCCGGTCACGGT
>WNFC01045504.1_pt2 | contig 10724 bp, 16 predicted proteins | sample 5400541 | NCBI WGS metagenome assembly WNFC01 (sample SAMN13153342, study PRJNA577476) | soil metagenome | isolation source: 120 cm saprolite under Douglas fir tree site 2 hole 2 replicate 1 | place: USA:California | collected 2015-04-18
GGATCTGCGCCTGAATTGGGTCCGGGGCATCTTCCTCGGGTCGATGAGAATGGGGTGCATTAATCGCTTCGGGTGGTTGTGGTTAGGGAGGAAGGTCCAATGAGCCTCTATCTGGAAAGTGCGAAGGGCCTCGCGATCGTGCTGGCTCCGATTGTTGGACTGATCCTGCTGCGTAATCGTGTGGGTCCACTCAATACCGCGGCGGCTCTAGTCGTCTACGGAGCCCTGTTTCCCATCGGGGAGCACGCCGGCTGGACTTTCTTTTACGTGTTTGGCGGTACGGACGACAGCGGCGTTTTCTGGACTCCTCATGCACGAGTCCACGCGTTCATGGCCGCTGTCTATGCCGTGATTGGGTTGGTACTGCTGGCTGTCGTCGCTCTCCGGCTGCTGCGCACGGGCAGCCGGCTGGCCTGGGGTATGCTGCTCTACGCTTTCATCGCGGGCGGCTCGATCGAAGTGATCATGAACGGTCCGGCGGGCTTGCTGTTCCAGCACACCACTCCTCCCAACACCAACGCAGGAGCCAACCTCCTATGGACTTACGTGATCGCGTGGGGGGTGGCGCTGGTTATCTCTTGGAAGCCGATATTTCAGCGGGTGCCGGAACGGTCGTCGGAATTCTCGACACCCTGATTTGGCCTATCGAGCCGTCGCGCTCGCTCCAGCACTTCGCGATTGCGAGGTCATACCACGGCATGGTGATGTACAGCCACCGTGTACAGCCAAGGCGGCCGACCATCGCCGACTCCAGCCGACAGAATTGAACTCGCTACCGACCCTCGTCGACGTTCCTAGGGCGCTGGCCGTAAACTCCAAAACCGAGGGCCGAGGGTTCGAATCCTTCCGCCCCTGCCAACTTGTTTTGGCCGCTGTTGTATTCAGAATCGCCAGTTTTTGGCCAGCTTGGCGCCGGCTGTTCGGCATCCTCGTTGACATTCGTGTACAGCCACGAGATACAGCCCAGAGAGGCCGAAGACGCTCGCTGCTCGCGGATTTGTATGGTCCGTTGAACCGGCCGAATGACTCCTGTACCCGACGCCCTCGGTTTTACACGAGGCCCTCGGTTTCTTGGCAGGCCGCACTGAAGTCGTCGGCAAGCCACCCATTGATGTCCAGAGGCATCAGCCTGACGACGCACAGGTCAGGAACCACATAGACCCGCACGTTGGATGACGGGTACTTCTGAAGGATGTTGCTTCGCACCCAACGGGCGCCTGCGGCACATGTCGGTCAAGTCGGCGACAGAAGGAGGATCAAGCGTGGATGTCCGGCGTCGCGATTGAAGTGGGCCTGCAGCTGATCGACGCTTGTCAAATCGGTGACACTGGCATCGGGACCGGAGCCGCTTTCGCCGATTCGCGCGACGGCCTCCGACAGGTAGCTGTAAGGGTTGGCGAGCTGAATGCCGGCCACGGCAAGCACGATCAACAGCACCGCCAACGTGAACCAACGGCCCTGGAATACCGGGCTCCAACTGCGCATGGTTTGAAGCTAATCACGAAACGGAATCGCCACGCCGGCCTCGTTTGACCATACCGATTGACTCGCGACGAGTCGACCGCTATGTGCGCAGCGCACTTGCATCGCGCGTCGGTCTGCTACTTGCTTATTATTCAGCAAGTAGTGCGCAGAGCCGTGGGAGTTCGACGCAGGGTCCGTGATTCGGGGCGATCGCGGCGCGCGATCCTCGACGCCGCCGAGCGGCTTTTCGCCGATCGTGGATACGAGGCCACATCGATGGCGGACATCGGTGCGGCGGCCAAGCTTTCCAGGGCAACCCCCTCTTACTTCTTCCGTTCCAAGGAGCTTCTTCCGTTCCAAGGAGGACCTGTACCGAGCTGTTCTCGGTCGGGCCTTCGAGGAGACCAGCGAGCTGATCAGCTCTGCCGGTTTCCGTGCCGGTGGGTTTGAGGAGCCGGCCACGAAAGCGGTGAGTGATTACCTGGACTTCCTCGCCTCCCGACCGAGTTTTGTGCGCCTCGTGGTCCGCGAGTGCCTGGACGGTGGCCGCTTCCTCCAGGGCCTGTCCCAGCACCTCGCTGCACTCGCCAAGGGGATGAGCGCCGTCGGCGATGGTAGCCCGCATCTTCGAGCCGGAATCGATCCTCGCCATCTGCTCCTGAGCGGCATCTCGCTCTGCTGGTTTCCGATCGTCGCGCGCCCTCTCACGGCTGACCTTGGTCTGCACCCAGAATCGAAGGCCTTCATCGAGCAGCGCAAGCAACAGGTGATCGAACTTCTGCTGCACGGAGCGCTGGCCGGCCGATGACGGCACGCGCTATCACCTTCATCGTCGGACTCTTTTATCTGCTGAGTGGCGGTTGGGCATTCCTCTTGCCGAGCAGCTTTTACGCGACGGTGGCCACATTTCCGCCCTACAACCTGCACCTGCTGCACGACGCGGGGGCATTCCAGGTCGGCTTGGGCGTGGCCCTGGTGGGCGCAGCCGTGGCAGGCCGCTGGCTTGCTCCGGTCGTGATGGGTGCCCTCGCCGGATCGCTTCTTCATCTCCTCGCACATTTGATTGACATCAACCTAGGCGGCCACCCGGCGACCGACCTGCCATCCCTCGCGCTGATCGTTGCGGCGCTTGTAGTCGCGCTGGTCCTTGAGATGCGGGGCGCCGTCTGCGTGCACAGGTCGTGAGGGTTTTCGTTGCCGGTGGCAGCGGAGCGATCGGCCGGGTGTTGGTGCCTAGCCTCGTCGCCGCCGGTCACGAGGTGGCAGCCACGACCCGATCGGCTGCCAAGGCACCGCTGCTGGAGTCGTTCGGGGCTGCAGCCATGGTCCTCGACGCGCTTGATGAGCCGGCGGTTCGGGCTGCCGTGAACGCGTTCCGGCCCGATGCAGTGATGAACCAGCTGACCTCTCTCCCGCAGCGTTACAACCCCCGCCGCATCGGGCCTTGGTACGACGCAACCAACAAGCTCCGGATCGACGGCACTCGAATCTTGATCGGCGCCGCGGCCGACGCCGGAAGCAAGCGTTTCGTGTACCAGTCGATCGCTTTCATGTATGCGCTGTCAGGCCCTCTGGTGGTTGACGAGGACGCTCGCCTGGCGCTCGATGCGCCCGAGCCGTTCGGGGGCGCGGTGCGGGCAACTCTCGAGGGCGAGCGGATAGCAACCTCATCGGACGGAATCGTCGGCGTGGTGCTTCGATACGGTCAGCTCTACGGGCCGGGCACGTACTTCGCCCGCGACGGCGACTTCGCTCGTCAGGCGCGGGCCAGGATGCTGCCGATCGTCGGCGGAGGCGGCGGAATCTTCTCCTTCCTTCACGTCGATGATGCGTCGACCTCAGCCATCGCGGCGCTCGAGAGCGGCGCGGGCGTTTACAACGTCGCCGACGACGAACCGGCGCCCGCGCGCGAATGGATCCCAGCGTTTTGTGCAGAGGTTGGCGCGCCCAAACCATGGCGTATACCCACGTGGCCCGTCCGCATCGCAGTCGGTGACTTTTCGGCTCGCCTGCTCACCGAGGGCCGCGGCGCCTCCAGCGCCAAGGCGAAGCGCGAGCTTTCCTGGTCTCCGTCACGTGCGACCTGGCGGGCGGGGTTTCTAGCTCAGTAGCGAAGGACTGCGAACGAATCGGCACTGGTGGACTTGTGATGAACCCCATCAAGGCGTTGGTCCTGAGCCTCTTCGCGGGCTATTGGATCCTCGTCGTCCTGATCCTGGTGTTCGCACGCGACGTCGCTGATCAGGTCGTGCGATTGTCCGGCGACCAGCGGCCGACCGAGATTGCCTACTTCCTGGTGTTCACCGCCCTTCTGGCTCTCCTCTCCACCGGCGTCGTCCGCGGCTGGCGCTGGACCTTTTGGCTGATTCTGGTCGCCTTTTTCGCAGGCATCTTGCGTGTGCCTGCTTCGGTCATGCAGCTGGCCGGGGACATCCCAGCGCAGGGCCCGCCCTGGTACGTGGTGCTGCAAGCGGTTGTCGGCCTGACCCAGTTCATCATCGCGCTGTTTATGGTGGCCGGCTACCGCAAGGCCGGGATATGGGGCTCGCCATGGCCCTCAACAGGCCATCTTCTCTGAGTGCATCGAAAGCGGAACTGGTGGGCCAGGAGTTCCGTAACGCGAACCACCAGACGGTCGTCGGTCAGCCAATCAGCCTCGGTGTGCCCGATGCGCGCGGTGGCTCTCGACGCTACAAACGAGCGACGGCGGATTCGAGCCCCGACTTCACAAGGGTCTGGTTGGCCACACCCATCCGCGTCGCCTGCCTCTTCAGGCATTCAAGGAGACCGGCTGGAACACAAAGAGAGACGGCGACTGTTCGCGGTCGCTCGCAAAAGAGGGCCTCGACGTGTTCGTCGAATTCCTTGTCGGACATGTCGTCGAACGGACCAGTCCACTTCGTTGCGGCGCTCATCGGTACCTCCTTGCCGCGCGCCGACCGGCCCAACGCGCATGGACTGGGAAGCGGCCGGCCGGTGGTCTTGGCTAGCTCGAGTGGCGTGGGCTCATAGTGGGTGACAACGAACGCATGAGCCGCCGCCGTGCCGGGCACCCCGACCAGAATCCCCGCCAGTAGCCCAGCAAGCGCGCCGATCACAGCCAGGCGCAGGGCGCTGTCCGCGACGGGTCAGTCACCAAGGCCAGGGCTTAGCAGCAGAACCAGAATCCAGACCGCGATCGCGAGCGTGAGCAAGCCTCCGAGGACCACGCCGACAATTGCCACAGTAAGACCTCCGGTCCGCCGCCGGGCACGCCGCAGGGCGAAGATTCCCACCACGAGCGAGGCGATGGCGGTGGGTGGGGCGATACCAATCACCAAGGCGTCTGCTTTGCCAGCCGATGCATTGGGGTGGGAACCAACGTAAGCGCTCCACAGCACTGCACCGAGATAGCTCGCGATGCTCATCACAGCCAGGAGGATGGCCAGCAGTCCCAACCAGTTGCGTCTCAGGGCACCCTGCATATCGCATCCTCCCAGTCGCCAGCCCGGCTAATTGCGTGTTCGCCCCGGGGTGGGTGAACAGATTCTCACCCAGCTTCCGCAAGCTGTCTTTGCCCTGATTGGTCGCCGCCAGTCGGTTGATTTCGAGGTCCTAGACTCGCATTCAGTCTGAGGTGCTGTCGAGCCAGGCCACTCGCGAACAATCGCGGTCGGAATTGCCATCGTTTCGCTGATCCTCTTCAGCTCGATCCTCGGTTCGGGAAGAGCCATCACGAACGCGGGTGGAGGCGGCGATCGTTCGCGACAGGGGCGGCGCTAACGCCATCGCGGCGATTGACGCCAGGGACGGATCGCTGGCCAAGCCGCTCACGGTCATGTCGACCGAGCACACGATCACGCCCGACCTATCCGAGTGGGCCAAGGAGCTCCGGCTCGCCGGGAACGTCGGCGGCCACTTCGACCCCATGGACGACGTGACGATCGAGGAGGCCGACTCGCTAAGCAAGCTGCTGCGCCACCTGCTCACGTACCTCTACGAGGTCGCGGGACAAATCAGGCGCGCGCGGCGGCCTTAGCGGCGATGTTCCAGATCGACCTTCCAGGGGGCGTTCACGCGGTTCACCATGTGCATGATGCGGTGCACGACGCCGCGCATCCTGAGGAGACGAGTTGCGAGGATGTACACGGGTGCCACGAGGTCGTCAACGTCTGCGACGTCGACTCGTGCCGCATCATCGGCGGGCCCCTCCACAGCTGCACGCAGTGTGACGCTCAGCCTCAGCCAGGGTGTGCCCGTGCTAGGAGTTGGCATCCGAGAGGGCAAGAACGACGTCAACGCGCGAGTGGACTACTTCGGAGTCGGCATCGACCTGCGCACAGAAAGGCCGAAGCCTAACGCCATCCGCCGAGCCGCCGAACGGCTCCTCGGCGAGCCTCGCTGGAAGTAAAACGCGATGCGGCTGAGCGACGAGCTCCGACAGTATCGGCCACACGAGTTGATCGATGATTACCTGGCGAACGAGTGCGCAACAGCGGAGCGAGTTCCCGCGACGAAATGAGCCGAGTTGCTGTTAGGCGGCTAATTTGCGAACCCGTGTCAAACCCGCGTCTAATTCGCTAGCGATAACCGGGCGATAACGCGGCGTTCCAGTCCGGCTTGAGCCTCCCTTTCGTCCTTCGACAGCCGAGCTACCCTAGCTCGCTGGGACGGATGCGGAAGCGCCGGGCCGGCAAGCCCCTGGTGGTGTCTGCCCGAGACACGGGTCGGATCGACCCGCACCCGCGCCAGATGTGCACGTATTGCGTGGACGCTAGCAGCCCGCGACCTGCCTTACGTCTCCGCCGGAACCTGCGCTTCCAGGAGTTCCTTCGCCGTGTCTAGCTGCGCCATCATTTGCTTCTTTACGATCCGGGCGAGGATCGGCTCGCCGACTTTGAAGAACCCGCCTGGCTCGCCTTCCATGACGACGACAACTTTAGTCCCGCCACCGTCGGCCTCGAAGGTGTTGCTGATCGTGAACGAAAATGGTTTGTCGGTCTTTTGCACGAATCGCTTGTTGGGCTCGTGCTCGATCACCTCGAAGGTCGGGTCGACGTTCCGACCCAGGAATCGGGCCCGTTGCTGGATTCCCGCCACCGGTCGATTGATATGTGCGGAGATCTCGAATTTCACCATCCCCTTCAAACCTCCCTTGTGCCTTGAGCCTACCGGGCGTGCTAGCGCATTCCCGTCATACGCTTTTTGGCTCAGCATTTCAAGCGGCCGGAAAACCTGCGCTCGCGAGCCCCTGGGAGATCTAGGCTCTGGCGCGGGTTTGATCGTGTGCAGCAGGTAGGTCAGCTCTCGAAGGACGGCCGCCTGTATTGGGATGGCCATCGATGGGCATCGGTGCCGAAGCATCTGAGTTCGAACCGGCTGAATTGGCTGACCCAACCACACAGCGTACGAACCCAGAGCCGGGTTTCGCCGGGCCTCGCATCAAGCTGTCCGAGGTCCATGCCAAGGTTCGCCGCCGCACGGGAAGTAATTCAGAGCGCCCGGCTGGCCAGCGGTTCGAGTAAACGTGGGTGGACCTAAGTTCCCACAATACGAACCCACCCGGCGTATTCGACGGCGAGGCGGTCCCACTGCCCGAGATCGCAGATACCCGAATCGCTGAGGCTGTCGCGGCTCTTCGGAGGTTCGTCGCCGAGCACGGCTCGATCCCGACCGCCGAGAGCTGGACGGAGGCCGCCATGCGGCCGTCTGAGAAGACAATCCGGCGCCAATTCGGCAGCTTCCGAGAGGCGATCCAGCGGGCCGCGCTGACCTGACCCTGGGCCGGAACCCGGGGCGCCCAAACTGGCCATGCCGGATTCCCGTTCGGTACTGGGAGCTCGAATGCCGTATCCCACGGCTCGACCGTCGCGGTCGACACCCTCGGTCGCGGAATGATCCGAAATGATCCCGCCAAAAAACGATCATCCTAGATGCCGGCAGGCTTAAGCCCGCGCTAGGACGGCTCCACTCGGGCTGGCCCGAACCAAGCAGTTACCGTTCGGCGGGCTCAAAAAGAAGCGGGCGCAGCCGTCCCGCCATGGTCGGCTGGCGCTGTGCGGTCTATCGGGTGATTAGCAGGCCTCGAGCTGTAGAAGTGGGCTTCCGACGACTCCTAACGACCCTCTAGTGCGCCTGTTTACCTCGGCCGATTATTGCGGTCTAGCGTGGTCTGGTCGCATGGAACCGAGCTGATGTTCTGGGCGAACGTGCTCAAGGTCATCGCCTTCGGCACCCTTTGCGGTGCTCGCGTTCCTGCGATTGAGGGCGACGCGAGCCTCAACACCTAGCAGAAAACCGACAATTTCCGGACCCTCAGACTTGAGACCGCATCTGATGATCAATCCGCAAAGCTTCACGGGACTCCACAGCTGACCGGGATGCCGACGGGATGGGGATGGCGCGTGGCGGTGATCGCGACCATCCTCATCCTCTTCGGCAACGCCGCCGGCCTAGCGGCCGGCCCAAACGTCGTCACCGTTTCCTGGGCCACCATGGCCCAGACGGCCGGCACGCTGCTGATCGTCATCGTGGCCTCTCGTTGGTGCGGGCTCACCTGGGCGGAAGCAGGCATCGGCCGGACCAATCTGCTGCGATCCACTCTGATCGGCGCGCGGATGGGGCTCGGGCTGGCCGCGGTGGTTCTCCTCGCGCTCGAGCTTGGCGCTCTCCTCGGGACTCCGATCACCTACCAGCCATTGCAAGGAGCGGCGACGTCAGCCGTCCTGACTCACGCCCTGGTCGGCCTTCCACTGCTGACCGCGATTCCCGAGGAGCTCGCATTTCGCGGGCTGGTGCTGGGTCTGTTGATACGGAAGCTGACGCCATGGCGCGCAGCGCTTGTGACGTCGGCCATCTTTGTCGCCTGGCATGTGGTGGTTCAGGTGCAAACGCTAGCCCTGACCAATTTCACGAGCCCGGGGCAGATCGTTCTGGCCACGAGTCTCGCCGTCGCGGGACTGTTCGCCGGCGGACTCATCTTCGCGTTCGTACGTCTGCGCACGCACAATCTGGCCGGGGCGGTCATGGCGCACTGGCTGTTCGACGCAGCGTTCGTCACCGGGCTCTATTTCCTGACGGCGAGCTGACGTCCTATTCGGCGGACAGGATCTCCAGCACCTCGTCCCCGTACCTGCGCAGCTTCGCGATCCTTGATTCCAGGCCGCCTTAGCGTCGTCTGCACGTCGTCAAGGCGCCACGTTACAAGCAGCACTCAGGATTGAAGACCACTGATCCGCGATTCGCGCCTGCTCGCGGCCGGCCGCTTGGATTCAATCTTCCGTGGTCGACTACTAGATGTTGTGGTTGTGGAACATAAGTTCCCACAATACGAACCCACCCGGCGTATTCGACGGCGAGGCGGTCCCACTGCCCGAGATCGCAGATACCCGAATCGCTGAGGCTGCAATGCGGCCGTCTGAAAAGACAATCCGGCGCCGAATCGGCAGCTTCCGAGAGGCGATCCAGCGGGCCGCGCTGACCTGATGCTGGGCGGAACCCGGGGCGGCCGAACTGGCCGTGCCGGGTTCCCGTTCGGTGCTGGGAGCTCGAATAGCGTATCCACGACGCTGAACATCTCGACGGACGACGCGCGTCGACGCCGCGTGGCGATCGACGATGCCGTGGAGCAAGCCAGATTCTGATCGCTTGCTAAAGGTGGCGACTGCCCGGAGGGACGGGACACTATTGAACCGGCCGGCTGAACTCAGAAGAGGCGTCCTCGAACTCCTCACGGCTCGACGCGACGAGCTCGGCCACCGTTGACGGTCAGGACGACGTTCCCGGTCTTCTGCTGCGTTTCGACGTACCGGGTCGCCTCGACCACGTCCTCCAACGGGTAGCACCGATCGATGACCGCTCGGTACTTGCCCGCCTCGATGAGCTCCTTGAGGAAGATGACGTCCTTCTTCGTCGCGCGTGGGAGCAGCAGCAGCACTTTCTTGTCTCCGATCCGCGAGGTTAGCAGCGCCAACAGATTCAGGACCCCGCCCGTTGCTAGGAAGCTGCCGCCCCGCTTCAGTGAGCCTCTGCACCGCCTGAACGAGTGCTTGCCGACTGCATCGAAGATGACGTCGTACGTCTCGCCGTTCTTGGTGAAGTCTTCCTGCGTGTAGTCGATCACCCTGTCGGCTCCGAGCGATCTCACGAGCTCGAGGTTCTTCGTGTTGCACACCGCAGTGACGTCGGCTTCGAAGTACTTGGCCAGCTGCACCCCTGCGGTGCCGATGGATCCAGATGCGCCGTAGATGAGGATCCTCTGCCCCTTCCGGAGACCTGCCGGTCTCAGGCCCATCAAGGCCCAGATCGCTCCGTCGCAGACCGCCGCAGCCTCCTCGAAGCTCATACCTGTCGGCTTGTGCGCGATTCGGGCGCTCTCCCGCATGCAGATGAACTCCGCGTGTGCCCCGCACCTGACCCCACTGGTGCCGAAGACGTGGTCACCGACCGCGAACTCACTGACGGCTGCGCCTACTGCTTCGACTTCTCCCGCCAGCTCGCTGCCGAGGATGTTCCACTTCGGTCGGAGGAGACCGGTGAAGAAGCGGGTGATGAAGTACTCGGCGCTGCGAAGTCCGCAGTCCGACCGATTCACGGTGGTGGCGTGGATCTTGACGAGGACCTCGTCGTCTTTCGGGACGGGCCGCTCGACGTCTTCGAGTCGCAGAACGTCCGGCGCCCCGTACCTGTCGTAAACAACTGCTCTCATTGGTTCCCCTTCCCTTTTTCGGTTGGCTACGGGTACCGGATCGGTCCGCCGTGCTTCCACATCCGCCCTACTCGAAACAGGCTGAGGCGCGAGGCCGCTGATCGGATGCAGGAACTACTTCGCGACTAGGTTAGGCCTCAGGTTAGTGCGACGCTCGGGCGCGTCCCGTGCCTCCGGTTCAAGTCGGGGCCCACTACGGCTTGCGTGTGTCAGAAATCGCATAGGCCGGAGTCCGTGCAAGACTTCTGCGGGTGCGTAGTCAGGACCGCACGCTGCGTTCGGTTGCGGTGTTCTACCTCCTAGCCTTCGCGGTGTCCTGGTCGATCGTGATCCCCCAAGCCGCCGCCAGCCGCGGCCTCATCAACCTACAGCTGCCAGGGGCGGTCGGCTTCATCTCGCCTCTGGCGCCGATGCTGGCTGCGGTGCTGATGTCGTGGAGGGAGGGTGGCACGGCGGATCTCAAGCGTCTTTTCCGCTCGCTACTGGCGTGGCGAGTGGCGCCTCGCTGGTACGCGGTTGTCCTGCTCGGCTTCCCGCTGCTCGCGCTGGTCGCTATGGTTCTCAGCTTCGTCAC
>WNFC01011340.1_pt1 | contig 10723 bp, 10 predicted proteins | sample 5400541 | NCBI WGS metagenome assembly WNFC01 (sample SAMN13153342, study PRJNA577476) | soil metagenome | isolation source: 120 cm saprolite under Douglas fir tree site 2 hole 2 replicate 1 | place: USA:California | collected 2015-04-18
CTAGTGGATCGACTCTAACACCCGTTTCCCGCGTCGGACCTTTTCGATGATGGCATCGGGATCGGCGGTCCAGGTAAAGGGCGTTGGATTGTCGTTGGTTTCGGCGACGTATCGGTTGATGGCGACCTGAAGATCGACGATGCCTTTGAAGACGCCGCGTTTGAGACGCTGTCGGGTCAGCTTGGCGAAGAAGCCTTCGACGGCATTGAGCCAGGACGCCGAGGTCGGGGTGAAGTGGAAATGGAAGCGCTTGTGCCGTTCGAGCCAGGCCTGGACCTTGGGATGCTTATGCGTCGCGTAATTGTCGACGATCAGGTGCAACTCCGACTTGGCCGGGGTTTCGCGGTTGATCTTGTTGAGAAAGCGGATGAACTCCTGATGCCGATGGCGGGCCATGCACTGACCGATGACCTTGCCGTCGAGCCCGTCGAGCGCGGCGAACAACGTCGTCGTGCCGTGGCGCTTATAATCATGGGTCATCGTGCCGCAGCGGCCCTTCTTCATCGGCAACCCCGGCTGGGTGCGGTCGAGCGCCTGGATCTGCGACTTCTCGTCGACCGACAGCACCAGCGCGTGCTCGGGCGGATCGACATAGAGGCCGACGACATCCTGCACCTTGGCGGCAAACTTCGGGTCGTTCGACAGCTTGAAGGTGCGCACCCGGTGCGGCTTGAGGCCGTGCGCCGCCCAGATCCGCTGCACGCTGCGATGGCTGACCCCAGCCGCCTTCGCCATCGCCCGGCCGGTCCAGTGCGTCCTCTCGCCGGGCGGTTCGCCGAGCGTCATCTCAACCACCCGCTCGATGACCGCCGCCGGCAACGGTGGCTTGCCGGCCGGCCGGGTCGCCTCATGCAGCAAGCCATCGACCCCCTCGGCCATGAAGCGCGCCTGCCAGCGCCAGATCGTCGGCTTGCCTTTGCCGGTCCGCCGCTGGATCGCCATCGTGCCGACCCCATCGGCGCTCAGCAGCACAATCCGCGCCCGCCACACGTGCTTCTGCGGGCTGTTCCCCGATCCAATCACGGCCTCCAGCCGTTCCCGGTCGCCCGGCGGGACAGAGTTTGACCCCACCCCGCTGCGCTTATTGCGTCCCGCGTGCACTAATCAACATATACCCAAGGCACGCCCATGTAATTGGCATTACCATCGCTGAAATTCAGTTGCGCGGTCGAGCCACCACCGCGCGCATACACGTAGAATGAGGCGCTCACTCTGAGGTAGGCTCGATCAGCGCCCAGTAGGTCAGAGTAGTACATGGTGCGCCAACCGTCGAAGCGATCGTTTACATTGATATTTTGGCTGTCCAAGTCGAACACGTTGGTGCTGCCAGTGGCCTTGTAGTTGTACTGGTAGCCTACCGCGGACAGATCAATACGCGCATGCGCTTCTTTGGAATCCCAGAAGCCATCGTCTGAATACAGGATGTAGAAGCCATGGAAGGGTACCCAGATGGTGTGGCCGTAATTGCGGTCTGCTGGGGCGTTATAGGTGAACCACCAGTCCATATACACGGTAAAGGAGCCCGCACCGGTGCCGAAAATGCCCGATCCGGCCCCGTTTGCATGGTCCGACAGGTCGATGTTGCCGGGGTTGTAGCCCTGCCAATACACGGTGCCGTCGGATCCATGCAGTGTACCGTAATAAGGGGTGAACCAACCCAGCGAGCCAGGCGCCACCAGATGGCCACCGGCCAAACCCGGATGGGCGGCGGTTTCGTTTTCCGGTGACACGATAGCATCGGCCTGCCTGGCCTTGACCTGGTCCACGTGCGACCCTCGTGGCCGCGCTCGCTTCGTCGTGTGTCTTGTCCAGTTCGTCCAGGACCGTAACGAGGTTCCCCGGAAGGGTACCTCTCAAAGACGCAATCCGCTGGCGGCCCCGAGTTTCCAGATCCTCGAGATGGTCGGCCTGGGATTTCTGCAGTCGCAGTACCTCTTCGCGGCGCGCGGCTACAAGCTGTCTCAGAATGTCGTCGGACGGCCTAAATGTGGTCGTCACGACTGTCCTTGGCATGGCTGTCTCCTATGTGGCTGTCCCTCATGTGCAAGCGCATTTCGCGCGCGACTTGCCTTCCTCAAAAACCTTGGGGTTTTCTCTGTCCATAGGGGGCATGGCTGAGATCGGCGGGTTCTGCCGATGATCGCAACGCGAATTGCGGGATTACCGCCGGATATATTTTCCCACAGCGGCAACAGACCGGATACGCCGGCGGCAGGATCATAATCCCACCTCGCGCCTGGAAGTGGTTGCTTTCTAAAAGCGATAGAGCAGCAACCCGGAAATTCTACCTAGATTAGACTAGCCTCGTCTCGCAGTCGAAAAAAGCCCCTCCGTGTAACGTTTCGTAAATTTATGTAACGAAATTCCATTATTGATTTTTTAATGACATTGCTCAGAGGCGGGCGGCTAGGCGATAGGCTGCCGTCGAGGAACGGGTAGTGCACCATTGCCCAGACAAGTGCGATCTACCTCTATCCCACAGCCGTCTCTCGTACGGCGTACTACCAAAGTCACGACGCTTTGAGCCCCGACAGCCCCATATGAAACCGCCGTCCCGGCGAAGGCCAGGCGAAGGCCGGGCTCTACGCTTCCGCACCAGATCGCGGTTCTGCATCAACGCCGGGCCATTTCCGATGCCTTGGTGCCCCGCCCAACGGTTGGATCCCGGCCGTCGCCAGGCCCTCGCCGGGATGACCACCGCAGATGCGCACGAGAATCCCGGTCCCCGCGCTTGTCAAGGCAGCGAGCTTCATGGTTCGATCGGCTGCGCCCCACCGCCGGAGCTTGCAGGACATGAGATGACCGACAGCATCATCGTCGACACCGCCACCCGGATCTTCTCCGATCTGTGCGAGCCGCGCACGATCAATGCCGCCGAGGAGGGCACCTGGCCGCAGGCGCTGTGGGACGCGCTCGAGGAATCCGGCCTGACCTTGACCTGGGTCCCCGACGCGCTCGGCGGCGCGGGGGCCGAGGTGATCGACGGGTTCGCGGTGCTGCGCGTCGCCGGCCGCTTTGCCGCGCCGGTGCCGCTCGCCGAGACACTGCTGGCCGGCTGGCTCCTGGCGCAGGCCAAGATCGCCGCGCCGCCCGGACCGATGACGATCGCCCCGGTCTATGAGGACGGCCATATCGAGCTGGCGGGCCACACGCTGAGCGGCCGGGCGCGGCACATTCCATTTGCGCGCACGGCGCGGCACATCGTCGTCTTGGCTTACGAGGCGGGCACCCCCTCGGTCGCGCTGGTCCCGACCGATCGGCTCGCGATCAGCCAAGGCACCAGCCTTGCCGGCGAGCCGCGCGATACCGTCTCGTTCGACGGCGCCACCGCCGCCGCGGTCGGCCTGGCGCCGGCTCTCGATACGCTGGGCCTGGTACAGCTCGGCGCCGCGGCACGGGCGCAGCAGATGGCCGGCGCGCTCGAACACATCCTCGACCAGTCGGTGCAATGGTCGCTCGACCGCGTGCAGTTCGGCCGGCCAATCGCCAAGTTCCAGGCGGTGCAGCACAACCTCGCGACCCTGGCCGGCGAGGTCGCCGCCGCCGGCGCCGCCGCCGATGCCGCCGCCGAGGCGATCGCCCTGCACGGGATCGGCGGCGAATTGGTGGCGGCCGAGGTCGCGATCGCCAAGCTGCGGGTCGGCGAAGCGGCCGGGACCGGGGCGGCGATCGCCCATCAGGTGCATGGCGCGATGGGGTTTACCTACGAGCACTCGCTGCACCATGCGACGCGACGCCTGTGGGCGTGGCGCGAGGAATTCGGCAACGAGACGCATTGGGCCACCCAGCTCGGCCATATGGTCGCCGAACGCGGCGCAGACGCGCTGTGGCCGTTCATCACCCAGGGGTCTTAAACACGGGAGCGTGAGGGAGCGATGGCCTTCAATTTTCATTTCGACCCGGTCGACCTCCCGCCCGAGGCCAAGGAGCTGCGCCAGGAGGTCCGCGCCTTTCTGCGCGAGGAGATCGAGGCCGGCAGTTTCAGCCCGCACGCCAGCTCCCACGGGGGCCGCAACGACAACGCGCGGGCTTTTGCCCGCAAGGTCGGCGCCCGCGGCTGGATCGGGATGACCTGGCCGAAGCAATATGGCGGACATGAGCGCTCGCATCTCGAACGCTATGTCGTGATCGAGGAAATGCTGGCGCACCGCGCGCCGACCCGGTCCTATTCGACGGCCGACCGGCAGAGCGGGCCGGTCATCCTGCGCTACGGCCAGGAGGCGGTGAAGGAGAAGATCCTGCCGAAGATCGCCTCGGGCGAGCTGTGCTTCTGCATCGGCCTCAGCGAGCCCAATTCCGGCTCCGACGTGTTCGCCGCCTCGACCCGCGCGACCAAGACCGAGGGCGGATGGCTGGTCAACGGGCGCAAGATCTGGACCAGCAACGCGCATAATTCCGACTACATGATCGCGCTGTTGCGCACCTCGCCCTCGACCAAGGAAAACCGGCGGCACGGCCTCACGCAGTTCCTGATCGAGTGCAAGACGCCGGGCATCACGATCCGGCCGATCATCAACCTCACGGGATCGCACGATTTCAACGAGGTCGTCTTCGACGATGCGTTCGTGCCCGATCTGCACCTGATCGGCGAAGTCGACATGGCGTGGAAGCAGGCGACCGACGAGCTGGCCTATGAGCGCAGCGGGCCCGACCGCTGGCTCGAGACCTTCCCGGCGCTCGTCGAGCTGGTGCGCCGCGCCGGCCCCGAGCCGAGCGAGCGGCTCGCCGAAGGCATCGGTCGCGAGGTCGCCCATTTGGCAACCCTGCGCCGCATGTCGGTCAGCATCGCCGGCATGCTGCAGGCCGGCAAGACGCCGGCGGTCGAAGCCGCCGCGGTCAAGGACCTCGGCACCAATTGGGAGCAGGCATTGCCCAACAAGGTCCGCCTGCTCGCCCCGCCGACGGGCGATTCGGCGCCGGAGACCAATGACGACCGCTTCGAGGAGGCGCTGCGCCATACCACGCTGATCGCGCCCAAGCTGACGATCCAGGGCGGCACCCGCGAAGTGCTGCGCGGCATCATCGCCCGCGGTCTCGGGTTACGCTGATCGACGACCATTGAGGACCGCGGGCGTCCCGCCCGCATGCGGCCGAGACGGCCGCGGTCCAAGCCTTGAAGGACGCGAATGCCCGATCTTCGCCCTCTGCTGTCGCCCGAGAGCGTCGCCATTGTCGGCGCTTCGGGCGATGACCATTCGCTGCGCGGCCGGCTGACGCATTACCTGATCGAGCATCGCTTCCCCGGCCCGGTCTACCCGGTGACGCGCAGCCAGAAGGAGGTGCTCGGGCACCAGGCCTATGCCGCAATCGCCGATCTGCCCGAGGCGCCGGACCTCGCGGTGATCCTCGTCCCGGCTGCGCATGTCGTTGGGGCGATCGAGCAATGCGGGGCGCGCGGTATCCCGGCCGCAATCGTAATCAGCTCCGGGTTCGGCGAAGAGGAAGGCGAGGCGGCGGCGGCGCGCGACGTCGCGCTGCGGGCGATCGCCGAACGAACCGGGATGCTGATCGCCGGGCCGAATTCGGAGGGGCTGGTCAACCCGCTGCGCCCGCTGGTGGCGACCTTCAGCCCGGTATTCCACGATCCGAACCAGCCGCTTCTGCCGCCGGCCAGCAAAGCCCGGCCGATCGCGGTCAGCTGCCAGAGCGGCGCCCTGACCTTTGCCTTTTTGAGCCGCGGCCGGGACCGCCAGCTACGGTTCACCTACCAGGTCAGCGCCGGCAACCAGACCGTGCTCGAAGCGCATGACTATGTCGACTGGGTGCTCGACGCCGGCGGCGCCGACATTTTCCTCTGCTATCTCGAAGGCATCCGCGACGCCGCCCGGTTCCGTGCCGTCGCCGACAAGGCGGCGCGGATGGGGAAGCCGCTGATCGTCGCCAAGGTCGGGTTCTCCGACGCGGGGCGGCGCGCCGCGGCCTCGCATACCGGGGCGCTGGCCCATGCTGGTACGGCGGACGATGCGATCTTCCGCCACCACGGCATCATCCGAGGCGAGGACCTCGACCACATGGTCGATGTCGCGACCGCGTTTGCCTATTGCCCGCTGCCGCGCGGCAACCGGGTCGCGGTCATCACCGGCTCGGGCGGCAGCGCGGTGTGGATGTCCGACATCCTGTCGGCGCACGGGCTCGAACTGCCGGTCATCGAGGATCACCTGCAAGAGCGCATCATGGCACTGCTGCCGTCCTACGGCTCGGCGCAGAACCCGATCGACGCGACGGCCCAGGCGATCGGCGAACTCGGCTATGCGCCGCTGGTCGAGATCGTCGCGCAATCCGAGCGGATCGATACCATCCTCTTGATCAGCTCGATGGCCAACGAGAACCGCGCCGGGAAACTCGCCGAGGAAATCGCCCCGATCAGCGCGATGATCGACAAGCCGATCCTGCTGTCGACCTACACGACCGCCAGTGCGGCGGCGATCGCCACATTGGCCGGGGCCGGCATCCCCTGCTACACCTCGATGCCGAGCTGCGCCCGCGCGATCCGCGCGCTGGTCGATTACGGCGCGTTCCAGGAGCGCCTCGCGCGCCGCTCGGCCGAGCCCCCTACCCCATCCGACGCGCGCGAGGAGGTCGCGCGCCTCCTCACGGGGTCGGGGCCGGTGTTGACCGAAGTCGCGGCCAAGGTGCTACTCGCCCGCTACGGCATGCCGGTGCCGCCTGAAGCGCTGGCGGCGAACGAAGCCGACGCGATCTCCGCAGCGGCGAAGATTGGTGGCGCGGTGGCGCTCAAGGTGCAGTCGCCCGACATCCTGCACAAGACCGAGGCGGGCGCAGTGGCGCTCGGGATCAGCGGCGAGGCCGTGGTGCGGGAGGGCTATCGCACGGTCCTGGCGCGGGCGCAGGCGGCGCACCCCGGCGCACGGATCGAGGGCGTGCTTGTGCAAGCGATGGCGCGGCGCGGCCGCGACATCATCCTCGGGATCACCAGCGACCCCGATTTCGGCCCGCTCCTGATGGTCGGGCTCGGTGGGATCCATGTCGAGGTGCTGCGGGATGTCGCGTTCGCTCCGGTGCCGCTCGGCACCGAGGAGGCGCTGGCGCTGCTCGACCAGCTGAAAGGCGCGGCGTTACTCGATGGCGTGCGCGGCGAGCCCGCCGCCGACCGCGCCGCTCTGGCGCAGCTGATGGTCGCCCTGTCGCGCTTCGCCGCCGATCATGCCGATCAGGTCGCCGAGATTGACCTCAATCCGGTCATCGTCCATCCCGCCGGCGAGGGCCTGACAATCGTCGATGCGCTGATCGTGAAGAAGTGATTCACAATGAGGCGGTGAGGCAATGAGGGGTAAGGATTTCACCGCGCATCGATTGCGGTAAAAATATAACCTCACTGCCTCACCGCCTCATTGTGAACTTATCGGGAGCGGCAAAGATGACCGACTACACCGGGTTCAAGGAGATCGGCGTCAGCCTCGAGGGGATGGTGGCGACGGTCGAGATGCGCCGCCCGCCGCATAATTTCTTCGACAGCGTGCTGATCGCCGAGATTGGCGAAGCCTTCGAGCGGCTCGATGCCGACCCGGCCTGCCGCACGATCGTGCTCGCCGCCGAGGGCCGTTCGTTCTGCGCCGGCGCCGATTTCTCGAAGCGCATGGACACCGGCACGGTGGCGGAGGCGACGCGCAGCGGCGCCGGGCGGCATCTTTACAAGGAGGCGATCCGCCTGTTCCGTACAAAAAAGCCGATCATCGGCGCGGTGCACGGCGCCGCGGTCGGCGGCGGGCTCGGCCTCGCGCTGGTTCCCGACTTCCGGGTGACCTGCGCCGAGGCGCGGTTCAGCGCCAATTTCAACCGGCTCGGCTTTCACCCCGGCTTTGGCCTGACCGCGACCTTGCCGCGCCTCGTTGGCGCCCAGCAGGCAGCGCTGTTGTTCTACACCGGCCGGCGCATCTCCGGCGACGAAGCCGTCCGTATCGGCCTCGCCGATGTGCTGGTGGCGCAGGAAGAGGTGCGCAGCGCCGCCCAGGCCCTGGCGCTGGAGATGGCGCAATCGGCCCCGCTCGCCGTCCGCTCGACGCGCGAGACCGTACGTCGCGGCCTCATTGACATGATCGAGGCGGCCACCGAGCGCGAGCTGGTCGAGCAGGACTGGCTGCGCCGCACCGACGACTTCCAGGAAGGCATCAAGGCGATGGCCGACCGCCGCCTCCCCAATTTCCAGGGCCGGTGAGTCAGAACCCTCCGCGCAGGGCGGCGGCGAAGAGGCGCCAGCTCTGGAGTGGGTCCGGCGTGGCGAGGTTGGGCGCGAACGGGTTGTAGTCCGCACGTCGCAGCCGCGTGAGAAAGCGGGCGGCGACGATCCCCGACAACATCGCGGCGCGCGCCAATCGAGGAACCTCGCGGCGATTTCGCTTTGCCGCTCGCAAATGTCCAGCGGCGGCCTCGGCAATCGCCGCGGCGGCGGCGCGCAGTGCCCGGGTGTCGCGCCGGCTGGTGTAATCTTCCGGGTCGAGCCCGGTGCGCGCGGCGATGTCGGCGGGGATGTAGCAGCGTCCGGCGCGGGCATGGAACGGCATCGCGCGTAAGAGTCCGGCGAGAGCATAGGCGATGCCGACCTCGCGGGCCAACGCTCGGGCGCCCGGTTCGGTCACGCCGAGCACCTCAAGCGCCAAATAGAGCAACGCGGCGGCGGTGCCCTCGGCATAGTCCTCGAGAGCGGCAAGGGTGGCCGGCGGTTCGTCGGCGAGGTCGCGCTCGCGCGTGTCGATCATCCGGTCGAAATGCGCGCGGGTCAGCCGATGGCCGCCGATCACCGCGGCGAGCGGCCCGGCGATTTCATGCGGGCGCGCGGGCCCGCCGGCATACGCGGCATCGACGCTTTCGCGCCACCACTGCAGGCGGATCTGCCCGAGCATCGGCTGGGTGACGATCTCGCGTATCCGCGCGATCTCGTAGTTGAAGGCATAGAGCGCGAAGAGCGCCTCGCGCCGCTCGGCCGGGGCAAAGAGGGCGGTCTGGTAGCGGTCCCGGTCGTGCCGGCGAACCAGCGCCGCGAGCGGCGACGGCCCCGCCGCCGGGGCGGAACGCGAACCCCCCTTGCGCGTTTCGTGGGTCACATTATGTTGCCCAGCTTCGCTCACGCTGTGCGAGCCATCCAACGGTGAGAGGATAAAATGGCCTTCGAACTTCCGCCGCTGCCGTATCCGAAAAACGCGCTCGAACCGCACACCTCGGCCCAGACGCTCGATTTCCATCACGGCAGGCACCATCAGGCCTATGTGACCAATCTCAACAATCTGGTCAAAGATTCGCCGATGGCGAGCCAATCGCTCGAACAGATCATCGCGGCGACCGCCAAGGACGCGTCCAAGGCCGGCATCTTCAACAATGCCGCCCAGGTGTGGAACCATACCTTCTTCTGGAACTGCATGAAGCCCAATGGCGGCGGGAGCCCTAGCGGCAACCTCGCCCAGGCGATCGACCGCGACCTCGGCGGCCTCGCCAAATTCAAGGATGATTTCAAGGCGGCCGCAGTCGGCCAGTTCGGCAGCGGCTGGGCCTGGCTGGTCGCCAGCGGCGGCAAGCTCTCGATCACCCGGACGCCGAATGCGGTCAACCCGCTGTCCGAAGGCCAGACCGCGCTTCTGACCTGCGATGTGTGGGAGCACGCCTATTACCTCGATTTCCAGAACCGCCGGCCGGATTTCGTCCAGGCGTTTCTCGACCACCTCGTCAATTGGGATTTCGCCGCGCAGAACCTGGCAAAAGCGAAGTAACGCGGCCCTGACCTTCACCACGGAGACACGGAGGGCGCGGTCCCCAAATCGGACCGCGGGCCTCTGGCCCGCACGCGGGCGAGACGCCCACGCTCCCTGACTCCGATTGCCGCTTACAGATGCACGCCGGTGTCGAGCAGCACCGCGGCATAGGCCCGGTAGGTCATGCCGAGCGCCTCGGCGCGGGCGAGACGGGCCAGCGCGATCTCGCGCGGCGGCGTCTTCCAGGCGCGCGCATGCGCCTTTTTCCAGCAGAAACGGCGCCAATCCGCGCCGGGGTCGAGTGGCGGCCCGTTATTGTGGCCGATGCCGAAGGGTACAAAACCCGCACTGCCGGTCTCGCGAATCATCGCTGCACGGTGGTTGGTCCAGACCTCCGGCGCATGGTGCAGGATCCGCGCCCATCCCGCCTTCCGGTGAGGCCTTGCGGCTGGGCCTAGCCTAGCCGCCGCCGATCTTCGGGATCAGCACGATCTCGCTGTCGGGGCCGAGCTGCGTCTGGTAGGCATCCTGGTAGATCACCCCGTCGATCGCCACCGCCATCCCCTCGTCGATCTGGTGGCCGAGGCCGGGAAAGCGGCGGTCGAGCTCGGTGATCATGCGGCGCACCGTGTTCGCCTCGACGTCGAACTCACTCAGCCCGCCGGTGAAGCGGCGGGCTGCGATGCCGGTCATGACGACGTGCGGCATTGGTAGCGTCTCCACCTTTGCCTTAAGCCGTCATTCCGGGCTCGCCGCTACGCGGCGCCCCGGAATGACGGGATTGTACGGTTTCCGGTCCGAGCCCTACTCCGCTGCCAGGCGCGGCGTAGGCGCCGCGTCGTCGAGGGCGGCGCGCAGACGAGGCGGCGACATCGGCAGATCGCGCAGGCGGGTCCCGACCGCGTCGGCGATCGCATTGGCGACCGCCGCCATCGGCGGCACGATCGGCACTTCGCCGACCCCGCGCGCGCCGAACGGATGGCGCGGGTTCGGCACCTCGACGAGCACCGCATCGATCA
>WNFC01009593.1_pt1 | contig 10721 bp, 7 predicted proteins | sample 5400541 | NCBI WGS metagenome assembly WNFC01 (sample SAMN13153342, study PRJNA577476) | soil metagenome | isolation source: 120 cm saprolite under Douglas fir tree site 2 hole 2 replicate 1 | place: USA:California | collected 2015-04-18
ACGCGCAACGCATGCGCGGCGTGCTGGAGCTGGTGGCGCAAAAATCGGGCTGGGGTACGCGCAAACTAGAGAAGGATACGGCGCTCGGCGTCGCTTTCCACTTCAGCCATCGCGGGCACTTTGCGGAAGTTGCCGAAGTCCATCTCGCTTCCGGCAACAGAGTCCGAGTCAACAAGGTTTGGGTGGCCGGCGACGTGGGCAGCCAAATCATCAATCCGAGCGGGGCGCTGAACGAAGTGCAAGGCGCGGTGATCGAGGGGCTGAGCCACTTGATGGGCTACGAAATCATCATCGATCGCGGACGCGCGGTGCAAAGCAACTTCCACGAGTATCCGCCGGTGCGTTTGGCGCAAGCGCCGCCGGAGATCGAAGTACACTTCCTGAAAACCGACAACTCGCCGACTGGACTCGGCGAGCCCGCACTGCCGCCGGTCTTGCCGGCGGTCTGCAACGCCATTTTCACGCTGACCGGCAAACGCATCCGGTCGCTGCCGCTCGCGAAGCACGGCTTTTCGTGGGCCTGACCACTAACCGCATAAACACCTCTCTCTAGATAAGATTGCCGAGCAGTTGACCACACGGGTAATCTCGTGAGGACGCCGGTTGACGATTCCGCTGTCCCGCCCTATCCGAGTGAATCGTGAGGCCTGCAGCGAGCGCGAACAGGGGCGCAATGGCAAAGATACGGATTCTGGTTTCGCTCACCACCAACGATAACGACTATCAGATCGAGCAGGCGCAGTCTGCCGAGCAAGCCGCGAACAAGTTCGGGGTAACCGCGGAGGTTGTCTACGCGGACAACGATGCCATCAATCAGAGCACGCAGATTCTTCGCGCCATTCAAGCGGAACCCGAGGACCGGCCGAGTGCGATTGTGTTCGAGCCGGTGGGAGGCACGGCCTTGCCGCAGGTGGCGCGCGCGGCAGCGTCTGCGGGAATCGGCTGGGCCGTGCTCAATCGCGACGCCAATTACATCGAGGAACTGCGCAAGACCTCGAGTGCGCCGATTTTTGCCATCAGCTCCGATCACGTGGAGATTGGCCGCATACAGGGAAGGCAATTCGCGGCGCTACTGCCCAGAGGCGGCGCCGTATTGTACATTCAAGGGCCATCGGAAAATTCGGCGGCGAAGGAGCGGACGTTAGGGATGCAGGAAGCCAAGCCGGCTAACATTCAGATCATTGCGCTGCGCGGCCAATGGACGGAAGAAAGCTCGCAGCGTTCGGTGCGTTCCTGGCTGAAGCTCACCACCTCGCAAAAGGCGATTGTCGATCTCGTCGGCGCGCAAGACGACTCCATGGCCGTGGGCGCCCGCAAAGCGTTCGAGGAATTGCCGAATGAACTGGAGCGCGAGCGCTGGCTGAAGATTCCTTTCACCGGTTGCGACGGCCTGCCGAAAACCGGGCAGGCCTGGGTGCGCAGTGGACTGCTTGCCGCGACCGTGCTTGTTCCTCCGAATACCGGCCAAGCGATTGAAATGTTGGTGCAAGCGATTCAGCAAAAGAAGCGGCCTCCCGAACGAGTCCTCACGGTTCCCACTTCGATTCCTCCCCTGGAAGCGCTCAAGCCGCAACGATTGGCATAGCGTCCGACCGAGAAAAGCGTCGTATAATGCCGCCGAATTGTCAGCGGCAGCATAGCCTCGTTAAGGAGAGACGAACGCAAATGAATGCCAAGCCGTCGGGAATTGATCGCAGGCAGTTTCTTGCGACCGGTGGCGGAGGCTTGCTCGCTGCGGCGATTCCCGCCTCGGCAACAGCGGCTGGTCTTGCTGAAACATCGAGCGAGTCGCCCGCTTCCTCTGCGATGAGTGCGCCGCAGTATGCAGCGGGTTCGCGGCGCAAGATTCCCATCGGCGTGTTTGATCCCGTGTACGACCATCTTTCACTGGACGAAATGCTGGAGCGAGTGAGCGCCCTGGGTCTCGAAGCCATGGAAATCGGCACCGGCGGATATCCCGGCACGGGCCACTGCCCGATTGACGATTTGCTGGCCGACGCCGGGAAGGCCAAAGCCTGGAAAAAGAAATTTGAAGATCGTGGCATTCGCGTGGCCACGCTAAGCTGCCATGGCAATCCTGTACATCCGGATGAAAAGCACGCGGTGCGCGACCGCGAAAGTTTCCGGAAGACGGTTCTTCTTGCGGAGCGGCTGGACGTCAAGGTGATTGTGGGATTCTCCGGCTGCCCTGGCGGCACGCCTACGGACGCACAGCCGAACTGGATCACCTACCGCTGGCCGCCCGAATACGCGGAGATGCTGGACTGGCAGTGGAAAGAAAAGGTGATTCCGTACTGGAAGGACGCGGCGAAATTCGCGCGCGAGCACGGAGTGCACCGGCTGGCGTTCGAAATGCACCCGAATTTCGTGGTCTACAATCCACGCACGCTAATGAAATTGCGCGAAGCGGTGGGCGAGGAAATCGGCGCGAACTGCGATTTGAGCCATCTGTTCTGGCAGGGCTGCGATCCCGTTGAGGTCATTCATTTCCTGGGAAAAGAGAAGGCCATTTTCCACGCGCACATGAAGGACACCGTGCTGTTCCGGGAAAACGTCAGCAAATATGGCGTGTTGAATTTTGCGTTTGACAAGAACGATCTACCGCAAGCTTCGGAAACGTTTCGCGCCGTGGGCTACGGTCACAGCGCGAGCTTGTGGAAGTCGGTGGTGAAGGCGTACATGGACATCGGCTATGAGGGGATACTCAGCATTGAGAATGAGGATCCCATTCTCTCGGGGCCGGTGGGTGTGGAACGCGCGGCTTACGTGTTGAAGAATGTCCGGAGCGAATTGCTGGGAAGCTGAGGAAGACCCGCTGAGGGAAGCAGCGCAAGACAAAGAGGGGGGCAGGTCGATGTCTCAACTCACTCATTCGCCGAAAACTTACGATGTGTGCGTGGTTGGTTCCGGCGCGGGCGGCGGCATGGGCGCGAAGTTGCTGACCGAAGGCGGGATGAGTGTTGCATTGCTCGAAGCCGGCCCACCCATCAATCCAGAAAAAGATTTCAAGATGTTTATGTGGCCGTACGAGCTGGCGCATCGTGGCGCGGGCGTGGGCGGATCAGCGCTGGAAAATTTTGGCGAGTTCCTGGCACCGAACGGGGCGTGGGACATCGCGGGCGAGCCGTATACATCGGCACCGGGAGCAAACTTTCAGTGGTTTCGCTCGCGCATTGTTGGCGGACGCACGAATCACTGGGGGCGCATCGCGCTGCGCTTCGCTCCGATTGATTTTCGCTCGTACACGCGGGATTCGCTCGGCGCAGACTGGCCCATCAGCTACGAAGACCTGGCGCCGTATTACGACAAAGTGGAATCCTACATCGGCGTCTTCGGCACGAAGGAAAACGTCTCCAGCGCGCCGGACGGAGTGTTCTTGCCACCGCCGAAGCCTCGCTGCCATGAGCTGATCGTCAAAAAGGCTTGCGACCGCCTCAACATCATCTGCATCCCGTCGCGCCTGGCCATTCTCACTCAGTCGGTGCACGGTCGCCAGCCTTGCCACTATTGCGGGCAATGCGGGCGCGGCTGCGTGACCGCTTCCAATTTCAGCTCGAGCCAAGTCCTGCTGCCTCCTGCGATGGCCACCGGCAAGCTGACGCTGATCACCGGCGCGATGGCGCGCGAAGTTTTGCTCGGCAAAGACGGCAAAGCGGAAGGCGTCTCGTACATCGACAAGGCCACGCGCACGGAGAAACGCATCAATGCGCGCGCTGTGGTGCTTGCTGCCAGCGCGTGCGAGTCCGCGCGATTGCTGCTCAATTCCAAATCTTCTTCGTTCCCGGATGGGCTCGCCAACTCTTCGGGAACCGTTGGGAAATATCTGACGGATTCGGTTGGCAGCGACGGCTGGGGCGAGTTTCCTTACCTCGACAAGGTGCCGCCGCACAATCACGATGGCGTCGGCGGAATGCACATGTACATTCCGTGGTGGAAATTCGATCGCAAGAACGATTTCCCGCGTGGCTATCACATCGAATTCTCGGGTGGTCGCGACATGCCCGGTGTGGGTATGTTCGATGGACTCTGTCACCGCGAAGAGGGATACGGTGCGGCCCTGAAACAGCGCGCACGCAAAGTCTACGGCACGCACATCGGGTTCTCTGGCCGCGGCGAAATGATTCCGAATCCGGACACCTATTGCGAAATCGATCCCGACGTCGTCGATCAGTGGGGCATACCGGTGCTACGTTTCCATTTCAAGTGGAGCGACTACGAGCTGCGCCAGGCGCAGGATATGCAGCAAACCTTCCGCGCGATCGTGGAGGCCGCTGGCGGCGAATATCGCACCAAGACGGCCATTGACGGGCCGTATCCCTTCGGCATTCAGGAAGGCGGGAAGATCATTCACGAAGTGGGAACAGCTCGAATGGGAGCGGACCCGAAGACTTCGGTGCTGAACGGCTACTGCCAGGCGCACGACGTGAAGAATCTCTTCGTCACCGACGGCTCTTCCCTGGTTACCAATCCGGACAAGAATCCCACGTTGACGATCATGGCGCTGTCGTGGCGTGCGTCGGAATTTCTGCTCGCTGAAGCGCAAAAAGGGAATTTGTGATGTTCGCGAAATGCACAAACGTCATCATCCTGAGCGTAGCGATCGGGGATTCCCGCCTGGCCGGAAAAGATCTCAACCACAGAAACTGCGAGGAACTATGAGTTCGCAAAGCGTAACGCGACGAGACATTCTGAAGACGCTGGCCATCGGCGCCGTGGGAGGCTCGGTGCTGCAGGTGATTCCCGCAGAAGCCGCGGAATTCGTGCACCAAGCGGTGCGCAGGGAAAAAGCGGCGTCACCGGCGGGAAAGTACACGCCCAAATATTTTTCGGCGCATCAATACGAGACGTTGAATTCGCTTTGCGACGCGATCATCCCCAAGGACGATCACTCCGGCGGAGCCGTCGAAGCGGGCGCGCCGGAATTCATCGATTTGCTGACCAGCGAAAACGAAAAGTATCAGTTGCGGCTCGGCGGCGGGCTCGCGTGGCTCGATAGTTTTTGCGCCGACCGCTACGCGAAATCTTTTCTGGAATGCACCCCCGACCAGCGCAAAGAGGTTCTGGACTTAATCGCTTACCGCAAGAACGCCAAAAAGGATGCCTCCCTGAGCCAGGGCGTGGCGTTTTTCGCGTTCCTGCGCAAGATGACCTGCGACGGATTCTACACCAGCAAAATTGGCATCAGCGACTTGCAATACGTCGGCAATACCTCACTGCACGAATTTCCCGGCTGCCCGCCCGTGCCGGACGCAGGCACCTAGTCCATCAGGGCTCTCAATTTTTGGAGTGCGGTCGGGGTGGACTACTAGCCTTGACCACGGTCTCAAAAGCGGCGGCGAGGCCGCACTCCCAAATGGCTGCCACAGCCTGTTCGCGCAGGTAAGGTTAGAACTTCAGCGTCGCCAAGTAGTCGTAGCTGATTTTCAAATCGTCGAATGGCGATTTGGGCTCGTCGTTTTCGACAAAGTAGTGCTGGATTCCGGCTTTGCCGGACTGCGCGAAGACGCGCTTGAAATCCACTTCGCCCTGCCCGGGATCCACAATGTGGCCCGGCTTCGAGGCCGCGCCGGTGGCGCCGCCATAGTCGTTGCCGCCTGGCCCCTTCGTGGACCAGTCTTTCACATGCACCAGCGGGAAGCGGCCCTGGTAGCGATTGAAATATTCCAAGGGATCGTGCCCGCCAACGGTGATCCAGCAGAGGTCCATCTCCAACTTCACCAGCTTGGGATCGGTCTCCGCGAGCAGGAAATCGTAAGGCAGCTTGCCGCCTAGCGCCTGCGACGGCTCGAATTCAAACGCGTGATTGTGATACGCAAACTGGATGCCGGCCTTCTGCGCTTCTTCGCCCGCACGGTTGAACAGTTCGGCCGCGCGCTTCCACCCGTCCGCCTCTTTGCGCTGCGAAACTTCAATCCACGGGCACACGACGAACGTTTGCCCGATGGCGTGCGCGGCTTCGAGCGTTTCCGGCCACTTTTTCGCGACGGTGTCGTAGGGCACGTGCTCGGACGGAGAGGCGAGCTTGTTGGCGTCGAGGATTTTGCGCACGTCCTGCGCCGATTTGCCGAAATAGCCGGCAAATTCGACTTCCTTGTAGCCAATCTGTGCGACCTTCGCGATGGTGCCCTCGAAATCCTTTTTCATGAGGTCGCGCACGGTGTACAGCTGCAGTCCAACGCGATCGATTTGATGGGCTTCCGCGGCCCACCCGGGGCGCGAGGCGAGCACGGCAGCGGCAATCGATGTTTCGATAAAGGTTCGGCGGTCCATGGCGCGTAGTGTACTCCTTTTGAGAAAAGTTGGCAGTCGAGAGTTGAGTTCCAGAGCCGGCGCGCGAACCCAACAACCGTTGCGTTAGGCGCCGCGAGAACAAAAAGGGCGGCGCTCCGAAAAGCGCCGCCCTTCTCGGGGTGGTGGGTGGTCAGTTAAAAGTAGAACCGGAAGCCGAACTGCATGCGCCGCGGCGCGTGCGCGCTAGTGAGGTGCATGAAATCAGAGTTGCCAAGGGCCGAGCTGATCGAACCGGTGCCATTGCCAAACTGGGTGTGGTTGAAGACGTTGAACGTTTCCCACTTGAAGTCAAAACCTGACCTTTCATTGATGGCGAAGCGCTTGGAAAGGCCGAAGTCGAAGTTGAGGCGGCCGGGCAGGTACAGAGAGTTGCGCCCAACGTTGCCGAACGTAAGTCCCGTGGGTACGGCGAAGGCAGCGGGATTGAAGAAAAGGGGTCCAAACGTGCCAGGCTCCTGATTTGAGGAGAAGCCCGACTTGGGATCGCTCACCTGGTCGGGGCGGGAGCCCGCCGTGGCCACACCGTTGCCAACTCCGGCGTTGTCGCCAAAATTGGTGCCGTTGGTCACGGTGAACGGGGTCCCGGTCTGCGCGATGGTTATACCTGAGAGCTGCCATCCTCCCAGCACAGTGTGTGTTAGGCCTGTTGCCTTGAAAAACGGGAGCGCATAGATGTAGCTGATGGCCAAGCTATGCCGCTGGTCGAAACCGGAGCTCGCTCGGTTTCCACGAATGTCGAAAGAATTAACGAAGTTATTGTCAAACCGGTCCGAAGAATCGTCGATAGAGTGACTGTAGGTATAGGCGAGGCTTAAGGTCAGATCGCCCACGGTGTGCCGCGCAGAAACCTGAAATGCGTGGTAGATGGAGTTCGCGGTGTCCTCGAGCCGAAAGATATCGCCAAGACCCGGGAACGCGGTGCGCTGGGCATCAGCGTTGCCTCCGCAGGCTACCCCGAGATCTATCGCTGCCTGGCCAGTGATGGCCACACCGCTTGGAGTCGTCAGAGTTCCGCAGTCGTCGTGGCCGTTGGCGCCGATGGCCTCACCTGGCTTGTACGGATTCGCCGAGGCAGGTACGGGCAGGAGTTGATTGAGGTCGTTGAGCATGGTCAAATGCGTGCCCTTGCTGCCCACGTAAGAAACGGTGGCCACGATGTGCGAGGGAAGTTCCCTCTGGACATCCAGATGCCATTGTTGGACATAAGGCCAAACCGCCTTGTTCGGGATGGAGTTGACAGCCAACGGGAAAAGTAGCCCTCCGCCGACGTTGTTATAGCCCCGGACATTGAACTGCTTGGCAGTTAGGACAAGTGGCGGTGAACCTTCGAGCGATTCCGTATTGCCCTCGTTGCCGTTGGTGTGTTCAAAGAAAATCCCGTAGCCCCCTCGGACGGCCATCTTGCCATCGCCTTTAGGATCCCAGGCAAAACCGAGGCGCGGCGCCGGGTTAAAGAGATGTCCTGTGAGACAGCCAGCGGGTGATGAAGCTCCCACACTTGAGGGGTATCCGGGCAAGGGCGTGATAGCCCCTCCCTTTCCTCCGCACTGGACCATGCCATTCAGAGGATTCCCGGTTCCCGGAACCAGGGATCCGTCAGAGGCGGTTCCACTGGTGTCAATCGTGGGCTGATTGGCGGGATCGAATGCAGTGGGTTCGAGGTTGAAGGCCTGCCGATAGCGCTCGCGATATGTGCCGAAGAGACTGAGGCGTAGTCCAAGGTTCAAAGTGAACTTCTTGGTCACGCGCCAGTCATCCTGGAAGTAAGGCTCCACGATCCTGTAGCGGTTATAGTACTTGGCCTCTACGCTCCATTGCTTGTACTTCGAGATATTTCCCACTAACAGGTCCGCAAGAGAGTTTCCCGTACTAAGAGGGTTTCCCGCAATAACGGCAGTATTGTTTGAATCGAACGTCAGAATTCCCTGAACGTCGGGAGAGTTCTGCTCGTTTTTCTGAGCGAACGCCAGGTACGCACCAAACTGCAACGTGTGCGTGCCGATAATTTTCGTCACGTTGTCGCGGTAGGTATAGACGGGGTTAGCGTTGTTCCAGGGGAAGTACCCTGAGTCTTGCGCGAGGCGCGAATCGCCACCCCCGCCGTAGGCGATATTGCTTTTGAGCTCGATCGACGGAAGCTTCCCACCGAACAACGGATTCTGACTGGTGAACAGCGAGCCCATCCCGAAGGGGGAGGGAAGCGCTGGATTATTGATCGCAGTCAGGAAAATATGGTCGGCCGTGTAGCTGGCGACGAATTCGTTGAGAAGGGTCGGAGAGATGTTGGCGTTCAGGCGGGCCACGAAGCTCGACCCCGGCCCTACGAAATTCGTTTGTATGTCCTGGAATTGGGAGGTACCGTTGCCCCAAAGCGGATTCGGCACCACAGTCTTCCAGGAATCGTGGATGTAGCGAAACGTCAAGCGGTAGTTGTCTGTGAGGTTGTGATCGAGGCGAACCAACTCTTCGCGCCAGGTCGTCGGCGTTGACACCGTCTGCGAGACGGCAGGGATTGGGGTCCCGTCCGAAAATACACTATTCGTCGTGTTGGCGCGCGGGATGAGCGCGAGGAGCGAGGTGCCAACCGCAGTTGGCACTACTTTATCGCCACCGACTTGCGCGCCACTTGGACAATCCGCGGGTTCATGGGAGCAGAGCACGGTGAAATCGCCGCTGCGCTCGAGATCCGAAGGAACGTTCTGAAGAATCGTCGAGGGGTTCTTCTCCCGCCGCCATTCCTGCGACCAGAAGAAGAACGTCTTCTTCTTGTCGGAATTATAGTGATTCGGGACGAAAACGGGTCCGCCGACCGTGTAGCCAAAGTCATGCTTTTTGTACGGCGCCTTAGGCTGCGTTATGTCGGAGCCTTGATCCCAGGAGCGCGCGTTAAAGAATTCATTGCGCAGGTACTCGAAGGCGCTGCCGTGGAAGGAACTGCCGCCAGATTTGGTCTCGACTTCAACGGTGCCCGAGCCGTTGCGGCCATACTGCGCGCCGTAGTTTGAGGTGAGAACTTTAAATTCAGCGATGGCTTCGAGATTGGGATACACGTTCAGCGTAGCGTTGCTGCCGTTGTCCATGTTGTCGCCACCGTCGAGTTCCCAGTTGTTGTACTCGGTCCGGCCGCCATTCATGCTGTAGGCGACGTTGCCGTACACGCCCACGGTGCCTTCGTCCTGGCCCGTTTGGTTGACGACGCCGGGAGCCAGGTTAACGAGCTGCGTGAAATTGCGCCCGTTCAGCTCCAGTTGGTTGATCTGCTTGCCCGTAATCGTATTGGTCAAGTCAGACGATTGCGTCTCCACCTGCGCGACACTCTCACCTGTGACGGTGATCTCCTCGCTCATCGCGCCGACCGTGAGCGTCACGTCAATGCGCGACTTTTCCGCGACGTTCAGCTTAACGTTCTGCGCGGTGTACTTTTGGAACCCTTTGGCTGAGACACTGAGGTTGTAGGTGTCGCCCGGCAAGCCGGCAATTACATAGGCGCCGTCGGCGTTGCTTGTGGTGTTGCGCGTCAAGCTGCCAGCAGTGCTGGTCAGCGTGATCTCAGCGCCGACCACAGCGGCGCCGGATTTATCGATTACCGTGCCGCTGATATAGCCGGTGTCTTGCGCATAGGAAGCGCAGGGGATGCACAGCGTCAGCAGAGCCGCGCACAAAAGCAGGCCGAGTGCCGCTGTGGCAACGCTGCGAGGATTCGTCAATTTAGGAGCATACAGCGAATGAGCATATCCCTTCACGGTAGTACCTCCAAAAAATTTTCAGTTTGAAAACGGGACGGTGAGGGACACCAAGACTGCCAAAACGTAAATCTCTGGTTCGGCATTCGCTGGAGAAAAATCATTCGGGCCACAGCCCCCACCACTCGACGACCGCAGGATTTGCACCCGGACTTATTAAATCGAGTTAATAAGGCATTATGCCGTGGATGTCAAGCGGCATTTTGTCTCTCTATTGTCTCCCGGCGTTGGGGAACGGGAGAACCCAGCCACTGGCAGGCCGGCTCGAATACTAGGAGCACTGCTCCCTCAACGAAATACCGTCCTTGCCGCACGGTACTTGAATTCGTCGTCGCGCTGCCGGAGACTAGAAACTCATGAAAATTCAGGTCCTAATAGGAATTCTCGGCATTTTGGGCTGCACCTTGGGCGCGAACGGCGGTTTCTGCCAGCAACCCTGGGGCATGCCGCTCTTGCAGGATTCGGGAGGCGCCGCATCGCCCCCAGGCCCTGCTCCCTCGGTCGGTCCGCAAGCCTGGTTCGCCAAGGGGCAAGCGGCGTTGCAAGCCGGCGACTTGGATTCCGCGGAAGCGGCGTTTCGCAAGGTCACGGCCGCCGACCCGCGCGCCGGAGGCGCCTACGCGAATCTTGGGGTGATCGCCATGCGGCGCAAACAGTGGGATCAAGCCTTGGCGCTGCTGCAAAAGG
>WNFC01009594.1_pt1 | contig 10721 bp, 9 predicted proteins | sample 5400541 | NCBI WGS metagenome assembly WNFC01 (sample SAMN13153342, study PRJNA577476) | soil metagenome | isolation source: 120 cm saprolite under Douglas fir tree site 2 hole 2 replicate 1 | place: USA:California | collected 2015-04-18
TCGCGAATGACTCCGCCGGCAAAACTCTGCCTCATGGTGAGGAGCGTCGCGCAGCGACGCGTCTCGAACACACAAGTCGGCTATAGCCGACTTGTGCATTAATGGTGCGGATCTCGGGTAAACCCGAGATCCGTGGCCGCGGGCGAGTCATCGGCCGCCACGCAAGTCGGGCTTTGCCCGACTTGCGCATCAATAATGCCGATCTCGGGCAAGCCCGAGATCGGTGTCCTTCGAAACGTCTGCCTTCGCTGCACGAAGACGAGCTCCTCAGGATGAGGGCGGGACAAATGCCGTAGAGCGGCTATTTCTTGTGATGGTCGTGGCCGGGGTCGTGATGGTGCTCATGATCGTGGTGATGATCATGATCATGATCATGATCGTGTCCCGCCATCATCGCGCCGTCCGGCTCGAACGGCGCCGTCAGCGTCGTCAGCTTGGCGCCCGCGTTCGCCAGCATGACCTCGATCTCCGCCTTGGGCCGCACGCGCAGGCGGTTCGCAAAGATCTGCACCGGCACGTGGCGGCTTCCGAGCTGCCAGGCGATGCGCGCGAGCGCGGCCGGATCGCTGATGCGCGCCTCGATGATTGCTTCGGCGTCGGCGACGACCTCGACAAGGCTGCCGTCGTCGAGCACGAGGGCGTCGTCGGTCGCGAGCGCGGGCGGCTCCTCGAACGCGAACTCGATGCAGGTCCCCGTGCCGGTGAAGAAGAATCCCTGCTTGGACTGACGCTGGTCGAAGTTGAGGATGAGCGTGCCGGCGACGCGGCCGGAACGGGCCGCGCCGGCCCGCAGGATCTTCGTGGCAAGCGGCATGGAAAAATCCGTCAGTTGAGGCGGGCGGGCCGCTCGTCGTCCGGCGCCGGCAGCGGCGGATGCTCGTCGGGCGCGGGTGCGCTCTGCGGCGGCGCGAAGGCTTGCGCCGCGGCGGCCGCGGCCTCGGCGTCCTTGCGCACATATTCGCGATAGGACAGCCAGCCGAACGGCAGGATCGCGAGATAGCACAGCGTCCCGATGGTCAGCACGGCCCACGGATAGGTGACAAGCACGACCAGGAACAGGACCACGAACAGCAGAACAGGCACCACCATGTCGGGCGGCACGCGGTGGCCGATGCGCTTGCCGGAGTAGACCGGCAGCTTCGACACCATGAGGAACGCGATCGCGACCGTGTAGATCAGCGTCATCGGCGCGGTGACGACGAGTTTTGGCACGCCGAGAAACTCGATGTAGATCGGCAGCAGCACCGTGATGGCGCCCGCGGGCGCCGGCACGCCGGTGAAGAAGTTGCCCGCCCACGACGGGCGATTGGGATCGTCGATCATGACGTTGAAGCGCGCGAGGCGGAGCCCCGCGCAGATCGCGAACCCCATGGCGGCGATCCAGCCGGCGGACTTGAGCTCGTGCAGATCCCAGAAATAGAGGATGATGCCGGGCGCGACGCCGAAATTGACGAAGTCGGCGAGGCTGTCGAGCTCGGCGCCGAAGCGCGAGGTGCCTTTCAGCATGCGCGCGACGCGGCCGTCGATGCCGTCGAGCGCCGCCGCGAACACGATCGCACCGAGCGCGAGATCGAGCCTGCCCTCGACCGCGAAGCGGATCGCGGTCAGCCCCGCGCACAGCGCGAGCAGGGTGATCAGGTTGGGCAGCAGGGTGCGCACCGGAATCGTCCGGAAGCGGCGTCGCAGCCCCGGCCGGTCGGGCTCGAACGGTGAAAAATAGCGTTTGCGCATGAGGTAGATATAGCAAGTGCGGGGGCGGGACGCCACGGCGGTGCTCGGCGGCCGTTTGCACCGCGGAAGAATGGTTAATTCAGGGGTGACCGCGTTCCAATGCATCGATCCCGCCCTCATCCTGAGGAGCCCGCGCTCGCGCAGCGAGGGCGGGCGTCTCGAAGGACACCCATCTCTGGTTTACCCGAGATGGGCACTATTAATGCGCAAGTCGGGCAAGCCCGACTTGCGTGGCGGCCGATGTGGCACCGCTTGTCTCCTGGGCCCATGGTTCGAGACGCGCGGCTTCGCCGCGCTCCTCACCATGAGGCAGTAAGAATCAACCAACCCGATAGGTGCGGCCGCTGTCGGGGGAGCGCAGGTCGGCGAGCACGGTCTCGCCCGCGACCGCGGTCTGGCCTTCGGCCACGAGCGGCCGCACGCCCTCCGGCAGATAGATGTCGACGCGCGAGCCAAAACGGATCATGCCGATGCGGTCGCCCGCGCCGATCGGCGCGCCTTCGCGCACGAACGAGACGATGCGCCGCGCGATCAGCCCCGCGATCTGCACCACGCCGATGCGCGCCCCGCCCGGGGTCACCATGACGAGGCCGTTGCGCTCGTTGTCCTCGCTCGCCTTGTCGAGATCGGCGTTGATGAAGATGCCCTTGCGATAGGCGATCTTTTCGATGCGGCCGGTGACCGGGCTGCGGTTCACGTGGCAATCGAACACGCTCATGAAGATCGACACGCGGGTGAGCGGATTCGTCGCGAGGTTGAGCTCGGGCGGCGGGATCGCGTTGACGATCAGGCTGATGCGGCCGTCGGCGGGCGCCACCACGATGTCCTCGCGCACCGGCGTGACGCGCACCGGATCGCGGAAGAAGAGCGCGCACCAAACGGTGAGCACGGTGCCGATCCAGCCGAGCGGCGACCACACCAGGAAGAAGGTCAGGCTCAGCAGCGCGAACGCGCCGATGAACGGATAGCCCTCCGAATGAATCGGCACGAGCTGCGAGCGGATCGACTTGATGACGGACATGCCCTACTCCGCCGCGTCAGCCGCCACGACGTCGGGCGGCGGCAACGGCGGCGCCTCTTCCACCACCGGCGGATTGCGGTTGGGGGCCACGACCTCGTCCTCGACGCGGGCGAGCTTCTCGCGCGCCTCGTCGGCCTCGCGCTGCCGGTTCCACATGCTGGCGTAGAGCCCGCCTTTGACGAGGAGCTGATGATGCGTCCCGCGCTCGACGATGGTGCCCTGGTCGAGCACGATGATCTCGTCGGCGGCCACGATGGTGGAGAGGCGGTGCGCGATCACCAGCGTGGTGCGATTTTGCGCGACGCCCTCGAGCGCGTCCTGGATGTCCTTCTCGGTGTGGCTGTCGAGCGCCGAGGTCGCCTCGTCGAGCAGCAGGATGGGCGGGCCCTTCAGGATGGTGCGCGCGATGGCGACGCGCTGCTTCTCGCCGCCCGACAATTTGAGGCCGCGCTCGCCCACCTCGGTCTCGTAGCCTTTCGGGGACATGCGGATGAAGCTGTCGATGTGGGCGAGGCGCGCCGCCTCCTCGACCTCCTCGTCGCTCGCGTTCGCGCGGCCGTAGCGGATGTTGTAGCGCACCGTGTCGTTGAACAGCACGGTGTCCTGCGGCACCATGCCGATGGCGTTGCGCAGCGAGCTCTGCGTCACCTCGCGGATGTCCTGCCCGTCGATCGTGATGCGCCCGCCGGTCACCTCGTAGAAGCGGAAGAGCAGCCGCGACACGGTCGACTTGCCGGCGCCGGACGGACCGACGATCGCGACCGTGCGGCCGGCCGGCACCTCGAAGGAGAGCCCGTCGAGGATCGGCCGCGCCGGCTCGTAGGCGAAGCGCACGTCCTCGAAGCGGATGGCGCCCTCGCGCACCACGAGCGCGGGCGCGCCGGGTCGGTCCTTGATCTCCGCCTCGCGGCCCAGAAGCGAAAACATCATCTCGATGTCGAGCACCGCCTGCTTGATCTCGCGGTAGACCATCCCCATGAAGTTCAGTGGCTGGTAGAGCTGGATCATCATGGCGTTGATCATGACGAAGTCGCCGATGGTCTGCGTGCCGTTCTGCACCCCGAAGGCGCACATGCCCATCACGACGGTGAGCCCGATGGTGAAGACCACCGCCTGCCCGGCATTGAGCACCGCGAGCGAGGTATAGGCCTGCACGCTTGCGCTCTCGTAGCGCGCCATGGAGCGGTCGTAGCGCCGCGTCTCGCGCTCCTCGGCGCTGAAATATTTCACGGTCTCGTAGTTGAGGAGCGAGTCGATCGCCTTGGTGTTGGCGTCGCTGTCGCTTTCGTTCATCCGGCGGCGGATGCCCATGCGCCACTCGGTCGCGACGTAGGTGTACCACATGTAGAGCGCGACGGTGGCGAGGATGGTCGCGACGTAGCGCCAGTCGAACTCATAGAGCAGCACCGCGACGATGAGCGCGAGCTCGACCACGGTCGGCACCGCCTGCACGATCACCATGCGCACGATCGTCTCGATCGCGTTGCGGCCGCGCTCGAGCACGCGCGTGAGCCCGCCGGTCTTGCGCTCGAGATGAAAGCGCAGCGACAGGAGGTGCATGTGCTCGAAGGTCATGATCGCGAGCCGCCGCACCGCGTGCATGGCGACCTTGGCGAAGACGCCGTCGCGCGCCTGGGTGAGCACCGCCATCACGATGCGCGTGCCGCCATAGGCGGCGGTCATCAGCACGGGCGCCGCCAGCACCCAGGTGAGCCAAGATCCAACAGAGCTGCCGGCAGGCGCGGTCGGCACGCCCGCTAGCGCGTCGGTCGCCCATTTGAAGGTGAAGGGCACCGTGATGGTCGCGAGCTTGGCGAAACACAGCAGCACCAGCGCGCCGACGACGCGCAGCTTGAGGTCGCGGCGGTCCGCCGGCCAGATATAGGGCCACAGATGCACCAGCGTGCGGAGGAGCGTGCCGCGCTCGGCCGAAACCTGCTGTGGTGAGGCTGGAACGGGGGTTGGGTGGTGAACGTTCATCAAAAAAGTGCCCGGCGCGGACGGACCGCATCGGACCGTCGTTCATGCATCATATAGGCCTATCCGCGCCCGTTTCACCATGTCCCGCCGCGTTTCTCAACCGTTTAGCGCATGTCCCGGCGAAGTGGACACCGGTTCGCCGAAAGGACATGCGCCAACGAATGAATCTAGAGCGTGTCTCGATTCTGCAGGAACGGGGCACGCTCTAGGGGTGGCTTCGCCGGCGACGACGCGCTGCGGCTTGACGCTTCGGGAGACGCGATGCCACATGCGGGAATGAGCGAGATTCGAAATATCTGCGTCTATTGCGGATCGAGCGCGGGGAGCGATCCGGTCTTCGTGCGCGCGGCCGCGCGTTTCGGCGAGATTCTTGCGCAGAATCGCATCAGGCTGGTCTATGGCGGCGGCTCGACCGGAATGATGGGCGCGCTCGCGGACGCCGCCCTCACCCACGGCGGCGCGATCACCGGCGTGATTCCGGATTTTCTCAAGAACCGCGAGCGCCCGTTCAAGGGCGTGCCGGAAATCATCGTCACGCACGACATGCACGAGCGCAAGCGCATCATGTTCGAGCGCGCCGACGCCTTCGTGGCGCTGCCCGGCGGCATCGGCACCCTGGAGGAGCTGGTCGAGCAATTGACCTGGGCGCAGCTCGGCCGCCACAAGAAACCGATCCTGCTCGCCAACATCAAGGGCTTCTGGGATTCGCTGATCGACGTGTTCGCCCACATGGACCGTTCCGGCTTCATCTACGACGGCGGCCAGCTCACCTATCTCGTGGTGGACGACGTGGAGAAGATCGTGCCGGCGCTGCGCGCCGCCATCGCGCCGGTCTCCGAGGAGGAGAAGGCGGGCGAGCCGGAGACCGTGAAGCGGATGTGATCATTTTCGTTCATGCCCGGCCGTGTGCCGGCATCCACGTCTTTCTTTTTACGGCGGCCGAGACGTGGATGGCCGGGACATAGGCGAGCGAAGCGACGCCGTTCTTCGAACGGCTGTGCCCGGCCATGACGGGTCAGGGCGTTTTGTCCGCCACGAACACCACCGCCTCCACCCGGTTGCCATCGAGATCGCGGATGAAGGCGGCGAAATACCCTTCGCCGAAATGGGTGCGCAGCCCCGGCGCGCCGTCGGACACGCCGCCTTGCGCCAGCGCCGCCGCGTGGAACGCCTCGACCGCCGCCGGCGTCGGCGCGCGCAGGCAGACATGCACGCCGCTCTCGGGCCCGGCCGTGTACATGTCGGGCCGATGGTTGAGCCAGAATTCCGGATAGCGCTTGCCGAACCCGACCGTGGTCGGCCGCACTTCGAGCTTGGCGTAGCCGATGCGCCCCAGCACCGCCTCGTAGAAGCGCGCGGATTTTTCCAGATCGCGCACCGCGATGGAGATGTGGTCGATCAATGCTCAAACTCTCTCTGCCTCATGGTGAGGAGCGCGGCGAAGCCGCGCGTCTCGAACCATGGGCCACGAGCGCAGCGGCCGCCACGCAAGTCGGGCCTGCCCGACTTGCGCATTAAAGTGCCGATCTCGGGTAAACCCGAGATCGGTGTCCTTCGAGACGCTCGTCCTCGCCGTGCGAGGACGAGCTCCTCAGGATGAGGGCGGAAATGAGTCATCAAGTAGGCGCACCCGACTTGACCAGCTTGTAGACGATCGAATCCATCAGCGCCTGGAACGAGGCGTCGATGATGTTCGCCGAGACGCCGACCGTGGTCCAGCGCTCGCCGGTCTCGTCGCGGCTCTCGATCAGCACGCGCGTCACCGCCTCGGTGCCGCCGTCGAGGATACGCACGCGGTAGTCCGTGAGGTCGAGGCCCTCGATGTATTTCTGGTACTTGCCGAGATCCTTGCGCAGGGCGAGATCGAGCGCGTTGACCGGGCCGTTGCCCTCGGCGGCGGAGATGAGGCGCGCGTCGTCGACCGTGACCTTGACCACCGCCATCGTGACGGTCACGCGCTCGCCCTTGGCGCTGATGCGCTGCTCGACGTTGACGTCGAACTGCGTCACGTCGAAATAGTCCGGCACGGCGCCGAGGATGCGGCGCGCCAAGAGCTCGAACGAGGCCTGCGCGTTCTCATAGGCGTAGCCCTTGGCCTCGCGCGCCTTCACCTCCTCGAGCAGCCGGGCGACGCGCGGATCGTCCTTCTCGATCGCGATGCCGAGGCCCTGCAGCTCCGCGATGAGCCCGCTGCGGTCGAGCTCGGCGATCACGTTCGACTTGCCGGCCTGCTCGGAGACCAGCACGCGGCGCTTGTTGCCCACCGCTTCCGGCTTGACGTGCTCGTAGGTCGCCGGGTCTTTCAGGATCGCGGAGGCGTGGATGCCGGCCTTGGTGGCGAACGCGCTCTCGCCCACGTAGGGCGCGTGGCGGTTGGGCGCGCGGTTGAGCATCTCGTCGAGCTTGCGCGAGGCCTGCAGCAGCACGTGCAGCTTCTCGTCCGACACGCCGATGTCGAACTTTTGGGCGAAGTCGGGCTTGAGCTTCAAGGTCGGGATGATGGACACCAGGTTGGCGTTGCCGCAGCGCTCGCCGAGCCCGTTGAGGGTGCCCTGGATCTGGCGCGCGCCCGCGCGCACCGCGGCGAGCGAGTTGGCGACCGCCTGCTCGGTGTCGTTATGGGCGTGGATGCCGACATGGCTGCCCGGCACCTGCTTGACCACGGCGCCGACGATCGCCTCGACCTCGTGCGGCAGCGCGCCGCCATTGGTGTCGCACAGCACGACCCAGCGGGCACCGGCCTCGTAGGCGGCGCGCGCGCAGGCGAGCGCGTAGTCGGGATTGGCCTTAAAACCGTCGAAGAAGTGCTCGCAGTCGAGCAGGACCTCGAAACCCTTCTGTTTGGCGGCCGCGACGCTGTCGCGGATCGAGGAAAGATTCTCCTCGAGCGTGGTCTCGAGCGCGACGCGCACATGATAGTCCCAGGATTTGGCGACGAAGCAGATGGCGTCGGCCTTGGCGTCGAGCAGCGCCACCAGGCCGGGATCGTTCGAGGCCGAGCGGCCGGGCCGCCGCGTCATGCCGAAGGCGGTGAAGGTCGCGGCCTTGAGCTTGCGGTCCTCCGCGAACAGCTCGCTGTCGGTGAGGTTGGCGCCCGGATAGCCGCCCTCGACGTAATCCAGCCCAAGCCCGTCGAGCATGTGCGCGATCGCGAGCTTGTCGGCGAGCGTGAAGTCGACGCCGTTCGTCTGCGCCCCGTCGCGCAGCGTGGTGTCGAACAGATAGAGGCGCTCTTTCATCGCTTCACCGCTTGCTCCACCCCTCTCCCCTCGCGCCCGCTCATCGCTTGACCTTCCAGGTGGTCGGGCGATCCTTGTGATCCTCGAGCTCGATGCCCATGGAGTCGAGCTCGGCGCGGATGCGATCGGCTTCCTTGAAATTTTTCGCTTGGCGCGCGGCATTGCGGGCCGCGATCAGCGCCTCCACCTTGCCCTCGTCGATCGCGAGCGAACGCGGCCGCCATGCCGCCCACTCGGCGGCACTGTGCTGCAGCAGGCCCATGAGCCGCGCGCTCGCCTTGAGGCAGGCGGCGGCCGCCTGCGTACCCTTCGCGGCTTCGGCGCGCAACTCGTGGAAGGCGGCGAGCGCCTTCGGCGTGTTGAGATCGTCGCTCAACGCGTCGACCACGTCGGCGCACAGCATTCCGGGCCCGACCTCGGCCGTGAGCTGATACCAATGATCGAGCGTGCGCTGCGCCTCGCGCAGGCCCGCCTCGGTCCAGTTGATCGGCTGGCGATAATGCGTCTGCAGCATGGCGAGCCGCACCGCCTCGGCCGGCCAGTCGGCCAGCACGTCGCGGATGGTGAAGAAGTTGCCGAGCGACTTCGACATCTTCTCGCCCTCGACCTGGAGGAAGCCGTTGTGCATCCAGAAGTTCGCCATGATCCGCGTGTGGAAAGCGCAGCGCGACTGCGCGATCTCGTTCTCGTGGTGGGGAAACACGAGATCGATGCCGCCGCCGTGGATGTCGAACGTCTCGCCGAGATGCTTCCACGACATGGCCGAGCATTCGATGTGCCAGCCCGGCCGGCCCGGCGCCTTGATGCCGGAAGGCGACGGCCAGGCGGGCTCGCCCGGCTTCGAGGGCTTCCACAGCACGAAGTCCATCGGGTCGCGCTTGTAGGGCGCGACCTCGACGCGCGCGCCCGCCATCATCTCGTCGAGCGTGCGGCGCGCGAGCTTGCCGTAGTCGGGCATCGACGCGACCGAAAAGAGCACGTGCTCTTGCGCCGCGTAGGCGCAGCCTTGCGCGACCAGGCGCTCGATCAGCGTCTTCATCTCGGCGATGTGCTCGGTCGCGCGCGGCTCCAGCGTCGGGCGCAGCGCACCGAGCGCGTCGACGTCCTCGTGGAATTGCTTCTCGGTCTTCTCGGTGACGGTGCGGATCGCCTCGTTGAGCGGCAGGCCGGGATATTCCTCCGCCGCCCGCGCGTTGATCTTGTCGTCCACGTCGGTGATGTTGCGGATATAGACGACGTCGCCCCAACCTTTTTCTTTCGCCCACTGCCGCAGCAGGCGAAACAGCACGTCGAACACGATGATCGGCCGCGCATTGCCGATATGGGCGAAGTCGTAGACCGTCGGCCCGCACACATACATGCGCACGCGCGCGGGATCGAGCGGCGCGAACGGCCGCTTCTCCCGCGTGAACGTATCGTAGAGCCTCAGTTCCACGGACAGGACGCTCCTCGGCGCTGGCCGGGCGTCCATTCGTCTCGATCGTGAGAAAAGACGGCCGCAGCCAGCGATGATCGCTAGCCGATAATTTCCCGGCAAATGCCGCAAATCACGAACAGGCCGTTCATGGCGGCGCACAATGGTCAAGCCGGCCGGTTCCGTCAAGGGCCGGACGGATTGCACTGAGGCGTGGCTCTCTCCCCCGCCTGCACCCCGAAATCGGGCCTGCCCGATTTCGGCGATCTTAGTCGGCCGAAGTCGGATAAATCCGACTTCGGCTGGAGAGTTGGAGAAGGGAAGCGGCACGCACCGCGCTTGCGGCGGCCCCCTCCCCGCCCTCCCCCGCAAGCGGGGGAGGGCGACCAACCGCTGACCGCGTGGCCGGATGGAGCGGTTAACGAAGCCTTAACGGTTTCGGCGCAAGTTTAGGCACTCCATCATGCCGAGTGGGCGATCCATGCGCGCGACTCCTGCGGTCCTCATCCTCGCCGCCACCCTGTTTGCCGGCGCGTTCGCCAAGGCGGAAAAACGGCTCTTCATCATCGCCAACAATGCCGACGGCTACGGCATCGACCGCTGCCTCGCGAACGGGGCCGCCTGCGGCAACGCCGCCGCGACCGCCTACTGCCGCTCGCACGAGTTCAACCAGGCGCTCTCGTTCCGCAAGGTCGATCGCGACGACATCACCGGCGCCATCCCGACGGCGGGCGGCACCGGCTGCCGTGGCTCCAATTGCGACGAATTCGTCGCCATCGAGTGCACGCGCTAATCGTCGCCGGACCGATTACCTCGCAAAATACTTCTTCAACCGCTCGATGACCGGGCGCGGCGTCGCATAGATGCGCGCGACGATGTCCTGAACCTCCTCGCCGGTCGTGGGCGCGACGTCGGCCTGGATCTTCGCGGCCTCCGCCAAAAATTCCGCGTCCCTCATGGTCTCGTCGAAGGCGCGGCGCAGCAGCCGCGCGCGGTCGGCCGGCAAGCCGGGCGGCGCCGCAAACGGCCGCGCCATCGCGCCCGGACTGGCCAGCAGCGCGATCATCTGGCGGTCCTCCTCGCGGCTGAGAAGATCGAAGATCAGCGGCACGTCCGGCAGCTCGCTGCTCTTCTTCAGGCCGACCTGAAGCAGCACGTTGATCTTCCGGTCACGCAGCCAGTCCGGCTTGGCGGTCTTGAGCGCCGAGAGGCTGAAGACGCAGCGGCCGTGCGCTTCGCCGCGCTCGATCGCCAGGATCGTCTCCTGGCTGCCGAGATAACCGGTCACCACCTTGAACTTGGTGCCGAGCACCTCGTTGAGCACGACCGGCCAGGT
>WNFC01018115.1_pt1 | contig 10721 bp, 10 predicted proteins | sample 5400541 | NCBI WGS metagenome assembly WNFC01 (sample SAMN13153342, study PRJNA577476) | soil metagenome | isolation source: 120 cm saprolite under Douglas fir tree site 2 hole 2 replicate 1 | place: USA:California | collected 2015-04-18
GCGGAGCTCGAAATCCGTCGCCTCGCGATCGGCGTGCTGCGCGTGCTCCAACAAGAAGCGCACGCGTTGTTCTCGGACTTCGAGATTTATGTCGCTGAAGACAAACAGGAATCGGCGCGTGTGATTTATCATAAGGTGTAGACGACGGACAACCGACGACGAAAAACGAAATTGCTTTTCCCTATTGCGCATTCCCGCCGATTCTCATATTCTCTTAGTCGACAACGCGTTGCTGCTGCTCGGACCGCCCGATGGAGCGGCCTTTTTTGTAGGAGGTCACCCGAGACCACATGCAAATCGGTCTCGCGTACAACGAAAAACCCGATCCCCGAGCCGTCGCGTCCGACGAGCCACCCAGTAGCAGCGACGCGTATGCCGAATGGGACGAGCCATCCACCATCACCGCGGTGGAGCAAGCCCTCGGTCTCTTCGGACGCGTCGTCCGACTCGAAGCCGACGCTCTGTTTCCCCAAAAACTCGCCCTCGCCCGTCCCGACCTCGTCTTCAACATGGCGGAAGGGCTGGACGGCCCCAATCGCGAAGCCCACGTCCCCGCGATCTGCGAGTTTCTCAACGTCCCCTACACCGGCAGCGACCCGCTCACGCTCGCGATCGCGCTGCACAAGGGACGCACCAAGGAGATTCTGCGGCAGCGCGGCGTGCCCACGGCGCCCTTTGTCCTGGTCGAGCGTGCGGCGGATCTCGAACGCGTGGTGCTGCCGTTCCCGCTGTTCGTGAAGCCGGCCTTCGAGGGGTCAGGTAAAGGCATATTCGTCAACAACTTATGTGACTCGCCCGAGCGGCTGCGGGAGCGCGTCCTCTTCCTGCTAGAGACCTACGCCCAGCCCGTCCTCGTGGAGACGTACCTGCCCGGTGACGAGTACACGGTCGCGATCCTCGGCAATGGCGCCGAGGCGCGTTGCCTGCCGGTCGTGGGGTTCGATTTCTCCACGCTGCCGGCGGGGACCGTACCGGTCTATGGCTACGAAGCGAAGTGGATCTGGGACACCGCCGAGCATCCGATAGAGATCTTCCACTGCCCCGCCCGGGTCGAGCCGTCGCTCCGCCGGTTGATCGAGCAGACCGCGCTCGATGCCTATCACGCGATCGGCTGCCGCGACTGGTGCCGCGTCGACGTGCGGCTCGACCGCTTCGGCGTCCCCAATATCGTCGAGCTCAATCCGCTGCCGGGCATCATTCCCGACCCGCGGATGAACTCCTGCTTCCCCAAGGCCGCCCGCGTCGCGGGTTTCGGGTACGACGAGCTGGTCCAGGAGGTCGTGCGCCTCGCGTGGCGTCGCCTGACCGGGCGCTCGCTCGACCTGGCGCTGGAGGCCACCGGGTGAGGATCGTCATCCTGTACGACCCCGGGGCGGAGGATTGGACCGCCGAGGATATCGCCGGCGTGATGACGGCGGTGGACGAAGTCGGCCGCATCTTCGGCGCGCTGGGGCACGAGGTCAAGAAGTATCCCGTCCGCCACGACCTGCGCTGGTTCGCCGCCAGCCGCCGCGCCGACCTCGCCTTCAACCTGTGCGAAGGCGTGCACGGCGTCTCCGCCTGGGAAGAGCATGTGGTGGCGGCGCTCGAGTTCGCCGGCACTCCCGTGACCGGCTGCGGCGTGTGGACCATCGCCGCCGCGCGACGCAAGGCGTCGTGCAATGCGATCCTCGCGCAGGCGGGGCTCCCGGTGCCGCGCTGGCTCGTGGTCCAGGGTCGCGTGCCCGACGACTTCCCGCTCCCCGCCATCGTCAAGCCCGCCGCCGAAGACGCGAGCGCCGGGCTCGACCACGGCTCGGTGGTGACCGACCGCAAGGCGTTGCGCGCCCGCATCGCGGCGATGACGGAGCAATTCGACGACGTGCTGGTCCAGGAGTACATCGCCGGCCGCGAGTTCAACGTCGGCTTCGTCGGCGAGCGCGTGTTGCCGATCTCGGAGATCGACTTCTCGCAGTGGCCGGAAGATCGCCTGCCGATCCTCACCTACGCCGCGAAGTGGAACACCGGCTCGGCGGACGATCGTGGCAGCGTGCCGATCTGTCCGGCGCAGATCCCCCAGAAGCTGGCCGAGCGGCTAGTGCGGACAGCCGAGGCGGCGTGGCGGACAATGCAGGGCAAGGGTTACGGCCGCGTGGACCTGCGGGTGGACGCGCAGGGCCGGCCGTGGATCCTGGATGTGAATCCCAACCCCGATCTGAACGACGACGCCGGTCTCTCGCGCATGGCGCGGGCGGCGGGGTGGGACTACGCGGAGCTGGTGCGCCGCATCGCGGAGGTGGCGCTCCGCGAGGCCCAGGGCGCCAAGGCCGCCCGTGAGCTTCTCGCTGCGCCCCGTCGGGCGCGCCCAACGCGCGCGACTTGAGGCGCTGACCCGGGCGACCGGCCTCTTTCACGAGGAGGAGGTCGCGACCGCGCTCGAGCTGCTCGACGAGTCGCTGGCGGGGGACGAGGACTACCGCTTCCTCGGTGCGTACGACGACGCGACGCTGGTGGGTTGGGCGTGTTGGGGGCCGACGCCGGGAACGCGCGGGACGCACGATCTGTATTGGATCGCAGTGGATCCGGAGCGGCAGGGACAAGGCGTCGGCACGCAGCTGTTGGGGGCGGTGGAGGCGGAGCTGATCGCTGATGGCGGCCGCCTCATCGTCGTCGAAACGTCCTCGCGCCCGGCCTACGAGCCGACGCGCGGCTTTTACGAACGACGCGGCTACACCAGGGCCGCCACCCTCCCGGGCTACTACGCGCCCGGTGACGACCTGGTGATCTATCTCAAGGATCTGGCGGATGGAGACCTGGCAGGAACTACTTCGTAAGCGCAGTCTCACGTCGCTGGCGCAGCTCGCCGCGCGGTTCGGGCCGGAGCATTTCCCCGAAATCGCGAAGCTGCAGCAGGCGGCCGAGAACTTCGAGTTCCGGATCTCGCCGGCGATGGTGGACCTGATCCAGGCCCCCGACGACCCGATCTGGCGCCAGTACGTGCCCACGGTGCAAGAGCTCGAGGTGCACGACGGCATGGTGGACTCGCTCGCCGAGGACGAGCACTCCCCCGTGCCCAACATCACGCACCGCTATCCCGACCGGGCGCTGTTCCTGGTCTCGCCCGTCTGCGCGACGTACTGCCGCTTCTGCACCCGCCGCCGTAAGGTGGGCGACCCCGAGAAAATCCCGATGTCGCAGCTCGAGTCGGCGTTCCAGTACCTGGAGCAGCACACCGAGATCCGCGATGTGATCATGTCGGGCGGCGACCCGCTGCTGCTGTCGGACCGCCGCATCGAGGAGCTGTGTAAGCGGTTGCGCACCATCAAGCACATCGAGGTGATCCGCATCGGCAGCCGCATTCCGTGCCACCTGCCCGAGCGGATCACGCCGGAATTGTGCGCGATCCTCAAGAAGTACCACCCGCTCTACATCAACACGCACTTCAACCACCCCGACGAGCTGACGCCGGCCGCGGTGCAAGCGCTGGGGATGCTGGCCGACGCCGGCATCCCGCTGGGCTGCCAGACCGTCCTCTTGAAGGGCGTGAACGACGATACCGCGGTGATGAAGCGGCTGATGCAGAAGCTGCTCGCCGCCCGCGTGCGGCCGTACTACATCTACATGTGCGACCAGGTCGCGGGCGCGGAACACTTCCGCACGACCGTCGAGAAGGGCCTGGAGATCATCAAGGCGTTGCGCGGTTGGACCTCCGGGCTCGCGGTGCCGCACTTCGTGATCGACGCCCCCGGAGGCGGCGGCAAGATCCCGCTGCTCCCGGAGTACGTGGAATCGATCAACGACGACGAGGTGGTGCTGCGCAACTACGCCGGCGAGCGCTTCACCTACAAGCAGCCGCAGCCGGCCCCAGTCCCCGTCGAGTTCGAGCCGGTGCTGGTGGGGTAGCGCGACCGGAGGGGCGCGGCCAGCTTCTCCCTCATGTTACGCCCCACGGCGCGCGTGCGCGGCAATCCGCTGTTTCGCACCCTCGCGCGCCTCAGCCGGCAGTACCTGAAGTGGTACGGGAACGGGAGTTACAAGCCCGAGCGTAACGGCGAGCGCTGGCTGCTGGAGCGGCTCGCCCGTGCGGACCTCCACACGATCCTCGACGTCGGCGCGAACGTCGGCAACTGGGCGCGGATCGCCGCGGGTGCCTTCCCCGCCGCCACGATTTTCGCTTTCGAGATTGTCCCCGCCACCTTCGAGCGGCTGCGCGCACAGACCGCGGGCTCACCACAGATCCATCCGGTGAGCCTCGGGCTCGCGGACCACGCCGGCCAGCTCCCGATCCGCTACCACCCGTCGGCCAGCACCCACGCCACGTTCACGGCGTATCCCCATGGCTGGACTGGCGAAACGCTGAATTGCGAGGTCACCACCGGCGACGCTTTTCTCGCGCAGGAGCGCCTCGCCGCCGTGGACTTTCTCAAGCTGGACGTCGAGGGGGCCGAACACCTGGTGCTCCAGGGTTTCGGCCACGCGCTCGCGCACCGCCGCATCCGCTTCGTGCAGTTCGAGTATGGGCGGGTCAATGCGCTGACGGGGTTCTTGCTGAAGGACTTCTACGACCTGTTCGCCGCCCACGGCTACGTGGTCGGGAAGATCTATCCCGACTACGTAGACGCGCGCCCGTACGAATTGGACGACGAAGACTTCCTCGGCCCGAACTACCTCGCGTGCCGCCGCGAGGAGCCGGAGTTGATGCGTCTCCGAGGCGTCACGGTAGCTGCCACACCTCCACGCGATTCTGGGTGAAGATCGGCACCAGGATGCGATGCCGTTTGCGGTCGACGCCGATGTCGGCGGGGCTGGGCAGGCCCGTAAGCACCTTCACTTGGTGCCCCGATTCGTAGGTCGAGACCGTCGAATCGTTCCAGCTCGACACGTACAACCTGCCATCCGCCAGCTCCACGCCATCGAAGCCGCCCGGCCCCGTAGCGATGACGGCCGGGCCTGCCTCCCCCGGCTTCCAGGAGAACACGTACGGACCGTTGTTCGCCACCACGATGAAGCGGCCGTTCTTCGCATCCCACGTGATGCCGTTGGGCCCCTTGAGGGTATCGCCCTTGGCCGCGACGCTCACTTTACGGTCCGGCGCGATCTTGAAAATCCGGTCCGGACCGGGGTGCGACATGTTGCCTTTGGCGTCGACGCCGAGGCCCGTATCGGTGATGTACAGCGATCCGTCGGGTCCGAAGGCGGGGTCGTTCAAGAACACGGCGCCCGGCACCGTCACTGAGACGATCGGCGCGCCCGTCGTGGCGCTGAACGCCCGCGCGGCGTCGATGTCGGTCACCCACAGGGTATCGCCTCGCAATGCGAGGCCCTTGGGCGCATTGAGCGTGACCCCGCCGCGCCCACCTTGCACGAAGTGCAGGCTGTCCATCGCGCCATCGGGCCTCACGCGGCTGATGAAGCCGTTGTTGTCCTTGACCACGGGATTGCCGTTGATGTTCGACACGAAATAGACGTCCGCGCTCGAATCCCACAGCACTGATTCGGGCGTCTGCAGCGAGTCCACCGTGGCGACCTTCGTGGGACCGGCCGGGGCCTTGGCCGCGGGCTTGCAGGCGGCGCCCAGCACCACACCCACGCCGATGATGGCGATGCGGTTCATGCGTCGCTTCCTCCTCAGGGGAGTTGCCAGATCTCCATTCGGGTGCCGTCCACGAACGGCAGCAGCACCCGGTTGCGCTTGGCGTCGTAGCCGATGTCCGCCGCGCCGACGCCCGAAATGAGCCGCACTTCCTGCCCGGTCTCGTATGCCGAGACCGTGGAATCCTTCCAGCTCGACACCAGAATGCGGCCGCGGGCGATCACCACGCCGTCGTAGCTGCCGGCGCCGGTCGCAATCACCGTCGGTGCCTTGTCGCCGGGCTTCCAGGCGAATATGGATTTCCCTCCGAGCGGCACGACGATGAACCGCTTGCCGACCGCATCGAGCGCGATGCCGCTGGGGCGCCCCAGCGTGTCGCCGCGGGCGGCGACGGTCACTTGGCGGTCGGGACTGATGCGAAAGATGCGGTCGGGACCCGGGTGGAGCATGTTGCCGACGTCGTCGAAGCGGATCCCCGTGTCCGTGACGTAGATCGCGCCCGTTGGGGCCACGGCGATGTCGTTCAAGAAGACGGCGCCCAGCGGCGCCAGGCTGATGCTGTCGAGCGGCGCGCCGGTCCAGGCGTCGAAGGCCCGCAGCACGTCGATGTCGGCCACCCACAGCGTATCGCCCGCGAGCGCGAGTCCCTTGGGCGCATTGAGCGTGACGCCGTTGTGCGCGCCTTCGATGAACTTGAGGTTCTCGACCACGCCGTCGGGGCGGACGCGGCTGATGAAGCCGTTGTTGTCCTTGGCCAGCGCGCCGCCGTTGATGCTCGAAACGAAGTAAATGTCCTGCACCGAGTCGTGCCGCGCCGACGCGGGCGCGCGAAACCCGTCCACACTCAGCACGTGGGTCGCGCTGGGCGGGGTGGGAAGCGCCGTGGGGGTCGTCGTGGTGTCGGCCGCGGAACGGTTCTTGTCCACCGGCACGCAGGCGGCGCCACCGAGGGCGACCGCGACGAGCCATGCACAGAGTCTCATGGATCCTCCTAGGCCGCTCACCAGTACCCGGCCAGACGCGGGGGGTTCATTAGTCCGCCTTCGCCTCGGCCAGCTCCTTCTTCCGCCCCTCCACCACCTTCTGGGCCACGTCGGGCGGCACCTGCTCGTAGGTGTGGAATTTCTGCCGGTACGTGCCGCGCCCGTGCGTCAGCGAGTGCAGCGTCGTCGCGTAGCGGTCGAGCTCCGCCTCCGGGACGAGCGCCTTCACGTTGGACAGGCGCCCCTCCTTCTCGGTGCCGAGGATGTGACCGCGCCGCGACGACAGATCGCCCATTACCGCGCCCAGGTAATCGTCCGGCGTCAACACCTCCACCTCGAGAATCGGCTCGAGCAGCGCCGGCTTGCAGTTGGGACTGACGTTCCGGAAGGCGAGGATGCCCGCCATCTTGAACGACATCTCGTTCGAGTCCACGTCGTGGTAGGATCCGTCGTACAGCTCGACCTTGAAGTCCACGACGGGATAGCCCGCCACCGGTCCCCGGGTGGTGGCCTCGACAATCCCGCGCTCGACCGCGGGGATGTACTGCCGCGGAATCACGCCCCCCACGATGTTATCCTCAAAAACGAATCCACTGCCGCGCGCTAACGGCGCGATGCGGATCCAGCAGTCGCCGTACTGGCCGCGGCCGCCGGTCTGCTTTTTGTGCTTGCCCTGCCCTTCGGCCTTGCCCCGGATCGTCTCGCGATAGGCAATCTTCGGCTTGGTGATCACCGCGTGCACGCCGTACTTCCGCGCCAGGCGTCCGATGACGATTTCGAGGTGCCGCTCGCCCAGGCCGCGAATCAGCGTCTGGCCCAGCTCGGCGTTGAACTCGTGATGGAAGGTGGGGTCCTCCTCGTGCAGCTTGTGCATCGCCGTCGAGAGTTTGTCTTCCTCGCCCCGCTGCTTCACCTCCACCGCCTCCGTGATCACCGGCGCGGGGAAGGGGATCTTGGGCAGGACGATCGGGTGTTCTCTGCTCGAGAGCGAGTCGTTGGTATGGGTGTCGCGCAGCTTCGCCACCGCGCCGATGTCGCCCGCGTGCAATTCGGCGATCTCCGTGCGCTCCTTGCCCACCGCCACGCACAGGTGGTTGAGCTTCTCCACGGCCTGGCGCGGCGCATTGTAGACGTCCTGGCCGTTCTTCACGGCCCCCGAATAAATCCGGAAGAACGAAACGTCGCCCACGTGCGGCTCCGACATCGTCTTGAAAACCTGCGCCACGAACGGGCCCGCGTCGTCGGGGCGCAGCACCAGCTTCTCGGCGCTGCCCCATTTCTGCCCTTCGACCGGCGGCCGCTCGGCCGGCGACGGACACAGCTCCACGATCTTGGTGAGCAGGGCGCGCGCGCGCGTGATCTCCTGGCCGCCGAGGTAGTGCTCCAACAGTGTTTCGTCCGTCTCGGCGATCGACTCGGTGAGCTCCTTGTTGTATTGCTCGAAGCGATCGCGGTACTCCGCCGGCACGTCCACTTCGTCGTACTCGCCCGCTTTGGTGCCCTTCTTGTAGAGGTGGCACTTCTTGGAGAACAGGTTGATGATGCCGTGGAACTCGGGGCCTTCCCCCACCGGGATCTCGACCGGGATCACTTTCGGCGTGAGGCGCTCCTTGATCTGCCGGTAGACCTTCTCGAAGTCGGCGTGCTCCTTGTCCATCAACGACACGAAGAAGAGACGCGGCACCCCCCGCTGCTCGGCATAGTCCCAGACCTTTTCCGTGCCCACCTCGACGCCGCCGGTGGCCGACACGACCACGACGGCGCTGTCGGCCGCCCAAATGCCCGCGAGCGCCTCGCCCGTGAAGTCGAGATAGCCCGGCGTGTCGATGAGACTGACCTTCGCCTCCATCCATTCCGCCGCGCCGAGGGCGAGGTTGATGGAGTACTTGTGCTCGATTTCGTCTGCGGTGTAGTCGGTGAGGGCGGTGCCGTCTTTTACCGATCCGTGGCGCTTGCTCGTGCCGGCCACGAACGCCAGGGCGTCGACCAGGGAGGTCTTGCCGCTCGCGCCGTGGCCCACCACGGCCACGTTGCGGAGCTCTCCTGTCTTGTACACACGCACGGGCACCTCCTGCAGGGGGGAGGGGAATATGGGCAGCGGTTTTTGGGCGTGTCAAACGGGGTGCGGATGGTCCTCGGGCAGCTTGATCGTCGCCGTCGCGGCGAGCACCATGATGAGCCCCGCGGCGACAAACGCTGCGGCGGGCGACACCACATCGAACAGCCACCCCAGGACGATCGGGCCCAACAGGCGTCCCAGCGCCGACAACGCCTGCGCCGCCCCCAACACGGTCCCCTGCTCGGTGGGGTCCGCCAGGATCGATACGAGGCCGGTGGCGGCGGGCACGAAGATGCTGTTGGAGAACGCCAGGAGGATCGTGAAGGCATAGAGCACGGGAACGGTGCGCAGCGCCGGCACGACGGCGATCGCAGCCGCCATGCCGAACCCGCCGGCGATCACGAGCCGCCGATCACCGGTGCGCTTGGCGATCCGGCCGAACAACCCCCCCTGCACGATCGCCGCGGTCGCCCCGATCAGCGTGAAGAACCACCCCAGCTCGCGCTCGCGCCAACCGAACTTGGCTCCGGTCCACAGCGGTAGCGCCACGGTGTAGCCAGCGAACGCGAACGCCGCCAGGAACCACGCCCACATCAGGGGCGAGAGCGTTTCGTGGCGCAGCGCCCGGCCGCGCAGCGCCCGGCCCAGGTGCGAGAGATCAAACAGGGGACGCGTGGCGCGCAAATCGGTGTGCAGTGACTCCGGCAGCACGAAGTAGGCGGACACCAGGTTGAGAAACGACAGCCCAGCCGCCACCAGCGCCGGCGCCGTCGGACCGTAGCCGTGGGCAGCAAACCCGCCGATGGCGGGCCCCAGAACGAAGCCGATCCCGAACGCCGCGCCGATTATGCCCATGCCCCGCGAGCGCTCGGCGGGCGTCGTAATGTCGGCCACGTAGGCCTGGGCCACGGAGACGTTGCCGCCGCCCAACCCCGAGACCACGCGCGCGAGGAACAGCAGCACGTAGGTGTGCGACGCCGCGAACAGCAGGCAGCCCCCCACGTTCAAGACGATCGTGGTGAGCAGGATAGGACGCCGGCCGACGCGATCCGACAACCGGCCCAGCAGCGCCGTCGACAGGAACTGCATGCCGGAGTAGATGCCGAACAGCAGCCCCACGCCCAAGCCGCCGGCACCCAGGCGCTGCGCGTAATAGGGGAGAATCGGAATGATGATGCCGAACCCGATCAGGTCGATCAGGACCGTGAAGAAGAGAATCGCGAAGCGGTAGCGGGTGCCGGGCATGCGAGGGTCCAATCTACGCGTCCGCATGGCGGCCGGTGACGCGGCTCACATCCGCTGGGTCTCCGACGACGCGCTTAACACGCCGGAGCGCCGGGCGTCTCAGCAGCGAACCTGAACCAGGACCATTGTATGCGACATCGCACTCTGCTGCTCGCCGCCGTGACACTTGTATTGGGTCTGCCGGCCTACGCCGCCGCACAGCAACCGGCGGATACCACCAAAGACCACCACGAGATCCGGCGGGACCGGCGCGACCTGCGCCACGACCGGCGCGACACGCGCAGCGACCGGCGCGACATTCGCCAGGACCGCCAGCAACGGCGGCAGGACGTGAAAAGCGGGGACAGCGCGGCGGTGCGCCGTGATACGCGCGACCTGCGCGGCGACCGGCGCGATGTGCGGGGCGACCGGCGTGACAAGCGCTCCGACCGGCGCGACATCCGCCGCGACCGCCGCGACGTGCGGCGCGACCGCAAGGACAGCACCAGCAGGAAGCCCTGAGTCTCAGGGCTCGAGCACCGGGACGGGCGCGGGCAGTGCGGTGCGCGCGTCCCGCAGGGTTTTCACCACCGTCGCGCCGAGAATGACGAGCCCGCCCCCGAGTGCCAGCGGGGCGGGCGTCTCCCCATGCACGAGCCACGCCCAGATCGGATTGAGCACGGGCTCCACCAGCATCACGAGCGACGCTGCGAGCGCCGGCACGTGCGGAATCGCCCGCGACAAGAACACGTAGGCCACGCCCAGCTGGAACACCCCAAGGTAGGCGACGGTGGCCCAGTCAGCGGCGCGCCCCGCGGCGAGCGGCAGCGCGAAAGGCAGTGCCAGCGCGAAGACCATGAAGTTCCCGGTGGCGGCGGCGCTC
>WNFC01009596.1_pt1 | contig 10720 bp, 7 predicted proteins | sample 5400541 | NCBI WGS metagenome assembly WNFC01 (sample SAMN13153342, study PRJNA577476) | soil metagenome | isolation source: 120 cm saprolite under Douglas fir tree site 2 hole 2 replicate 1 | place: USA:California | collected 2015-04-18
CACGCCAAATCTCAAGGTGTAAATGTTCGGAAAGGAAGTTGACGCATGAAACGCCAACGCCGTGAAGCCCACCGGAAACTTTGTAAGCGTTGGTGTCAAACTTACCTCCGGCATGAAGTTTTGTCATAACCACTTCAGCGGCAGAGCGCTTTTCTTTTTTTATTTCGTCAACCGGGATTCCGCGTCCGTTATCAATGACTGTAATCGAGTTGTCCAAATGAATGGCTACTTCCACGGTGTCGCAATAACCCGCCAGTGCCTCATCGATCGAATTATCAACTACTTCATAGACTATGTGATGCAGACCGATCTCCCCCGTGGATCCGATGTACATTGCGGGCCTCTTGCGAACCGCATCACGCCCTTCCAGAATAGTGATCGAAGATCCATCATAAGCTTGTACTTTTTTGTCTGTTACTGTTGTTCCTACTGTTGCCAAAATCTATTCTCCTATCGACACCCACTCATCATTCCGAGACTACGGGAGGATGCTGGAAGCAGCCACAACTGCGTCGGAATTTGTGTGACTGCTTCGGACCTTGCCATCCTCGATTTCGTAGACATTTGCTTTCGAAAAAAAACCTTCAACGTGACTTCGCTTTGAGGTAGTGATGAAGGTCTGCGTACGATTTTCAAGATATTCGAGAAGGTGTCTTATCCTTCCTTCATCCAGCTCCGCGTCGACGTCGTCGATGATAAAAACCGGATGGTCATTTGATGCTAAATTATACAATGAAATCGCTGCTAAGTCTAATAGTAACAATGTGCTACGTTGCTGCCCTGAGCTACCGTAGACCCTTATTTCCCGGCCGTCCAAAAGTATTTCCAGATCGTCTCGATGCGGCCCAATCAAAGCATGGCCCGCGGCTACTTCCGCTTGCAATCGGACAGTCATTCTTTCGCGAAGCAAAGAGCCATATACGCTCAAATCTCCTTTGCCGTCCAGCGAAGACATGTAACGAGCCGTTAGATGTCGACGATCAAATAGTTGTCGCTCCAGAGCCCTATTCAGACCGGCAACATAGTCTTCCCTTTGCCTGTGAATCTCTTCCGCCAGTGCTGCCAGTTGATCGTTCCACGGCGCCAGAAAATCTGCTGTCTTTTCGAGACTAAACTCACTCTCCGATGCTAGTTGGAGTATCTTGTTTTTCTGCTTTATCACCTTACTGTAATCGGCGATGGTTTGAAGATAAGCAGGTCTGAGTGATGAAATGCCCCTGTCTAAAAACCTCCTTCTGGCTTCTGGCAGGCCACGGACCACATCTAGATCGGCTGCGGTGAACGAGAAGACTTGAAGCTGAGACAGGTAGCGCGTGAGGACTTCTCGTTTCTGATTGACAAGGATCGACTTTGTGTTTTCGTTAAGGGTGACCTGCAACTCTCTTTCGAAATCAAGGCCCGCGGTTACCGTACCTCTCACAGTGGCGACCTGTTCACCAAATTTAATAGATTCCTGTAATCGCTGGGTGCGAAAAGACTTCGCCCGCGCGAGAACATGAATGGCTTCCAGCCAGTTTGTTTTTCCCTGACCGTTATTGCCGTAGATGATGTTTAGTCGTGGACCCCAGACGATTTTCCCAGTAAGATTTCGAAAGTTAGTCGCCTCAATAGCAGCGAGAAGCATATTCGAATTCTAACACAGCGGATTGGTCGTCCCATTCTAAGCATCCTCACTCAGCACAAAGCGCCCTCTGATTCATGACCGGAGAGCGCTTCACCAACTAGCATAGTAGAAATGGGTAGCAGGTCTTCTATCAGATCCTCATGGGCATTACGATGTACTTGTAATCGTATTCCCCGTTCTCCGAAGGATGTAGTTGAGCCTGAGAATTGCCATCCCGGAATTCGAAAGAAACCTTCGCGTCGCCGATGACGTTGAGAAACTCCTGGAGATACTGGGCATTGAAACCAATATCTGTTTCTTCGCCCGTATAGTCTGTCTGAAGAGTCTCGTGCGCTTCGCCCTCTTCAGCGTTTTGAGAACTTATTACCAATTGATTTGGTTCTAGATGAAAACGAATGGCGTGGGATCTTTCATCGGACATCAAAGCGACACGCCTAATGGCATGGTTCAGTAAACTACTGTCAAACTCCACCGACTTATCATTGTTTTTCGGCATCACCATTTCGTAGTTCGGAAACTGACCGTAGAGCATGCGGGAAATTAACAACCGTGGTCCAACCTGGAAGTAGATATGATTCTCATCAATGCCCAGACTAATGTCTTCATCGAAGCCTGTGGTTAACTTGGTTAGCTCGGCCAGGGTTTTTCGCGGAATGAGCGTATCTATGGGCTGAGTACTGCCGTTCTTTGTTACGTCTTTTCGTTCGACATAGGCTAGTCGGTGACCATCGGTAGTAACCATTTTGGCGCCTGATTCGTCCAAGACAAACTTCGCCCCAGATAGCGTATAACGCGACTCCTCCTGCGTAATCGCGAAGATTGTTCGATCAATAAATGTCTTGAGCACACTAGCAGAAATCTTCGTTGGTGCGGATTTGAAGGTCGGAACCTCAGGAAAAGCATCTCTAGCGACTCCAACCAACTTGAATCTAGCCCGATCACATTTTACGGTAACCCACTCGTTATCTTCTTTCTTAAAACTTACGGGAGCATCCGGAAGCAATCTCGATATCTCGAAGAGTTTCCTAGCCTGGACACAAATCGAACCGGGAGTGTTTATCTCCTCGGCGTCCATGTCGCAGCGAATAGTGACATCCAAATCCGTTCCGGTAATTCTTATTGTTCCCTCGCCAACCGACTCGATGAGGATATTTGAAAGTACTGGAATCGTATTTTTCTTTTCGACGACACCCTGCACGAAGCCGAGTTCCTTTTGGAGGTTTTGTTTACTTACAACAAATTGCATTGCGGTGTACTCCTTCGCGCTCTTACAAATTGAAAGTTATGCTACTTCTTTCTGCTACTAAGATAAGAAACTAATTTATTGTAATACCTAGTAGTAGTAGTAGATGCCTGTGGATATATGGAAAACCTTCTATCTGTCAACAATTCAGCATTTAGAGTTCTACACAACTTGTGGGAACTACTCGACGAAAACTCTGTAGTGTAGGAAAAATAAGTAGAGGTGAAACATTATCACATTTCCACATGATCGTTACTCTACGATCTGTGAAAAACTCACGAGACCTACCGTTGTAAAGATTCGGAGAGTTCACTAATTAACTTCTGCAGTATCTCGTCAGTTGAGACCAGCGACTCAATCTTTTCTACCGAATGAATAACGGTTGTGTGATGCTTGCCGCTGAATGCGCGCCCAATCTCGGGGTAGCTATGTTTGGTCAGATGTTTACATAGGTACATTGCTATCTGACGGGGATGAGAGATATGGCGGGCATTGTTTTTTGACAGCAGTTCGTCAACAGACAACTTATAAGTCGCAGCTACCAACTTTTGGATCTGTTGTATCGTAATAACACCTGGTTCTTCTTCCTTTGCGATATTCCGTATGGCGTCCTGAGCAAGGCTTTTTGAGATAGATTCACCACGAAGGGAGGAAATTGCAATAAGTCTAACGAGCGATCCCTCTAACTCCCGCACGTTACTCTTGACTCTACTGGCGATAAACATTGCCACATCGTCTGGAACCGAAACACCGAGGACATCTCCTTTGCGTTTTAGGATAGCAATCTTTGTCTCAAGATCGGGCGGTTCAATATCTGCGATCAATCCCCATTCAAAGCGAGAGTGAAGCCGCTCCTCGAGCGTTGGTATCTCCCTGGGAGGGCAATCAGAGCTGATTACTATCTGCTTCTGCTGATCGTAAAGCGCATTGAAAGTATGAAAGAACTCCTCCTGCGTTCGCTCTTTTCCTGCCATAAACTGGACGTCGTCGATTAGCAAAACGTCGACCGAGCGGTACTTCTCGCGAAAGCTTTGGGTTTTATCGTAACGGATTGCGTTAATCAAATCGTTCATGAACTTTTCTGACGATAAATAACAAAGCTTCAAATGATGGTTGCGAGCTTTAATGGCATGTCCGCAGGCATGCATCAAGTGAGTCTTGCCAAGACCGACACCGCCATACAAGTAGAGCGGGTTGTACGTTCTTCCCGGGGCTTCAGCGACCGCCATTGAGGCTGCGTGTGCAAACTGGTTACAGGAGCCAACAACGAAACTTTCGTATGTATATTTTGAACTGAGAGAAGGCTCTGGTTGAGTTGGATTGGAGGAGGGACTTACATTGTCGGACAGGCTAAAGCCGCTGCCTGCTTGCACCATAGCCGGCATCGTTCGTGATTGATGGTCGACCGTGCTGGATAGCGTTTCCGTCCCGGCGGTACTCTTCCAATCAACCAAAACATTACTGGCTTCCTTCTCAATAGCCCAACCAACTGAATAACCAGATAAACGCAATTCATCCAGGGACTCTTCCAGCAGCTTGGAATAGTTACTTACAACCCAGTCTTTAACAACTTGATTCGGAGCTCGAAGGCGAATAACGTGCTCCGAATTGTCCAAGCCTTCGAACCGAATGGGCCTAAACCAGGTCTCCAGAGTTTGTTGATTCAGCCTGCCTGTAAGCGTGTGGAGGATGTCTCCCCAAATATTAATCTCAACGGAAGTGTTCATTAAAAAACCAGAGGTCGGAGGGATTCAAATTGACTAAACTCGCCTTAGCAAAACCGTACACCTGCCGGATACGCTAACCGTAAAACTGAAAGCATCTTTGCCTAACTGTTTCCTTAGCAGAAGGACCAGCTTTTCACAACCCGAAAGTTTTCCACAAGGTTTCCCACAAGAGTGTGGAAAACGCCGAATCGTTAAAGTAAAGCTTTAAAGTCTTTACTTATCAATTACTTACAGGTGATCTTCTGTCAAAGCCTGCGGAGACTAACATAGAAGTTTGAGATTGATCAAGGGAGTCTTGGCAATAAAACAGGGCTCTCACCAAAGCTTCTGCGTGGGTCACTAACTCTCTTATCAAAGTATTATTAAGTTACACCTCGCGGCTGAAGGTGGTGGTTTCTATTTGCTCTCTTCGATAAAGATGAGGGATTTCAGTTTGCCCAAGTTTCGGTAATTATGGTACCCGCTCTCAGGCGCCACGACATGCGGATTTCATCCCTTTAGGATCACTTCAAACCGCCATTGTCCGGTGAAGTCAAAGCCAAGAACGCTGGCAAGTGGTAAGCAGTGCGAACTGTGCGGGGGCCAAGATTGAAAACAGAGCATGGGGGCTGGTGCTTTCTTGACATAACCAGAAGGCGCGATTAGTCTTAGGGTTTTCGTCAACAGGAGAATTGATGACTATGTCGAAACGGACTTTTCAACCTAACAATAGACGTCGTGCGAAAACTCATGGCTTTCGGGCCAGGATGGCGACCAAGAATGGCAGATTAGTGTTGAAGCGACGTCGGGCTAAGGGACGAAAGCGCCTTACGCCGGCTCATTACTAAAACTCGAACAAGGCATGAAGAACAATTTGCGTGATTCAGCAGAATTCCAACATGTTTATCGGAATGGGAAGCGTTATGAAGGCGCATTCATAACGGTGTTCGTCATTGATAATCAGCGAGCGCTGCATCGTCTCGGAGTCACAGCATCAAAGAAGGCGTTGGGCAAAGCGGTGCAACGGAATCGTGCCAAGCGACTACTGAGAGAGACGTTCCGATTCAACGAAGTAGCTTTGCAATCTCTCGGCAGGAATTACGACTGGGTGCTAAACGCCAAGGCCGCAGTCTTGAATGATAAGGTTTACGCTCCCGCGCGGGAGTTTGGAGAGATTGTCGAAAAAGTTGGTAGGCAAGAAGATGATGGCGTCACGTTGTTAGTCGAACCATAGTTGTGTGAAAACAGTTCTGATCTCAATCCTAAAAACTTATAAATTGGCGGTTTCACCACTTCTACCTCCTTCTTGCAGATTCATTCCCACATGTTCGGAATACGCGATTGACGCGATTGCTCGGTATGGAGCGCTGCGCGGCAGCGGTCTTGCCCTACGGCGATTACTGCGATGCCATCCATTCAACCCCGGCGGTTATGATCCGGTCAAATGAGCCGCGGGCTTCCGGACATTTCGGAATGACGTCTTCATAGCACTGGCAAATTTCAATGCAACAAAAACGACTCATACTGGCATTAGCGATCTCCACAGCCATTCTCTTTCTGTGGAGTTATTTGGTACCTGTTAAACCCCCTCAAAACAACAATCACCCAAGTTCGGTACCGAGTCCGTCGACCCAGGTTGGTTCGTCTCAGGGGCAGGCGACGAATCCACCTCGTGTTCAAGCCGGAAATACAACTCCGTCACTTAGGGCAGCGCCTCAAAGAACAATACGGATTAAGACGCCTCTCTATGAAGCAAAATTTGATACTCAGGGCGCGGAGCCGGTCAGCTGGATCATAAAGAAGAATAAGAATAGCGGAAGTGAGATCTACTCTGTCGCTGGAAACAAGAAGAATCGTGTGCCTCTGGAACTCATCTCTCCTGAAGGGCTGAAAAGACAACCTCGACAGGTGCCGCTTCAAATAGTCACTGGCGACGCTAGTCTGGATTCGACGCTCATTTCTGCTACCTACAAACTTGAGGGCGTGGACGGTAGCGATCGAGATGTCGAAATAAGCTTGGCACCAGGCGAAAAGAAGCAACTGACGTTCGTGCTTGAAGATGGTGCCAGTCGCTTGCAGGTACGGAAAACCCTTGAGTTCGACGCTGATCGATATGACACAGACCTAACACTTCTGCTCAAGCGAGGCGACGAGACTGTGCCCCAGGTCAAACTCACTGTGGGTCCTAGTATTGGTGATCAGGGCGTTAGTCATCACACGTTTTATTCTGTCGCACCCGAAGCAATTGCTTACGTCGGTGACAAGATTGAGCGGCATCCTGCAGCAGGAATAAACACAAATAAGAATAGCCCCGATCGACTCGTTCTCGCTGGCCCAGTCGATTGGGCCGGTGTTGGCGATACATATTTCGCCATGGTGGCCGTGCCGGACAAGAGGTCCGAGGGTCTCGAGTACCGTACTGTACAGTACGACTATCAGACTAATGGCAAACCGGAAAAGAGATACCTGGTGACGGGCCTCGTGCCGGTTGATGCAGTTGGTTCGCATACCATCATCTATGTGGGTCCAAAAGACCACTATCTCCTGACGTCCGCCAGCAAGCAGATCAGTCAGATAGTTGGCCGTCCAATCGATCTGGAAGGATTGATAGATTATGGTTGGTTGGGGTGGTTGTCGCGCCCGTTGGCCGTCCCGATTCTTTGGTCCATCACAACTCTTCACGGCCTGACCGGCAGCTACGGCATTGCAATTATTCTTTTTACGATTGTAATTTACTCCCTTTTCTTTCCACTGAAATGGCGCTCCTCCAGGGCTATGAAGAAAGCCCAAAAGTTGGCGCCACGAATGAAAGAACTGCAGGAAAAGATCAAGGGTATGAAGCAAACCGACCCTCGTCTCAAAGAGCTGCAGGTAGAACAACTCCGTCTGATGAAGGAAGGCAACCCCCTGGGTGGTTGCTTACCCTTGCTGATTCAGATGCCCTTTCTATTTGCGCTTTACCGGGCAATCACCATCTCGCTTGATTTTCGTCAGGCCACCTTTCTTTGGCTGCCGGATCTTTCATCCGGTGATCCGCATCACATACTTGAGTTTTTGATGGCTGGAACGATGATCGTCTTACAGCTAATCACGCCAGCGCCATCTGCGGATCCGCTGCAAAGAAAAATGATGGCCATCGGAATGCCAGTTTTCATGCTTTACGTTTTGTGGGGTGCGCCCTCCGGATTGTTACTCTACTGGCTGGTGGGTAATATCGTTGGATTCAGTCAACAGTATGTGATAAATCATTGGACAAAGTCAGAAGATGCGGAAGATCCTCCGGGTAGTCCTGCTTTGAAGCGCGCGTAATCGTTTGCCGCGCTAATTTGGCTGGTGATAAATATGGAAGACGTTTCCCAACAGGCGACCGAGTTTCTTGAGGATCTCTTTACGAGTCTCGGCTTGCAACTCCGGGTAACCTTGAAGCAGGGACTCGCGGGCCAGGTGTTGGATATCGACGGTGCGGACGCCGAGCTTTTGGAAGGTCAGACTGGAGAGCTACTCGAAGCACTCCAGCATCTCATTAACCAAATCTTCGGACGCAATCTGTCTGCGGGGGCACGACTTATTTGTGATGTACATGGGTTTCGGGCCACTCGCGAAGCCGAGCTCAAGGCTATGGCAAATCACGCAGCAAGCCAGGTTCGTACGACCGGCTTGGCTTTTACTTTCGAGCCGATGAGCGCAAACGAGCGACGAATTATTCATCTTACCCTGGCGGAAATAGGGGATGTCTATACCGAGTCCATTGGCGAGGGCGCCGAGCGTAGGTTGAAAGTTTCACTAAAGAATCCGGCCAAACGTGGCTAGTAAGCTTGACCCGTAACCCACCGAACTGCAGCCCTCCAATAAAGGCTAACGATGAGTACTATCGTCGCCATATCTACTCCTCGAGGGCGCGGCGCACTTGGCATCGTTCGCTTAAGTGGTGCTGATGCCCTCAGAATAACGAGGCAGATTTCAGGTTCGTCGTCTGAAGTTGAACCTCGCCGTCCTGTTTTGCAGGACCTCAAGGATTCGCAGACCTCCGAGATCATAGACCAGGCTCTCATTACCTATTTCAAAGCCCCGCACTCACTAACTGGTGAAGACGTCGTTGAGTTGAGCTGTCACGGCTCACCGGTTGTGCTTCGTCGTATCATCGATTTGGCACTGAGCTTTGGCGCCCGACTTGCTGGACCAGGGGAGTTCACCCTTCGAGCTCTATCAAATGGAAAACTCAACTTGGCCCAGGCGGAAGCGATTCGCGATCTAATATCTTCGCAAACCGAAGCCGCCGCTCGGCAAGCCGCTCGACAGCTCAATGGTGAATTGGCAGCTGCGCTCGAGCCTCTTAAGAATAGACTTGTAGACGTAATCGTTTTGCTTGAGTCTGCGGTTGAGTTTGTCGAAGATGATCTGCCTCCGCCGCAGGTAAAAGTTATCGAAGAGAACTTGACGTTCATTGGTGATGGTGTCGAAACATTGGCCCGTAGTTATGGCGCTGGTCATTTGCTGCAGGATGGCATCAAACTTACCATCGTTGGCTTGCCAAATGTCGGTAAGTCTAGTCTCTTCAATAGGTTACTGGCTCGCGAGAGAGCTATAGTCAGCGATATTCCAGGTACTACGCGGGATACTTTGTGCGAGCCGGTTGATATAGAGGGAGTACCAGTACTGCTTAGTGATACGGCCGGGTTGAGAGAAACAGCAGACGGCATCGAAGGCTTGGGAATTCAGCGAACGCACCGTGCAATGAGCGACGCGGATTTGGTAATGGTGGTGGTGGACGGATCAGTTGCTACAGACCCCGAGGACTTGAGGGTTCTCACTTCTACCCAGCTTGCACGCCGCATACTAGTGCTCAATAAATGTGACTTGCCTGGCTATCAAGCAAGTAGCAGTGAACTATTGAGTCATAATGCCATTCGTGTGTCAGCTCTAACCGGTGAGGGCCTGGGCAATCTCCGGACTGCTATACTGGAAACGTTTGACATGACGACGATGGAATCCGGAAACCTGCTTGTGACAAACGCGCGGCATCACGATTTATTGCGTCACGCCCATCGCGAACTGAAAGTCGCAGAAGTCTTGTTAGGTGATCGAGAGAGCGAAGAATTAGTGCTAGAGCCTTTGCATAACGCGCTAAGGTTTCTTGGAGAGATAACAGGCGAAACAACGACTGAAGAGATTCTATCGCAAATCTTTGCGACATTTTGCATTGGAAAATAAAGATGTGCTTCGACGAGATTTTTGAGATTGTAGTTATCGGAGCAGGCCATGCCGGTTGCGAAGCGGCGTCCGCGTCAGCCCGGCTCGGAGCCGAAACGGCCTTGCTGACTCTGAACTTAGATCTTATCGGACAAATGTCCTGTAATCCCGCTATAGGTGGAATCGCGAAAGGGCATCTTGTTCGGGAGATAGATGCTCTGGGCGGCATCATGGGTCGTGTTATCGATCGCACGGGGATCCAGTTTAGATTGTTGAATCGTTCGCGTGGACCGGCCGTTCAGTCGCCCCGGGCTCAAGCGGATCGGCTTCTTTACCGCAGCGAAATGCGCCGAACTCTGGAGGGCACGTCTAATTTGCACCTCCGCCAGGGTAAGGCGTTGGATTTGATCACTCATAATGGACACATTATAGGAGTTGAGTTGGAGGATGGAAGAACGTTTGGTGCCAGCGCGGTTGTCGTTGCTACCGGAACTTTCTTGAACGGCGTAGTACATACCGGACGCCGAACTTACAGCGCGGGACGCGCCGGCGAACCTGCATCTATCGAATTAGCCGAGGCACTCCGAAGGCTAGGATTTCCCGTCGGCAGACTAAAGACGGGCACTCCTCCAAGACTCGACGGCAGAACAATCGACTGGAGTGCGTTTGAACCGCAGCCGGGAGATAAGAAACCCGTTCCATTCTCATTTTCGACCGATCATCTGGCGCAGAAACAAATCAACTGTTTTATTGGATATACAACTGCGGAGGTGCACGACGCTATTCGGCAAAACCTCGCAGAGTCACCGTTGTATTCGGGGAAAATCAGAGGAGTTGGACCTCGGTATTGTCCATCGATCGAGGACAAGGTGGTGAAGTTCGCGGAAAAAACGCGGCACCAACTATTTCTCGAGCCCGAAGGACATGACACCAACGAGGTTTATCTTAACGGCTTCT